>Ga0066862_10000002_pt1 | contig 119095 bp, 119 predicted proteins | sample ETN02SmetaG_FD_66431 | JGI IMG/M metagenome (GOLD analysis project Ga0066862, IMG submission 66431) | Marine microbial and viral communities from oxygen minimum zone, Eastern Pacific Ocean - ETNP2014F10-02SV255 | ecosystem: Environmental > Aquatic > Marine > Oceanic ... | reverse complement strand
GCAGTAGCACTGGTCGTCTCCGACTTCGTCGACAGTCTTTAGTGCGCGATTTGTGGAGGTTATCCCAAACCAACCGTTCAAGAATGGCACCTTCTCGTAAGACTATGAGCATCTGGGCTGAAATCGATGCAGAACCCATTGGATTTTTCCTTGTTATCGTTATCTGGTATTGGCTCTATTTTGGCCGTTATCGTAAAGATGATTAAGATGTATTCGAAGGCATAGCCCCTTCAATCATCGAACCAATCATTGAAGGATGATACCCTCCTTTGCAAATCATGGAGATCAGGTCAATCCTCAATGGGGGAAGACTCGTCATCATCTTCCTGTTCATTCTCTTCGTCATCTTCAGCAGGACTTCCATGCTCCGAGACAACCCCCTTAGCGGCATCTTGGGATAGCCTCCCAGGAGTTGAGCGAGGAGTTCAAGACGAGCGTCTTCTTCCTCTTCTTCTCGATCGCGGTACTAGTGGTGTGCTTGTATGCGATGAATCGCTATCTGGGCGGGATCTTCTGAGATGACTGGGCTCACACATCTTTGAGGAACTTGGTTAGGCCCGCTTTCCCACTGAGGAAGTATCCTCCGAGGAAACCCACTCCGAAGGCCCCGGTCTCCAGGATGGCTATGAAAATCGAGATAGTCTGCTCGCTCACTTTTTGGTTGAACTCCATCAGTCCGAAGGTCAGCCTTCCCCAGTCCACGATGATTATGCCCCTCGACTCGAGGTATTTCAGGATCAGGAACTCGATTAGAAGGAACCATTTGATCACCTGTGTCGTTAGATCCACGATCATCCTTGAGACTATCCCGATTATGATGCCTTGCAGACCTGATGAGCCAATTGCAGAGAGGGTGTCCGTCACTGCCATCGCCCAACACTTCTAGAAGTCGTCGAACTCGTCGAACTCCTCTTGGCTTATCTTCCCGTCGCCATCAGCGTCCATTTTCGAGAACAGGACCTCGTCGCTGCCAACCGCGGCGACGAACTCCGCTTGAGAGATGGATCCGTCACCATCAGTGTCGATGTCTGAGAAGCCCACGGATTGCGACCCTCCGTCATCTGCGGATGCACTGGCAGAGTCCTCATCTTCTCTTTCCATTTCCTCTAAGTCGATTCCATCTAGGAGTCCCTTGATGGACTGGCCGGTGTCTATCATCACTGCTGCAGAGCAGAACTTGCCGATCTCTTTGGTTTTGCGCGCCGCGGAACCAGAGAAGGATATCGCAATCTGGTTACCTCCCTTAGACTCCAAGGTTAACTGCGCGCTCTGGGTCATCAAATAGATCATGAAAATCACCACTCCTGGAATAAATGCGATTATTGGTCTATCGACGTCGCCGAGGTACTCAAAAGTACCCCAAACAAATCCTACAATGGCCAAATACTTCAGGATCGGGTAGTTCTTGTTTGCGAAGCTCACAGAGGCGAGGGAGCCCTTTGCGATGACGAAGGAATGCCCGTGCCCCCTCTTTTCTATGCTGACACTGGTTCCGATACGACCGCAGTTGATTTGCAGTGTTGATTTGCCCTTTGCCTGGAATTTCGCAGTGTCGCCACCATGGCTCTCAATATTTGTTATTTTACTGAATTTTGGTACTTCTGCTGTTTGAAACATACTGCTTCGGAGTCGTTGATGCAATTAATAATAACGCCATCATCACCTTTTCTGCCGCGATTCACCGAACCAACTGTTCAAGGCTGACACCCCCAGCCATGGTCGTGGATCTCATCAGTGCTGTGCTAGTTCTATTTGTCTTCATCTTCGTACTCGCCGAGTCGGTACACCATTTTCAGAAAAACCCCCCCGATGAGGAGGAGCTCGCTCCGTGGATCTCTTTCCATGCTTTCCGTTTCATCATTGGATCGGCATATTTCCTAGTGCCCGCTTTCATCGGTGACGTGATCTTCGATGAAATCGGATTCTTCGTCGGATGGCTTGTCGGGTTTCGTCTGTGGTGGAACCAATTCGATGATGGTTCGGAGTAGTTTCAAGTCTGCCTCCAGGATTGGGGTACAGTGCCTCTAACCAATCTTTCAAGTCTGACATCCCCTTCGTGAGTCATGGATATCCTCGGGTCGTTATGCACGCTCTTCTTCTGTGCCCCGGTCCTCTACCTCACCTACAAGTATTGGTGGGAGTTTCTGTGGTATTGATTGAGGTGTGGTGGTGATCAGGCGCATTTTCAACGAGATGCTCGGTGCCACGCTCTTCGATCTGAAGTGGAGCGTAATTACGCTCTTCATTTCCGTAGTGGCCCTCGCAGTCTGCATGGTCGCCTTGGATCGCTATCTGGCTGCCATCCTCTGATCTTCAAGTACGTTTTACGGTAGTTAGGGGTAAAGTGAGCGTCCTAAGTGATGACCCCTCTTCTCCACACAGAGCAGTACCTGATTACATCTGGCTCATCCTGGGGAAGGTTTGCTTTGGTGAAATCGATCTTCTTTAGATCCGATCCGATCGAGTCGATGAATTGATGGGAGAGTGGCCACGGCGGTCCTTCGGTTTCAGCCCCTAACTCATCTATCCGTCCAATACAGATTAGATGGCCCAATGGTGCGAGTAATGGAGCCAAGTTTGGCGCGGCGAGAATGCGAAGAGGCTCAGGCATTGCCTGTAGGATGTGGACTTCGACAACCAAGTCGAAAAAGTCATTCCAATGCTCAGGGAGCGAGAGAAGATCGGCTACCCGCCAGTCGATATTCTCTGTGGGATGATTCTCTTCCGCCCATCGAACAGCGGAAGGCGAGATATCGAATGCAGTGACGTCCCAGCCCTGTTGGGATAGGTATGCCGCGTCTTCCCCAAGGCCGCAACCGACGATTAAAGCCCGACCCCTGGACTTGGCCCCCAATGCCCATTCCACGAGGAAACGATGCGGTGCGCCATCAGACCAGGGAATCCAGTACTCATCCCCATCGGCCGTTGCATAAAGCTCCTCGAACCAAGCCAAGGAGCCCCCAACGCCATCTCGTATTCTCTGGCTGTTCTGCCTGACTTCGTCCATATGGCCCTGCCTCACCGATCTTTGATGTATAATTAATATTGATATCTTTTTCGTGGCTGAGGTTGCTTGAGACACCTTGAAGACCGCTGTCTCCTCTGTCTGGAACATGCTCGAGCAGGCGCTTGCCATGACAGTCGCATTAATCCTGATTCCTGGTTGGGTCGTGGGTCCATTAGCGCTATTCGCATACTGGTGGCATCGACTAAGGGGATCAGTCGCCAACAACGCAACAAGGGCCCAGTGAGGCTCGGATACCGTTATTATCGTGGTTGCGTCCCATATTTCATGCCTGTTAGCGGTAGCGATGACGGTTCTATAGGGATCGGGGCCATGATAGTGTTCATCGCCTTCATTCTAGTTGCTGCAGTCGCCTCCACGATGATCATCAAGACCGTCGAGGATCTTGAGCAGAGAGGGGAGAAGACCAATGACGACATGCAGAACATGGTCAATACCCGACCAGTTGCTTACCAGGTCATACTAGGGTCGGCCGACGAGGCAGGCATGGAGGAGTGCGCCTCAGAGAACGGTTTTTGCTCGTTCACCGGCACTAAGGCCATCAGGTACGTATCCATCACCGACTCTACTAGGTACTTCGATCTGGAACTAACCGATGGGACCCCTTGCACCAACGGGGTATTCGGTGACCCCCATGGGGGGACGCTGAAGAAGTGCTATATCATGACCAACTCGCAGCTGATTGTGGTCTGGAGCCTCGCTGCAGGATCACTGCATACCACGCCAGAGGCCGTCTCTTGGGCGATTATCTGCCCCATCAACGAAACTATCTCGGCCATGGAGTCGGATACCATGCTGAATTCCAACATGACGTTCACTGACGGCACTAACACAACTGGGGCGGAGTCAAATTTCTCCTTCTCAGAGGAAATTTCACCAGGGAATCAGTACACATCATTCCTCGATCTTTACGAATGTACTCTCGGGAAGGGGGATGAGTTGAGCATGCTGCTGACTGTAGATGGCGGAGGGACTTCTGGCTTGGTCTTCTTCGTGGATTCTACGGATACCGGCGCGAAGCTATACTAGCTTCTTGATTGCCTCGATATCTAACATTGAGACAGCTACCTCCAACGCATCTTTCCTGCTGAACCACCGAGCCTCATCGATTTCGTCATCCTTCGGGATAATTTCCTGACCACCTAGATCGTCTTCGCACTTGTATGTGAAAGATACCCAGTTTATCCCCTCCTCGTTGAAGATTGCCGATTGCACCACATTTCCACTTTCGCCTGGTTTCTGCTCCCCAGACTCACCCTTTGGATCCGGGATATCGATTGAGATTCCAAGCTCCTCCATCGCCTCTCTCTCTGCAGCGTCCCTAGGATGCTCCGCATAGTCCACGAATCCACCCGGTAGTGTCCAACATCCCGTGAAGAAGCCTCTGGAGACTTTGGCCATCAGGATTTCGTGATTCGAATTGGTTACTATCACCTTGCTAACTACTCTGTGCAGCGTCCTGTATACTGACTCCCGTGCCACTGGATCCACAGCACTGTCACTTACCAAAGAGTCCTTCCATGCCCAGTTTTCCGGCCATGGGATTTGTGGGGTGCCATAAGTTACCTTGTAATCATCTTCGCCGAATCTAATGATGTTCGACCTTCTTTCTTTCCAGTCGATGTCCATATTACTGACCTCTTCCACAGTTGGTAGTCTGATTGGGCTTCCTTCTCCAATCCACTCTACCCTCCCCTTTTCAGGGATAACCGGGCCATTGCCATCTCTGTCAACGAGCAGAATCTTTCCATCATGCTCTAGGTGAATATATTCGAGAGTCATGGCTATCCGAGGGGGCCGGTGGAAATGAAGCCAACGATTAGTATCCCAATATGGAGCTAAGTTGTTCCTTGTAGAATTCACCAGATCCCTGTAGGCTTTCTAGTTCGGAGTCTTCTAGATCAAGCTCAATAATCCTCTCGATCCCGTTCTTACCCAGTACAACGGGAACGCCGATGTATATGTCATCCATCCCGTATTCACCTGTGAGGTAGGCACTACAGGGCAGCACCCTTCGCCTGTCATCGAGAATCGACTCAGCCATAATTGCAGCTGCACTACCTGGGGCGTAAAACGCACTGCCTCTTTCAAGAAGCTTGACAATTTCCCCCCCTCCACCTGCCGTCCTCTTGCAAATGGCCAGTATTTCTTCTTCTGAGAGCAATTGGTCAATGGGAATTCCGTTCACAACTGTGTATCTTGGTAGTGGGACCATTGTGTCCCCGTGCCCACCTAGGACCATAGCTTGCACATCCTCATTGCTGCACCCAACAGCCTCTGCGATGAAGTGAGTCATCCTGGCACTATCTAGTATTCCGGCCTGCCCAATTACCCTGTTCGGGGAGAAACCAGTAATCTTCTGCATGTGGTAGGTCATCAAGTCGAGTGGGTTGGTGACCATTACTATAATCGAGTCTGGTGCGTGTTCCTTGATGCCACTTCCTACTTCAGAGATAATCTCGGCATTCTTTCCTATCAAGTCCTCTCTTGTCATTCCAGGCTGTCTTGGAAAACCAGATGTAACAACAATAACGTCAGATCCAGCAATATCGGAGTAATCTTTCGTACCCGTGATCCTACCATCATAGTTTAGGACCCTTCCCCCTTGGCTCATGTCCAATGCCTTGCCCTTAGCAAAGCCCTCAAAGATATCAAGCAGTACGATTTCCCCAATATTCCTCTCAGCTAGTACAAATGCGCATGTTGCACCTACGTTACCCGCGCCAATCACTGCCACTTTCCTCGCGCCGTTACTCATGATTGCCGGTCCGAGGCTTGGGTCTTAGCCTTTGGCGATTGCCAAACCCCGAACCAAAAATGTATTGCCAACAGTCCATCACGTGAAATCATGCAGGACAGAGGACGGTCAATCCTCGGTCTAGCACTTGTTGCATTAGTCCCTTCATTTTCTATCATATTTAGTCTACAATTAAGCGATAATGAGCTTCATTCCCAGGTCTTCTTTGCGCTCTGCAAGGCTTGGATACTACTAGTACCGACTTTCTGGTTTATCAGGGTAGAGGGCAATGCCGTTTCTAGGTCGATGCCGGATCGTGATGGTTTGTCGATGGGCGTTGCCACGGGTATTGCAATGAGCATCGTTATTGTCATTACCTGGGTTCTTCTTGGAGACTCCATTGATACATCATTGATGATTCAGGAATTAGAGAGCACGGGACTTACAGATCCCAAGCTGTACATCGCTGGAACAATTTACTGGATTTTCCTGAATAGTCTTCTCGAGGAATACGTGTTTAGGTGGTTCATCACGACAAAGAGTTTTGATATTCTGGATGATGAGAGGGGCGCAATAATCCTATCAGCTGCTCTTTTTACTCTTCATCATGCATTAGCATTGCACTTCTTCGGCTTCGAGTTGTGGCAAACAGCTATGGCCTCTTTCGGCCTTCTATCAGCTGCTGCGGTTTGGTCTTGGCTATATCTTAGATTCCGATCGATTTGGGTCTGTTGGATCTCACATGCAATATGCGATGTCGCGGTCTTTGGCATAGGTTACCAGATAATCTTCTCATGATTCAGTTCTGGGGTTAATTCGCCGACGGTTTCAATAACATGCTGCAAGTGGAATGACTGTCTAAATTCGGACTAGGAGTGAAACAAATTGCGCTTGGGAGTCCTCAAGGAACCGAAAGGGGATACAAGGGTCTCGGTTGTACCTGGCTCACTCAAGAAATTGATGAAGATGGGTTTTGAGGTGTTTGTCGAGAAAGGTGCAGGACTTAGCGCACATCATGACGATTCTGAGTACCAGGATATGGGTGCAATAATCACTGACAGGGAATCTGCAATCTCTTCAGAAATTGTAGTTTCAATTTCCATGCCCGAAACCAAGATTATGGAAAATGGGCAGATACTCGTATGTATTTCTGATCCATTCAGAAATCCAGCTGGGGTGAAGGGAGCAATGGAGGCAGGGATAACCCTCCTTAGCATGGACATGATCCCACGTAGGCTCTCAAGGGCCCAATCTATGGACGTCAATTCCAGCCAAGACAATCTGTCTGGTTACAAGGCAGTATTATTGGGCGCTGCCACTGTTCCACGCGGCATCCCGATGATGACCACTAGTGCTGGGACTGTTCGGCCGGCAAAGGTCGTTGTCATGGGCTCGGGTGTCGCGGGATTGCAAGCCATAGCTACCGCAAAGCGGCTTGGTGCTGTTGTTTATGCCTCCGATGTTAGAAAATCTGCAGCTGAACAGATTGAATCAGTAGGTGGCCGATTTATTGAAGTCGAAGGAATGGATGATTTTGAGGATGAGTCAGGTTACGCCAAACCATTGACTCCTGAATTCATCAATAAGGTGAATGATACAGTTTGTGATGTTGCCAGTGATGCTGATATAATTATCACAACAGCTAGGATTTTCGGTAGGCCAGCACCAATAACGGTACCTTCTAGCGCAGTTTCAAATTTTAAGGCAGGGGCAGTAATCATTGACATGAATGCAGATGTCGGAGGAAATTGCGAGCTTACAAAACCTGGCGAAATCTTCACGACCGATAGCGGGGTAACCATCATTGGGACCACAAATCTTCCCGGTGAAGTTTCATCAACAGCTAGCATGCTGTATTCGAACAACATGGTTAACTTCATTTCTACATTAGTAAAAGACGGCTCATTGTTTCTGGACATGGACGATGAAGTACTGGTCGGGGCCCCGGAAGGCCATGAGTTCAATGTTCCTGGAATGGGGGGCGTATTGCTTTGCCACAATGGCCAGATTCACCCTAAGCAATCCAAATTATCGGGGGCATTAGAATGAGCCTGACGATGGCTGCACTTGTTGGAAGCATCACTGTTTTTGTCTTGGCAATTTTCCTTGGATTCGAACTTATCAGCAAGGTTCCACCTACTCTACATACTCCGTTGATGTCCGGAGCTAACGCCATCTCGGGAATCACAATTGTTGGAGCATTGATTCTCTCAAATGCTGAATTTAACAATGGAGATCCTGGCTTGGCCACATGGTTAGCATTCTTTGCACTGGTTATGGCTACAATCAATGTTGTTGGGGGTTTCATGGTCACCAATAGGATGCTCGAAATGATCGCTGGTAAGAAGAGGAAGAGGAATTAGTATGGATCCTGTTGTTTATGATATAGGATACTTGATTTCTGCCGCCCTCTTTATTTTCGGTATTAAGAGGCTTTCTAGCCCAAAAACTGCGCCACAGGGCAACATCTTGGGTGCCTATGGGATGCTACTGGCAGTACTCGTAACAATGGCAAAAATGTATTCAGAAGGCATTATTGGACTAGAATTGATCGTCCTCGGTCTTGCATCAGGGACAGCAATAGGGGTATTGATGGCAACTAAGGTGGAAATGACTCAGATGCCCGAATTAGTTGCGCTGTTCAATGGTTTTGGCGGGGGAGCCTCGGCTCTCGTCGGCCTATCAGAAGTACTAGGCAGGTTACAAAGGAATGAAGTCCCAGACTCAGGAGTAGAATTGTATGCAACATGGATCGCGATCGGACTTTCTGGCTTGGTGGGTTGGATCACACTTACTGGAAGCCTCATGGCAATGGGGAAACTGAAGGGCGGCCTCTACATCCCCTTCTCAAAGAAAGACGATAGGGGGAGGCAAAAGTGGGTCAGCTTTCCGACTTGGGGTCCACCATGGCTCAATTTGGTTAAGGTTTCATTGCTGTTTATCTGCATAGCACTAATTGCCTTGACTATCCAAAATCCTGAGAATGAGGACTATATCTACACCTTAGCGGCCCTTTCTTGCCTTTTGGGCGTCTTGTTCGTTCTCCCAATTGGGGGTGCAGATATGCCAGTAGTGGTCAGTCTGCTGAACTCAATGTCAGGAATTGCTGCCGCATTCACCGGATTTGTAATTGGGAATAACGTATTGATAATCGCCGGCTCTATGGTCGGTGCTGCGGGTCTAATTCTGACTTTCATAATGTGCAAGGCAATGAATAGAACACTCGGTGCCGTACTATTCAAGTCATTTGGCGGTAGTAGTAAGGAGTCAGTTACTAGGACCAAAGTCGGTAGTGATCCAGAAGAAGTGGCTATGGTGTGCGATGGTATCAATAAGTGCGTAATCATTCCCGGATATGGAATGGCAGTAAGCCAAGCCCAACATGCAGTCAAAGAGTTCGCAGATTTGATGGAATCCCAAGGCGTTGAAGTTAGTTATGGCATCCATCCCGTGGCTGGAAGAATGCCGGGCCACATGAATGTTCTACTCGCCGAAGCGAGCGTTCCATATGAGCAGCTAATTGAAATGGACGAAATAAATTCAGAGCTACAGGAAACCGATGTCGCTCTGGTCATAGGGGCGAATGATACCGTCAACCCGGTTGCAAGATCCGGCGAGGGGCCACTTGGCGGCATGCCGATTATTGATGCGGACAAGGCTAGCGTTGTAGTCATGATCAAGCGAAGCCTTTCAGTCGGTTATGCAGGAGTAGACAACGATCTGTTCTACCAAGACTCCACTATGATGTTATTTGGTGATGGCAAGAAGATGATGCATGAGCTCAACGCAGCAATCAAGGAAATGTGAGGTGTGGACAGCGAATCGTTAATTGACGTCTGACCAGCAGAGCAATGGGTGGAACTATGGGATTAGGGGCCGATCGAATCATTTTGATGGTCGCATCTTTTGTTCTTTTGGCCATTCCCACTTTGGCCATGCACTCCGGACCAGCGGCATTGAACTCAAATGATGAGTTGACAGTCGAGTACGGCTGTTCTTGTCATAACAACGGAGCTCCATCGGATAGAGCTGTTGTGATGATTACTGGTGTACCACTAATGTATGAGGTTTCTAAAACTTACAATTTCACCATCACTGTCGCTGATTCGCTCACTCTTTCCGGTGGAAATGGCAATTCTAGGGCAGGGTTTCTACTTTCTTCTAATGCCACAGGGGAATTTACGTGGGATCCAACAGAGGAGATTCGTCAGGCTCTAGATCGACCCGATGATATCTCCCATTCTGACACAGATGATGATGGTGTTTGGATGATTTCTTGGATGGCCCCTAACGAGGATGTCGGGCCAGTACAGTTCTGGTTAGCCGGGAACTCAGTGGACGGGGGAGGAATTCCCGATGAAATGGACTATTGGAACCTATTGTCATTCTCCATCAATTCCCCGGGCGCTATTTCTGATACCGAATCGGCATCTACTCTGGAAACGAGGACAATTTCCGTTGGGACATATGACGCTCTCTTTTTACTAGAGAAATCACCAGAGGAAATAGAACAGGAGAGGCAGGATGAAATCTCTGAGAGGGTATTTTTCGCGGGTAACAGATTTTTCTGGACCAGTCTCGTTGCCCTAATTATCGGTGCTGTATTACAAAAAGAGATACTGGAACGTAGGCCCGATCAAAGGGGCCCAGAATACCTTGCTGTCGAGCTCGCATACCCCCAAGGTTTCAGGCGAGCAGTCTTTTCTGCAGTTTCATTCTTCTTTGCAACCCGGTGGATGGCTTCCGAATCACCCATTACATTCCAAGGTGTCGATTTTTCAGGATTCTTGACCGGCACCGCATTCTTCGTAGGATTTTGGGCAGCGTATGGCGTATACCGAACAGTCCTCTCCGCACGACAAGATCCAAATCCTGGGGACATAATGTGACATGGAAGGCTATAATCAGTTTCTCACACAGGATACTCTGAGCAATCATTTGTCAGAGGCTTTACGGTCATTAAGGATCATTTCGGTATCCTTGGTAATTATCGGCTTGTTTTGGTCATGGGCAGTGAGTGACGTGATTTATGCATGGATTGAGATACTGCCAATCCAATCAGGACCTGAAAACATGAACTTGGCTGTTTTTGCCCCTTTCGATTGGGTTGGGACACGAATCTCAGCTGTAATAATGCTCTCTACGTTATCCGTGCTCCCACTCGCTTCCATTTTATTTTACAGGTTTTCCGCACCAGGGCTGTTGCCCAAAGAGGAAAAATGGCTTTCCTCGATAATGCTGTTCACTACAATTGCCATCCCATTTGCAGTGCTATTGATGTGGGTCTGGATCATCCCATCACTTTTTTCATTCGCCTCATCCTCAAATCATTTCAATGAGGTTGGAATTAGATACGATGTCGGAGCGATATTCTCGGTCTCTCTGGGAGCCTCCTGGATTCTGATAATCTGGTCTCTAACAGCTGTTAGTCTGGCCCTTGCCAGGCTGTATGGCCTTGTGAATGACTCTGAGTTGAGATTTAGGCTGAGAATCTTGGCTATTTTCTGTGGGACTCTAATCCTGACCCTGCCAGTAGAGTATGACGGTCTACGACTTGTTATCGCATTCTTCACCGCCCTTTCAGCAGATGCAATTTCACGAACGATCCCATTAAACGAATACTGAAACATCATTTCGGCGTCTAATTCAAATCCCCATCGATTTGCCGTAGATTGTGAACAGGACTAGGGTGGCCGTGGTTTTTCTGATGCTGATGCTTTCCGCATTAGTCTGGCTCAATGGAGCAAGCATTGACAATGCATTGGGCCGAGATCAAATCGAGAAGGCCGATACAAACCCTCTTGTCGGCCTTCAGAATAATGAAAACTGGCTTATTCTGAAAGTCTCATTTCCAGACAAGCCATTCCCCGATTCCGAATCTGATGATTTACTTGGTGTCGAAGGATCAATTGCTAATTACGTTGATGAAATGAGCGGCGGCTCCTCTAAAGTGACTATTACTGTAATCGTCGAAGCTTGGAATTCTCCCCAAAGTGAATCTTACTGGGGGACCGATTCGGAAAATGAGAGGGACTCTGGTGATGAATCAGGAGGCGCATCTGAGTTAGCAAGAGCCGCAATAGAATCCTTATTGGGTGAGGGGGGCAATTCAACAATAACCGAGGAATTATCAAATTGGGATTTGGATGGCGATAAAACGATTGACAGGATACTAATCCTGCATTCTGGTGAAGCACAAGAATCCGGCGGACAGAGTTCCGCAATATGGAGTCATTTCTCTCGCTTTCAAGATTCTCTACTAATAGGGGATTACTACTTTGAGCATTATACTATGGCATCAGTGTATTCCGGCCAAGGCGTAATTATCCACGAAATGCTACATCAGATGGGCGCGGTAGATCTGTATGATGTGCACAGTGACACACCTTCTGGAAATTGGCATGGATTGGGAGATTGGGATGTCATGGCTAGTGGAAATTGGATTGGTGGCGGGGAAGAGCCATCATTGCCTTCAGCATCCACAATGAACCTAATAGGCGCTTCAAATCCAACTATTGTCGATGCCCGAGTTAATGGATTGTATGAGGTAACTAGCATTTCTTTAGGGGGAGAACCCCTCTCCATCAACATCGCCCCAGATGAGTATATCTGGGTTTCATTCAGATCCGAACAGGGATTTGACAGGGGACTTCCTGGATTCGGGGTTTTAGTGGAACAACAAGATTTGAATTATGGTGATTTGGACTCGAATACAGTGAACTCCGATCCAGAAAATGCATGGTCAAAGATTGTAGAGGCTGATGGCGACGACGCCCTGTTGCGCGCACGTGATTACGGCTCCTCTGGTGATGTTTTCTCAGATGGCGATGAGTTTGGCGGTATGGGGATAGAAATTCGTGATAATCGCGGCAGACTGGTCCCATGGGTCGCTAGAGTCTCCAATGTAACCAACGACTCTGCAACAATCAGCTTCCAGCCAAGCTTCGACGAGAAAGTCTCAATCCTAACCCCCAGGTCTCCCGTGGAGTTGTTGCCAGGCGAACCAATCAACTTTGATTTTGCCTTCGCTGAAAAATGCGTATTGGAGTCTTCACTAAGCCCTAGCAACCAAGATTTTTCTGAAGTTGAATATGAAGTAGGGGAATACCAAATCCAAATCTTCGATTCAGCAAATTCTTCCACAGACATTGGCATTATTGAGGGAAAAATTGGTTGTTCCGGCCAATCCTTAATTGATATCAGGTTGAAGTGGGTTATCGTGGGCAATCGTGTTTCAAATTCTACCTTAGAGGCTTCAATACATTGGGACGATTCTTCTGTGGTCAATCTATATCCAGATTATGAAGGGAACGCATCAAGAGAATACAGAGTCACACTAGAAGGACCCGTTTCCCGCATTGCTTCGACGGCTTCGCAAGTTACACTTTCGCCAAATATCCCAATTGTGCTGCAGGTAAACCCCACAGGGTTACTTGAACCCGGAATGTTAGCCAGAGGTGAGTTGATTCTAACCGATTCCAATAATCTCGAGCAACGCATACCGATTATCCTTAATGCCGAATCAGGAAACCCCCTTGACCCATACCTGTCTTGGCTGGCATTACCATCGAACGCCATATCCCTAATTTTTGTGATTCTCGCTTTATCAATCGCCACTGGACGTAGGGCCGAATGATCATTTTCTGTTTGGATTAGACCATCTGGAGTCCGGAGGGGGCCTTGCAACTTCTAGATAGTTCCAATTTGCGGTTGAAAGTACAGGCAGAATCCAATGCTTATTCACTCCCGAGGCAAGCCTTGATGCCAAGCAAGCACCACTCCAGTCATCAGGCGACTCTTGTGGACCAATTACCAACCAAGGGGCGTGCTCTTCTCCAATTTCATTGGCATAGCATCTCCATCTCGCACCATACTTGAACCCGGGTCTTGCATGCAAACCCCTCTTCCACAGATCAGCTAAGACACTGCTTGCTTGCTCTGATAAAGGACCTACCTCTGTTCCATCGTTCCGAATAATCGCCAATTCGCATTCATCAAGCTGCCTTCCTCCATGTAGTGGTATTCCGACAACGTCCGATGGCCATTCATCAGTTCCAGGGAAAAAGGCACCACCACTCTCTAAGATAAAATACTCCATCTTCGTGATAACCTTCCTTTCAGATTCAGTGAGCGGATCAATATTTCCCATTGGGTCACAAACAATTGCCCTGTACGTGACCACTGAATGCTCATCATCAACTACTAATATCTCGCACAGTCTACCAGATTTCAGTACCTTTTTACTCCAATCAAAGAGCTCATTCTTATCAAACCGATCTGTAGAGTGGAACCATCTCACCTCTGAAATCGCCTCTTCTCTATCGGGATGCGAATCTGATCCCCAACGAAGGCCCCATGACCTATCATTGATATCCACCCCCATTTTTTCTGCAGTTTCAAATAGCATTATTTTGTTGCCGGGATATCTCAAGGCTTCTAGAACGGTGAATTCTTGGAGGAATCGATTATCCTTCTCTATGCATTTTTCTAACCAATCATCTTCTGGTCGATCAATACCCCTGTGAATGCTGCAGTAAAGGAGCTCGGAACCACTTAGTAGAATTGAATCCGGACTCAACTGCAAACCAATCGCTGATTTGCTCCAAAGCCTAGATGCGGCCCTACCTTCGTAAATCCAACCATCATCAGAGTTGTCCACATGTCTGTGGGCTAGCTTATCTGATTAGACGGTATCCCCAAATATCATCTGTGGTGGCTCCATCGAACAATTATGACGGGCGACGCGCCATTAGATCAGACACGCTCTCTAGAGCGTCTCAGGAACCTGCTAAACAAATTCGGCTCATCTAAGGTCACGTTGATCGGGGATACAATGCTAGACCGTTTTCACCATGGTTTTGCAAACAACCTGAACTCTACCTCACCTGTCCCCGTTCTCAAGGTAATCAATACTGACGAGTCACCAGGTGCTTCTGCACACATAGCTCTAGGATTGTCTTCATTGGGCATTGGAGTTGATTTTCATTGCTGCGTCGGTGACGATCCTGAAGGAAAAACCATCCTAAACTTTCTTTCGGAGAAAGGCATCGAGACAACCAATGTCCTGACTGTCGATGATTGGCGCACTTTAACGAAGATTAGGTTTTATGGAAGTCGTGAGAGCCTTTTAGACAATAGCCAGATTCTACTACAGGCAGACAGGGGACCTTCCGAAGAGCCCCCTAGTGACATTGTTTCAAAAATCTCAGCTAGTGCCATGAAATCCCTCGAGGATAGCTGTGCATTAGTGATTTCAGATTATGACAAGGGAGTCATAAAAAATGATGGTGCTAGGAATCTAATCAAACACTCGAAGAAATTACAAATACCGGTCATTGTCGATCCAAAACTGACCGGTCTCGGCAAAGGACGTGGTGCTACAGTAGCTCTTTTTGAGATCAGAGGGTTAGAATTGCTGCGGCGTCGAATGATGTTGGACGATGCCTCAGATACAGCCAACAAGTTGATGGATGAATATGACTGGGACTCAATGGTAGTACTTGGCGGAGTAAATGGCCTTACTCTCTATGAATCGGACGGTAGCTCATTGCACATTCCTTGCAAGTCTCCAAATCCAAAACAACAGATAGGGTTACATGATGCTGCAGCTACAGCTTTGGCCGCAGCACTTGGTCATGATCTAAACGTCAAGGACGCTGCAATGCTGGCTGCTGCCGCATGTGAGTGCATACTTTCAGCTCCTTCCAGCCATGAATTCATCGATAGATCGACATTAGGCTTGTGGTTGGACGAATTATCATGGCAATTACAAATCTCTGAACGCTAACATTTCATCATGGGGTTCATTACTAATTCTATAGGCGCACAATTGTGCAGTGCAGTCTGCGATCAATGTTTTTTATCATTGCAATTCTCATTTTTTCCATATCCGGTAATGTTCAGGCTGATGACCTAGGACAAAATACCCAGGGGGGGACCATCGTACATTTACAAGAAATCAGCGGTTCGTCGATGCAGATTGGCGATACCATTGATGGCTCTATCATTTCCGCAGAACCTCCTGTATCAGTTTGGTGGAGGTTACTTGATTCCGATGAAATCATTTCTACAGGTGCTTTGACAAATGAACTGACAGGTGAGACTGAAATAGATGGGCTTTTGCGTTGGAATTTCCAAATCACTCCAACTCAATCTTCTTATCCGTGCTCTTGTAAGATTGTAGTCTCTGCAATAGATAAATACGGTTCTTCTGAGTCTGTAACAAAATTACTTTTCCTTGAAGATGGACCTTCACCGATGAGTCCAATTGTAAACCTCGATGATACTAACGAGGATACATGGATTAGTGGGGCTATCGATCTGAGGGGTAGTACATTCTCACACCTATCTTCGAATATTGAAATAGGTGTAACCATCACAATTTCATCATCACCAAAGTGTTCTACCGACCCATCAACACTTTTCGGAAATAGAAATATTATTTCGGAATTAGACCCAAATCTCATTCAAAATGGCTTGTTCGAATTGTCTAATTCGATAGACGATCTCCAAGATGGTTCATACGATGCATTCGTCTTCTCGAATGATTTGGGCTCAATAGATTTTTCATATCAGTGTTTCAGTTTCATGGCCGATAACACAATCCCATCCCCTGAGATCATCGGACCTACAAATCTTGATGAGGGAACAGGTCCAGTACAATTTCAATGCTCTAGCTCCTTTGATGCGAATTGGGAAAATGGAATTGTAAGCTATTTCTGGTCACTGAAGCAAACAACAGAAATCGGACTAGTCCCAATCAATTCTTTTGTAAGCGAAACCCCGATTCCATATGTCCTCGAGACAAACTCTTCCGGGCTTTATCAGCTTTCATTAACAGTTAACGATAGAGCTGGCAACTTTGCTACTGCTTCAAGCCCCATTATCGTAAATAATACTCCGCCAGTGGCCAAATTATCCATTGGGAATGAAGAATATTCCGATGGAGAGACAATTTCTTTGAGTAAGGACTCTACAATACTACTGGATGCGAGCAAATCAACTGATACTGCTAATGACCAACCAACTTTAAGGTATATTTGGCGTGTTGATAATGTTCCGTTTTTCGAGGGCAAGAATCGGGAACTTATGTGGCCAGATAACAATACAAATCAATTTGAACTAACCCTTGAAGTCATTGACAATGATCATGATTCCACCATAATTACCGTCCTAATCAAGGATGCCGATTCAGGACCAATAATCCCTCTACAGTTCCTACTTCTTTTTGTTTCCATCAGCTTCCTAACATTTGCCATAACCCGGAAAACAAAGAATGATGCTTCCAACTATCGAATCCCGAAGTGGCCATCAGAAACGACCTGAAAGGACTATATTACACGGACTATTGAGTGATAACATGGAGTCCTTGCCATTCGATCTTAGCGACTACAGAGGGAGGCAGGTCGGTTTTTTACAGCAAATTCCTGACGACTCCCTCCTCATATTACCAACAAATCCAGTCATGGCCAGATCTAATGATACCAATTTTCCATTCAGAGCTGACTCTTACATGCTATATTTATGCGGCTGGGATTCGCCTGATGCAGTATTCATTGCCTACAAGGCAGACGAGTCTTGGAAGACATCATTGTTGGTTCGACCCGCGGATCAAAAGGCTGAGATTTGGGAAGGTAGGCGAGTTGGGGTTGAAGGCGCTACTTCAGGGTGGCCAGTAGATATAGCACACTCAATCGATGAAATGGAAGGAATTCTGAAAGATCTAATGCATGATAGATCCGCGATCTATACTATTCCTGGTAAGAATGCAATTATTGATGAGATGATTTCTTCTTGCACACTTCCGGTCTCTGATCCAAGGCCAATCTTGGATAAGATGCGGATGCTCAAGTCTCCTGCTGAAGCGAAAATAATGCAAGAATGCGCCAATATCGCGTCTTCCGCACACATAGAAGGTATGCGGCATGCATTTCCTGGAATCGGGGAATGGCATCTCCAGTCTATATTGGAGGGTCACTTCACAAGGAACAATAGCCAATGGGCATACCAATCAATCGTTGGTGGGGGAGATAATGCAACAATATTGCATTACAATTCCAACAATAGCATAGTTATGGATGGAGAATTAGTATTAATTGATGCTGGTTGTGAAGTGAATGGTTACGCTTCCGACATCACTAGAACATGGCCAGTAAACGGCTCCTTTTCCAATACTCAGAGAAGCGTCTACGAATTGGTATTAACTGCCCAGAAAGCAGGTATCAATGCATGCACGGCTGGATCACCATGGATTTCGATGCACAAGGCAACTTCAGAAGTATTGGCTGCAGGATTAATTGAATTGGGAATAATTGATTGTTCAATTGACGATGCTCTCGGTGAAGATCTTGATGGCATCTATCGTAGATTTTTCATGCATGGAACTGGACATCTTCTGGGTTTAGACGTTCATGATGTAGGGGGGGGCCGTCAAGGCGACTCCGAACCGGGTCCTATATTGCGACCTGGTATGGTTGTCACAGTCGAGCCAGGCCTGTATTTTGGTAGTTGGTGGGGTGAAATCGACGTACCTGAGGAATTCTTAGGGCTGGGTGTTAGGATAGAAGACAACATTCTCATCACTGAATCTGATCCAATCGTTCTTACCTCCGATTGCCCGAAGGAAATCTCCGATTTAGAAGAAATTGTAGGCTCAATGGGGTGATATTATTCCAATTTGGAAAGACGTGATTGAGCAAATTCTTAATGCCGACGATTTTGAAATAGATGAAGAAAGTGCAATATTATTATACGAAAATGCACCATTGAGCGATTTGATGTTTGCAGCTTCAGTTATTAGGGAAAAAACAGTGCCCGGAAAATCAGTTACTTATATGGTAGATAGAAACATCAATTATACCAATATATGTACTATAAATTGTCACTTTTGCTCATTTTATAGGCCTCCCGGGCATTTAGAGGTATACACGCAAAGCGTGGACCAAATAAGTCAGAAAATTGCTGAATTGGAGGATTTGGAAGGTTCCCGAATATTAATGCAAGGAGGGGTAAACCCCAATCTGGAATTAGAATGGTACACTGGATTGATTAGCGATCTGAGAAAACGTCATCCCTCCATAGACCTTGATTGCTTCTCACCTATAGAAATTGAGGGAATTGCAGATGTTTGTGGTCTGTCTACAATGGAAGTGCTAATTGAACTCCAATCTGCCGGTTTGCACGGTTTGCCCGGTGGCGGTGCGGAATTATTGGTAGATGAAATCAGACTAGATGTCTCACCTAAGAAGGGATTGTCGGAAAATTGGCTTAGAATCATGGGCGAGGCTCAGAAAATTGGCTTAGTGACTTCTGCCACAAATGTAATTGGTTTCGGGGAATCTAGGGCGCAGAGAGTTGCCCACCTCTCAAGGATTAGGGCGTTGCAGTCGAATTCACTACATGATGGCTTTCATGGTTTCACTTCATTTATTTCATGGCCTGTAATGTTAGAGAACAATAGCCTAGGTCGGCGCAATAGGGGCGCTTCCAAGTATGAACTAGGCGCCGGAGCGGCAGAATATCTAAGACACCTAGCAATTTCCAGAATATACTTGCATAATATCACTCACATGCAGGCTTCATGGCCCACAATGGGCATGAAAGTTGCACAGATTGCGTTATCCGCTGGTGCGGATGACATAGGCTCAACAATGATGGAGGAAAATGTTGTTTCAGCTTCAGGTACAACGAAAACTCTGGCTACAGAAGAAGAACTCAGAAAAACAATCGTTGAAGCTGGTTTTATTCCCGTAAAGAGGAACTCAGAATATCAAGTCGCGGAAAGAAAAACTAGTCCAAAAATCATATTGAGCTAATTCGATAACTCTACTCTTCCACTTTTTACCGGCGCTTTGCCTATGGTGATGGGCTCATTTGACTCCTCCATTATTATCGGTTGAACCCATTTACAATCCATAGAGCCAAATTTGCATTGTATCACTAATTCCCAGTGAATGGCAATCAAATCAGAGTATACTGTGCCGGGCCATTCGTTTAGTGGTAGAGGGATTTGCATATTTATGACACTTTGAGCATTTCCCGTTGGCACATCTTTCCACTCTCCAGATTCCATTATTCGCATTGGTTCTAGCATCAGCATCTTGCTCTCCGATGCTTGCATCGGTGCCACCTCTCCAACACCGGTACCCGTTTCGTCAGTGGTGGCGACACGCTTTTCTGGCAATTTAGTGGACATTCCAGGAGGGGGTTGCATCCGCTCTAATCTTCCGAGGGCATTGTCCACAGCACTACGTTTTGGAATTGCCACACCAACCTGGCAACGAATTTTGATGGGAATGATATCAGTTGGAAGTGAAACATTAGAGATAATTACACATCCTCTATTGATCTCGCTGTTCATCTCAACACTATCAATTGGGGTTCTTAGGAATACCTTTTGCTTGGTAAAGTCTCTGAAGTTCGCCCATGTTCTAAATAGCAAAGGCATTAGGAAAATTGGAAATGAAATAAAAAGAAGTTTTGGATATTCTAAGGGGCCAATCCTATAGGCGCCGGCAATGGCTTTAGTGATAATACCCGTTTCAACTAGTACGGGCTCTATAGCGTGAATAAATAAAGTGCAAATCAGTATGATCACTGTTGGGTAAATCAATCTCCTTGAAACATTATGCAAGGGATCAGGATCAATGTACCACCCGAGTCTTGATTTGTTGATAAAATCTGGAGTTTTCCTATAAACATTAGAGGGGTAAACACGCAAATTAGAATCCTCCTCTTTGTAATCTCTCCATTCTACATGCCAGTCTTCTGTGTTTCCTATGGCAAATTGAGTCGGAGAATCACCATCATGTTCGATAGCGACTTCAATAATTGGGACCCCACTGGGTTCCATTTGATCAGGTTCAAATGGTGGGTAGCGGATCTTTTGCACAGAAAGGGTCAATCTCTACCCCCACAAAACTGCCTTAGCCGCTTTACCTGCGAGCTTACGAAATTCCGGGACCTCTTTGAGCATCCTCAAACCCAAAGGAATCGGATTTTCAATTTCACCGAATTTATTTATCATTTCAGTAACCTCTGGCTTCGCCCAAACTCTGAAAATCTCTTCTAGTTCGTCTTCTGAGATCTCAGTTAGAAACGCGTCTCTCAATGCCCTCTTTCTACGTTGATCTCTTTGGACGTCTCTCATTTTCTTAGAAATCTTATTCATTCTTTTTTCTGACAAGTTGTTTTCTAGAATTGCGGAACTCAAATCACTTAACAATAAGTCAACTTGTTTGAAACCGGGGCCAATGCCACCACCAGTTGTTGGCTTACAAATGCCTGCGGCATCGCCGAACAAAGCAACTCTCTCAATCATTGGACGTTTTACCATACCACTAGGGACAAGGCCGCAAAATCTCCCTATTTCCTTGCAATTCTCGAATCTCCGATTCCATTGTGGGGTATTCATTAGGTTGTACAAGCATTCTTCAGATGAAATATGATTCAGCAAACCTCCCTTGGACCAAGTGCCAATTCGAGTAGTTTCACCAGACGGAATTGCCCAAGCAAAGAATCCCGGGGCTATGTTTTTCCCTGTATACATATCGAGTCTACCATAATCTCCCTTGTATCCAGAAACTTCAATCTGAAAACCAATCATACTCTCGGAAGGTCTGCCCATTCGAAATCTCTTCCTAACCCACGAGTGAGCCCCATCTGCCCCACAGAGTAGTTTTGTCTCAATTTTAAGCTCCCCTCGGGGCGAGTTTATCGTTAATAGCACCCTATCTTCTTCAAGACGAACATCGCTTGGTTTGCTAGAAAGTAGTATCTCCGCTCCATTCTTAATTGATTGCAGTACAACAGCTTCATCAAATAATTTCCTACACACTGCAAAGGTCCTGACTCTCGATGGATCACCAATACTTACGGTCGTGCCTTTTGGACTATGGATATTTGCCCCCCAAATTTCACTAAGCACGGTTTCCTTAAGTCCGACCCTATTCATTGCACTAGGGTTGACCAACCCTGCACATTGGAATGGTCTACCAATTTCTTCATGTTCCTCAATAATCAACACGCTATGACCATTTTTACATAGTTCATTTGCAAGATAGCCTCCAACGGGACCACCACCAATAACTACTACATCGTACTTTTCGCTCATATTACCACCAGATTGTCAGCTCTTTTTCCTCGAAGCTCCTTTGTGTTCATTAATCAATAAGCTAACTTGCTGTGCTGAAAGCTCTTCTATAGATTGCCCGCTAAACTTCGAACAGACCTTTACTTCATCGATTTCAGATTTCTTAAGAAGATCTCTGAGGTATTTTATTTGCTTCACCGTAGGTGGGCGGGGCTTTTCTGCTTGCAGATCTTTCAAACTAGAAATCAATGATGAGGCACTTCCATTCCGTCCTCCAGTTAGGCCTTCTAGACTTTCAACACCAACAATAGCTGCAGCTTCGTTATCAGATAGCTCAAGTGACTCCATCAATTTGAAAATGAAGTTTACTTGCTTCTCAGATGGCCCTGTTGAAATATTCCTCGATGCCAGCTCATCAATTACTTCCTTTGCTTTCTCACCGGAGATTTCTTCTGGTTCAACACCGCCAAGAATAGAAGCTGCTTCTTCTTCATCCAGCGAATGAAGAAGTTGTTTCATGTAACTTAATTGCTTGGGGGTAGGCTTGGATCTCCTAATTTCAAGAGCTGCATTGTGGGCATTTGAGAATTGTTCAACAAATTTCCCCCACACTATCGGGGCAGGTCTTTGTCCATTCTCAATCGCATCCAAGTTTGATTCCATCACAGCAGTGAAGCTCGCATCGAAGACTCCCCTATCCTTCTTACCATTGCCATACATTGGTGCAACCTGCTCCCATAACAATATCCCATTTTCAGAAGGAACTAGGGTTTTAGATTCCTCCATAACATACTTCCTAGTCAACAATTTTTCTATAGTTGAGGCATAGGTGGAGGGCCTCCCAATACCTTCATTCTGCATTTTCTCAACTAATGTGTGCTGCCGAAATCTGGATGGGGGTTTTGTCTCATCCTCGATTAATCTTGGATTTTCTTCAGTGTCATCTAATTTGAGCTGATCTCCCAAATTTGTTGGAATATCAGGAGGTTCCAAATTGGGCTCCTTCCTCAAATCGGTGAATGCAACCTCCCATCCACCGTGAACCCTCCATGATGTACTCCCAGTCCAAATTTTATCAAAATCCTGCACAGTGCCTCGAATGCTCATTGTCTCATATTGTGAGTTATTCATCTGACTAGCAGCGAATCTTGCCCAAATTAATCGATAGAGGGTTTTTTGGCGCTCATCAAGCCCCTTCGGCCCCGTGTTCTTTGGATCAGTAGGTCTAATGGCCTCATGAGCATCTTGGATATTTGTCGATGAACCCCTACTTTCTTTTCCTAAAACACCCGGCTCTTCTCGAAGGAATTTATCCCCCCATTTTGAGCGAATATATTCTCTGATTTCATTCCTTGACTCTAAATTCGTTCGAGTGGAATCAGTCCTAATATATGTGATGTGCCCAGCTTGGTACAGATCATTCGCGACCTGCATTATCCTCCTTGTCGACCAGCCAATCTTTGGATGCGAACCAGCAGTTCTCAGTAGGGCGGGTGTGGAGAAGGGCGGCTTGGGTTTCGACGTCCTCTTCCCTTGTTTCACTTCTGTGATATTCAGAATCTTACTTCCTGACAAGCTGCTTACAGCCTGGTTTGCTAAATCCCTGTCATTAGTTCGTTCTGGATGATGGGCCCCATTATCATTATCAAACCATGCATCATCGTCATCCTTTTCATGGAACCTAACTTTGAATACAAGGCCTTCGATACCCGCATTTACACTAAAATATGGCTGTGGAACAAATGCCAATCTTTCCATTTCCCTTTCGACAATGAAACCCAAAGTCGGAGTTTGCACTCTCCCCATTGAAGTGAGACTCCACGATCTTGAAAATTTTGATGATCTGAACCCCACCAACCTGTCCATAAACCTCCTTACTTTGGCAGCATCTACTAAATCAAGATTAATTTCACGAGGACTATCGATTGCGGATACTACGGCCTTTTTTGTGATTTCATTGAACGAAATCCTCATTGTCTGGTATTCGGAGAATATCTGTGAAAGTCTCCAAGCGATGAACTCTCCTTCCCTGTCAGGGTCCGTTGCTATAAATACCGTGTCAACTGAATGCTTCTTTGCTTTGGATAAAAGCCCCTTAACAGTCCTCTCAGCATTGGCATCAGTCCAATCCCATGGGGGCTCGGGCAATGAATCGGCCTTAGATGCCCACATTGCCTTCTTAGCTTGCTTTTTGTCCCTAGCTCTGGAGTTCGGTAAATCTTGGACATGGCCCTTGCAGCTGTCAACGATGTAACCTCTTCCAAGATATTGCTTTATCTTCTTGCCCTTGGCGCCAGATTCGACAATGACCATTCCTTTCATGCACACCGCTGATTGTTTGCCAACAGCAACATTTCATAAACTTGAGTGGCGAGTTTGCCTAATCAGATGAATTGAAGCATGCTTGCTCGACTTCCCTCTTCATCCCATGGGGCATTCAGATCATCACCTAGGCAGCTTTCACACCCCGGATATCCTGCTTCAGAGAATTTCAGGATAAGTTTTGACACTTCTACGACAAACTCCTTCTCTTCCATGGGTATCCAGACACGGTCCACTTGATTCGGCATTTCGAAGCTTATTGAAGAAATCACCTTGGATCCTCTGCGAATTTCAAGAAAATTGGAGTCCGAATCCGTTTCTCGATAGCTCAAAACAAAAGAAGGCACCAGATCTTGCATCTTCAGAAGCTCTTCGAAAATTCCCTTCCCTGCATGATCAATGGTACATTTTGATGCAATAATTTCAACAGGGGATAATTTCAGCATTAGTTTAGCAACTTCAGAAATTGCACGTTGTCTAGATTTCCCCGTCATCGCACTCATGTTTCCGTAATGATTGAAGGATAAGTGCCTTTACCCCATTTGTGGGATTGGGCTGGGATATCATTGCAAGGCCCGCTTTCAGTCTGGTTGATTCCGAGAGAGCGCACTCTTTGGCAATCAAATCTATTTCAAAATTCGGCGAAAAATCATCCGGACAATATCTACTCAATGCCCTATATAGGGCCCCTAACTTGCCAATCGAGGTCTTCGGTGAATTATTTCATCACCCATTGGGCCTCGCAGCTGGTTTTGATAAGGGCGCAGAGGCTTTACTTTCCTGGCCAGCAATGGGTTTTTCTTGGACTGAGTACGGAGGAATTACTCGTTTTCCTCAAGAAGGTAATCCGAAACCGAGAATGTTTAGGTCCAACAAAGAAAGGGCTCTGGTTAACAGGATGGGTTTCAACAATCCCGGCGCCACAGAAATTTCAGAGAGGATACGCGCTCGAAGAATTTCGGGCAAATGGCCCAAATCCCCCGTAGCAGCAAACATTGGTCGTTCTAAAAAAATACCAAATTTGCATGCAGCCGATGACTACTCGGCCACTCTCGATATCCTTTGGGACAATGCCGATCTTTTTGTTCTAAACTTCTCATCCCCAAATACACTCGGCCTAAGGGATTTGTTGGAACAACAGTATTTGGAAAACATCCTCTCTTCATGCTTCGCAGTAAGAAGCAAGAAGGAAATTAGCAAACCATTGTTATTGAAACTGTCCCCCGATTCCAATGATGAGATGATCAAAGATATTGTTAGGACATCTGTTTCAATGGGAATAGATGGAATTGTTGCTACTAATACAACCATAAAGAGGCCAGTTCCCAAATCCACACAATCTAGGAAAACCTTTGCAAATGATGGAGGACTCTCTGGTAGACCATTACATAAGAGATCAATAGAGGTAATTGATTTGGTTTACAAGGAAACAGAGGGAAAGGTTCCAATTGTCGGCGTCGGCGGGATAGAGTCCGTCAAAACCGCTTGGAACACAATCATTTCCGGCGCTTCCCTGATTCAACTGTATTCTGCGTTGGTTTTCAGCGGCCCTTCGGTTGTTTCTAGAATCATAAAAGGCCTCAAGAAGGAAGTCTCCGAACAAGGTTTTTCTGGGATTTCTGAAGCTGTAGGATACAAACACATTTAGCAATAGGCTCCTAGTTCCAATCATGGTAGGAACTAGGGTAACGCGTATCTCCATTGTTTTTGCCTCTTCACTTTGTATTCTTGCATTGATGTTGTTAACTGTTGAACCCGAGCCTCAATATACTGTCGATGAGATTCTCGCATCAAGTGATGATTTCAACGGAGAGCGAATTTTTATCAGGGGCCAAGTTGCCAATGGCTCAATTGATCATCAATCAAACCATTTCACATTGCTCGGAGTGGAAGAACATTTGACGATTGACTATTCCGCTGTTTCAGTTCCCGATGCCTTTGCCGAAGGACTGTCTATTTCTGTAAGGGGTACTTTAGTTAGTGAGGGGGGTAATTGGATGATGAAGGCATCAGAAATCCAGACCGGATGCCCTTCGAAGTACGAGTCTTGAAATTGTGAATCTTCATAGGTAACCACCTTACGCTGTTTATGGGCTAGGGGGGGAGTTGACGTGCTCTATTTTTCACAAATCGTCGATAATGGTGACCCGAAGTCCGAGGGCGGCGTAAACGAACTATTGGAGTCGTACCGATTAACGTCGATGCCTCGCCCCCAAGAGATCCAGGTTGGCAGTAGCCATTTCCGTAGGGAAATGGTCATCGCCCACGCCCGGGAACCAGGTCAGACGCGGAAGCGAGCAGCCCGACCGGGGATTCTGGATGCCTTGGGACAGCGGGGCGGAGGAGATTGGTGCCCAAACTCCATTAGTGACGAGCGTCCACCGAGGACATGCCCATAGGGAACTCAATCTTCAATTTTGAAGATGCGCCCAAACCAATCGGATATTGGGAGACCACCATCCAGTTCACCATCCAAACCCACTATCTTCGTCCCTGTTGTGCCGATATATTTTTCATGCCATTCACCATTAATCTGTCCTGAAGAATGTTTGAATTCCTGGGACATTTCCCACTGCCTCCCCATAAGTTCCCAAGTGATCTTCTGCATTGGTTATGGCCATTCCATCGGTGTTAAGGACGTTATGCAAGATATCCCTACCTTCTGAGTCATCGTCTAGCTCTAAAAGGGCATTTTGAATCAAGCTAACCACAGTTGAATCTAATTTTGTAGGGTTGTAAATAACAGGATGGCTTGGGGCTTGGGCGAATGGAGGCAACATTACATAGTCATCAATTTCTAGGCACCAGCTGTATCTATCGGTACCTGTGCAATATGAATTTACAACTGAATCCTTTGCCAGAGCGACATCCCCGGTCCCATCGGATAGGCATCTAAGGGCTCCTTTGTATGAAGAGTAAATTGTGCCACCTTCTGGAATACTTGAGTTTTCAGAAAAGAAACTAGTTACAGTGGCCCTCAATGAATCAATTTCATCGGGGTCACCTACAACTTCTGTGTAATTATTTCCAATTAGGAATCCCATCGGGATGAGCATTCCAGCACTTTTCAACCATCCCGTATGGCAGGAAACCTTCCCCTCCATGAGGCTAAATGGGTCAGTTGAGTTATCATCGTCCAGATATGCAGCAGCAATATCTGAATCTGCTCGCACCCAAGCTGTAGCATTATAGAAAAGTCGACCATCCGACTTCTTTTCAGCAGCAAGAACTCCAAGATCGTAGACTTCCCATGAGAGCCAACCAGCTGCACCGTCAACGAACGCAATATCGGCAAAGCCCTTGTCAATCGCCTCAATAGCTGCAATTTCATCTGAAACAGGGTATATCTCCACGGAAACTCCGGTCAATTCACTCATTTTATCAGCTAATTGCCATGGGTTTGACTCCCATGTCAGATAGTTGTCCTTTACGGTGTAAGCAATAGTGATGCACTCTTCATTGTCATCACAGGTATCGTACTCAACTGTTAGCAATGTCCATAGGACAGCAGCTGACACGATCAGCCCTGCTAATCCAATGGCCCAGTTCCTCTTTATTCTCTCTGCAATACTTTCTTCCATATAGCGCCGCGTCAAATAGTGAATATAAATTTAGGGTACCCTAAATCTCCTTCTTAGTTGGGAATTGACGAAACCCCCCCCATTCTGCATACTTCTGAGAAATGCTCTTCTTCTACACTCTGAACACTAAGCCTGCAAAATCTCTGCAGTAAAAGCATACCTTCTAAGTCTGGATTTGCCTTCATATCTGGTAAACCTACTGTGTTCTCAAGTGCCATGATCGCTTCAATGTCAACCATCTGCCATCTTGGATTATCTGGTGAAGACTTCTCATCGAAATATTTCGATTGCGGATCCCAACTTGTGTGGTCCGGATAACCTTCTTTGCAAACTCTTGCTATCCCTGCAACATGGGGTGGCTTGCAATTGGAATGGTAAAATAGTACTAAATCACCATTTCTCATTTTGTCTCGCATCATGTTCCTTGCTTGGTAATTACGTACACCATCCCAGTGGGTAGATCCATCGGAAACCAGCTCACTCCAAGGATATACATGCGGCTCGCTTTTCATAAGCCAGTAGCTTGGCATGATACTTTGGTCGCACGAACCGAGATTAATGTTCGCATCACCATACGTCCTCGTTGTTGCCGCGCGGCAATAATTGATCAGATGTGTCTTCAGAGACAATACTTTTCATCTTCAGTCCGGCCGCTTTGACCATTGATTCCGAACCGCCAGTAAGTCCAAGGTTGGACGTGACCATGAATGAGTAAATTGCTGGTAGAAGTAATAGTGCCGATAGTGCTGCAATAATCAAAAGGACAATAATCACAGTAATGAAAGGCTTGATTGCTGCAATTGGAATTCCGTATGCACAAGTTAGTCCCAAAGCAGTCACTGTAGTAGCTTCGAACAGGCTCATGCCCGTACTTGCACATGCCGTCTTGATTGCTTCAATTGACCCGCCGAGCTCTTTTACTCTATTCGCTATGTGTATCGAGAAGTCTATCCCAACACCAACTAAAATCGAACCGATCATTACCGTAACCAAGGATAACGAGACCCCCCATCCATCCATCACCATCCATTGCATGGCCACGGTGAAACCGACTGGAACCGTCGTGAGCATGGCATAACGAATATCCCTGAATACCAGCGCAAGTGTCAGGATTGTGAATCCCAAAGCGAATGCCAATGAAGTCCATTGGGAGTCTACAATCAGGTTATTTACTTCGATAGTTACAGATGCCACTCCAATTAATGAGTCTCCAATCACATCAATTGGGTTGGATGAGTCCCCCGCAGCCTTTGCCCAGGAATTTATCTGCATTGTAGTTTTTTGTGTATTCTGAACATCCATGAAGGGCATGTCTATGTATATCAGACTCCTTTGGTAGTCTGAAGAAATGAATAGCTCTCTCATTTCTTTTGTCATACTATTATAGAAAACATATAGCAGGAAATTTTGCACTTGTCTACCCCCATCGTCTTCTTGGGCGTCTAGTGTGTCCATGACTGTCCAGAAGGACACGTTTCCACTCTGTTCCCTATCTAGAACGATGTCAAGTAGCTCTTGGATAGGCTCAGGCGGTGGAATTGGACTATCGTCAATGATTTGTTGTATCGGAGTACCCGAGACATTGATTCCAACAGCAATTGCCTTCATCAGGAAAACGATTGAAACAGCAGTAGCATTTTCGACATTGTTACAATTATTCTCCAATTTTTCAATACCTTCTAAATTGGCGTAGGGATGTTCAGCAACAACGGCTCCAACTGACAAGTCTGGACTTGCGCTTATATCGGCTTCAATCAATAAGAAACCCGGTTGCCCAGCATTGAACTCTTCTGAATATACGGCCATTTTCTGAACGGCATCTACATCATTAGGTGCCATCTCCAACAAATCTATGTTCTCCTCGACATTTTGCCGGTTATAACCAGCAGAAACGGCCATTATTGCAATGAATATGGCAAGAGTGACCTTTGACCACTTCACTGGCATATTTACTGCGTTGACGAATAATTTAGGGGGTGGGTGAGATGGCTTTTTTAGATCTAATAAGATAGTCAGATTGGGTACCATTAGCATAGTCATCAAGTATACAACGACTATTCCACCTGCAAGGGCCCACCCTACAGTTTGAATAGGCTTCATCGGCGCGAATGTGAGGGAGATAAAACCAATTATTGTTGTAACGGCGGAGAGAAACACAGCCCGCCCCGTCGAATTAAGGGCATTGGTCATTTTTTCTTGTGGCGTGCCCTTGGCTTCGGCGTATCTATTGGTAATGTGTAACCCATATGATACCCCCAGGGCCAAAACAATGGGCCCGACCAGAATAACAGTCATCGTTACTTCATAATCAAGGAAACCAATTATTCCCAGGGTCATCCAGACAGCACAGAGGGTTGGTAGACCTGAGATAATCACAACTTTGATTCCCTGAACGACACGTAGATTTCCAGTTTGTAACAGATCGCAATGGAAAACGAAAAGGCCGAAAGCAACCAATACTACTCCAACAGGGAAAACCTCCCAGAACAATTTGAATGACTCTTCAGTAACAGCGTTTGTTAGGGGGGCCGGCCCGGTTAGGGTCATTGTAAGGTTCAGGCTTCCCCAACCCTCTTCCTCACCCAGCTGATCAATTTTCTCCTGAGTCTCTGAAACTATGTCGCCAACGGTTCTATTTTTACCTAAATCATCAGTGATTCCGATAATAATCACACCTCTATTCCAGAAATTCACCTTATCTGTTATTTGCGACCCGTCTTCGTTATACATGCCAACATCCCTAACTAGTTTATTCAGAGCGTTCTGTGGCATCTCTTCCAAGATTTGATCTACTCTTTGCTGCTCATCGGGGATTGCATAGTTGCCAATAATGTCATTCTGGGCATCTACCGTATCATTGAAATCATCCGTTTGATCACCATTTCCTGTTGCTTCGGCCAAACCGGAGAAAAATGCCTTGATTACCCTACCACCACTAGAATTAACTTCCTTAATGACCGTCGAAATAGATAGAACATATATGACGTCATCATTTTCCCCCTCATCACTCATTGCCGGGTTTAATGTTCTTTCAATTCTATCAATTTGTTTAAGAATTTGGATTTGGGATACATTGAAGTCTTCCGACTCAACGTAAATTACCATGACATTGGTCGTCCAGTCTTGTTCAACTTCAGCTATCAGATTCTTGACGCTCTCTGGATTATCGTCAGTAGGTAGGTAAACTTCCAGGTCTCCGTTTACGTTCAATGATGGCTCTTCTCTGCATATCGCTTCATTATCGAAGCCATCACGACAATCAAGGATACCTGAATGAGGCATCAAGATAAGCGTCATTATCAAACCAATAATCACTGCAATAATAGGTGAGGCTGTTAGCAATGAGGTCCCATCAGACTCCCTGAAACTTCTTCGGACTTTGTTGACTACCTTTTCACCACTCTTTCTGATGTTTACCGATTCAACCGAAGATCTCCCCCTATCAGCAATTTCTTTCCATTTATTCGCCGATTTCTTTGGAGCTTTGTCCGCCTTTTCATCCCTGCCATCGTCGTTTGGCATATGCTTCACATGTGCGCACCTAACACAACCCTTCAATCCCTCGCTGGATTAACAGTATGAATCGATTGTTTTCAATGGTAGTAATAACCGTCAAAAGGTGCCGTCTTTGCCATATAGTCGAGGGGCCTATGCGCAAACCGAAAATTGTGGAAAAGCGTTGGAGCGTCGATCTCGAAAAAAGAATCCAATCAGAGTACTTCGTTGACAAAACATATCGGCAACGACACACATTCAATCCTGAATCAGAAAGAGAGATTTTCGTAATCGATACCCCTCCCCCGTATCCAAGTGGTACTTGGCATATTGGCGCAGTTGCTCAGTACAGTATGATCGATGTCATTGCTCGTAGTCAAAGATTGCTTGGAAAGGAAGTGCGATTTCCATGGGGGGTCGATAGAAACGGGATAAACATTGAATTTACCGTTGAGAAGAAATTCGGCAAGAAAATGCGGAACTATGGTAGGGAAGAATTTCTCAATCTTTGCTCAGAAACAATCGAGCAATACACACAATCAATGAGGGATACAGCCAAACGAGTGGGCCTTTCTTGTGATTATGACAATGAATATCTTACTGATTCCCCTGAGTACAGGGCAGTTTCCCAATCAATTTTTGTTGAATTATTTAAAAATGGACAGATCATTGAGGATCTAAGGCCCAATATCTTCGATCCTGTCGAGGGAACGACGATTGCCGATGCCGAAGTCCAACGCTTATCCAGGCAGACAAAGATTTGCGACGTCTTATGGAAAACAACTGATGGTGAAGAAATTACCATTACCACTACTCGACCAGAAATGATTTGTGCGTGCGGTGTGGTCGTCGTCCATCCTGATGACTCTAGATATTCTCATTTAATCGGGAGATCGGTTCAGTTGCCAATGCCAGTTCAGGGAAGACCCGATACAGTTGAGATAATGAGCCATCACTCAGTGAAGATGGATTTCGGCAGTGGAATATTGATGGTTTGTTCATTTGGTGACCAAAATGATGTCTCTATATTTCGAGAGCTTGCACTAAGGCCACATGCGGCCATAGATCTAGAGGGTAGGATGACAGGTATTTCAGGGCCGTTAGAGGGTATGCCGGTCGCAGATGCTAGGGCTGCGTCAATTGAAATACTGCTAGATTCAGGCCGAATCTCTTCTATCGAAGAAAGGATGCAGGATATTCCAGTCAGTGAGAGGGGAGGCAATCCCATCGAGATAATACTGCTAAAGGAATGGTATGTCCGGCAAACTGACATCTTACCCAGACTCGCTGAGCTCTCTGGTCAGAGCAATTTCATCCCTGAGAAAAATAGGCAGTATCTTCATGATTGGATCGACGGGATCTCAATTGATTGGCCTATTAGCCGCAGGCGATGGTACCATACAGAAGTACCAATATGGTATTCTGAAGATGATAGTTTGGTGGTAGTCCCTCCATCTGGAGCTTATGTGCGACCGTGGTGCGAACAACCACCACAAGATTCAGAGGTTCTTGATCGTGAAACCAGAACTCCCATTGGAAAATATTCTGATCTATCAACTAGATTGGGTGAGCTGACCGGTGAAGAGAAAGTTTTCGATACATGGATGGATTCTTCAAATTCAAATTTATTTGTTTCGGGATATTTACAAGACGAGGCATTGTTTGATCGCTCATTCCCTACATCACTCCGTCCCCAAGGAAAGGAAATTGTTAGGACTTGGCTGTATTATACTCTACTCAAGAGTGCATTGTTGTTGGATAAACCCGGTTTTGAACACATTTGGGTTGACGGTTTGGGTATGGACCCATGGGGCCGAAAGATGTCAAAATCACTAGGAAATGGTATAGATGCCGATTCTGTGCTAGAATGCGGGGCATCTGGAAAGACGGGTTCATGGAAGATACGCGGCCCTAGTGGGAAGGAAGTTGCCTTGAAAGCAAATAAAATTGGAAGTGAATGTTTCAGGTTATGGAAAGCCTGCGATGCACAGGTAGGGGATGACTTCCATATCAACCCGGAAGAAATTGAAACGAAATATTATGGCGTTCTTACGAAGATTTTCAATGTTGCACGATTTGCAAGTCAATTCGATCCACCCAACATGAACGATGACATTCCAGAACTAGAGATTGAAGATAAATGGATCCTAGCTGAGTTTGAAGATGTCATGCAAAGGATTGAGCTTTCATGGAGGGAAATTGACATTTATAGTGCAGCCCAAGCAATTAAGTCATTCAGTACTGGGGTTTTCCCAAGTCATTGGCTTGAGATGTCTAAATCACGTCTTTATGATGGGAACATGTCCGCAAACTGGACCATACATAGAATAGTTAGGGATTTATTGACAGCATTCAGTCCGATATGTCCATTTTTTACTCATCATCTTAGTACAACCCTATACGGTTCTAGTGCTGTTGATGCCAGAGAATTCCCTGTTCTTGACAATCTTATTCATAACGATGAATCCTCTGTGTTGAGGAATATGACAGGGAAAATTACAGCTTTCAATTCCTTGGTATGGAAATTAAAGAAAGATAGCGGGAAATCATTGAAATCTCCAATTTCGGGGGTAACAATCCCCAATCAGCTTTCAGAATTTTCGAATACTTTTATTTCAATGCATAATATTGAATGACTTAGTTTATTGACGTTTTTGGTTTGTGCCCTTGCATGTACTCCAGAAGCAAATCCACCATTTCATTACCTATTCTGGCCTGAGCTTCAAGAGTTGAAGCCGCAATATGCGGGGTCCCATGAAAGCCTTCAATTTGTAACAGTGGGCTATTTCCCAGAGGTTCATTTTCATAGACATCTAATGCTAGTGAAGCAAGATCCCCATTTTCCAATGCCTCTTGGGCCGCTTCTTCATCCACAATACCTCCTCGGGAGCAGTTCACTATATGGTTGCCACACTCTATTCCATCTGCACCGATTCCAGGCATCAAAGATATACGTCTAGAGTTTACTAAGTGAGCAGTCTCTAGTGTGAGATTGCAATGCAGAGAAATATGTGTGCAATTCTTGAAAACATCATCGATTTGTTTATGCATTATGCAATTTGAAGCTTCAGCAGGTGACAGCTCTACATATGGGTCAAATGCATGTACTCTCATCCCAAGCGCATTAGCAAAGATTGCCACCTTCCTTGCTATTCGGCCATAGCCAATCAGCCCCAAATTTTTCCCTCCAAGTTCTGTTCCACGAAGGTACTTTTTGCCCCATTCACCAGATTTAAGCTTACTATCTGCTGTTGTAATGTGTCTTGTAGAAGATATCAGATGGCCAATGGTCAATTCTGCAACGCTTTGGGTCGATGCCCCAGGCGTGTTGCAAACAATGATTCCATTCTCTGTAGCAGCTGCGATGTCGATATTGTCCACACCTACTCCCGCCCTCCCGATAAAGCCAATTCCCCCAGAGTCAGTTACAGATGATTCAATTACATCACGATCAATCTTTGTAGCACTTCTAATTATCACTGCATCATAGTTCTTCAGAGCACCCTCGCGTAATTGAGAAATTTCATAATGCTCTTGAACAACATCATGTCCAGCTTCAATCAACCGCTCGACAGATTTTTTGTCCATGCCATCAGTAATCGCAACGCGTCCCATGATACTTGGTTTGAAGGGACGTGCATCAACGTTTTGAGTGAGGCATACGTAGGATTCAAATCTACAACCTTGTACTGATGTCGAGAAAGATGACCTTTGAACTACCCGAACTTGGATATGATTATGATGCCTTGGAGCCTCACATAGATGCTTTGACGATGGAGATTCACCATACAAAACATCATTCTGGTTATACAGCAAAATTGAATGCTGCTATCGATGGCACTGAAATGGCCGAAAAGACGATCGAAGAATTGGTCTATGAACATCATGATGTTCCGGCCATTAGAAATAATGGCGGCGGGTATTGGAATCATTGTCTATTCTGGTCATTAATGTCGCCCAATGGTGGAGGTGAACCAAGTGGTGAGTTATTAGCCGCTATTAATGAGGACTTCGGATCATTTGAGGATATGAAAAAAGATCTCGCTTCGGCTGCAATGACAAGATTTGGCAGTGGTTGGGCATGGCTCTGCTGCAGCGATAGTAAATTGAGCATTTGCTCAACGCCAAATCAAGACAATCCATTAATGAACGGTGAAGGGGTTCCTATTTTGGGAGTCGATGTCTGGGAACACGCATATTACAAAAAATTCGGCCCGGCTAGAGGAGACTATATCGAGTCATGGTGGAATGTTGTTGATTGGACTAAAGTCAATGAGCTGTTTTCTAACTGTCTATGAGCGATATTTCAGCATAATTGATACCCCGTGGGGTTTGGCTACCTGATGAGGGGGTTGTGTGAGCGATTCTGGTGAGCCTATATTCACAGCTACACTAATACTATTGTCACCCTTATTTCTGGCCATACCCGTTTCATTTGCATGGAAATGGTGGGTAGGAATAGAGCCTGAACACGAACATTACAGGGAGAAGGTTAGGAGGGTACTCGATTCTGGAATACCCCTTAACAGATTCCGATCGGAGCTTGATGCAGAAGCCAGACGAACGCAGATCATTTCAGACAGACAGTCAAGAATCGAATCAGACCTAGTCCGTCCTTTGAAAATTCAGCATTTTTTACTCTTCCCAAGTCTATTACTTTGGCCTCTAGTAGGGTTATTCGCAGCAATTATCACACTACCAATGATGCCGTTTCTGAGGTTGGTCGAATGGGCCCTAATCGACAAGAAGGCCCTTTCATTCGTAGCTAAGTTAATTCAAAGGTCAACTCGGTGGGAAGTTATCGGCATTCCTAGAATGGATACTGGGGGGAAGGAAATCAACCAGATCGTGTCCTCGATACATAGGATGCCCATCACTGTATTTCTAGGGTTATTTGCTTACTTGATTGTGTCATACATGCCCCTCAGCACATTTCACGTCATATTGGTCAGTGCAGGAGTTTACATCATCCTAGTCTCTGCAATTTCTGTCATCAGGGCGGCCACAGAAAGCACACTTACATTCGCTGATCCCACCAATCGGAGAATCATCCCGATGGATACATTTGTTGAAGATGCCATCGGTCCATGGGTTGGCGTTGGACTAATATTCCTACTATCTCGACAACTACTGTATGGCTCAGGGATTCGTTATGATGAATTATTACAAGATCCAATAGCATTTTCTATTAGTGTCCTACTAGTCCTTTACACTGCAACAATTATCGGAATCACAGTTGAAATAATATTCTTCAGATCAAGAGGAGGTTATGTGAAAAATACATTTCAAGATCAGATGATCAGTGAATTCGATCCCATGGTCTATTTATTCACAAGAAGTTCAGGCTCGTTGAACATTACACCAATGATGCCACTCTCTCAATGGATCAAGTCTGGAGAGCTACTAGATTATTCTGTAATCAAAGACTGAGGGGCTCCAGTTTAATCAAACCAAAATCAAGTTCTAATCCCTCCAGAATACTCGCCTTTGTAGGAATAATTGCGAATGCCAAGTGTCCCGTGGCACTTCTGCCCATTGAAGTAATTTCAATACTACCCACTTCTGATTGATGCCTGCCCGTCGGAATTGGGCCCTCTGAGTAAATTATTGTGAGCCGCCGCTTCGCTTCGCTCCTGCTTTCCAACCTAGCGTGAATCTCTTGCCCAGGATAACACCCCTTTCCAGTATCAATCATGTCTTCTAAGCCAACTTCGTGGGGTATTCTGCCCACAATTTCTTCATGTGACCTGATACTGTTTGAAATCCTGAAACTATTCCATCTTTTTGTCTGAGCCTCATTGCATCCAGTTTCCCTCAATGCTCTAAGAAAATCTATAGTCTCTGACTTGGGGATAATGATATCAATTACTTCATCGGAATATTTCTTTTTCTTTGAAATTAAAGTATTTCCTAATTCTAGCCATCGATTGAATTGAAGCTCTTGGATTTCAACCCCCAATCCAATTAATGGCCTTTCTATCGAAGGGCCAAAAATTGCGATGCGATTTAATGCCTCATCCCCTGATCTAATACTTGCGACCTCATCCCAAGAAATTCCTGAATACAGCATTTCACGTGTTAAATCACCCGACTCAGGTAGACCGAGTAGGAGTAAACCGCTATCAACATTACAAATCGTAATATAATCCTCGATTCGGCCATTTGGGTTACATATCAATGTCTCAAATCTTTCTAATTCGTGCAATTTACTTACTGGTGAAGTTGCACACCGATCAAGGACCCGAAGGGCATTGTTTCCAGTGATCACTGAAATACTCGAATTCAGTACACATGCTTCTGCAGAGAATTCTTGAAATGATTCCAAAGTCAGACCTCAGCCAAAAGACTGCCCGCAACCACATGTTCTGTCAGCATTTGGATTATCAATCTGGAACCCGCCGCCCATCATAGTGTCCTTAAAGTCGACATAAATTCCATCGAGCACGCTACTGTCCTTATCGTGAATCAGCACACTCACTCCTTTCACATCGAATGTTTGGAAGCCATCGTTTGTCGGCCTATCAATGATATTCATCTCATAGAGATAACCTGAGCAGCCCCCTGATTGAACACTGATAATTAGTACATGTGTTTGACAATCATCACCTACTGATTGGACAATGGCATCAATTGCTGAATCTGTAAAATTTATATCGGCCTTCACTACATCTGTTTCTATTGCAATTGGGAGTGAGAATCCTTCGCCGTCAAGAATGCCCATACTGTTTCTAGTTGGTGCTTCTATATCAACAGTTGTAGCAACTATCCACTATCACTATCAATATTAATCATGTCAAGGGTTCGTGGTTGATGGTTGCGAAGTTAGAGATAGCCTTCGAATCGATGGTGCATTTTCAAAAAGGAACTCTGATATCGTTGCATTAGAGGGTCCTCTTTCAATATCCGTTTCTTATGGGGGGGATATCATTCCATTAGGAATTTCAATGAGGACCCCGGGGAAGGATTCAGAGTTGGTTTATGGATTCCTCTTATCCGAGGGGATAATATCTTCTTCATCCGATGTTTTGCACTTTGAAATTAACGATAATATGGCTTTAGTCGAGATAAAAACCAATTCAGGATTCAATCCAGAAAACTATGTTAGAAGAACTACAATGAGCTCCTCGTGTGGAATCTGTGGCCGTAATACAATTTCTGATATGCTCCATATGCACGCTCCCGTGCTTTCAGAGGATCTGCTTCTCGATTACATTGGCTTTTCATCAAGTATTGAAAAAATGACAGCTTCACAAGTACTGTTTCAGCAATCTGGAGGCACACATGCTTGTGCAAGCTTCACCCAAGAAGGCGAGCTAGTAAACGTCTTCGAAGATGTAGGTAGGCATAATGCGATGGACAAGTTGGTGGGAGCACACATGCTTCAAGATTCCATCACGCCAAGTAAATGTATTTTGCTTGTTTCCGGTAGAGCATCATTTGATCTTGTACAGAAATCGATTCGATCTGGTTTTTCAATTATGCTTGCTATTGGGGCCCCAAGTACTTTAGCTGTTGATCTGGCCAACGAACATGGTTTGACATTGGCCTGCTTTTGCAAAGAGTCAACAATGACAGTTTTCAGTGGTGCGAGACGAGTAAAGTGACTAATGCAATGTATATTTAGAACGCTAGATTCAGTCATTGTTGAAGACAATTCAAATGAATGCCATGCTACGCATAGATGTGCGCAGAGGTGCTTTAGCTACGACACCGATTGAGAACACACCCCCAAAGATCAGCTCTCCAAAATCAGTAGCAGCTGGCATTCCCGCCGTATTTTCGACGATACGGCATGGATTTTCAAAAATGGGTACAATTTCCAGTTTGAGGAACCTATCCCTAGTTAACAGATTCAATGGCTTTGATTGCCCTGGCTGTGCATGGCCCGATCCCGATTCATCGCGCTCTATCGCCGAATTCTGTGAAAATGGTGCCAAGGCAGTTGCTGATGAAGCAACGAAGAAACGCGCGAGTCCAGAATTTTGGTCTCGGTGGACGGTGAAGGAACTATCTGAAAAATCCGATTTCTGGCTAAATAATCAAGGTAGGATAACTCATCCGATGATTCTGGAAAAGGGCAAACATCGCTATCAGGAGATTTCTTGGAACAAAGCTTTCCGGATCATCGCAGAAAAACTACTGGAACTACCAGAACCCGACCAAGCCATATTCTACACCTCTGGTCGAACCAGCAATGAAGCTGCTTTCTTATGGCAATTATTAGCCAGATCATTTGGCACAAATAATCTTCCCGATTGCTCGAATATGTGCCATGAGTCATCAGGTTTTGCTCTGGGTCAATCAATTGGAATAGGCAAGGGCACTGTCAAACTGGATGATTTCACCAAGGCCGATATGATAATTGTTGTCGGGCAAAATCCCGGTACAAATCATCCTAGAATGCTCTCCACTTTACGGGAAGCAAAGGCTTCCGGGGCCTCAGTCATTAGCATAAATCCACTACTAGAAGCTGGGATGGGTCGGTTCAAGCACCCACAAAAGCCACTCGATTTACTAGGCAGAGGGTCGAAAATTGCTGATGATCACCTTTCTGTAAATGTCAACGGCGATCAAGCATTGTTCAGGGGGTTTTCAAAATACCTAATGAGTAATAATGCAATTGATAAAATATTCATTTCGCAATTCACCCATGGTTTTGATACATATGCCGAATTGGTGCACAATACAAGCTGGCGTGAAATTGAAACTATGTCAGGAGTCGATAGGGATACTATCGGGCGGATTGGGAACTATCTTGCTAAATCTACATCAATTATTTGTTGTTGGGCCATGGGTCTGACACAACACAAGAATTCTGTGGCCACAATTCAAGAAATTGCGAATTTCTGCTTACTAGGAGGTCATATCGGTCGACCCGGTGCGGGCTTGTGCCCTGTTCGGGGTCATTCCAATGTCCAAGGTGACCGTACTGTAGGGATTAACCATAACCCACCAGAATCTCTCCTGAGAGGATTATTGGCCGAATTCGGTATCTCCCCGCCACATAATGTTGGAGCTGATGCTGTTGAGTCTGTCAAAAAGATGATGTCCGGTAACTCGAAAGTATTCCTATCGATGGGTGGAAATTTTCTTTCCGCTATGTCAGATTCCAATAGAACAGCTGAAGCACTTATGAATTGCGAATTGACAGTTCAGATTTCTACTAAACCAAACAGATCTCATTTAGTCACTGGTGAAACAGCATTAATTCTTCCATGTCTAGGACGTACTGAGAAGGATGTTTCTCCTGCAGGTGAACAATTTGTGACAGTTGAAAATTCAATGGGAGTGGTGCACAAATCTATTGGCCATGCCAAACCCGCCAGCACCAATTTGATGTCAGAGACTTCTATAGTTTCAGGAATCGGCTTCGCTTTACAGGCGAATTCTACAAAATTTCCCAGAGTTGATTGGAAGTCACTCAGCCAGGACAATGACCTCGTCAGAGAAAAGATTGAGAAGGTCATTCCAGATTTTTGTGAGTACAACAGTAGATGCAGATTAGATGGTGGTTTTTATCTCCCAAATCCTCCACGTGATAGTCGTCAGTTTGACACTCCTAGCAAAAAGGCCAATTTCATTTGTAATATATTGAGTACAATCTCAATTCCCGAAGGGCATTATTGCATGATGACAATTCGTTCGCATGACCAATATAACACTACAATATATGGCCTAAATGATAGGTATCGTGGAATTAGTAAGGGTCGAAGAATAGTCTTGATGAATCCCGAAGATATGCTTAATGCGCGACTCCAGAAGTTTGATGTTGTTGATATTTCCTCTCACTTTGAAGATCGGAAAATCACTTCACGAGCTTGGTATGTGGTACCATACTCCATACCAGTTGGCAATGTAGCTACATATTTCCCTGAATCGAATGTTTTGATTCCGATTGATAGTGTAGCTGATGGGAGTAATACCCCTACCAGTAAATCAATTGAAGTTTCTATCCGTAAATCTAGCGTGTAGCCCTTGCACGTCTTTTTGCTTGTTCCCTTGATAGTAGTCGGCACCTACTAATTTGTTTTTTACAGATTTCGTGTTCATCTTTTTCCAAACCCCTCTCCAACGACTGTGTAAAGCACTTCACGGCATCATCATACATTTCTATCGAAGCATAAGATGAACCCATGTTGTACAGAACCCTTCCTGTTGCGCTCTCGGCACTCATTTGAATAGCGGTGTGGTATGCAATAATACTGTCAGAAAAACGCGACGCGCGATACAGAGCGTTACCTCGACCGTTTTGTGCCTTAACTCTAATGTCTAATTCATCTTTTGGAGCTGAACCAATCGCCTTGTCAAAGCAAGAAAGAGCCTCTTCAGTGTTGCCCTCATTAGACAAGTTTACTCCCATGTTAAACCACCTAATGGCTTCATTTATGTCTCCAATATTCTCGTTTTCCAAAGAACTAATATTTTCCATTGCTGCTTCGGATGCCAAAACTAAGAAATCATCGTCTTCTATTTGTTGTGATTCCCCTACGGCTTCCTCCGGGGCCCGATCTTGTAATTCGAGGCGATTTGCCTTTGTACGGCATTGCTCGGATTTCTCCGAATATCCAGCAGAGAGCAGTGCATCGGCCAAACCTCTCCAGATTTCTGGCGATTTAGGGGAGTTTTCTAGCATGTCCCTCCACAATTTAACTGCTGCACTATGATTACCCGAATCACTAAGTTGTTTTGCTGTTAAAACCCCCCCCACATACTTACCTTCTGACGGAGAGTCAATTTGTTTTGCCTCAATAAAAACCCTCTCTTCTTCTATTTCCTGGGTACTTACCTTTGCCACCTCTTCAATTTCTTCATTATCTATCTCAATCTCCATTAATTCCCTAAGTGCTGCCATATTAGCAACAGTCGCCTCGTGATATGGAAAGATATTATCCGAATTTTCAAAGGCCTCTAACGCCAAATCTAATTGATTGAGTTTGTAGTACAGAACTCCTAGGCTATACCAAGCCGTAGCATTACCAACATCTGACTCAATAATTTCTAGATAAGAATCTACAGCATCGTCATGGCTACCCTGCTCTGCCAGAGCTCTAGCTTCGGCCAACTTTTCCTGGTTCGGGCTTCTTTCCATGATACTGCGCGAAAAATACCATCCATAAGGATTGGCAGGATGTGTCTAGCGCATTGTTGAAGTTTAATGGCCCGTCGTAGGCTTATGACTAAACCAATTGTAGTGATGGGAATTTGCGGAACTTATGATTTAGATTCGGCCAACGGTAGGCTTCTCCAGATTGTGTTAGATCTCTGTAGAGATAATGGCGCCGAGACTAGTATTTGGGACAATTCTAAGTTCCCATTGCCCTTAGTTGGCGAGGAGGGTTGCTGGAATCATCCCCATGTGACTTCATTTAAGGAAGCAGCCGAATTGGCGGACGCATTCATCTTATCGAGTCCAGAATATCATGGTACAATGAGTGGAGTGATGAAGAATATTCTGGATTGGCTTTCTTCAAAGCAGACTTCAGGTAAATTATTCGGCTTGATGAGTACTTTGGGTGGACAATCAAATAGTAACACTCTGAATCATATGCGGATTGCTGTGCGTTGGATCCATGGTTGGGCTGTTCCCGAACAAATAGCTGTACCCAATATCAAGGAGGCATTTGACGGTTCAGGATGCTTGATTAGCCCCACTCTAAACGAGAGGGTTGGCGGCCTAGTAGACTCAATAATCTCAAACTCTATCAAACTAAGGCGATAATGTGGTTTCGGATTCACTACCCGAAGGCAGCGAAACTCTTCTGTTGATCATGGCTATCTCTGGTGTAGCTACCTGGTATTCCTCCAATATCTACAATAATCTGAGTTTCACTAGGGCATTTGCATTAATTGGAATTGCCAGCGCTATTGTGTTGATTACTAAAATGATTGTTGGGTGATTTATTGGATTATGGTTTCCCGACGAGGTTATTTGTAGAATGGTCGGTTTCAGGGAGTGGAATGGTAACTCTACGCCATCAGAAGACGATGGGTTCATTTGAAAAATTCATTTTTCGTATTTTTCGTGCACCTAAAATGATTTACAGGCCATTGGATGAAATGAACTCCCAATTATGGCTGTTGATGGATGGAACTAGGAATTTTCGCCAAATTGTGATTGAAATGGATGGGCAATTCAAAGAAAAGATTGCCCCTGCGGGCGAGAGGATCTCCAAGTCTATTTCAAATTTCATTCGATTGGGCTTTGTGGGTATTGTCGCAAATGCTAGTGAAATTGACTGGAGTATCGCGCCAACTGAATTCAATCAGTAATTTCCATACGAATTTGTTCATTGATTCTTTCCTTGTATATCGCTGAGTAATATATCATCAGTGGTATGATAAGAACAAGGAAGAAACACCCGATTAATGCAGCGATACTATACACAGTTTCCTGTACCGGATCGAGGGTGAATCTATCTACTGATATGTATTCGTGCACTACATATTCCGCCCTAATATCAATCATTCCACTAGTTGTAATTGATTCCCCTTCAATGACTTTGACACGCCAAGTAGTCGTTTTTTCCTGTGAAGAAACGACATCCTTTGCAAATATCTCCGCACTTTCTTTGTTTTCACTCTCAAAATATCCTTTACCCCCAATTGGGAGCTCTAGGGAAACCCTTCCTCTCAGAACAGCACTTCCATTGTCAAGCTTGATACTATGGATCGATGATAACTCACATGTTTCGATGACGGCAGAGTAATCTGATTCTGGTTCATTACACACATAGTCCCCATCATCAAGTCCCAACAGCGGCGAATGGTACCAGTCTGATCGAAAACCCTCCGCTTCAACAACAAGATAGGCATCTGTTGTCGGGCCCCCATTAACGGTGAAATTGACCCAAGTTATTGCGGCTTGGGTGGTAAAGTACCAACTTGCGTTCCCTTCGGATTCCGACGCCAGTTCAGCATCTACAGCGTCATTTGTAGTGATATAACCGTAATATTCTGAATCCATTGTCGCCGAATAAACAGCATATGATAGTACTAATATTAGAGTGAGTCCTGTACCAATCATAGTCCGAAGCATGTTCGGGTTCTTGGACAACGATCGCTTCATAGCTGCCGGAGAATCAGCCATTTTGAATACTTGTCGTGTATCAATAGTGCTTTTCAACAATAATATTCGTGTCATCACGGTTAAATACGGTCTGTTGGACGGGCGGGATGCACGGTGTTGGTTATGACTACATATTTCGACGTTCCAGCTAGTATGTTAATCACTGCTTTAGTTCCACGACTACAAGAAATACCGGCTATTTCCCCGCCAGAGTGGTCCATACAAGTAAAAACAGGGATGCATCGTGAGAGGCCACCGGTTCAAGATGACTGGTGGCACACACGTTCAGCTGCTGTCCTTCGAAAAGTTGCGATCAAGGGACCAATTGGATCAAATCGAATTTCCCATGAATATGGTGGGCCTAGGAATCGCGGGGTCAAGAAGAATCGTGCTGTCTCCGGATCCAGAAACATTTCACGTAAAGTACTTCAACAACTTTCGCAAGCGGGTCTAATTGAAAACCTGACAAACAAAACAAAAACAGTAATTATCGGTAAAGTAATCTCTTCTAGCGGGCGGGCACTCTTGGATGATGTTGCTCACTCAATTCGGGGTGATGTTGAGGCGAATTTCCCAGGAATCGACAAATATTAGGTGATTATTCTGGCGAGAAATAAACCATTTGCAAAGAAATTGCGATTAAATAAGGTCGCTAAGCAGAATAAGAGGGTGCCAATATGGGTCGTCATGAGAACTAACAGGAAGATGTCAACTCATCCTAAGCGCCATATGTGGCGAAGATCAAAGTTGCAGAGGTGAAAGTATGGCCGAAATAAAAGAAATGACAATTCCTTTAAGAGCTGCATGGAAGGTTCCAAGGACCTATCGGGCAAAAAGAGCGATGGCTGAAGTAAAAAAGCATGTTTCGCGTCATATGAAAAGAACTGAGGATGAAGATATTTGGATTGATGAATCCGTTAATCATGCAATTTGGTCCCGAGGTATGCAAAACCCACCTAGGAAAATCACTGTTGTGTGCACTAGGGAAGAGGGTTTTCCGTTAGAAGTAAAACTTTTGGAGGCATAATATGGGAAATATTAGGCCCTCGTTTATCAAATCCAGAGCATTGAAGCTTGTAGAAATCTATCCGGATCAGTTCAATGACGACTTTGAGAATAATAAGAAGCTGGTTTCACAATTTTCTGATGCGGACAGCAAAAGGATGCGGAATTGGATTGCTGGATACATCACAAGGTACAAGCAACGCAGGGTCGACTAGTTAGAGCATCACTAAACACCCACCTCCTATCCCATTGTATGGGCGGCAGGACTAGAGGCGATCCACCGGTATTCAATTCACAGATTTGTATAATTCTAGTCAAACCGAAACATGATGGCAATATTGGCGCTGTCGCACGAACGATGCTAAACTTCGGCGTGACTGAGCTAAGGATTGTGAATCGCTCTATTGATTGGTCCGACGAAGTCAGAAAAAGAGCCAAGAACGCCCAAACAGTGTTGGATGAAACGACTGTATACGAAACACTCGACCAGTCTATTGCCGATTGCTCCCTTGTCGTAGGAACATCTGGAAAAAGAGAAGATGGGAAGAAGACAGCGATGCGTCATTTCCTCACGCCTGAAGAATTACCGCTTATGCTCCAAGAAGCAAATGGTAAAGTCGCACTTGTATTTGGGCCCGAGGGTAAAGGACTACTAAATGACCAACTTAGAGTATGCGATTTATTGGTAACTATTCCCACTTGGGAGGGTTACCCAATCCTTAACCTAAGTCACGCGGTGAGCATAATATGTTACTCATGGTTTAATGATTCTATGGATAAAAAACCAAAGGGCGCTGAAGAAAGGCTGTTATCCCCAGATCTTCGAAAGAAGTTAAGGGACGAAATTTCTAGATTGGCCAGCGTTTTTCCTACGCAGAGTCATAAAAGGAGAGGGATCGAGGAAACGATGGTTCGTGTGATAATGAGGGGACTCCCCAAGGAGGATGAAATCCATAGAATCCTGTCCGTATTTTCCAAGTCTGCGGACTCTTTTGTAAAGTGACCGACTTATCGAATGGACCAGGATGCCCATGATTTTGGCGTTTCCCTAACGTGGAACTCAATCAGACGTAAATCATTCCCATAGGTTGTAGTAATATGTGGTTCAACTTGCTCAAAGGCCCATTTTGCAAGATTCTCAGCAGTCGGTATAAACGGGACAATCAAAGTCTTGTGACTACTTCCCAGAAATTCCAAAGCATTAATCGCTTCCGTATCACTCTCAGAAACAATGAATGCGTGATCAACAATGTCGTGAATCTTCTCTTTCAATATCTCTGAAATGGAAGCAAAATCAATAATCATTCCAGCTTCTGAGGCACTTTCATTTTGAATGATTTTCCCCTCAATAACAGCCTCCCATCTATATCGATGACCGTGCATATTTCTGCATTTACTATCATGATTAGGGATTCTGTGCCCCGTATCAGTTTCAATCCACCGGCGAACCTTTGTCACCACTCAATTACCTCCGTTTACAAATTCAATACTGGCTGAATTGATACAGTATCTCTCACCACCAAAATTTTCTGGACCATCATCGAAAACATGCCCTAAATGTGCATCGCATTTTCCACAACGAACCTCAATCCTAATCATTCCGAAGCTTTCGTCCTCAAGCCTTCTGATATTTGCATTGGGATGTTCTGTATGGAATGCCGGCCAGCCACAACCTGAGATAAATTTCATTTCTGAAGTAAAGAGTAAGCAATTGCAGCAAATACAAAAATATTCACCGTTCCTTCGTTCCATATTGTACTTTCCAGAATTGGGTCTTTCAGTACCTCCTTCTCTAGTCACATGATATTGCATCTCAGAAAGTCTTTTTCGCCAAATTATGTCCATTTGTGGATCGTGTCGCGGGTACTTCTCATTCATTTTATGCCCTCATGGTCTTTTTCTACACGTAATGCATTTCCAAGTACTAACTCCCAATCATCAACATATTCTATCGGATCCTTTCGCCCTATGGAATGAAATGCTAAGATCCTCTCAATATCTGATCCTGATTTACCAGAACTTCTACCTTCTGCATCGGGGTTGTATGACGTTATTGTATTCTTAAAAACTGTATTGAAATCCAGATTTAGAACCTTGAGAGACTCTATTGCGTCTTTTAGAATTGAAGACTTATTTTCATGAATATATGGAAGATAAAATGAAATTCTCTCACTGCCCCAGTTTCCTATATCAAATGCATGACCCAAGGCATCATAGAAACCAGGTCTACAATCGGGATATATCTCATGATCTCCGCTGTGTACGCCCAAGGCAATTATGACATCGGTATTCTCAGTTATTGAAACTGTAATTGCATGACCATAGAGTATAGAAGAAAAGATTGCGTTTCTATTAGGAACAACAGTTTGAATCATCTGATTGGACTCATAATGGCCTTCCGGGATATCCTTGTGTTCGTCAGTCAATGCGGACTCGAAAGAACCCATTGCAGACTCAAGGTTGATGATTTTGTGCTCAACATCTATCCCATTATCTGCAAGATACTTGATAGTAGATATTGCTCTGGAAATCTCGATGCTATGCTTTTGACCATATTCATAGGTCAAGCAACAAATATTGTATCCTTCTGACGAAAGACGCATCAATAATGCAGTGCTATCCATTCCACCTGAGAATGACATTATGGCCCGCATCAAAGAACACCCAACCATTTGTGCGTCTGTAGCGACAATGCCCAATCAGGCGATTCTTTTACAATTTTGTAAGTTTGGTGGAAATTATTGCCATTCCATTCGACATCCCTATCTTCTTCATAGCATGGTTGTAGATAATGAAAATTAAAACCCTCTTTTAGTTCGTCGTACAAAGATAAATCCTGACCGACCCAAACAACCTTCAGTTCGTCCCCAGTTCTTTGTCTCAACTTGACTTTCGGGTATAATTGATCTTTAGGAGATACACAAATCCAATCAAGTTTATCTTCAGGCAATAAAATTGTGCCGTTTGTCTCTATGGCCAATTCATAACCCATCGGTCTAATCACATCACTTAGGGTAGAAATGTCTTGTAGGGCGGGTTCTCCGCCAGTTAATACAATTCTATTACAAGGCCACTTGTCAATAATTTGGATAATCTCCCTGAGATTATATTCTTCCCAAACGTCAAATTCAGTGTCGCACCAAGAACAGGCAAGGTTGCATCCTCCAAATCTGATAAATATTGAAGGGACGCCTGTAAAATGCCCTTCTCCCTGAATAGAATAAAATATTTCCACTATTGGATACTTCGTTTCCAATAGATTTGTCAAATTTGATTGGGTTTCTAATGTATTTCCCGATCCTTCATTGGCAACATTAAGGGCGATATTTTTTGTTTTACTATTCATATGATCACATAATTTTTGATTGCAGTCCGATTAGTTGCATTAATTCAGACCTCGCTTCCGCGCTTTCGAAAAAGGCGCCACGCATTGCACTGGTTGTCATAATAGCATTCTGCTTCTTCACACCTCGACATTTCATGCAACCATGCTGAGCTTCTAGAATTACAGCGCAACCAAGTGGTTTTAAGCTCCCTTCAATATCATTAGCAATGGAAATTGTGATTCTTTCTTGATTTTGCAATCTCTTGGAATGCATATCAAGGAGTCTCGCAAGTTTACTTATTCCAACTATCCTATCTACGGGAATATATGCAATGTGGGCTATTCCTGAAAATGGCTGCAGATGGTGCTCACATGTGCTATGAAACTCCATTTCTTTGAGCAGAACTATGCCATCATAACCCTCGGCATTGAACGTTGAGTCCAGTATCTCATCGGCATGGTCTCCATAGCCAGAAAATAATTCCCCATACGATTCTATGACCCTTTCTGGAGTTCCTTTGAGACCCTCTCGTAGTACGTCCACATTACCCTCGATGTATCTGACAAGCATATCTACGGCTCCTATGGCGTCTTTACGCTCAACCAATCAATCACCAATCCTGCCATGTCTTGAGTCTATTTCATCCAGTTGATCGAGTAATTTCCTGCATGCAGTTCTAATTGCGTCGGCAACACTAACGAACTTCTTGTTGTCGCCAACATGAGATTTGAGATCATCCAAAATCTCTTTTGGCATATCTAGGCTTACTTTAGGCATGTACTCCGCGTTTGAAAAACACTGATAAATATTACTAGAGTAATACTATAGTATTATCTTCGGCTTTCGATTTTTGTATCCAGACCTGGATATGATAAATTTAGGGCCTTTGCACGCTCCTTCAGTCTGAATAAATGTGCATTAGCTTCGTCGTCAATTCCCTGCGTCAACATATTCAGAATAACACTCAAACCTCCTTGGATTGAGCCAGCTTCTAGAAAGGCATCGTTAGAAATTACATTAGTAGCCCGGAGCACCTCAAGGGAGTCTAAGAGGAACTCGATCTCTGTTTGCACTTCATCGATGCTACTATTGTTCAACTCTGATAATTGCTCCAGTGAGCTAATCATAGCCATTCCACTGGCAACCTCCTTTTGATTATTCTCTTATTGCCTCTCAATTAATTCGATTAATACACCACCACAGGATGATGGATGAATAAATGCAATTCTATTCCCCTCTGAGCCAATTATAGGCTCCTCATTAATCATTTTAGCACCCATATCCGAAAGGATTGAAATTGATTTATCAATATCATCCACATCTATAGCGATTTGCTGGACGCCGACACCTCTTATATCGATAAACCGGCCAACAGGCGTATCTTTAGAAATAGGTTCAAGTAACTCGATTCTGGTATGGCCAGTGCCATTGAGATACCTGACTTTAACACCTTGCTCATAGACAATCTTCTCACTCTCAATATTAAATCCTAGAGCCTTCCAGATTGGTGTAGACTTGTCTAGCGAATCAGTAGCAATACCGATGTGATTTATCGAAGCAGGGGGCATTATACACCACTCGGGGCCATCCACGTTCCGAATAACTTTCGGAACACGCCATTTACTTCACCGACGGTGGCTTCAGCCTTTAATGCGCCAATCAAGGGATCCATCACGTTTTCTCCATTTGAACATGCTTCTTCGAGAGATGAAAGCAGTCTTTTGACTTCTTCTTCGTTCCTATTTGTGCGAATCTCTTCTAATCTATTTACAATATTGATTTCTTCATTTGAGTCGAGCACCATCCCCTCGTCAAGTACTGCTGCGGAGTCAAGTTTCGTATTGACGCCCACGACCAACTCTTTACAACTTTCAACATCCGAAAGATGCTGCCAAGCACTTTCATGTATCATTGATTGTTGCAAGCCAGACTTTACACCCTCCATAGCACCACCAGAAGACTCGATTGAGTTAATGATTTGTTTAGCATTCTGAATGAGTTCATCAGTAGTATTTTCGATAATTGGGGATCCCCCAAGAGGATCAATAAAATCAGTAATTCCTGTTTCATATGCAATAATTTGTTGTGTCCGCAAGGCAAGTTTTGCTGACTCTTCAGTGGGTAATCCAAGAGCCTCATCAAAACTGTTTGTGTGTAATGATTGGGTCCCGCCTAAAATCGCAGATAGAGCTTGATATGCAACTCTGACAGTGTTGTTCATTGGTTGCTGGGCAGTTAAGGTGACGCCTGATGTCTGCGTATGGAATCTAAGCTGACTAGATTTGGGGTTAGAAGGTGAAAATTCATCCATGATTAGACGATGCCACAATTCTCTTGCGGCTCGGAATTTACATACCTCCTCTATCAGATTATTATGACTTGCAAAAAAGAATGAGATTCTAGGGGCAAAATCATCAATTTTCAGGCCACAATTGATGGCACTTCTGACATAGAAAAGCGCATTAGATAGAGTGAGAGCAATTTCCTGGGCCGCTGTACAACCAGCTTCGCGAAGATGATATCCGCTTACAGACAAGGTATTCCACTTGGGAACATTATCCTTGGACCATTTCATTAAATCAGTAGTGAGTTTAGTGGATTCTTCGGGTGGAAATATGTAAAGGCCCCTAGCAATATATTCCTTCAGTATGTCATTCTGCACCGTTCCTCTTAATTTGGCCCTATCGATACCTTGTTCATCGGCGTAAGCCACGTACAAGGCCAGCATAGTAGTCGCCGGAGCATTGATCGTCATGGATGTTGAGACTTTGGTCAGATTAATACCCTCGAACAAAACACGCATGTCATTTATTGAGTCAATAGGCACTCCAACTCTGCCAACTTCTCCTCTGGATAGCGAATCATCTGAGTCTAAACCCAGTTGCGTAGGAAGGTCAAAGGCGACCGAGAGTCCTGTTTGGCCGCTATCGAGTAATTCTCTAAACCGCTTGTTTGTTTTTCTTGGATTGGTGAACCCGGCATACTGACGCATTGTCCAGAGTTTTTGTTTGTACATTCCTTCGTGAATCCCCCTTCTATAGGGGGGCAAACCTGCATTTTGAATGGTCAATCTGTCACCTTCCAGTGAGTCATTGGCGTTGGTCACATACTACCCAAGGGGTATTAAGACTAGAAATATTGCATTATCATCGGCGAATAGTGTAGTCATCTATAACACGGAAAATTTTTCTTAGTTGATTATCGTCAATAGCCCCCTCACTAACCTTTTCCTCAAGGAACTCCTTTGCCATATTTGTGGTTTGCCTCTCACCGCGGGCCCAAACTGTGGCTAGTATATTTGACCTATATTCATCAGAAACATCAAGATCAGCTAATAGGCTCTTCATTTCATATTTGTATTCCATGTGCCGGCTCCGATCCAAGCGTCTAGCCCTCTCTGCTGGTTGATAACTTTGAGACTGGCGCCTTCTTGGGCGAGTCTTCTTAACGATAGGAGCAGTTTTAGCATCTTTTGCCTTCTTAGTATTTTGAATCGCCGAGTTTCGTGCCTTTTCCTTAATTGCGGCCCTCGCCAATGAACTTTCTATCAGTTCTGCAGCCCTCTGACTGATAGTTTTCTGCTCATCTATTCCATCCTCTGGAACAATCTCATCATCTTGAAGATCAGTGATTTTTGTTACAACTGTTCCGAGTAACTGAGATTCGATTAACCCATCTGAATCTGAGGGTGCATCTGATGATTGTGAGCCACTAATCTCTTCAGTGGAATCATTAGCCTCAAGCACCGGAATATCTGTGATAACATTTTCTTTGACAACTATTGGGGTTTCTGGTACTGATGCAACATCTGCCCGTGAATTAGAAATAACGGGCCTTGCAATTGGTGGCCTTCTACGTGGTTGGGCTTTTTGCTTAGTTTCCTTAGGTTTCGAGCCACCAAAAATGTTCCTTGGAGCGGCTTTAGGTTTCCTACGTCTCTGCACTTTGAACTCAATCCTCATCCTAGCGGCTAAAGTTAGTGTGATAAGGTTATTCAGTAGTTAAGGCCATATTACCTCAGTATTGTCTGTTCGAAGGGATGGGTTTATTGCACTATTCTCGATATCTGTTGATAGACCACAGCTGAGCATTCTTCTTCCGAGCTCGGCTATCATCGTCCCATTATCTATGCAGTACTGTTTTTCTGGCCAAAATGCCCTTGCATCACGTTCTCGGCACATTATCTCAGCCATCTCACGTATTCTGGAATTGCAGGCAACACCGCCACCTAGAAGTAACTCATTTTTCCCAGTATGGGCCATGGCCCGTTCGGCAACTTCGATGCATGTGGCAAATGCATGTTCTTGTAAAGACCAAGACACAGACGCAAGTGAATGACCAGAAGATACTTTCTGTATGGCTGAGGTCAGCATACCAGAAAATGCAATGTCCATGCCATGTACACCATAAGGTAAAATTAAGTCAGAATATTTTGGCGTCTTACTATCAAGAAACGAAATCGCAAGTTTCTCGATTTTTGGGCCGCCGGGGAATGATAAGCCATGGACTCTGCCAAATTTATCGAGCATATTGCCGATACCAATGTCCAATGTCTCCCCTAATACCCTATATCTAGAATCTGCACGAGCAATGACCTGTGTATTAGCCCCACTGACATAAAGAAGTACAGGATCAGTGCACCCAGTTTGACTTTTGCCAATTTCAATATGTGCTATGCAGTGATTAACCCCAATTAGAGGTATTGAAAGCTTACTTGACAGTGCTCTGGCAACAGATGCGCCTACCCGTAGACACGGCCCCAATCCAGGGCCTTGGCTAAATGAAACTGCGATTATAGAGTCCCAGGAAATTAAATGATTAGCGGAAATTTCGCGGAGCAATGTCGCTGCTACTCTAGAATGGTGGTCAGCTGCTTCACGTGGATGTATCCCTCCTTCATCTGGTAAGAAAATAGATGAGGATGAGGGGAGTAACTCGCCATCCATTCGCACTAGGCCGAAAGAAAGGGTATGGGCGGTGCTCTCTATACCCAATATATGGCCATCCATGTCTACTCGACATAGTGGGATTCTTTCAAGTATCGCTAGTATTCGGGGTCGTGAGGACGCTGGTAGTCAACTGTGGTGAGATGGCACATTTATCAGTCGGCAACCATGAATTTCCGCTAACTGGAGATGAGCTTAGAGATAAGGAACGGTTAATCCACCAACCCGGATTGGCGATTCTTATTGAGGACGGTATGATAAATAAAATAGCTGATTCGGCGGATTTAATCTCAGAATTTGCTCCGTGGTTCCCTGAAAAAAATCCCAATGCTGATATTGATGTAATCGATATTAATGGGAAATCGGTGGTACCAGGTTTTGTAGACTGTCATACTCATTTAGTATGGGATGGAGATAGATCCGACGAGCTTTCATTAAGAATTAGGGGTAAATCCTACAAAGACATTGCAGCTATGGGGGGTGGAATCAATAAAACTGTAAGTAGCACAAGAGTTTGCCCCGAAAAAACACTGTTTAACTCTGCAATGGCTAGAGTGAATGAAGCAATAAGAAATGGAACCACTACATTAGAGGCTAAAAGTGGGTATGGACTTGATTTGAATACAGAAATAAAAATTCTCGAAGTTATTTCAAAGGTCAACAGGGATTCTGAATGCAATATATTTCCAACTTGGCTCGGAGCACACGACTTTCCCAAGGAAATGAGTAAAAAAGAATACATTGAGCATTTGATATCTGAGCAACTACCAATTGTGTCGGAATTGGGATTAGCAAAATGGACGGACGTATTTTGCGAAGAGGGTTGGTTTAACCTTGAAGAGACGGAACGAATTGTAAAGACTTCAGAAGACTTGGGCATGAAATCCCGTCTACATGTAGATGAGTTTACAGATTCTGGTGGTTTACAATTGGCCTCCGAACTTGGTTCAATTAGTGGAGATCACGCGGCATGTTCTGATGATAGTGCCAGAGATAATGCAGCAGACGCGGGAACAATGCAAACATTTCTTCCTGGAACTCCTTATGTTCTGGGAACAAAACTTGACTTGCCAATTAACAGATGTATAGACGAAGAATGGACTTTTGCAGTAGCTACTGATTTCAACCCCAATTGTCCAATTATTTCATTGCCCCATATTGGCAGTATCCTTTGCCATAGAATGCGGATTGATCCTATCGTCGCGCTAGCTGCTGTGACTAGAAATCCTGCAACAACAATATTTGACAGTGAAAACCCTAGGGGAATAATTGCTGAAGGCAGAGTTGCTGATCTAAATATACTGAGGACATCGTCAGTTGATAGTTGGTGCCAGACCCCAGGATCGAGTCCTGTTGAAAGGACGATGATTTCTGGCAATATTGTTAATTTTAATAGATCACATCAAAACTAATAATAATTAACTTATATATTGAATAGAATAATACAATTTTTCATATTTACAAGAAAAAAACCATAATTCTACTTGACATCATAAATCCATGTCGAAAATATCAATTGCTTAGGGCCGATAACCCTGATTATCAGAAATGAATTCAGATAAAATATTGTAAATATTACTTCAGTACAACGTTTTTGAAAAATATACATTATTTTGATAATTATACCCTACTCGAAGTAAGTTTGAAGTTAGGCATACGGACCACAGATTGTGGAGCCATCAAAATACGGGTTTTGTATGAGGTGCAAAAACTACGTTGCGATTGTTGAAGGCAAGCTTGTTACAATGAGCAACGGCCGCACAAGAGCCTCCGGTTTTTGTTCAACTCCTGGATGCGGTGGCAAGATCTCGAAAATTATTTCATAGCTGCTCAGAATGATTCTTGAGTAGAGGACGTCTAGCAGGATAGCCGGGCTCGTGGTCTAGGGGTTATGACGTCGCCTTGACATGGCGAAGATCGCAGGTTCAATTCCTGCCGAGCCCACCATTAGATTCAACCGGATTAATATGATTATTCAAATCTATACGATACTCTAATCCTACCTTTGCCTTTATTTTTCGTAGATAAGAATACAACGCGAGGTATGCTCGAGGTATTGGCGACATGAGTCCCTGCACAAGGACATAGGTCAACCCCTTCAATCTCTACTACACGGAGGTGTGTGATAGACGAAGGTATCCTATGCATGAATTTTGTATGCCTCATTTGATCGTGGGACAAAATCTCATCCCTTGGCCAATTGTGCACATTTACGCTAATCGATGAATGAATGACTCCGTTTACAGCATCAACTATCTCATTGTGATTGAAGTCATTTTTATCCGAAAACAATAAGTCTACCCTTGATTGTTCGATTCCAATTTGATTCCCTACAGTCTCGGCCCCCCAAATATCTTCAGCCAATGCTGAAAAGATATGCTGAGCACTATGCATCATCGTGTGTGCATTTCGTCTTGTAATATCGATTGAGCATTCTACCGCATCATCAATCTTGAAAATTTCGGGATTGTCGACTGGATGTGCAATCATATCTCCTGGCAAAACCTCTTTGAATGGACAATTACGACCATCATGCGTAGAGAATAGTCCAGTATCACCGGGTTGACCACCCCCCCTAGGGTAACAAAATGTTTCACTAAGATAAACGGAACTTTCGTCTAATTTTACAATTTTTGCAGAGAATGGCTCTGGATTAATCCCTGGATGAAGCCTCATGTGGAGTTTTTCTTGCATATCCTCACCCGAATATTGAGACATGGTCTCCGTCGAGTAACAAATTTGCAAGAGTCTCACAATCTCCTGTCATCATACGATCCGCAGTGAGTGGGGCCACTTTCTTACTAATCCAATTATGAATTTCTCGTACGCCCTTACCAGGGTATTCAGTAATGCGATTTAGAGCCTCAGATGCACATATCAATTCATTAGCCAATACTTGAGCTAGCAAGGATGTAGATTTGAATGTTCGAAAAGTCCCTGTGGCCCCCATTGAGACATGATCTTCCTTATCTAAACTGACAGGGATATTGCTTACCGTAGTCGGATTGGACAATAGGTGTAATTCAGAAATCAACGCTGCGGAGACATAATGAACGATCATTAAACCGCTCTCCAAACCTTCTTTGTTTGCAAGAAAGGCCCCGAAACCGGTTAATTGGGGATTCATTATTTTATTTACCCGCCTCTCCGAGATGCTAGCGAGCTCATGGCATGCAATAGCCATATAATCGCTTGCTAGTGCCAAGTTCTGGCCATGAAAATTCCCCCCACTGATGATATTAATGTCGTCATCAACAAATACTAGAGGATTGTCAGTGGCACTGTTTATTTCTATCTCCAACATCCTTCGCGAATTTATTAGCAAATCAATTACGGGGCCATGTACTTGGGGGGAACACCTGAAACAATACGCATCCTGAACACGATTAGTCGAGATGGTATCGATGGCAGAGCCTGATAATAATTGTCTTATTCTAGTTGCAGAAACAATCTGTCCATTGTGTGGCCGAACTTCGTGAATACGATGGTCAAAAGGATCATGCAGTCCCTTTACCGCCTCAAGAGAACAAGCCACAGCAAAATCCGCCGCCATTAGGAGGGCTTCCATATTAATTATTGACAGTGTCAAATAAGCGCACATCTGGCTAGTTCCATTGATTAGTGAAAGACCTTCCTTTGCCTCCAATTTCAGTGGTTCTAAATCAGAATCTCCTAATGCATCTGAACTTGGAAAAATCTCCCATTGACCGTCTATTTGTACAGAACACTCACCTTCACCAATCATTGATAGGGCCATGTGGGATAATGGAGCTAAATCACCCGATGCCCCCAGTGAACCGATTCTAGGCACAACAGGGGCAATCCGATTATTGATCATTGATAGCATCAACTCGACAATTTCTGGTCTGGCACCAGAAACTCCTTTGGAAAGAGAATTAGCACGAATTAGCATCATTAGCAAAACATGCTCGGGATTCATTCTCTCGCCGACCCCGCAGGCATGGCTTCTAATCAAATTCAATTGCAGTTCTTCCAATTGGTCCGCTTCGATTTTCACTGAAGACATTGCACCGAAGCCTGTATTGATCCCATAGACCACCTTGTTCGATGCGATTATGGAGTCAACAGCATTTTTGGACATCTGCATATTTCTTTTTGAATCTTCAGAGAGAACCGCTTGTAAATTGCCCCTTGAAATGGCGACAGCGGTGTCTAATGTCAGTGAAGATCCATCAATCTCAACGGTTCCCATATGTGATCGAGTGGTGATTACCAAATAGAGTCATCGAAAACTCTCATTATTAGATTAGTATCGACAATTTTGGGAATCGTCACTTCCAAAAATTCATCAGAATCCATGGCCCGTGTAATGGCATCAATTGCACCCTCATTTCTTGCCCATGAACGTCTTGCAAGACCATTATTCACATCCCATGAAATCATTGATTCAATAGCAATCTCGGAGCTCTTCGAGCCATCAATTACCATGCCAAAACCACCATTTATTGCCTCTCCCCAACCGACACCACCACCATTGTGTAAACTTACCCATGTTGCTCCACGAAACGCATCACCCACAAAATTATGTACTGACATATCAGCAGTAAACATTGAACCATCAGAAATATTCGCAGTCTCACGATATGGGCTATCAGTGCCACTTACATCATGATGATCCCGCCCCAGAACAAGGGGTGCCGAAATTCGTCCATCCGCAATAGCGGCATTAAATTCCTTAGCTATCTTCTTCCTACCATTCTCATCAGCATAGAGTATCCTAGCTTTACTACCCACGACAAGATTGTGTTTTTTTGCTTCATTAATCCATTTAATGTTATCAACATACTGCATTCGAATGTTTTCAGGACAATTTTGAGAGAGTTCTTCAAGAACCTCACATGCAATAGAATCAGTTATGGCTAAATCATCAGAATTTGAAGAGCAGCAAACCCACCTAAATGGTCCGAATCCATAGTCGAAACACATAGGGCCCATTATGTCTTCAACATATGAGGGGTATTTGAATCGACCATTCGCTTCCAATACATCTGCACCGGATCTACTGGATTCTAAAAGAAACGCATTTCCGTAGTCCCAAAAATTTGTTCCATTTTTCGATAGTGCGTTAATGGCGGTAACATGCCTTCGTAGTGATTCTTGGACAGCAGATTTGAATGATTCTGGGTCATTCTTCAATAGTTCTAAACCTTCATCGAATGATTGTCCGACCGGCATATATCCACCTAACCATGGATTATGCAAACTTGTTTGATCGCTTGCAAGTTCGGGAAACAATTTTTTCTTTGCTAGAAACTCGAGTAAGTCGACAATATTCCCCAAATATCCCAGTGAGACGGCTTCGCAATTTGCCTTTGCATTTATGGCTCTCTCGTATAACTTTTCTAAGTCACTAAACAGTTCAGTTAACCAACCCTGAGATAGCCTCTTCTCAGCTGCTATCGGATTGATTTCAGCAATGATACATACTGCTCCAGCAATCACAGAAGCCTTTGCCTGTGCACCGGACATGCCCCCAAGACCCGATGTGACGTAAAGAACTCCTGAAAGACCATCATCAGGGGACTTGCCCAAATATTTCCTAGCGGCATTAAGTATTGTAATCGTAGTACCGTGAACAATTCCTTGAGGTCCAATGTACATGTAAGAACCAGCAGTCATTTGTCCATATTGAGTTACGCCCAAGGCATTCATTTTCTCGTAGTCACTCTGCTTGGAATAATTAGGAATTACCATGCCATTTGTGATGATCACCTTAGGAGCAGGGTGTTTTGCAGGAAATAGGCCCAGTGGATGCCCTGAATACATAACTAAAGTCTGATTCTCGGACATCTTTGATAGATATTGCATTGTGAGCCTATATTGAGCCCAGTTTTGGAAGACTGCCCCGTTAGCACCATAGGTAATTAACTCATGAGGATACTGAGCTACGTCCGGATCTAGATTATTTTGTATCATCATCATAATGGCGGCAGATGAGCTTGATTTTGCTGGATAGTCTGAGATATTTCTAGCGTAAATAGGGTAATCTGGCCTAAACCTATACATGTAAATATGGCCAAAATTTTCTAGCTCATCTAAAAACTCTCTAGATAAGATGGAATGCCAAGAGGTAGGAAAATACCTCAATGCATTGCAAATAGCTAATTTTTTCTCTTCCAAAGATAGGACTTGGGGTCTCTTTGGTGCGTGAGATACACTTTCATCCATTTTTTTAAGGTCGGGCAATTCTGAAGGTATGCCTTCCGAAACTTCTGCAGCAAACAATTTACCAGCCCAACCTCTCTGAAATAACTCCCATAATATCAGATAAACGTGAATTCGCTATACTTGTCGCCTCTTCGATTTTTGATGATAGTTCAGATGACACTTCATTATCGAGACTGACAATATTTATTCTTACATTTAACGAAGCTAATGTAACGGAAGTATTGGCTAATTCAGCTGACGATGCGAGATCAGTCAATGCGTTGACGTTACAATTTCTCGAGAGATCGCCAATAGAGTGCAACATCGAACAAGCCTCTTGAGCGGTGTGCAAGGGAACTTCAGCTGCTTGAATAGTAGCATCAATAATTGCTTTTTTCCTTAATGAAATTTCATCGTCACTCTGTTTTGGCATTCTGTATGCACTCATCACAGCATCAAATGCTTGCGCGTCTAGATTTGCCAATTCTAATGATCTTGACACACCAATTTGCGACTCAACGATAATTCTACGTGCAGTGTCATGACCATCTGCCCATTTTTCACTTCGAATTGTTAATCTTGACACCATGATAGCCAGAGAATGGGCATGTGCTAAAATAAGCGCTGCAACAGAGCCGCCCCCAGGAGTAGGGTTCGATGAAGATATTGATGTGAGTATTTCTGTGTATCCGTCATTCATGGTATCAATCCTCTATCATAGCCAATTCAATAATGTTGTTTTCGGGGACGAAATCCGCTAGAACATCTAATTTTAGACCTTTAACAGCTGCTGTGACCAGCTCATCATTAGTTGCTGATATGGAGTCTGCGTGGTAGAATTTACCCGCATCCAATATGGCATCCAATGGAACCAGTCCTACTAATTCACCGGCCACGACATTAAGTCCTTGAATACCCGCCTCATTCGATATCGCTTCCGTCACCGTATGCAATCCCGTAGCAGAATAGTCCAGTAAATTCATAGAGACCTGTGCACAGTTCTCGTCGTACATCCAACCAGCAGCTTGGAGGAACTGGAACATACCCGGTGCCCTTAATGGAAAACCATCTGCATCCAAGACTTTGTTGCCTCCACCATCCTTGACCAGACTCCCACTTGTGCGGATCAATGATGCAATTTTGTTTGCTTTGGCCTTATCATCTGTATCCAAATTGACATTGAAGGCGATGAGAATGTTTCTAGCACCCGTTGCTGTCGCTCCGGACTTAGGAATGAAACGAGCCGGGCCAAAATCTGGTACCCACTCTGGTGAAGTAATTTTTTCTTTAAGACCCTCATACTCACCCTTTCGGATATTTGGTAATTTGACCCTATCCTCGTCAACTGCCGATTGAGCATACAAATAAACTGGCAGACCAAAGGTGTCGGAAACAATTTTGGCATATTCCTGTGAGAGAGATACACACATATCCATGGAAATATCATTAATTGGAATGAATGGAACTACATCCACAGCCCCCATTCTAGCATGCTCACCCTCATGGAGAGTCATATCTATCAATTCAAGTGCAATACCAGTACATTCGACAACTGCCTCCAAAACTGATTGAGGATTCCCAACCATTGTTACCACGGTTCGATTGAAATCAGGGCTCATGTCAACGTCCAGTAATTTTACACCTTCGATAGAATTGATGGGTTCGGTGATCTGATTAATTACTGAAGCATCCTGTCCTTCACTAAAATTAGGAACACACTCAACTAGTGGGGTAACCATGTACAATGCACTGACCTCTTGATGAAGAGTTTTTGCTAATTATACAACCCATTGGAACTTGATTCGCCATCAGATTTACGGCTCATTCGAATCTTTTTTATCGCCTTAGTAAAATCGGAACCGGTTGTTTTTTCGGAACCAGAAGAAATTGACAAGATTCCGGCTTCAATCACTATTGATCTTATCTCTGCGCCGCTAAATCCTTCGGTCATGGATGCAAATTTTCCCAGATTAATGTCATCCGCTAATGGCATATTCTTCGTATGGACTGCAAAAATCGTAGCTCTAGCCACCGAATCAGGAATTGGGATCTCAATTATCCTGTCGAATCTACCCGGCCTCAGTAATGCTGGATCAAGCAATTCTGGCCTGTTTGTAGCGGCAATCACTTTCACATCACCAATTGGCTCGAAACCATCCATCTCTGATAACAACTGCATCAAAGTCCTTTGAACTTCCCTATCCCCTGAAGTTGCGGTGTCTAATCTACGGGAACCAATGGAGTCTAACTCATCAATGAAAATTATTGATGGGGCCTTTTGGCGCGCCAAGTCAAACAACTCCCTGACCATTCTTCCCCCCTCACCAATATATTTCTGTGCAAGTTCAGCTCCGACCAAACCTAAGAAAGTGGCATTTGTTGAATTGGCAACTGCCTTGGCCAACATTGTTTTTCCAGTGCCGGGAGGTCCAGTGAGAAGTACCCCTTTGGGTGGGTCGATACCGAATTTGATGAAATCTTCCGGCCTATCCAATGGAAGTTCAATTGCTTGCCTTAGTTCTTTTATTTGATCATCTAGACCGCCAATTGATTGGTAGGATACTGCGGGTGATTCGATAATCTCAGAGCCGCTAATCAAAGGATCCCAGGAGTCAGACAAGATCTCAACAACTGAAAGTGTGTCTTGGTTTAACGCCACTCTAGCTCCAGGCTTTAATGCCGAGAAATCGAGTCTGCGATTGACTGAAACCAAAAATACTGTACCATTTGAGCTGCGAACTACCGCCTGTTCATCGACTAGATCTTGTACATGACCTATCACAAGTGGGGGGTTCTTGATGTTGCTAAGTTCCTCTTCAAGTCTGTTTACCCTCTTCTTCAATTGCGCATGTTCATTCTCGAGAAACAATTTCTCAGTCAAAAGTTGTTGGGCATTTGCAGTGAGGGCATTGAAATCATTTGTCAATTGCTCAACCATATCCATTTGTTCTTTGGATGTTGATGACAATGAATCATCAGAATCAATCGTCTTCCTAGCCTCACTGGACACGGTCCTCTGCAGGGATTGATGTTTATCACTCCTGCGAAGAAATCATCATCCAATTCGTATTGGAGGGGGCATGGGAACATGCGAACTTTGTGGTTCTGAAGGTGTTGGGACCAGAAAAGCGACTGTTTCAAACGCAATTTTAGATTGCTGTAGTCGGTGTATATCGTCAAATAATCTTGAAATCGTTCACATCAGGAAAGAGTTTGATAAATCGGCCATCCAATCTAGTCAGATAACAGGTAAAGGAATTATCGGAGTTGATATCATGTCACAAAATTCTATAGAGCTGGCGCATGATTTTCATAATCGTGTAAGGATGGCTAGAGAGCAAAAGGGATTATCCCAAAATGATCTAGCTAAAAGAATAAATGAGAAAGTAGCAATCGTCCAGAAAATTGAAGATGGGACAAGACCTACTGATTCCCTGTTGAAGAAGATTTCCAAGGAGCTTGGGATTCAATTATTCTTTGAGCGAACCTCAGAAAACTATCGGCATATACCAAAAACAAAAGACAGGGGCATGACTATTTCTGATGCATCAGAAAACAGCACACAGAAAAAGCCAACAAAAAAACACAAGAAAAAAGGTAGGAGACTAGGTGTTTCTCGTAGTGGTCCTAGGAAAAGGAGCTGAAATGAGAGTCCCATTACATATTCTTCATCTTAATCAAGATGATCCGAGAAAATGTACTGCTATAAAGCTAAACAACAAAAGTCTTGCACGTCTTCATGAAGATGCCCGCACTTTGCCACGCAGAGGTCTACTACTTGATCCAGAATCCGAGACAATGTTGTCGCCATTGGATAAGCAATTAATCATATTAGGTGGGTCAATAATAGCTCTTGATTGTTCTTGGAAGAACCTTAGTGAGGCATTTTTGACAATTAATCGAAGATTTGCCCTTGATTGCAGGACGTTGCCCTCATTGTTGCCAGCAAATCCTGTATCATGGGGGAAGGTAGGGAGGCTATCTTCTGCAGAGGCATTGGCAGGAACTCTGTCAATACTAGGATTTTGGGAACAAGCGAAGGAAATAATGCGGCCATTCAACTTTGGTGATCAATTTTTAGAGTTGAACAAAAAGCCATTGTTTGAATATTCGAAGGTGAAGGATACTAAAGAGATGCGAGAAGTCGAAAGTGAGTTTTTCTAATTACCTAACACCCGAACCCGGTTTTATATCTCCCTTTGGAGTCAAAACTCGAATGTTTCCTTCGCCGTCGTCTGCAGCTAGTATCATTCCCTCGGATAAGACACCACGTAGCTCCCTTGGCTCGAGATTTGCAACGAATACGATATCCAAACCCTCAAGATCATCCTTTTCATAAATGCCCTTGAAACCTGCACAAACCTTCCGTTGCGAACCAGGTCCATCTTCTATGGTGATGACAAATAATTTATCGGCATTTGGGTGATCTTCGACGGAAATTACCCTACCAATTCTCATGTCAATTTTCATAAAATCATCAAATTTGATATAATCACCCTTATCCTTGGGATGATTAGTTGATTCATGGAGGTTACTATTGTAATCTAGAGATTCTTCCGTTGATAATATTGTTTCAAGATCAACCCGTGAGAAAAGAGGTTTTGGATCATTGGTGTCCCACGACAATGGAATAGTTGTGTCTATTGAGTCTCGCCACAGAATCGAGTCGATTTCCCTATCCTCTCCAAGCATGGCCCATAGTCTATCAGATGAGAAAGGTATGAAAGGCCTCAAAGTCACCGCAAGGCACCGGCACAATCTCCAACATAGTGCCAATTGACCTAAAGATTGAGACCTATCTACAGAGTCATCTGATTTTATCGCTTTCCATGGTTCTGCTTTTTGCAGTAAAGAATTGCCAAGTTGGGAAATCCCCATCAGGCTCCTGAGAGCCTCTTTGAATCGTTGCTTCTCCATCGAATTGATAGCTGATTCAATCATTTCGTTGGCTTCACCAATAGCGCTTGAATATGTTGATGGGGCATCGAATTCATTTAATGGATTTATCAAGTCTGATTCAAGTCTATGGGCCAATGTCAGAACCCTATGGACAAAATTTCCATAATTTCCAATCAGTTCATTGTTCACTCTATCAGAATATTCATCCCATCTGAAATCAGTGTCATGAGTCTCTGGCATATTGATGGATAAATAGTACCTCAGTGCATCTGGATCGTATCGTTCCAAATATGATGGGAGCCATACTGCATGGCGTCTGCTTTTACTAAACTGGTCCCCTTGCAACATCAAATACTCATTTGCAGAAACATTATCTTCTAGGATTAAATTACCAGTAGTTGGGGTGTGCGATATCTCTGACTCCCCCCCTTGGGCATTCAGTCCCATGATAATTGCTGGCCAAATGATGGTGTGAAATGGAATGTTATCTTTCCCCATGAAATATATGTGCTTGGGGGACTTGCCATTTTCAGGATAAGTCCACCAATTTTTCCATGCTTCAACGCCATCTGGATGGTTATGCTGAGCAGCATATCTTTCGCCCCAAATTCTTGCACAACTGTAGTAACCCTGAACTGCTTCAAACCAAACATAAACCCTCTTTGATTTCCATTCATTTCCTTCCAATGGAAGTGATATGCCCCAATCGATGTCCCTGGTAACAGCCCTAGGCCTGAGACCCATACCTAGCCAATTTTTTGTCATTGAACGGACATTGGGTTTCCAAATGGATTTTCTTTCGGATGCATGGGCCTCGAGTGATGATTGGAAATCATTAAGCCGTAAGAAATAGTGCTCTGTGTCTCTAATCTCAACGGCGGCGGATGGATCTATCTTAGAAATTGGGTTGAGTAATTCATGCGCCTCATACGTTGAACCGCAGGAGTCGCATTGATCACCACGAGCACCATCGGAAGAACATGAAGGACAAGTTCCTTCCACATAACGATCTGGGAGAAAGCGGGTTCCAGATTCAGAAATCGAACAATATTGCTGCATAGTCATTCTTTGAAGAAAGCCAGATTGCAATAGTCTATTGAACACTTCATGTACAATCTCTTTGTGCATTGGATCGCTAGTTCTGTTGTACAATGCTCCACCGTACTCAATACCTCTGGGATCGATCGGGTTGACCCAAGAGCAACCCAAATCTGCCATTGATTTAATGTAGACTTCATGATACATATCGACAACATCTTGGGGATTGAGTCCCATTTCTTCGGCGGTCAATGTGATTGGTGTGCCATGTTCGTCTGAACCACTACACATCAATACCTTCCTGCCCATCGCTCTTTCATACCGATATTGAATGTCTGCAGGAAGGATGTTTCCTGCCACATGACCAAGGTGTGGTGGGCCATTTGCATAGGGCCAAGCCATGAAAATTGCAACATATGTCATACTACCGCTAACCCACCCCGTCAAGTTAGATATTTATGTCATGTTCGCTCGGAAGGATACGGAGCCAAGCTCGTGATAGATACTATGAAGGGATTGCAGAAGGTATTTTTAGGTTCCAAGGGGAATCATAATTGACTGAATATACCATGATTGTGGCTTATGCCACTTTTGCTCTCGGAGCATCGTTTCTCTGCAGCATTCTTGAAGCAGTCCTGCTATCAACCTCCCATGGGCATATTGTTGCACTGAAAGACACACACGAAAAAGCAAGTAAAACATGGACGGTCTGGAAGGAAGACCCAGAAAGACCGTTGACGGCCATCTTAACTCTGAATACTATTGCCCATACCATAGGTGCTCTTGGAGTTGGTGCAGAAGTAGAGAATCAATTTGACGGTGGAAGAATATTCTTCATAGCTTCAGTTATACTGACACTGGCTTTACTACTCCTAAGCGAAATACTACCAAAAACAATTGGGGCCCTATATTGGAGAAAATTGACTGTCCCTTCATTCCATATCCTCAGTGTTTTGATGATACTCTTATGGATAATCGTAAAACCAATAGAAGTCGTTAGATCATTGCTACCTCATGTCGAGAACGAGGCAGTCACTAGAGACGAGCTCTCAGTGCTTGCCGATATAGCTGAAGAATCCGATGTGATTGAGCGGGACGAGGAGAAGGTCATTCAAAACTTGCTAAAGTTGAGGGACATCAGCGTTGGTGAAATTATGACGCCCAGAGTCGTGATGACTACTGTAGGAGAAAATGATAATGTCGGAGAGATTATGAAGAGGATCCCGATTATGGTGCACGGCAGAATGCCTGTAGTAGGCGACAGTGTTGATGAGTTGCAGGGTCTAGTACTTCGAAGTGAGATTCTCAGAAGGGCAGCGAGTGATGAATTCACCTTGCTAATGAGTGAAATTTGCAGGGAAATACTTAGTTGCGACATTAGAACTTCTGTAGATCGTGCCCTTGATATGTTACTGGAAACTAAAGAGCAGTTACTTGTAGTCAAAGATCAGTTCGGAGGGACTGCGGGCTTGGTCACAATGGAGGACATTATTGAGACCCTTCTGGGTGTGGAAATTGTTGATGAGTCAGATCAGGCGGGGATAGATGACGGCCGCCTCCATGAAGATATGCGTGAACTAGCTAAATTAAGATTTGATTCAGAAACAGAATGATCACAACAAGCGTAGAGTTTCAAGATTATTTGGAGCATATGTTTGGACCTTGAATTTCTCCCTAAGTCCCATCCTGAAAGCATTGCACGTTTGGGGGTCGCCATGGTGGCAGATAATTTTCCTAGGTGTGGGATTTAGTGCTGAGACATAATCCATCAATTGATTACGATCGGAATGGCCACTGAATCCATCAATTATTACCATATTACAATTTACATCGAGCATATGCGTCTGACCTTTATCCATTAGGGGAACATGGGAGTGGCCTTCTTGAAGCCTACGACCAAGAGTCCCGGAAGCCTGGTAACCTACAAAACAAAGCGTATTGCCCGGTTCGGGTGCCCAATGCTTCAGATACTCAATAATTGGACCCCCCGTCATCATCCCACTTGTTGCAAGAACTATACATGGATTAGGGTCAAGTAGAATTGACTCGCGCAATTCTCTTGAATCTACTTGCCTAAACCACTTAGAATTGAATGGGTTGTCATCACCCCCCTTAAGCATATTTCTCCGTAGATCTCGATTGAGAAAATTTGGGTGGCTAGAGTGAATGGCACTAGCCTCACTGATCATTCCATCTAACCAGACCGTAACCGGGGACACCTTTCCTGACTTGAAAAGTTCATCGATTGCAAGCATGACTTCCTGCGATCTACCTACTGCAAAAACAGGGCAGAAAATCTTGCCTTTTCTATTAAGTATGTCAGAAACTAAGTCTTGTAATTCTTGACTAGCCTGCTGACGAGTAGGTTGAATATTTTGAGGTCCCCCATATGTAGACTCAATTACCATAGTATCTACTTTAGGAAATCGAACAGTTGCTGCATCAAAGAGCCAGGATTTCTCGTACTTGATATCACCGGAGAAGAGCAGCCTATGTTCTGCTTTGCCCTCACCAATCTGCAGATAAACGCTTGATGAACCCAAAATATGTCCAGCATTTTCCATTGTCATCTTCACATCAGGAGCAATATCTGTTTTGTCGCCCCAACTGATATCAACAACGTGCTTTATGCATTCCTGAATGTCGGACTTAGAGTATGGGGGATCATTTCCTTCAGCTTGTGAGACTTTGATGTAATCAACTTGCAATAGTGTCATTAAATCTCTTGTAGGGGGTGTGCAATAAACCGGTCCTCTGTACCCATATCGAAAAAGAACAGGGAGCATACCGATGTGATCTACATGGGCATGAGTGATGATTACAGCATCCAGATTATCTAGAGGTAATAATTCTGGGGCGGCAAAGAATGGTTGGACCTCACTGGGATTGTTTGTTGGCTTGGCTCCAACATCTACTAGAACCTTGGACTCATTTGTCGTGACAAGATGCATTGCCCTTCCAACCTCTCTGTACGAACCCAAGGCAGTAACCCTAACCCAAGGTTCACTTTGACGTGGTGCACGGTAAATTCTAGTTCCAAATTTCCTCATTAAAGAACGACGTTCGTCGGCCATCTCCTTGCGATAACGTCTGATATCATGTTGGGTCCTACTTTCACGTGCAGGAGCCCGGATGACCTTGACTATCCACCCAATCTCATCCCTTAATGAGATAATATTGCTACCTTTTGGTCCAACAGCAGATGCAGGGTCGTCACATTCCAAAATAACTTCTGACAGTGCTGGATCGAGCCAAATATTCCTCACCTGGGCCTCAGATGGCATAACCTGATTCACAGCATCATGAACATCTGCCTCAGAAGACAGGATTTCGGGGTGTGGGCGAACGATGATACGGCGTTTTACCGATTTCGCAATTCGGACGGTGAGATTTTCAGATCCACCGACAAACGACTTGGGGTCCTTGGTGATTATGGCTATAGAGCCCGCTTCCAAATCGATTTCATAATCGATATTTTTCGGAATAATTGAAGAAATCTTCTTCTTTATTTCGGGCAAAGACAAACGCATATTTACACCTTTATTGCTCTAAAGAGCGGATGATGAATGTTATCGCAATGATTCGAGAAGTTTCTGAACTTCCTCTGGAGGAAGTTGGTGGAACCCTCCTTCTTTAGTGATGAAAGCTAAGTCCATACCATTTCCACTCGCCGCATCCCTCTGGGCTGATGCCAATAGTGACTTTGCAGCTAGTTTGAGTGCTTCATCCCTAGTTGAACCCTCTCTAAACTGATCCTCAAGGACACCGTACATGAACGGACTGCCAGATCCAGTAGCGCAATAAACATCGGGTATTGATCCTCCTGCAGAATCGATACTGTATACACTAGAGCCAGAATCATCCACCCCGACAATTAGTAACTGCACGTAATGTGGCCTACCTGATAGGATGTTTGCTGTTAAGGTAGCAGCACCTTTGACAGTCATGGGCTGTTCTCTCTTGAGTTCAAATAATTTAAGCTCGGCAGCCAAAACTCGGGAAAGTGATTGCGCATGGCCCACTAAACCAGCTGTAGTCAGAGCCACGTAATCAGAAATCCTGAAAAGTTTCTGGACAGATTTATTGGCTATGAAATGGCCCATTGTAGCTCTATGATCCGCACCTACAACAACTCCGCCATCATAGGTAATCCCAACGGTACTTGTTCCAGTCTTGACGGCATCGATCTTAGAGTTCATACTTACCACCGGCGAGATGCCGAGTAGTATGTGGTTCAAACGGCCCCTTATGAATCCCACGGGAAAAGGTATTGAAATTGTCAAATTTTTGTTCTGTAGCGAATTGATGCGAAGATATCAAGAATTTGTAGTGTCTGCTAAGGCCATGAATGAACCGGGCGATGAGCCTGAGTGGTTAGAAATGCCTAGCATTTCCAATAATTGGCAAGGTGAAATAGAACCTGGCGAGGGTTATCATGATCTTGGACAAAGATATCCCGATGCCCCAGTTCCAAGAATAAGTGATGATGTAATTGTCCATAGAGCAATACTTGAGGATTTGAGTGGAATCGGACCATTGATTGATTGGGTATCTGATGGGGACATAGTAATCATCGAGCTTACCGAGCTTCTAGACAGGGAGATGGAGCTCCACCTAGCAGTGGAAAAAATTCATAGTTTCATTGAAGGCGACATTCGCGGTGAGGTCGTAAGGCTTGGTAATACTAGGTTGCTTTTACTTCCAGCAAATTTCAAAAGCGTTAGTGTCGAATGACGGTGAAGCAAATGGAAAGCAGATTAGATCACCCTTGCCCCCAGTGTTATTCAAAAGAAAAACTAAAGATGCTGACATTCAGTTCTGAAATACCTTACTTTGGAGAACACACGCAAATTTCTATTGTATGTGAATCATGTGGCTGGAAGCATACGGATTTTATCCCATCAGACGGTGAGAAACCCGGCTTATGGAGGCTTCAAATTGACGATAAGGAAAAGATGTCAGCTAGAGTGATCAGATCATCGTCGTGTACAATCAGAATAGAAACCCTCGAATTAGAAGTCTCACCTGGAAGCAGCTCTAGTGGCTATGTATCAAACATAGAAGGAGTTCTAAATCGTTTTATCGATGCAATAAGTATTGTAATGAAAGAAGATGATGCCAATATATCAACGACAGCAAATAATCTGATTAGGACACTTGAAAGTGCTAAAGATGGATGTGGGGCACTAAATATTGTTTTGCTAGATCCCAAAGGGAGGAGTCAGATAATTCACAAAGATGTGATTTCAAGGGAGCTGACAGAGGACGAAGGGCGCTCGTTGCAAACAGGGTTTGAAATACCCGTATTAGAATAATTACCTAGAATCTGAAGCAATAAATTCATCTAAATTCCCTACCCACTGATCCCTCTTCTCCTTCAGATCAGCTAACCATTCTGTGGCACTATCTATGCATATTTGTTTTATTTCACCGGCTAACATTGAGCCACTCTCATAATTTGACCGGATTTCAGAGAGTGAGTTATCATCTTCTTCGAAAAAGAATTGCAGGTATTGAAAGGCGACATCTCTAGAACAATCGCCGCCATGCCTGCGATGTTCTTCCACGGTAGGTTGACCACCACTTACAGCTTTCCGAATCTTCTTTGCAACCTGATCTGAGGAATCATCCATGAAAATTGTAGTCTCAGGCTTCGATGAAGACATCTTTCCTCCTGTCATGCCGACAGCGAATCTGTGATATGTTGAACAGGGCGGTGCTAATCCTAAACCTCCAAGTTCTCTTTCATAACGCAACAAAGACATTCGAATTAGGGATTTGTCCGACAAAGAAGCACCTAGGACCTCTAAAGTACCATATTTCTGATTTGGAATAATATCCGAGAATCCGAGATCTGTCAAAATTTTCCCAATAGTATCGAATAATTTTTTCCGGACCGGAGAATCAATTTTCCCATCTTTGGAAATTCCCAATTGTAAGGAGTTTTCATCCTGGACCGATAAAGAAACAGTCAATCCACCAGATTTCCTAGGCTTCACATTGAACCAATTCGTTTTCTGTGCTAAGCTTCTTGTTAATCTTATGTGGGGGTCCTGATCAATACCAACAGGTACAACAATGGGACGGAGTCCGCCGAAATCATCCAATTGTGGATGAATTATATCGCCTGCTTGAATCAATGGTGCTTGAACATGAGCAAGGTTTGTATCTCCGGAGAATCCGTAAATTGCTTCAAACTCCGATATGTTTGTCTTACGCCCCAGAATAAAACCTAAACTCTGTACTGAAGGTCTTCTACTTTGAAAATAGATCCTGGTTTTAGAGGGTTCTAGTCCTAATGCAGCATAATTTAGTACATATTCATTAATTGCTTTTTCTCTTCCATCGAGTAATGACGTTCCCCGTGTTGCTAAGGCTTCTAGATCAGCGACGGTTACAGTTACATCGCCACCCTGTTCTTGGAACCACTTTACCTGATCGATGACCATGCTATGGCCCAAATGCATCTTGCCGCTCGGCATCAATCCTGTTAAAACACCGAAGGGGGACCCGCTTGCCATACAACTAGTGACAACATCAAGATCTCTATGTGCAAAAACTATCCCCCTCCTATGTAGGATTCCAGGATTAGGGAGTGAACTCGGGTCTACGATATCAAGGCCAAATTTCTCAATGATCCTGTCATAATCGGTAGATTGATTGGAGGACCATGGATCAATCCGCTCATTGCTGCCCATGATGTGGCGTGGCAATGCAGCCAATCAAGGCATCGGATAAATTTCAGAGATGTTGTTCAGACCGTTAGACCGAATAACTTGGTCGTTTTCCGAAGGCGAGTGGCTAACATACATTGTCTAGGGGCTGGGCTTGTCGGATCATTTGTTGCTACGAAATTAATTGAGATTGGGCACAGGGTAAATGTTTACGACCCCGCTCCAAGTAAATTATTGGAGGGGCATACGAAGCTCCGGATTAGCAACATTGATGCGTTGGAACATTGCTCGAAATATGAAAATCTGAGAGAAGCCGACATAGTGATAAATTTACTTCCGGGTGATATTGGTGGTTACGCTACAGAAAAACTATGTGAATATCCAATAAGAATTGTTGATTTAAGCTTCAGTGGAAAAACACCTGACGCCTTTAATAAAAAATCAATTGAAAATAAGTCTAGTGTTTTATGGGATGTTGGAATAGCACCCGGACTGTCGAATATGCTTCTCTCTGAAGCTTCAAGATCATTCGGGGGTTTGGAAATTGGTGAAATCAGAGTTGGTGGAAACCCGTCAAATCAAGAGGGGGTTTGGAAATATATGGCACCTTTTTCACCTAATGACGTTATTGCCGAATACACGAGGCCATCGAGAGTTATTAGAAGCTACAATACAGAAGTGTTGCCCGCTCTATCTGAGCGACATTTCATTGAAGTAGTTGGAAAGGGTACTATGGAAGCATTCCTTACAGATGGGCTAAGGAGTGTGCTAGAATCAATTCCTGCAAAGCAGTTATCCGAGTATACAGTAAGATGGCCTGGGCATATTCAGAGGTATATTGATGAAAAAGAGAGAGGGGCCCTTGATTTGGAGCGGCTATTGGAGGAATGGGAATTTGACAGCAATATCCCCGAGTTTACATGGATGGAAGTAAGAACGAAATCATTGGATGGGGCTGAAATGAATTGGATTGTTAGTGACGAAGGAGACACTAAATGGCATTCAATGGCTAGATGCACAGGTTTGGTTACTGTTTGCTGCGTCGAAGAATGGTTGAATAATTCTGAGATGGTTCCCCTGGGAGTTCACCCGCCAGAAATATTGAGTTCTGATGTAATATGTAGAATAATAAATACAATGACAGGCTATGGTGTTGAAATCTCGTTAAACGGCGTTCCTGTCGACTACTAGTTGTCATCCCTCTTCAACAGGTACCTAATTGCTAGTGGGGTTGCAATCAATGTTGAAATTGCAATTACAGGGATGATCAAACCAAATTCCTCCGATGATGGTCTGACTAAGAGCCATGTGAAGCGAAGGGGTGATTCAATAAAATCTGAAGACCATTGGAACAAATTAGTAGTATGCATTCCAACAATTGTTACTGAGTGATGCAAGCCATTGAAAGTAGTCATTGGATGAATGGATGTCGAATTGGGAATTGCGGAGAGCTCTATTGAGACTCTTTCGCCAGGATTGATGGTGACGATCAACCCACCATCGATTGAACGCCAGCCGACTTCGAGATGCCGTGAATCAATACTTAATCTCGGATAAGTTGTGTTGTCGCAAGGATCCTCTGGGAGCTGTAAATTATTGGAACATACACTCAAGACGCTAATTATTTGCCCGGCGAATAAGATTTTCACAGTTCCAGGAACCTTCCAACTGTTGTTATTTTCAGGTATCCATACATCAACCTGATTTGATTTAGATGAAAAATTTGCACTATTGCTAGAGGAATTATGATTTTTCCATTCGCCCCAAGTTGTAAACCAAACAGGTTGCCCCTCCAACCACGAGATTGCATCTTTATCCTCTCGAACCCTCAAATCATGAATTCTAGCAATCCACTCAATGCTAACTAATGTATTTTCCTCGAATGACTGCAAAAGCGAAACGTTTGCAACCTTCTTTTCAAGCGAACCTCCGTTCATTTCGATTGTTTGGATTCTTGAATCTTGACCAATCGTATCTCCAACAATTTGAAAACCTTCATTGACCAATTCATTGGCTACAACTGTGTCTAATTTCTTCCCATCTAAACCGAATGAAATGGGTGTTTCGCCCCAACGAGATGCGTTTGTATGATCCATCAAATATTCCTTACAAGACCCGATAGCCCACATCTCATCTGTTGCATCGATGCCCTCAAGGCCTTGACACCCGAACTCATCTCCAAAAGAAAGCCGTTCGGGGCCGATAATATTTGAAAGCCAACTATCAGACTCCCAATCAGCTAATACTGCTGGGCTAAATATTGGAAAGCACAATATTATGCACAGTGAAATTCCAACAGCTCGGGCCTCCATAAATATGCGAAATTGGATGAGTATTTCACTGCTACATACCGACAAATTACAAAGGGCACGTGATATCCGGTGTATGTGACAGGCATGAACTACGACTCAATGCAGTTATTATCAGAACGCGTTGGCCTAGAAGGAACCGGTGAGTCATTCAGAACTCCTATGTTGTATAGATTCTGTGAGATTTGCTTGCCTACAATAATTAGGAGCATCACCAATATTCATTTCCAAGGATTACGGAATATCCCTAGAACCGGAGCAGCGATTTTTACAGGCAACCATCTATCAAACCTTGACCCTTTCATCAAGATTATCGCTGCACAGAGACCAATACACTTTCTCGCCAAAGAAGGGCATTTTCAGAAACAACCGAATAGATTTGTGATGATAAATACTGGACAGATTGAAACTTTTAGGGATTCTGGAGCAAAGGACGCATTGGCTAGAGCTGCCGATGTGCTGCAATCCGGGGGTTGCCTAGGAATCTTTCCTGAGGGGACCAGATCAAGAGCTGAAAAACCGCCATTTCTTCAGAGGGGGAAAACCGGCGTTGCTAGATTAGCGGCTAGATTTCCAGAAGTACCAATAGTGCCAATATCGATAATCGGGGCGAGGGATTTTTTACCCCCCGGTGCAAACTTTCCCCGATTTTGGAAAAGAGTCGAAGTGATAATTGACGAACCTGTGACATTTGGAAATTGGGCTATACAGGAAGATGGGGGTAATTTATCCCTAGAAGAAGTCGGGGAAATATGTTTATTGGATGAAGAAGTGAGGAGTAATAGAATGAGTCCAATTTACAGAAGATTTACTGATCAATTGATCGAAACGCTAAGACTTCGTGGTGCGCCCTAGCTATCGCATCCTTGATGGACTGCCTTTTCATGCGTCACCCAATGCAGCAATATCTGGATTTCCTCCGGAGAATCCTTGATGATGGTGTAAACAAGGGAGACAGGACTGGAACTGGTACCATCTCACTATTTGGTCACCAGATGAGATTTGAGCTATCCAAAGGTCTACCGGCAATCACAACCAAGAGAATTCACTGGCCTAGTGTGATCCATGAATTACTATGGTTCATTTCAGGTGAAACAAATATTTCATACTTGAAGCAAAACAATGTGAAGATCTGGAATGAATGGGCGGATGATGATGGTAACCTAGGACCGGTATATGGCAAGCAATGGAGGAAATGGTTAGCAAATGATGGTAGGATAATAGACCAAATTGATAGATCGATCCATCTTATTCGTAATTCGCCGGATAGTAGGAGAATTATTGTTTCAGCATGGAATGTAGGTGATTTAGACGAGATGGCACTGATGCCATGCCATGCCTTTTTCCAGTTTTATGTAAATAATGGGAAGCTATCATGCCAGTTATACCAAAGAAGTGCCGACGCATTCTTAGGTGTGCCATTCAATATCTCCTCATACAGTATACTTACTATGATGATTGCTCAGATCTGTGAATTGGACCCAGGGGAATTTATCTGGACGGGAGGGGACTGTCACCTATACCTCAATCATTTAGAACAAGCAAAATCGCAGATTGAAAGAGAGCCTCTGAACTTACCTATTCTGAAGCTTAATCCTTCTATTAAGGAAATCGATGGATTTGCCTATAATGATATTGAGGTGATTGATTACATCCATCATCCACATATCTCTGCTCCAATTTCAATATAGGTGGTTGAATGAAGATTGCAATGATTGTCGCAATGGATGAAGATGGTTTCGTTGGAAAGGATGGTGGAATACCATGGAGGCTTGCGTCGGACATGAGACGTTTTAGAAATCACACTAAAGGTGATGGTTTCAATTCGGTAATTATGGGCAGGAGAACTTGGGAATCCCTACCCGAATCACAAAGACCTTTGAGAGATAGAGTGAACATTGTTATGTCTAAGGATACTAATTGGACTGCTGAAGGTGCTGAAACTGCACTGTATGTGGGCAGAGCGATAGAGTTGGCTTTCGCCGAGGGAAGTGAAGAGTGCTGGATAATTGGGGGAACTCAAATTTATGAGATGTTCTTTGATAGAGTCGAAGAGATACATGTTACCATAGTCCACACAACAAATAGCGGAGACCTGAAATTTCCCAAATGGAATAAAGAAGAATGGGTTGAAGAAATTATGAATAATGTCCCAGCGGATGAAGAAAATATCTTCCCCACAACATATTCTGTTTGGAGGAAGCGACAGTAGTGTTGGACCTATCTGATCGGAAATTCGCCCAGCCACGACAATATTGAGGAAATGCAGACAGCTACCTTTGTGCATATTTCTGCAGCATGGGCTTCGACATCATTGTGGTTAATAAGGGCTGATCGATCGTTAGGGTCCCGTCCGGATGCCCAATTTGAAGAGCAGCAAATGCTGATATGTTTCAATCCCATTTCTGAAATGAGTCGTGATTCGGGGCCCAAGGTCATCCCAACTACATCCGCACCTAATTTTTCAAGGGCGTCGATTTCAGCGGGCGTCTCGAATTGAGGACCTATGCATTGAGCTACTATTACTCCTGGAGTATATTTATCTTGAAGATCTGTCAGAACCTTATCGCAGAAGTCTTTGGCTGTAGGCCAGAATGACGTAGTACGATCAGAATGGATGATGTCATTATCAAAAAATGTCCACGGGCGGACGGATAGATCTATGATATCATTGGCCACTCCAATTGTACCCGGGGGAAAGTTAGGATTTATTGAGCCCACGGAATTGATGCTGATCACTAAATCTGGTTTAGTAGATGAAACGGCATGGACATTCGCGCGATGATCTATCATATGTGGAGGTCTACGACCAAATTCATCGCCATGATGCCTGTCGATTACAAAAACTTCTCCTTTGGTACTCTCAATAACCATTAATGGGACTGCTCCCCAAATTGTCTCAATAAATAAGCGCTCATTTGTGTTTTCATTCGAAGAAAGAAGATTGGATAACTCTTCCATCCCAGTGCCGCAGAGTACCGCTACGCGGGGCATCTTTCACTCCATTAAGCGTGAAATCAAGTCTGATTTCTTCCCTGAAACCGGCTTCCCTGCATCTTTCAGTAATTTCTTTAGCTCAGATACGTTTTGTGAATTGTATATCCTCTCAATGAGATTAATTTTTGTGCCTGTATGCTCAAGATTCAAGTTTTTCGAGATCTCTACCAATTCAGGTTTCAATTTCTTTAAGAGATTTGACAAATCAGTCGATTCGGGGGGCTCTTCGGTTTCGGAAATATCATTTTCCACCTCAACAGTATCTATTTCAGATTCATCTACAGGGACTTCAGAAAGATCTGAATCGAGTGAATCATCCTCATCGGAGGTCTCCGGAATGTCCTCATCGAATTCGGACTGTGATTCCTCAATTGGTGGTGTTTTAGTGACAGAGCTTTCCTCTTCAGAAATGATCTCTTCTAATGTTGGGCCATCATTTACAACGACGCCGGATTGAATGAGTTGGGATCTCCTAAAGAAAGCGATCCTAAGTGGTTGAATCTTTGACACGGTCTTCAAGACGTCTTCTTCGAGAGAACCATCCAATAACGACTTCTGAACAGAAATCCAAGTACTCTTTGCACAAAATTTGATGATTGTATTTCTTGCAATTGTTCTAGATTCTTGCTTCTGACTGCCTCTTACTCGGGATCTTGTTACCATCATTGGTTTTATTCTGACATAGAATCCATCATCTGTGACAACATCAATAGCATCGTCGATCTTCCCCCTATCACGACGAATCTGGCGTCGGACATAGTCCTTCATCATGTCATGGCCGATGAATTCAGTAATCGCGTCATTTCCAATTACATCTACGACTCGGAAGCGAATTTTGATGTGCATCTTTGTAAAGTCGCCATCTAACTCATTTTGCATGATCTCATAATGACGGCCAATCAGCATCTTTTCGTCTTCGGCTAAAGTCTCCCCGATGATCTTGAACGACCAGGGGTTTCTAGGCGCGCGTATGGAGAACCATCTCTTTGCCTTCCATTTGTCCTTTTGTCTGCGAGCTGCCGCCCTAGCTGATGCACCTTTTGCCATGGCTATCGACTCCGTCTTCGGGGGCTGCCCCGTTTGCGGGCTGTGCGACCTGCAATGAGTATTTGAACGAGAGGTAATGCAATACCCGGTTCAGAAAGGGATTATACGGCATGATAATACAGTACGGTCGTGGAATTACACGGCGGTTCATGGAGGGTCCACGCCAGTTCTGTGGATGATATTTCCAAAATATCAGATGCCATTAAATGGATTTCGGGTGGTTCATCGGAAATAATTGAAGACAGAGGGAAGTCATCGATAGGAGCTAGATTGACAACAATAAAGTCGAGAATGTCAAGAAAATCCGCATTGGTTTCACTGAAGATGATTCCTAAATCGTCATGGGTGAAAATGTCGGAGAATGGATTGATTGAGAAAATAGATGATGAGGGTGTCATTCATCTTAGATTAGATCTCTCAAAATTAGTAGTCGGAGAGGTAGAAATTGCGCCATCTGTTTTTGTCAAAAGGGTAGTTAAAGGGAAATTTAAAATCGCTCATTTTCCTGGTGAAGAAATGAATACTGTCGCTAAGAGATTGTTTGGAATACTATCTGAATAGCCTATCAATTGACCAAGATTTTTATGCTTCAGCATGAACCGTTCGTTGATGACACACGTTGTTACCAGTGCTTGCGTGGGACACAAATACCAAGATTGTGTGGCTGTTTGCCCTGTTGAAGCATTCAGAGAAGCTTCCACATATCTTATAATTGACCCAGATGAGTGTATCGATTGTGCAGCATGTATTCCCGAGTGCCCAGTAGGAGCAATCTATGCAGATACTGATCTCCCTGACGAGGAAGCTGAGTGGCTTGACAGAAATGAGGATGAGTCGCCAGATTTACCTCTGGCAGAAGGCGACTCACCAGTCTTAGCTGATGATTAATATCTGTGAAAACAGTAAATAGATTCATGAACAGAAGTCGGGAGCGGTGCGCATGCCTCGAGAGCTAGACCTAGGGAGCCTTCGACATGGAACAGAACTCCTGAAGAGGGGTTTTGCAAAAATGCAACAAGGAGGGGTGGTCATGGATGTTGTGACTCCTGAACAAGCACACATTGCAGAAGAAGCTGGTGCTGTATCGGTGATGGCTCTAGAGAGGGTTCCAGCTGATATTAGATCGAGTGGAGGAGTAGCGAGGATGAGCCATCCTAAATTGATCAAAGAGATAATTGAAACTACAAGCATTCCCGTGATGGCTAAGGCGAGGATTGGGCATCAAGAAGAAGCCAGAGTGCTTGAGTCCCTTGGAGTTGACATGGTTGATGAGTCAGAAGTATTGACTCCCGCGGACCCGTTTTTCCATATTGGTAAATCGAATTTCACGATTCCTTTTGTTTGTGGATGTACAAATTTAGGTGAAGCCGTAAGGAGGATTGCTGAAGGAGCGGCTATGATCAGAACTAAGGGTGAGGCTGGTACCGGAAATGTGGTTAGTGCGGTCAAGCATGCCAGAATTATTGAAGCTGAGATTGATACAGTTGCTAGTGCAGAGTCAGCAAAGAAAGAGTCGATCATTGATGTCATTATGAACGGATACAAAAAACTGGAGAAAGAGTCAGAAATTGGTGTTTCATTGACTGAAACCCAATTTGGCAATCTTGATTCACTTCGTGATGAGGTGAAATCAGTTCTTGATGAGGTTATTTCAGGAGGAAGGTTGCCAGTTGTAACTTTCTCAGCAGGAGGAATAGCAACTCCGACAGATGCTGCATTGATGATGAGTCATGGAATGGATGGTATTTTTGTTGGTTCAGGAATTTTCAAGAGTTCAGAACCAGCGAGGACTGCTGAAGCTATTGTTCTAGCAACCCACCATTTCGAAGACGCAAATACGGTCGCAGAAGCATGTGAAATGATGGGCGACGCAATGCCGGGATTAGACGTAAATGATTTAGATGTCCGGCTCGAAGACCGTGGATGGTAATCAACGTCTTCCTCGAGAGGTTCCCAATCTCCTGGATGTTTTCTTTTTTGGCGTTTGCTTTTTTGTAGATAATGAGCCTGGGATAGTAGTCCCGCCAAACGTCAATGATCCTTGTTCCATCAATTGATTAGATAGGGAATCAGCCAAGTCTTCATCTTGGTCGGGTGTTTTCAACTTCATCCTAACTGATTCGTTATGTTCGATCACGAGTTGTTCACGTTCGTCCCTTTGAGATTTGATTTCATCCCTAATCTCATTAACCTTCGAAAGCATTTCTTTCATGCTTGAATGTGCTTCATCCGCCTTCTCCCTTTCAGAAATATAGGACGCATGCAGCCTATCTCCTTCACCCCTAAGGAAATCTCTTTCCTCAAGCATTGGTTTAATTAGATCCCATATTTCATCAGCTAATTTATTTGCATCCAACATCAATTGGTGTTCATTATCAGCCTCTGCTCTCAATCTCTTTATTGATTCATCCATATCACTAAGATCAATAGAAATAATTTGATGCTGCTCCACCTCAGGAATGAGTTGATCCCTTCTTGAAATCAGTGAACGTAGCTTCTTAATTAGACGATTTTCCTTGTCTAATGTTAAACTGCCATCGGTCATGATTTGATCTTCAATCCTATCTATCTCGCCAATGGTCTCGGATAACTGGATCACAACTGATTTTCCTGCCCCTCCACTTCCTCGGCCCTTCTTCTTTGACAACATTACCCTGATGTGCTTCTGAATTTCGTCCCTTCGTGCTTGATGAGTCTTTGCCGTGGAACGTACTTCTTTTTGCTCGTCCATCTTATCATTTATCTCAATACGTATTGATTTAGCTTGGTTGTTAATTGAGTTTCGAGAGTCGGCAGCTCGCCTTGCTGCTTCATTATGGGAGTCCCGCTGGTCCCTAATCCTTCTTAACTTCGATTCCATGACATGGAGTCTTCCCCTCAAGTCATCATCCGGACCTGGTTCCTCTGATGGCATGGAAACGCGAGGAGGGGGACCTTATTGAATCGAACTAAAGGCCGAAAAGCGAAGTTAAGAACGGTAATATTGGAGAAATTACGGCCAATGTTGCTCCGAACATGAATATAGCTCCAGTAGTCATCCTGAGCCTTGTAAGCAAGTCTGGCCTAACTTGGGCTGTTAACACCCTTCCTGAGATTAAATTCCCAGATGAGTCCTCGAGTCGGACTGTAACTGTTGCATCGCCCATTGATGAGGGGATCAGACTTTGCCATACGATCTTTGAAGAATTCATCAAACTCATCATCTCAGAGTAATGTGTAGCGTTCCCCCTTTTCTCAGGATTCTGAGGCTTTGTCCTAAGCCTATATACACACTCATTGGGTCTAAAATCTGGAGTTTGTACTCGCAGAATCAAGTCCTGAGTTTCTTCGGTATGATTCTGCACATGTGCGAAAAGATTAGCTTGGCCTAAAGTCAAATTCTCCATATCCACATCAAACCAAATTCCAGAGGGAGATGGGTTATTTAGATGCAATCTGAGGCGATCATTCAATCTAAAGAAAGGAGCGCATCTTTCTCTGGCATGCATCAATAATCTGTCTAGTGTCTCCTCACCTAATTCAGAGTGATTGAGAATCCCTCCAATAGTATTGGGATCAATAACTGAGCTTAGAGAAGAGTGGAATTCGTCTTCATCGATTACACCAGATCGCAGTAGGTACAGCATCCGTAGTAAATGCTCTTGGAGATCGGAAAGAGAAACTCCCCTTTGAAGATCGTTTGAAAATGATCCGACATATTTTGAGACCTTGACTGCCAGAAGTGGATCTACATGGGCCCTGATCACGTCAGTGAATGGCTTATTGAGTAAAGCGGGATGGATTGGTGGTGAGAAGGCCTCCAATAACCCCCATGGATCTATTGTATTCATACGAGTTCTGTTTGAAACCATGTAGATACTATGGCCGGCCAATAGAGCTCCAGTTGATAGGGCGATCAAAACAGGAATACCCTGTGTATCTATGGAGAAATTCAACGCAAGCGCCAGAAATACCGTAGAAAATACCATCATTGAAGTGGACAGGCGCAATTGGTTGGCCGATCCTTCAATTACGGCTTTCATTTCAGAATAACCATGGGCACTGCGAAATGTAACGCCTGTACTAGTAATCTCCTCTGTTTCAATCATAAATATTCGTTGAGTTACCCAAAGTAAATAGTGAAGAATCATCAGCAATAATAAATCTGCGATCATTACCACCAAAGCAAGAGCGTAGGTAGCTTTAGAAAATCTTAGACCGAAGAAAATGTTACTCACGCTTTCAGTCCACCATTCGGGGTTGGTTGCTCGATATGTCTGAGCTAAAATGAAAAATGCAACAGTGATAATTGGGAGAAATAAGACCAATCTTACTCCACTGGAAATCAACAGATCATCAATATTGGAAAGGGCCTTCTCTCTTGATTTCAGAGATTCCTTCAGAGTCAAATTATGTGGCAAGATTTCTTCTGACTTAGAAGATTTTCGCAAATCAGGAGCAGCGGGGGTGTTTTCATCAAGAGTCGAAAGCAAGGAGTTGAATTCGGACTCAGAGTCGAGTTCGGGAGATTCAGAGTCACTATCTTCCAACTTTTCACCTCAAATTATCCTAGCTAACAACCTCTTTGAGATTTCGGGAGAAACGAATAACCCCTTAGATTCACAATAAATCTGCCCTTCTTTATTTGAAACAATTGCTCCAATACTAATCCCTGATTCGGAAAGAGTTACCTTTTCAACATCACTGGCAATTATCAGTTCTATTTCCGCCTCAGAGTTAATTGGTATGGCTGAAATTGGAAGAAGGATACCTTTTGAAATTGGTTTCAATGTTCTTTCTATGGAAGGAATCTTGGTCCCATCAGAGGTTCTTTCGGGATAACCCAGCAATCTATCGAGTGTTGCTTCTAAATCATCATCTATCACATGAGCAATCTGTGATGATGCAGTAAAAATATCGCCCCCATAACCAATGACCTCTGAAAGTAAAATCTGGATAAGGTACTCCCTCCTCTTTAATCTGGCTGCTAATTGAAATCCAGAAGGAGTTAGTCTGCATCCCTTGTAGGGGACATGAGTGATCATGTCCCTTGCTGAGAGGCGTTGTATCATCTCCGTGGTTGATGCGGGGCTTACGTTCATCGTATCAGCCAATTGGGTGGTTTTGACGATTGATCCGGGGGAATCACAATGGAAATCAAATATTTGTCTAAGATAATCTTCCTCAATATTTGATAAAATGTGCATTCTATTCCTCCGATATTTCTGCAATAAACTCAAACTTACATATTGGGCAACGAGACTGGACTGGTCGTTTTTCAATGGGAACCCTTAGTGCTTGATCACACTCGGGGCAATTTAACAAATCATCTGATGATCTAACAAAATCAAGTTCAGAAGTCTTTGGAAAAGGTATTTCGTCATCACCGTTTTTTTGTTGTTTTTCATCAATTAACTTCGGCATTAATTCAGAGTTGACCATTACCTCAAACTCCATTGAGCACGTAGGGCAACGAGCAGAACCGAGATGATTCGAAGGTACATTCAGATGCTGTTCACAATGAGGGCAGAGTACTAATTTTTTTTCTTGGGCATCTTTGAGATCTCTTTCTTTCCTTGTTTCTCTGAATGATGATTCTGAGGTATGGGGTGTTCTGGAGGAGACTGTGCGCCATGCCAGTTTTCCCACCAGAATGAGTGCTATTCCGGCTAATACCCCATAAGAAGCTGCGAGTAAATCAAATGGTAGGGAAAATTCTTCATCTGACTCTTTTGGGTCAAAGGTAACCATTGTTGTAACAGGTAAGCTACCAGTGGACCAAAGAATCTGAATTTCGCCCTGATAACCCTCAGCGTCATGGGGAACAATAAAGAATCCCGAGTAGGAACCATCTAGACCAATATCAGGAGTCGGGGTTTCCTGAAGAATCTGCATATTGGATAAGGAGATTACGCGAATGGTTCCTGAAGGGGAGATGACATCACCATTATTTGAAATCTGATAGCTTATCTGGATATTTGTATTTTCCATGGAAGTCTGCCCGACTGTAGCCTCCAAGGATAAAGAAGATGTATTTAAGATGGGTTTGTCGATAAGCAATGAAGATTTGTTGCTTGAAAAAACGGAGGTTTGCCAATTTTCAGGTATTAATTCAATGGAAATCTGGGGTGATTTAATTGCCCCTAACGTAATCTGTAACGACCTTATCCCAGGATTAAGCGAAAGTGGTATTTCCTGTAGTATGACATCAAATCCAGAAGAATTGTCAGTGATGACCAAATCTACTGAGCGTAATCTACCTGAAGAAAGATAAGAGGAAACTTGTACAATCAAAGAATTTCCATCCCAAGTATGACCATCAATGGACAGTTCAATATCTTGCGACCCAGAAACCCCAATTGAGAAATTGCCTTGCAGATTATTATCGATCCGCGAATCCGAACTATTCACAGACCACGAATACTCAATATTACCTTCTATTTCAGGGACAAAAGATGCAAATGCTTCTCTGCTAGAACCCGGTGGTATTTGTAAATCAGGTCCCTCAAAAACGCTACCAGTAGCAATGCAGTACAGCCTGAGTCTTGCTGTTCCAGTTTCATTTCCTGTATTGGTCACAATGATCGTGCCCGTAAGAAAATCGCCAACGTGCGATGGTTCGCCCCCAATTATTAGTTCAGAAGAAGCTCCTGAGGAAAGTTCGGCATAGCTATTATTGTCAACTAAGAGTTTTGAGGAGGATGAACTAAGTGAATGCAGATCAGAGTGATTGTATAATGAGCTGCTCAGGACATAAGTGGCCAACAGCACAGATAAGATGATAGCAAATCTGCCCCTAGTTGCCACAATCTGCTCCTCGATTGTTCACCGTATCAATCAAACCCAAAAAAAATACCCCACATAGCACTTTAATGCAATAATAGACTCGATGCGGATTGATATGACCTCAGAGGGGCTAATGGAAATTGAGCCAGTAGAATTGGCCCATGCTCTCCTTCAACGTAGAATGATGCTAAAAGAGAGCCTTCCGGACGTAATCAGGACGTTGGAAGCCGAAGAAGAAGCCATAAGGCCAAGATATGAAAGAGAGTTGAAAGGCTCCAATAAAGCCAACGAAAAAGTCGCTGGTTTCAAAGAGATTAGAGATTCTAATCAAAAAAAAGCCAACGCAATCGTCAATGATGTGAGAAAATTAAGGGAGGAGTTGGCAGAAAATGGAAGAATGTTAAGCTTGGATCCGAAATGGAAGAAAGAGCAATTATTCGAGAAACTAGAGGAGATTGAGCAAAAAATCCAAACGTCCGCATTGGACCACAAATCAGAGAAGAAAATGCTTAATCAGAGGAGGGCCTTGATTTATGAAAATGATTCCTGGCTCAAGGATAGGAAGGCTTCTAATCCGGAGATGCTAGAATATGTGGAAAAGAGAAGAGCCTTGAGCAGGTACTTCAGAGAAGCCGATAAGGCGCACAAGGGAATGATTGATGCGGTTCAAAGGGCTCAGCCAATTTATGAACGCAAAACAAATTTGTATATGGAGCTGAGAGAGATTAAGAGGCAACTGGATAGGGCAAGAGAACTGCTTTCTCAATCGGACATAGCAATTACTCATTGGGAAAGGAGATTATCAGACGGTTTTACTGACTTGGGGCCCGGTTTCCCCGACTTGATGAAAAGGAAGAAAGTTGTACTTAATGGTGGAGCTTCCTCATTTGCCAAACACCATGGAAAAAAGACGAGGCCGAATTCTAGGGAGGAAGAAGAATGACAGAGGGTGAAGGATTTGAGAAATGGTCCGACCTTGAAGGAATGGAAAATTCGGAAATTGATCAGCACAAAAACGGGCAAAAGAGGATTCTCGCCTCCCTTTCTAGGCAAAGAAAAGAGTTGATCGATGAAAGACGGGATCAGGTGGAAATAGTAAAAGATCTAAGAAGTGCATTTGGGAAAATGCAAGTTGCAGGAAAAAACAGAAAGGGGTTGTTGACGGAGTTTCATAAAGTTAAAGGAACGGCAAATAAATTCAGGAAGACTAGGGATGAGATAAATAACAAAATTCCACCTCCCAGCATTATCCTCAAGGAATGGCTTCAGGAAACCTATACAAATCTTACAACAATCGACAATGACCTTACTGCAGTTCCCATGCTAAAGAAGGAATTGTCTGCCTTTAGTAGATTTTTTGAGATTCAAGTTGCAATAAAAGTGAAGGAAGAAGCTGAACTAGCGCACAAAAAATATACTGAGCAAATCAAAGAAATGAGGGTGATTACGAAGAAATTAGATGCGAACAAGCCAATTGAGGTTAGTTCTGAGGAGAATGATACTGTAGTCAATAGTGGAAAACCTCCAATAGATAGGAAGGAGATAAACAAAATCAGCAAGAGGATTGCAAAAATCGACGAGACTCTTGACAGAATGAAGGTTGAAAATAAACAGATCAGAAATGAAATGAAGAGAGTTGACTCTTACCTATCGATTTCTAATCGTGGTTCGACAAGAGTGAAAATCTCAGAAATAAAGAATTGGGCGGCAAGCGGAGGAAGTCTGAGTGTTTCGGAGATGGGGGCGCTGCTTGAAACGGGAGGTTTATCGGACTTAGGTTCTGAATCAACTGAAGAGTCATCTAAAAAGAGGGGGAAGAAACCCAAAAAGAAGAGGAGGAAACTTGGAATTTCCAGAGGAGGAAGCAGGCAAGGGAGTATGGCAAGCCGTCGAGATTAGAGAGGAGGTCTTTGGTATTGCTTATATGGAAGACTAAGGACGAGGCACTGAGGACTGTTTGTGGCGCTCAATCATGTAAATCTGAAGGAGCTGTTCGAACCAAGGACAGAGAGAATAGGTGTCACTTTAACTGAATTGAAAGATAGTCGAGATAGCTACAATTCAGAAGTTAGGGTTCACTTAGACAAAAGAAACGAAATAAACAGGCATGTAAAAGAACTGATTCTTGAAGTTCAAAAACAGAAGATAGTGAGGAATGAAGCTAATTCTGAAGTCAGGAAACTGAAGAAGATTAGGCTTGAGAAGTCAAACATACTGAAAAAGCTCAGGACGGATCTTCGCTCAAGAGATAAGAACTCGATGGGGGAAGGGAGGGGGAGTAACAAATTTCCTCCCTCTGGGAAAATTAGAGCAAAAATTGATTCGCTGGAGAGGAAATATGAAACAGGTCAGATAAAAAAAGAAAGAGAATTCATGGCTGAAATGAAAAGACTGCATAAGCAATACAAGGAAGCAGCGGCAGCTGAACGCTCAAGTAATTCTGCTGTATTACAAAGAGTTAGAGAAGCAGAATCATTGCAAGATGAGGCCCACAAAGCAGTCGAGGGGGCTGTAAATTCTGCACAGGAGGCCCATGACCTAATGATTGAGCTTTCTGATGAGGTCGACCGGTTGAGAGAAAGGGCCAATTCTGAGCATTTGAATCTTACAAAATCAAAAACTGAGGCCGATGATCTGCATAGGAAATACATTGTTTCCCTTAGATGCGTTCATTCCATGCAAGATGTATTGAAGTTTAGTGGAAATAATAACTTAGATGATGAAAGCGATGAAAGAGTAGAGATCTCGGATTTGATGGCAAAGCTAATGGCTGGAGATACATTATCCACTGAAGAATTGATGTTGCTGCAGAGGAATTAGGGGGCATCATATAGTCGTCCGTTTCGACCATGCAAAATCTTCGATTCTTCTGGCAATTTTAGTATCCAACCGGGAATATATGCAGGATTAGAAATGAATGACGCAGTTTGACTGTTGAATGACCACTTTCTGAGCAACATGCTTCTGATGGGGCCATTTTGATGAAATTTTGATGGTTCTTCCTTCCTCCTAACTTCTAAGATCCTTGACGCTTCTGCAAACAAGGTCTTTTCTGAGATCCAAAAAGATGGGTTGGATTGAATGATGCCAAGTTCTGGAGTGTTCTGGAATGAATTGGATTCATCGAATATCTCCAATTTGGAAGCCCATGGATCCTCAATCAATGACCAGCTGCAATATTCAGACTGGTCATCTGGCCCTTCCAAAGAACCCTCTATGGTCCAAAGTCTTGCCTCAAGAAGAACCGGGGTCGAATTAGTACCATCCAAGCCCCTCTGAGTCAGCCATCCATAGGGATCTAACAAAGATTGGAGTGTTACGGATTGTTTTGATATTAACTTCTCCTTGGAATTCTCCACCTTTGGCGTTTCATTGTCTAAAGAAGGTGTATTGGCGATTAAATCGCCACGCAAAATAGCATTCCCAAGCCATGCAGAAACTTGCTCAGGACCCCAAAGGACAATTTCATGATTTTCCAATGCTGGAAACTTTTCGGGAATGGGGCGCTCGCTGAGTATCCAATGATTCCCAACGGGTGCATCGACACACCAACGCTCTATCTCATTGGCTGTTAATGAAAGTATATCGGGAGAAATGTGCCAAAGATAAACCTCTCCTTGCATCATTGGCGCCTCATCCAATATCCTCTCAGCTACTCCGATACAAGAAAAACCGGGTATCTGTATGTTTGATTTGTATGGTCGAACATTAATTGCACGGTTTGTCAATAGTGCTCTCACCGCCGACTCCATAACAAATGAGACATGATGGACATTTTCAAACGAACGCTGATTTGAAGACTGTTGGGTCGAAATTACAGGTTAGCTTGTAATTGCAAGATTTCACTTTGCCCAGCGTCGATTACGCAAATTGAACTAATGGGAAAGGGCTTACCGCATGCAGCACCAAGCTCCCTATTAACCAATGTCAATTGGTGAAATTGCATATTAGGGAATAAGTTCCTGACTTCATCAATAAATGAAGGAGGGCAGTTAGCAGCTAGAATAACCATCTTTGCTTCACCTGATGAACAGGAAGAGACTGTTTGACGCTGCCCGAAAACCATGCTACCTGTAGTTGTAGCTTGTTTCAACTGCCTTGCTATATCCATAACCAAAACCTCCAACTATTAATCTGGCACATAGAATAGTTCTACACTACCCGTTCCCAATGCAACTGGTTGGCCAACAATGATATTCTCAGTTACTCCTGAGAGGTTGTCTCTTTCGCCAATTATTCCTGCTTGCAGCAGGTGCGTGACAGTTACTTCAAAGGCAGAACGTGCAAGAATAGAATGCTTAGTGCCACTTACACCATGCCGGCCTATTGCCCTAACTTGGCCACTATTTGTCATTACATCGGAGACCATCAGTAGATGCCTGACATCAACTTCCAGTCCAGCCCCATCTAATGTATCCAGCATTTCGTTGATGATGGCTTGTCTCGCAGCCTCGATTCCTAAGCAGTCGTAAATCTCAACAATATTGTTTGTATATGTCCTTGCTCGGTCAACACCGTCAAACTCACTTATCTTGCCCAAATTTGATCCTATTGTCGAGATATAATACTCACCGGTTTCAGAAGGACCCTGAACGTTTGCTCGGCTAATCCCAGGAAGACCCTTCAGACGTAACTTCTTTATCTTGTCTTCTAATTGTAAAAGGGCCGTATAGGTTGGAGGATCTGAAGAAATGTTGACTAGGTCATCCTCTTTGGACACCCCGGGTATGATGCGGAGTGATTTGGGCTTATCTTCGTTGTCTGCTTGGACGTAAAGTCGTAGAGCTCTAGAAAGTTTATCTCTAATTTCAGCACCTGACATGTTTTTCAGACGCATGTTGCCGGCATTCAGTTGGAGGCTGATATTTCTCTGTGCAACATCTACGTCTATTGTTGCGATATCAGTAGCAGTTGTGGTTTCGATGGAAGCAGCCAGATTTCTGATTTTCTTCTCAACAGTGCTGAGAGGCTTGCCCTTTGAATCAAGTTCATTCACGTAAATAATCATGGTTGGAGTTTTGGGAACTTTTCTTGCGTCAACGATTTCGATAATCCGAGGGAGGCCTTGAGTAACGTTGACCGTCGCGACGCCGGCATAATGGAAAGTTCTCATTGTCATTTGAGTACCAGGCTCGCCGATTGATTGAGCTGTAGTTATTCCTACCGCCTCATAGGGTACAGCTTTCGCCAGACCTACCTGCTCGGCAGCTTTCTCAACTAGTTTTTTCGCCTTTGGTCCTGTGATTTTCTTCTCGCCGCGAGACTGGAGCCCGAGGACAAGATCGCTGACCATTCTAGGGGTGAGATTAGCATTCAGATCATCATTGGCATTGTTGATTTTGATAAACATTTCATCTTCCGTGTCAATATCCCTCATAATGCTCTCAAGTTTAGCAGGTTCATCGTATTCTTCGAGAGGCATCGACTTGGCTCTTCGGGATCGTGTGGTTTTTCGGCGTCTAACAACGGTCTTTTCAGATTTATCAGCGACGCGAGAGCTCTTTATTGAAGAGCTCATAATTTCATGGATTCTCTGGGAAGTACCAGAGTCGATTCCACAAATTTGAGCAATTTCCCCGGTTGATAGGATTTTGACATCGTCCCACTTTCTATCGTCTGCCAGCTTGTGGGCATATTCTTCTTCTACGCCTAAGTCCATCAACTTCTTCTTTGTGGCACTCTTTACAACCATCAATTACCACTTCCAAATGTGCTGTCAATTACCTGGTTGGCATCAAATGGCCTCCCCTTCCTACTCAAGGTAGGATCAATTCCATCCTCACCATACTCAAATTGAACAATTCGGTTAGCGGTGTTCCTTACAGATGACCTGCTATCATTTGATACCTTCAAATCATCCATAGCGTTGATGAGCCTTCTCTGCATATACCCTGACTTGCTGGTTCGTACTGCAGTATCAACTAGTGATTCTCGTCCAGAGACTGAGAGCATGAAGAATTCAGTTGGTTCGAGGCCTCTTTTGAAGGAAGATGACACGAATCCCTTTTCTTTGGCACCCTTTACATTTCGAGGGAAGTGTGTTAAAACACGATCTTGGTAGCCCCTCTCAAGTCTCTTACCTCTCACCTTTGGTTGGCCAATTGATCCCGCCATCATTGCTAGATTGTCCATGGAACCTCTGGCTCCAGAGGTTGCCATCAGAACCGCAGAGTTGTTTTCACCGAGAAGCGACTTAGCGACATTACCAGTCTCAGATTTTCCTTCATCGAGAATTGTGAGGATATTTTCTTCCAAGGTTTCCAGAGGTGTTCTGCCGGGTCTGGTCTCATACCTCCTTCCGTCATTACCGAACTTCTTCAATTCCTCATCCACTTTTTCGCTGGCTAACTTGTTGATGTTGTCGATCTCGTCCAATGCTTCTGGTGGTAAGTCCTCGTCGTCTATTCCTGTGGTAAAACCCATTGCTGTGCAAATTGCAATAGTCATCTTTGTCATCTTATTAATGAAATCGGCACCAATTACAGTTCCATAAGTTTGAACGACAGCGTCTAACAACCTACCGTCTTCAGCGCCAATCCCCCTCTTGTCAATGGATCCAGACACCTCCCCTGAAATTACAGTGACCTCTTCTCCTGCCCTATTTTTGAAGGATAGATTGAGTTCTTCCTTGACTAATAGGCTAAAGACTTCATTGCCCATGTAACCCGTGACTCCATCTCTAGTGACTTCATTGGGTAAATGGCCATTCCATCCTATTGATCCAAGTACATCCAACATTTGGCTCTTGGAAAGGAAACAGTCGCCATGAGTTAGCAAGTATGAGCCCGTAATGTGATCATGAATTCCCCCTATGACACTACCACCATAGCGCGGTGAGATGATATGTTCCTGAACACGCATCAGAATCTTTGCTTCGGCTCTGGCTTCTTCACTTTGAATCACGTGAAGGTTCATCTCATCACCATCAAAATCGGCATTATAAGGAGTGCAATCAGCCAAATTAAACCTGAATGTTTTGCCGTCCATTACTCGGATTTCATGCACAAGCATAGACATTCTATGAAGGGATGGTTGCCGATTGAAAATTGTGACGTCACCATCAATAAGGTGCCTTTCTACAACAACACCCGGTTTTGGATTTCCATCCCTATCATATGTGCTTAGTCTATCTTCAACTTCAGTAGGATAGATATTACCATGCTCATCTTCAACTTCTGGGCTTCCGCAATGCGGGCACCTCACTTCAAGATTTTCTGGGAGAAACTCGCCGGGGTTTTCTACCTCCCACTTCCACCTATGGTGAATTACTGTATTGGGGTCTTCCGAATCTAATGATTTGCCAGATTCGTCCTCGCCCCTTAGGTTGCAAAGAGTCAGATTGAGATCGACGCTCCAGTCATCATGTAGCTCTGCAGTAGTATGATCCCTGCGCTGTTGTTTCCTGAGAACAAGGCCGGGCAAAAAGTTGGGTGCAGGAAGAACTTGGTTCAATTCGGGACTGTAGCCCATGTAAGGCTCTTCGTCACTCCCTGAGTGACAATCAGGATTTAGGCACCTAAAACCAGCCCAAATGAACTTTGTTCGATCAGTAATCCTGACTCTGAATCTATCCCCTCTAATGATATAGTTTACACCGGGATGTACATCTGGACCCCTTAGTACCATTTGTCTGAGTTGCTCCCTATTCCTGCTTGTAACGCGTATAGGCACGGTCAACTCTTTTGCAGTTGAAACGGGAATTCCAACCTCATTAATACCCAAATTTGGATCGGGGCTAATTACGGTTCTAGCACAGAAGTTTACCCTCTTTCCTGACAAGTTGCTCCGGAATCTCCCATCCTTGCCCTTTAATCTCTGAGAAAGTGTTTTCAGAGGCCGTCCAGAACGATGCCGAGCAGGAGGTATTCCACTTGTCTGGTTATCGAAATAAGTTGTGCAATGATACTGAAGTAGTTCCCACAAGTCCTCCACAATCAATTGGGGTGCACCTGAGTCCCTATTCTCCCTCAGTCTCTGGTTAATCCGGAGAACATCAACTAACTTATGCGTAAGGTCATCCTCAGATCTGTCTCCACTTTCCAATGTGATAGATGGACGAACGGTGATTGGAGGAACTGGTAAGACCTTCATTATTGTCCACTCTGGCCTGCTCACATCCATATCCATTCCAATGAATATCAAGTGTTGATCGGGTATCTTCTCAAGCCATTCCCTGATATCTCTAGCATTGAGCTTGTGCTCACCCTTGTCAGCCTTCTTTTCCTTGAATGTAGTGGGCTTATCCAGTATTATCTTCCCTTGTTCGGATCCGCAATGCATGCAAATAGCCCTCTTTACACCAGAACATACATTCTCTATATCTTTGACCGCAGATTTGAATTCGCTGCCACCAACGCCATGCTTTAGAATTACGTCTTTGACTTTATCACGGTAATAGTCCTGCTCTGATTTCTCAGGATCAAGTGGATGAGTTTCGGGCGCATCATGCAACAAAACATTACTACAAGAGTTGCATGTTACCTTCAGTGAAATCTTGATTAAATTGACAAAACCAATATGAATAACGGGGAGTTCCAAAGCTATGTGCCCAAAGTGACTGGGGCATTCTTCATGCTTATTGCCACAAGTCTCACACCTAATACCAGGGTCGATGACACCCATCTTTGGGTCCATGAGCCCTTGTTTGTAGGCATGACCATCATCTTTGTAAGTATCAGCCGTCTTTACCTCGACAGCTGACATCTTTCTGATTTCATTTGGATCCATGAGAGTGAATCTAATTGAGTCGATTCGCTTTGGAATCTTTGCTGCGTCTCTGGCACTCATCTTCTATCCTCCAATTCTAATCTCATAGCAACACCTAGGCTCTTCATTTCATCCAATAAGAGTTTGAAAGCATAAGATGTTTGTACAGAATGAACATCGGAGCGGTCCCCACAAACCGGACAAACTGAAGTCCTTCTCTTCCAATCATAGTATGCTATGTGGCCGCATCTTGGGGTATTACAGACCATCAGATCCCATCCATCTGACTCGTCTAATAGCCTATCCTTGATTACCATTGACGCGCCGTGGGAAATTAGACAATCCCTCTCCATTTCGCCAAATCTTAAGCCTCCTTGTCTAGCCCTTCCCTCCGTTGGTTGCCTGGTAAGAATCTGAACCCTACCTCGGCTCCTGGCATGTAACTTACTACTAACTAGGTGGTGAAGTCTTTGATAGTATATGACCCCAACAAATGTCTCTACGGGGAATTCTTCACCTGTCTCACCATTGATCATTGTCTCTCTTCCAGAATGACTGAAGCCCTCGCGTAGTAATCCAGAGCGCAGTGACTCTTCCTTCTCTCCTGTGAATGCGGTGCCATCAATTCTTCGACCCTCCATGGAGCCAACTTTTCCGCCAATCATTTCCAAGACGTGGGCTACTGTCATCCTAGAGGGGATTGCGTGAGGATTGATTAGAAGATCAGGAATAATACCATCCTCTGTAAAAGGCAGGTCTTCTTGATTGACTAAACGTCCAATAATCCCCTTTTGGCCGTGCCGGCTAGCAAATTTATCTCCAAGTTCTGGGACTTTATTTGAGCGGAGTGTGATTCTAACAAATCTCCCAGAATCTAATGATTCCGTTACAAAAACGTTGTCTACCCAACCCTTTTCCCCGTGTCTAACGAGCATGGAGGACTCACGCCTCTCTTGTGCCTGAAGAAAAGCTCCATGGGCTTCTTCTAAGAATCTGGGGGGGCTCGTCTTGCCCACAAGAATGGATCTTCCAGCTCCAATCCCTGTTAGCTCTTGCTCTGGGACTGGTAAACCATCCCTCTCGAGGTGGGCATAAGAATCCCAAGACTTGAGTCCTTTTACCTCATCAAGTCCAGTTCCGGGAACCTCGATCTTTTCCTCTTGACCGCCGGGAAACCGCTTATTCTCAGCATTGTATGTCCTGATGAAAGCAGAACGTCCCAATGCCCTTTCCACTGAGGAGCGGTTCATGATGACTGCATCTTGCATGTTATAGCCATGATGGCTGACAACAGCAACTACAAGATTCTGCCCGCCCGGGCGTTGATCAAAATTTGTTGATTTCATCGCCCTAGTACCAACTATTGATCTCTGAGGATAGTGCATAACATGCGCTCGAGTGTCAGGCCTGAGACGGAAATTTGCGCTGGCTACGCCTAGACTCTGCTTGACCATTGCAGTGCCACCTGTGACCCTTGGGGTAGAATTATGCTCGGGATATGGGACGAGTGAGGCGCAGACACCCAAAATCAGCTGTGGATCAATCTCGACGTGTGTATAAACTAAAACAGTGTTATTTTTCTTTTGCTTCCTCTTTAGGGGCTCGATGTTTTCCTGATAATAATTTAGAGGTACCTTAAATTTCTCGGTGACCTTTTTGCCGTTGGGCAATCTAATTTCAGACGAAACTAGTGCGTGTGTGATGCCATTTTCACCCAAATTTAGCCATTCAACATTAGAGTGGCTTAGGGGCCTCTTGTGTTTCGGCGAAACACTTGGTATGTCAAATGGCCTAGGAGCGACTAACAAGTCTTCCTCCTCTTCGGCATCGACCCATTCAACTACTCCGCCTGACACGAGATCGGAAAACGAGATCTCGCCTGTTCTTAGTCCCTCTAGGTGCATTTTTGTGATTTGCATATTGCCATCGTCAATAATCAGCAATGGGCGAAGTAACCGTCCCCTATCCGTATTGATGTATACGTCGCGGTTTGCCGAGTCGTGCCTAATGCTCACCTCGTGCCGAATTCTTCCGGAGCGACGGCGTCGCTTGAATTGGGCTACAAGCTTATGGGGATTCTTATGAAGGCCAAAAATATCCCCGTTGACGTGAATTCGGGATCCCTCTGCCCAACCATCGGGATCATCGTCCACGCCGGCTTCTTTGAGTAATTCTTTGAGGTCATTTTCAGGGACTTCTTCGGAAACGTCAATCATCTGCGCGCCATTTTTCACAAGACCGCAATTCTGACCTTCGGGGGTCTCGTTGGGGCATAACCTACCCCACTGGGTGGGGTGTAAGTCACGTGCTTCGAAGTGTGGTTGACTCCTAACCAAAGGACTGGTGACTCTCCGCAAGTGAGAAAGAGCTGAAAGGTATGTTGTACGATCCAAAAGCTGACTGACGCCCGATCGTCCTCCGACCCAATTTCCAGTAGCTAGAGCGTGCATAATCTTCGTAGTCAGAACATCTGGACGAAGGCAAGTGGAGATCTTCAATTCCCTCTTTCGATTATGATGTCGCTCCAATTGATACTTGAGATCCCTAGCTAATTGCTGGAGGCTGACTCTGAATAGGTCCTCTATCAAATCACCGGCCAATCTAACTCTCTTGTTAGCATAGTGGTCCTTGTCATTGGGCTCTTTATTGGAAATTGCATTTTCCAGAACTTGCCTAGCGATCCTGCCTAGGAAAATAGCCTTCTTTTCCCTATTTTCCACAGAAGACCCAAGGTGCGGCAATAATTCATTATCGAGTAGATTCTGGATTCTTGATTCACGGTATTCCTTTTGTTGGCCTGCTGCGAATTTCTTTTCCAACCACGCTAGTGCTTCTTCGCAAGTATCGACCATATACTCCTCATTGTCCCTAACATCATTAAGATTAGCAACTGTATACTTCATGGCCTCTGGGGGACCGGCAATTGAGGAAAATATCTCGCGGTCGTTATCTATGCCCAATGACCTCATCAGCAAGACGAGTGGTACGGGTGTAGTCCCAGCACTTGGAATTTTCACCATCAGCATACCATCTCTTCTTTTTTCGACATTCAATGGCTTCCTCACGCCATCCTTTTGCGAAAATATTTTGGCTACCTGAGTCTCGTGAGCATATTTCTTATTTTTCTCCACTGTCACCCTATTCGGAGCAAGGTCTTCCATAGAAATTAGGACCCTCTCGGTTCCATTGATGATGAAATAGCCACCAGGATCAAGGGGGTCTTCCCCCGATTTGCGGAGCATTTGTAGATACCTGTCTTCATCTTCGGTGGACGAATCGGGAGAAAGTCTTCTGTTCTCATCGATATTATTTGCATGTAAGTTGCAACGGGCGGATCTAATCATTATTGGGAGATTTCCCACGTGAACATCTTTCTCCTCTTGGAAACCAAATTCCTCTTCAGTAGAAGAGGGGAGGTCGTCTCTATAAATTTTGAAATCGACATAAATCGGAGAGAAGTAAGTTAGCTTCCTTAGACGGCATTCCATTGGGGTAGCTGGGTGCTCGGCACCATTGGCCTCCTTGATTGTGGGCCTCCCAAGCCTCAAGTTCTTCATTCGAACTGTGATTTCTTTGTCAAGAAGGTCAAGTTTTACCAATCCCCCCTCATCATCGATGACATCCTCATCGGAGCCAATTCTGATGCTTCTTACGATTCTCTCCATCCTACTCTCTTGTCCATCCCCTAGTGGAATACAATCGTTGTAGGATGCCAATTGATGATTTACTAGACTTCTCTGTTTAAAATAACTCTCAACTACTTCTTTCATTATATCACCTTACGAACTTTCCACGATTAACCGATATGCAATCGACTTGCCGGCTGATCTACTGTATCTCATCACACGTACTACACGGTTTACAAGCCAGCCAGCTGGTAAATCTTCATTTCCTAATTCTTCCATTTCCTTAATTGCCTGAATAGCTGGATCCGTAATCATGATCTTGGGTAGTAATTCCTTGGCCAATCTTGTTTCGCCACTAGATTCGACTTGTACTAAGTTCCAAGGGGAGAGCTCTTCGAGCTCAGAGTCTGTGTTTACTAATTCATGATGAGGGACTAAGAAATGATTCAAAACGTTGAATCGCTGATCTGCAGATGGAATGTCTTCGTCCAATAGGGCTTTGGTGGAAATGGTTATTCTGTTGGTTTTCTTTCTCTTCCGTGATCCTACATGCTCACTAATTACAGTCATGATGTTGTCGAGTGCGGCGTCACCGATTTCGATACCTGTCTTCTTGGCCACTTGATCGAGAGTCAGCCTCTTGATTGCATCCAGATTTGCATCGTCGGCCAACTTATGGGCATATTCTTCTGGGATTCCAAGTTCAATTAGTCTTTTTTTTGTTGAGCTCTTTACTGCCAAACCACTTCCCCCTGTCCAGAAAAGCGATGTCCTGAGAGCTATCAGGCGGGCCTGAGGGGATTCGAACCCCCGGCCACCGGGTTAAAAGCCCGGCGCTCTACCTGACTAAGCTACAGGCCCATGGCTATTGCTGGGCTGCCATCCGTCATGGGGGGTGTTCTAAAATGTTGCGATGCATGAGCTCCGCTAGTGAACTCTCGCCCCGGTAACGGCTCGGAGCAAACTCGCTTCTACTACAATGCGAATAAAGGTTTTCAAAGATTCCATATTCCCCGAAACGATAATTTGAGCCCTAAACAGAGAAAAAGAACGGAAAGGGAAGTTTCTAACTACTGTAAATTCGCTATCGACGAAGCCAATAACTGGGATCTTTTGATTCCAAAAACAGTTTATCCCCCAAGAGAGGACACAGAATTATTGGCTAAGGCTATCATTGCACTGGAAAAAAGAGGTGGTTTGGCTGTAGAAATAGGATGTGGTTCAGGAGCGATTTCCTTACTTCTTTCTAATCTTGGATGGAATGTAGTTGCTTGTGATGTCAACCCATTTGCAGTCGCTGCAGCTAGGGGGAACATAGCTAATTATGGGATGCAAGAAATGGTTGAAATCAAAGAAGGAGGGATTGGGGAAGGTTTCGAGATTCCCAGGGAAGCGGAGCTGATAGTCTGGAACTTACCTTACATTTCGCCGGGGTGTGATACAAACTTACCTGCTAGCATGGAATTGCTGGAGAATGCTGCAATGATTGATATCGAAAGCGGTTGGGGTGCCAAGTTACTAGAGGAAATTGAAAAAGGCGACAATAGCAATACTGATCGTCTCTGCTTAGTGGTTTTCAGAACAGAACCAAGTAGTTCCAGTACTCCGGAACAGTGGACGGAAAATGGTTGGTCCGCAAGAACGTTGAAGTTTGTTAGATTGGGAGACGAAAGGCTGGAGATTATCGCTTTGTGGAAAACTGGCAGAGGCGTGGCCCCTAAGGAAATAAAAAATTGTACATCAACGATGGATGAAGCTTACGGACTTCCGGATTCTAGATGGAGCAGAGTAATCGCAGAGTCACAATCAGAAGGCAGAGGTAGGAGGGGCTCAGAGTGGTTCTCCCATGAAGGGGACATGGTAGCAACTTGGCATCTAGGAAGCCAGGTTTTATCCAGACTAACACCCGGATTATTGCAGATTTGTATCGGTTCAGTTGTCGCAAAATCTATAGAAGCTGATGTAAAATGGCCAAATGATATTTTAGCACCAGACGGTAGGAAGATAGGTGGAGTTCTAGTTGAGTCCAGAGAAGGAGCGGGGATTGTTATTGGTATTGGGCTGAATAGGGTTAGTTTCGTAAAAGGTGGAGTATCAGCTGCAGGTTGGAATGATACAATCGGAGATGTTAGTGCTAAGGAGATTTTTCGACGAATCGATTGTGAATTATCGAGTTTCTTTGAAGACAATGGATGGACGAAGATGCCATCTGAATCTGAAATCATGGAGTTTTCTTGGAGATCATTGAGTAGAATTCTAAGCAAAGGAGTTACATTGGAGAATGATGGTCTTTCCTATAGGCCAATTGGAATTTCCAGTGATGGGGAAATAGAAGCAATAGGGGATAATGGGACTGTTTCACTAGCAGACCTAGATACGGTAAGTTGGAAAATCTAACCCAATCCCAGCATTCGGGATCTAACCAATCTAATCTTTCCGGAGCTTGTTATGGAATAGTAGTCCGAATGATCGTTAATTTCTTTCAAGAAAGATCGATAATGGGGGAGTGGGACTTTTACAATTATATTAGTAGAATTGATTGATTTTATTATATCAAAAACACGAATCTCGACTCCATCAAAACACTGGGAGAAGAAAATATCTAAATCTTCACGAGAGGTATCGATAGTTGTGGATATGGCTACCCAGCGGTGCTTTCCTCTCTTGGCCTTTTTCGGTGTTGCCATGGTATCGCGAAGGGGTTTACCTTAACCAATGGTCGGTTTGCGGAGGGACGAGAAACATGCATTCAAACGAAAGGAGGAGCTTTCTGAAATCATTTGTGGATCCTGCAACCTTTCCACACCTTATGCTATTGGTCTTTGCCAGTTCTTCCCTATATGCATTGATGGAAATTGGTTTTAACGGAATTGTTGATTTTGGTAGCATTATCTTCCTATCATTTTCGATCTCGTATGTTATTGCTGCAATACTAACCCCCACAAATTTTGGTGAAAAATTATTCAAAATTGGATTAAATGAAGAAAAATATTGGAAGTCTTCCTTAATGGCTATTCTTCCAATAATTGTGATTGTTACAATTACCTCGGTTTCGTTAATCGCGCAATTAGATGAAGATGGGGAAAGGACTGTTTCACTAATTCTCGCCTCTCTTTTCATCATCATGTCAATCGGTCAGGGATTATCTCTGAGCTATGGGGGGGTAATTATGGCTAGGAGAAGATCAGTAGTTGTTCGGAAGGGTAACACGGAAAAATGGAAAATGGTAATTAGATCGGGGATCGCAATTCTAATTTTCCTACCAATAGTTTGGTGGTACGGTTATCAGGCTGGAAGCATAGATCAAGCTCGATTATCGACACATGTAAAGTGGATTGGTTTCTTGCTAGTAATAGGAATGATCAGCATTGTTTCAGACTCTTTGACAAAGAGTCGCAGGTTGAAAGAGGGGATTGATGGAAGAACTGCGGATAAACTAGTATTCTTACTAGTATTGGGTGCTTCTTGGCATCTAGTGGGGGCTTGGAGGAGATTCCTCTCCGATGGGCCTACGATTTCAATGATGCTAGAAGAGGCTGTCCTAATGGGTATAACTGTGATTCTAACTGTTTGGTCCCTGTCGAACAAGGCTTTCAATAAAGGATGGAGGATTTTTCGTGGAAGATCTGCTATATTTTGGGGAGTGGCCTTTGGTTATGCATATGGGGGCAGTATTGCCTGTCTGTCAGCTCTATCAAATGGGAATTTCCTAGATGTGACTGCTGGAGGTCATCTTTTGACAGCAATAATCATACTTGCTTTTAGCCCGATAGCGGTATCAATAATTGGGGGCCCAGTTGAGAAGTTAGATTCACATTCGGAGAGTACCGTAAGCAGTGATGTAATGACTGAGGGTGAAAAATCAGATGGTTTTGCAGGCATGAACACGGGAGCAATAATTCAAGATCGGCCCACTCAGTTTTTGGAAGAATCGGACCAAGAAGATTTAGTTGAGTTGGTGGATTAGATCCCACTTACAACTGCAACTAAACGAAGGTTGCCCGTCATTTCGTCGCTTGATCTTGCCCCGAGAATGACCTGGCAGTCATTGTCAAGAAGAGAGACGAAGGCTTCAGAAACTGAATTTAGATGAGATAGTGTCATATCTGGGCCGCCTTCTACTTGAATCATACATCCCTTTGCCCCCTTGATTTCTATATCTGACAATGGAGATTCTTTGGCCATTTCAACGACACTCATCGGATCGGACGTAGTACCCGTTCCAACGATTAATGTTGAATCGCCATGGATGTTGATAATATTCCTTAAATCCATAAGATCCAAATTCATCTTTCCTACTCTAGCTAGAGTAGTCACAAGTCCTTCGATCAATTCACCGATCCATTCTGATCCTGTTTTCCAGTCTGAATCTCTGTATCTAGCTTGCCACGCAAGCCTCTCCAGGCTTAAGCGAATACACAGATTAGAGTTTATCTCTATTGAGGGGAGGGTCTTCTCAGCAATTGCACACCTAAGGGGCTGCTCGGCAAATGGCAAACCAATCAAACTAATCACAAGGCTGCCAGATTCCTTAGCTCGTCTGGCAATTTCCGCGGCTGCTCCAGAACCAGTTCCCCCTCCAAGGGCAGCAAGAATGATGACCAATTCTGACTCGTCAATAATGTCAGAAATTGCACCCATGCCTGCAGCTAATCTATGAGCGGCAAGATTGGGAAGAGCAGCAAATCCATTTCCTTCGCCCTCGGCATCCAAATGAAGGCAATGGGCCTCATTAGAATTTGAAAATGATGATTCATCAGAGTCAATAAAGAGGAGGTCGGCCAATTCTGAGCAACGTGAATGGGCCTTTTGGGACCATAGGCAGCCTATTCCTCCGACACCGACAATTAGGATGGCACCGTCGTCCATGACACTCGGCTTGCAAGCCAATAGATTATGTTGTTCTAATCATAGGTAAGATACCGCCGGTATCTCCTTCTTTCGTCCATTGCCCATGCATTATCGGGTTCAATCTCAAGGACGCGGCCATAGTATTCGATGGCTTTTTCGAAATCGGATAAGTGCCTGCCATACAAGTGACCAAGATTATTCAATACTGGGATCATTTTCGAATCCCCTTCTAGCATTGATAATAACAAATTTTCTGCTTTGTCCAGAAGCATCATCTCCATCAATTCTTCAGCGGATTCGAGATTCGTATATTGCTCCTCTGTGAGTCTATACGTATTCTTCCAATGAGTCTCTGGCATAGAACCCCCATGATGTCAATCGTTTCATACTTGTTACAAATATGAGTGGCATTTAACGACTCTGGACAGGTCGAGAGTGGAACGTTAATAGCCCCCTTTTATGTGGATTGGCATACCTACAGAGTGGATACTGTGAAGCGGGGAAAAATTTCACCACAAAAGGCGATGATTGTAGGATTGATCATTTCTCTTCTCGCCGCGTCGGGAGAAGGTAGTCACTTGGGAATAGGGGGTGATGCGGATGGAAAGGGGGAAGCCCCCATGGCTGGATGCACTTGCCATTCCGGCCAACCTGATAATTCTGTCACAATTGTCCTGGATGGCGTTCCCTACCACTATCAATCTGGAAGCGAATACCGCATGAAGATACAGATTATCGGCGGCCCGGAAATAAATGCTGATTCTTATACCGGGGGATTCTCAATGAAAGTCAGTTTGGGTCAACTATCTGCTGGGCCTGAATTTGATGCGCTTGTTCGGAATTGGGAAGAAGACCCGTCTACATTGACCCATACAGGGTCGGGGTCGGCCACACCTGACAGAACTTGGCTGATCAATTGGATTGCGCCGGAAGAAGGTAGCGGTGCAGTGACATTTTGGCTTGCTGGGAATTCTGTAAATGGAGATATGGCCCCCTCGGAATTGGATAAATGGAACAGACTGACGACCACAATTGATGAAGGAGGAGATAATGGGAGAACAAGGGCTATATTTTCAGGAAATGGGGATATCAATCCGCCTTCCCCGATAGAAGAACACGTAGATTTGCATCATATGGGTGCTAAACTCAAAGCACATTGGCTTGGACTACTGGGATTTGGCGCTGTTGCTCTTGTGATTTTGTTCTGTGGACTTTTCCTAAGGTATGGATTCTCTAGGCATTATTCAGGGAGGAGCAATTTACTGAAGCTCAGGATTAAGCATCTAAGGAGGGGTGATCAGATATGAAAGATGACGCGGTAATGAAGCTCCTCAGGCAGGTCAAATCCGGGGAAGTGGATCTTGATGACGCTAGGAAGTTACTCGAAGAAGTGGACATTACCGAAGAGGCCTATGTTGCGGCAGTAGATCATGGGGTTTTCAACAAACCCAAACCCGGTTCAATTGTTAGGGCTAGCATTTCTCCATCAGGTGACTCATGGCTAATCATTCTAGTTGGCCTTTGGGGATTATTTTGGACGCTGTATTGGGCGGGTGCACTTTCATATGGACTATTCAATCACTGGGACCAACAACTCCTAGCATTCAACTTAGCGATGGCCTTGTTGACTCTAATCATAATGGGAATAGTGTATCTGAAATACGTGTTACCCGACGTAGTAATCGTAAAACATAGAAGAAACAAATACATCACCCAGAATGACACCGAAGCATGGCAGAAATATGAGGCTTAATTATGTCTAGGAGATTCAGACTGAGACCATTGGATGGTAACCCTGATGATGTTCATGAAAAGAGTGGGTCAATTGACAGGCGTCAATTCATGCGCCTGTCATTCAACACAGCAGCTGGGCTTATTACGATGGCCAGCCTAGGGAGCGTTGGCTTCGCATCTTTTCTGATGGGGCAAGCTAGTTCATCTGGAGTCGATTCTGCGATCACTTTCTATGCACCGAAAGGCGCTGATGTGTGGTATGGCAATATGGATGGGCAGCCAATGACCAAACAAGCCTTTGCCGACGAGGCGGCGAAATCGGTTTCAGGAATGTCAGCAGCAGCTGGCCTTTGGTCTGGTTTGCCTGTCATCGCTACATACGTCCCCCATAATGAAAATAAGGAAGCTCCACTAGCAGAAAATGTTCCTCGTTTCCAATTCCAAGATGGTTACACTGAAGCTGGAGTGTATGTTGGTTCTGGATATGAAGTAGATGAAAATGAAGAGTATTCATCTCTATCGATACATGATAACTTGATTATTATTTTCGCTAGATGTCCGCACCTGTGTTGTATTCCCGGTTGGCAGCTTGTTAGTAACGACTTTACGGCTGATAACTGGCTACCAGGGGGAACTGATGCAGGTGGTAACAAACTGTTTTGTATCTGCCACTCAAGCAGATATGATCCAACTGTAATTGAAAAGAATCGCTCTAGAAATAGATCAACTGGTGATCAGTTTGATTTCATCGGCGTAAGGAGGACTGGTGGGCCCGCCCCTTACGGCATGCCATTGATCCCATTCAATATCAATGGCGATGTGATAGAGGCACTTCCGGATTTCAAAGATTGGTATACTTTCTGTGGATAGGTGATAAAAAAATGATTCAATTCTGGTTCCTCTGGATTTTCATAGCCATTGTTGTTGTTATTGTCGCCTTCACCCTCAGAAGAGAAAGAGATGACATGCCTAGAATAGATATTTTGAGGGCTGTAGAAACAAATGCTGGAAGCATGGGACTAGCTGAAAAGACATTTCTATGGGCATTCTCTTGGCTTGACACGAGATTCAGGATCCAGGATTATTGGGGTATGAGTCGTGATGCATACCACAGTATGCATCGACAGATGCCACTAACTCATGCAGAGAAATACAAGCTCAGGATTATTTGGTATTGGTACCCACTTTACTGTTTAGGAGGGATTTCATTCGTAGCGTTCATTATACTGGTAATTTCGGGGACAATTCTCGGTTTTTATTACGTACCCGGGGGTGATCTAGCCGCTGATCCGACTCCTGCTTACGCATCAATGGAATTCATAATGCTTGAGCTTCCTTTCGGGTACATTATCAGATCCGTTCACCATTGGACTACCCATTTCATGGTAGCTGCTGTTTTCCTGCACATGTGCCGTGTGTATTTCACTGGCGCATACAGGAATCCACGCGAGCTTAACTGGCTGATTGGAGTTGCATTGATGTTCTTCACCATATTCTTCGGTTACTCTGGATACTTGCTTCCGTGGGATAGTCTGGCATTCGGTGCGGCCACAATAGGAATAAACATGGCAAATTCAACCCCCCTGATTGGTGAATGGATGGCGAATGCACTTTTTGGTGGTACAACTCTAACTGGTCAGACAGTAGTTAGAATGTACTTCCTACACGTTTTTGTATTGCCTGTGATTGTTACTGCATTGATCTTAGCGCACCTCTTCATAGTATGGGTACAAGGAATTGCAGAGCCGCATTGAGGTGAGAAATTGGGAATGCTAGAGAGATTTGGAAGAATAGCTGATACCTATGTCACTGAAAAGGAGCAATTGCTCGAGGCTGATGAAGAAAGGAGGCGTGTATTCACTGGCCATCCTTTCTGGCCGACAGAGGTCCTAAGGGACTCTATTATTTTCGCTGCGATAATTATGGTTATTGCATTCTACTCATGGTTAATTCCACCCCCACTTCATAATGCTGCAGATCCATATGCGCAAGCAGGTTTCGTATTTCCTGATTGGTATGTTCTGTTCTCCTATGGATACTTGAGATGGGGAGAATACCTACCTCAATTTGCAATTCCAGCTGGACCGATTGGAGAGTTTTTCGGCCAACCCGTTATTTCGTGGAATGCTGGTTGGTGGGGAGCTGCCATCACTGGCCTTCCCGTTGGAATTCTGGCCCTTCCACCTTTTATTATCGGTAGGAGAGAGAAGAGGGGCGTTGAGGATCCTTGGTTTGCTTCTGCAGGTGCTGCCTACCTGGCTCATGTTTGGTTCATTTCTGTTTTCTCTATCAATATCTTCTTGGAATTATACGCAAAAAATCGAGCTGATTATTGCTGGATTGGTCATTCAACTGACTTTCAATGTGGCACCCAAGCTCCATGGACTGCGGAAATTTTCAATGCGGTTCCTTGGATTTTGACTGGAGTTTTCATTTTCGTAATACTATATTTCGCGATCAGGAAATTCCTACTTGGTTCAATGGGAGCAAGACTGACGCCAATAATGGGGAAGCAGGTAGCCATTGGTTCACTAATAGCAGCAGTTCTGATTTGCAGCGTAACTTGGCCCATGTACAATAATGGATTCTGGAATCAAAGGGGCCTTGGAACCATGGGTTTCTGGGAATATCAAGCAGAGGACAAGTTAGAGGAATTGGATGGGCTCAGAGCGCAACCCGTTGACTCGATTACCAAAATGGCAACTTTTGATATTGAAAGCGAGTGGGATTATTGGGGGGAAAGGTGCCTCCCATATGCGGAGACTAGTCACCTAGAGGTGTGGCATACGCTGCATGATGATGAGTATTCTGAATTCTGCGTGATTCCTGCTAAGCACTGGGTTAATTGGGGCATTTACCAACCGACCAGATTGGAAATCCTAGACTTCAATGATGCAAATGGTCATGCTGATGCCGATACTTCGAGGAATTTTGGTGGTGGCATACTGAACTACACAGGGTTGGCTGGAGAAGATTCATTGGAGTTTGTGGAAATTAGTACCTTCGAAGTAGAAGATCTAGGAGTCTCCCCCCTTCCAACGGACATTGGTTGTAATTTCAGAACTGTACCACGCAATTCTGGAGATCATCAGGCTAGTATGGTTCTGACTGATTCGACTGGTGATGTACTATGGGAAAACGGTGGAGGGACATGTGAATCAGTGACCATTTACCTAGAAGCTGCCCAAAGTTACACATTGACCATGCAAATTAGTTCAACCGGAGTAAACGAAACCGTCTCTATGGTCGGTGATTTCTCAGCTGTGACATATCAACCACTGTTAGTTGCAGAGGACGGCACAGCTCTACACAGAGAGGGTAGCACTCTTTCATCTGAGGAATTGGCCGCAATGACTCTGGCGAATCCAACTTTCCACAAGAATCCCAAGAGTCTCGATGCGAAACTGATCTATTCAATGTTCATTCCATGCCTAGGAGTTGGAGCAATGGTCTTCATGCTAATGCGAAGCATGGCTAGGGGATACGAATGGGAGATGAACAAATGCTATGGTTGCGATCTGTGTGATGATGCTTGCCCTGTTCGTCTATTCAATGCTGGAGACAAACTAAACATCATCTACAATACATGGAACAATGAAGACGATGGAGTTCCACTTTACTCTTGCCTCACCTGCACTGCATGCACTAACGCTTGCCCCCAACTGGTGGACTATGATTCATACATTGATATCAGAAGGAATCTGATGGTTGGTGGCCCTCCAGCCGCTGAAATCCCCCATACAGTCCTTCAGGCAGTTCTCGCTGCAGAAGCAGAAGAAGATGCTGATGATTCTTTCATACCTGTAGAACAGTACCCAATTGACTCGACTGTTGGCTACTACCCTGGATGCGTAGACTACATTGATCAAGAGATGATCTTCAGTCATCTAAATCATGGAGAAATGGATCTTGGAGACACAACGACTGCCGCTTTTACAATCTTCGAAGAAATGAACACCGATGTTACATATCTGGGGAGGGATTTCCTGAAATGTTGTGGCCATGACCAAAAATGGCAAGGAATGAACGAGGTATTTGACAAATTGAAATCCTACAATCAGAAGAAATTGGGCGAGAGTGGAATTGAAACACTGGTTACTTCGTGTGCAGAATGTTTCAGAACTTTCGCTCTCGACTACGAACTAGATGAAATGAAGGTGATGCATACCACTGAATTCCTTATTGAAAATGGTTTTGAAATGGATCTGCAAACCAAAGAAGATGTCACTGTCACATACCACGACCCGTGTAGACTGGGCAGGCAGATGAACATCTATGAAGAGCCTAGGAATCTAGTCAGTTCTGTAGAGGGGGTTGATTTGGTAGAGATGGAACACACAGGGGAAGATGCGCTTTGCTGTGGTGTCTCGAGCATGATGGCGTGCAATGAGAATAGCCGGGCACTAAGATTAGAAAGATTCGACGAAGTTATGGCTACTGGTGCTGATATCATGCTGACTTCGTGTCCAAAATGTGTTAGTCACTTTGAATGTCTGAAATTTGAGGGGGATCCTAGGCACGATTTCGAGATATTGGATGTAGTTAGCTTCCTTGCGAGGCAAATTGATGAAGCCAAAAGAAGCAACTAGTAGAATGCAAGAAAAGCTGAAAATGAAGAAAGGGCGCAATTCAGTACAATTCCGGCTATTGTAGCATTTGTGAATGTTTTATCCTCGTATCCAAGGGCTACGAGCAGCAGAAAAAAGCCGATCAAACCACCACAGGCAAAAGAAATCCAAGCCACTTCCAGTCCTAGGAATATTGCCATGACGGCCCAAATCGCAACTCCCTGTGTAAGACCGAGCCATGCCATCGGGTCTGAAACCCAGTCTCCGGAAATGACAGGCATGGACATCGTACGAGGGGCATCAAATAAACTCACTATGATTAAAAAATAAAGCTCTCGGGGTAGCCATGAGGGATCTGTATGACCGACATTCACGATATGTTGGAAAGGCGTGAAAACGAAAGGAGCAGAATCAGGCTCTTGATGAATTCCGCCAAAGCAGAAGAGAGTGCTAATATCAAAGAGGGCGAAGAAGTAGTTGCATGGGTCAAGGAAGAGCTATGCATTGGTTGCGACCAATGCACCATAGCCTGTGACGATGATGCTATTGAGTTGTATGACAAGCCCCTGGCCAGTCCGATGATGGAAGTAGACGTGAATAAAAAGGCAAGGGTTCTACGGGATCCATGTACAGGTTGCAAGCTTTGCGTGCTGGCATGTCCAACAGATGCAATAATTATGATTGATAGGTGAAAAAATGAAAGAAAATGATCCGATAAGGTTCGGAGCTGAATTTGGACCAAAAAGGACGGTAAAATCTAGTGGCGTATCTCTCTCCACATTCAAAACCCTTGTATGGGTTTCCAATATTGGCGGCTTGCTACTTTTCGTCATAGGCCTTGAATTGATGATTGTTAAGCAATCATTCATGTTTGGTTTGGCTTGCATTGTTGGAGGGATAGCAATCGCCCTTTTCCCTTCAAATTACGAAATTGTTGGAATGGAAGAGATAGTGGGGGATGACGGGGATGAGTAGTTCTTCGGCTCAAAAACGAGATTTTCCAGGTAATGGTAGAAAAATTTCAATATCCACACCGCTAGGGGATTTATACGCAATCTCTGGAAGTACGGGAATTATCAAAATTGGCTGGGACAATGCTTCTTATTTTAGAGAAGATGATGCACCTCCAGACTCATTGCGAAAATGGTTTGATTGTTACTTCAGGGGCGAAATTACAGATTTCCCACTGATTGACATGAGGGGTTTGAGCGTGTTCGCCTCGGATGTTACTACGACCCTAGTGGAAATGGTCCCCTATGGAACTACAATCTCATACAAGGATTTAGCAAGGCTTTCAGGTTATCCAAATGCTTCCAGGGCAGTTGGGAATGTGATGTCGGAAAACCCCTGGCCAATACTAGTTCCTTGTCACAGGGTGATTTCTAGTGATGGTAGCCTCGGCAACTATAGTGGGAGGGGTGGGAAAAAAACTAAATTGAAACTAATCAATATGGAGGGGGGAATTCGGTGAATTCATTGGTGGAATATGGAAAGGGAGTGTCAGGGCCAATCACCGACATCGTTTACTAGGGAAAATACGTCATTATTACCCTTTTTCTGACCGCCTTCGGTTAAATGAAGAGCGTGGAATAGCCTAATTCCAAATGCCATATCTGGCTGCTTTATCAGCATCGGTGCTAGTTCTCCATAGTCATTAACCCATTCCATTGCATGTGGCGTGATCTCATCAATGACGGCTTTTAGATGACTAGGTGCTGTCAATGTTCCCGCTGGCATCTTCGGTCTCGAGACAATGGTCTGAGGTAATTTTGTGATTGCGGCCGCTTCCCTGAGAGCTATCTTCGCCAGATCCCCATGGATTATTTTATCCATAGGAAGTTTGAATGAAGCTTCCCTGTGCATTTTAGATAGGAAGGGGACCCTTCCTTCGAGGCCGGTGGCCATACCATGTCTGTCGACCAATCGTAATTGAAAATTTGTTAATTGCCCTCTATCTATTTCAAATTGCATAGTAGATCTGAGAGTAGAGAAGTGCTCTTTAGGGGAGAGGTTTTGATTCGCCCACGGATGCTCGGGTCCGGAAATAGGTTGAAATTTACTCAAACTACCATGCATATCGATTCTCTTCTGAACTAAATCCGAATGAGATGGGAGATTTCTGTATCTCTGATACCCTCCATGAAGCTCATCTGCACCTTGACCGCAAATTCCCACCTTGACATCGGTCGACATGGATTCGAACAATGGTTGCCAGAAGAATACAGTTACATCTAAATCCTCGCCGTTCCAAACAAATTTTGGTAATCCTTTCCAAAATTCGTCTTCTGAAATGATTCTAGAGTTGAGAGGGATGTCTAGGCTGTCCGCCACAAGATGAGCGGCTTGCATATCGGGGTTATCTTCACTACCACCTATCGTCCAGCATTCGGGAGAATCCCTTGATGAGGAATCTGAATGCTCCTTTGCAATTGCAGCTACCAAGCTAGAGTCAATCCCTCCAGAAAGGACCAAACCCAATGGTGCATCAGATTCCATCCTTTCTGCAACGCCGTCCCTTAATGAGTCAAGTAATAATCTGGAATGATTGAGATTCTCCCCGATAGGCGATGGATTGAATTGATTGATGCAGTAGTTTGCAATACCAGTCAGAACTGCATGTCCTAAACTGTCCACTCCCCAAGTCTCAATTGTTCCTTGTCCAACATTGGTGACTCCTCGAAATAGAGTGGTTCTATCGAGAGGATATTCGTAAGCTAGCCTTATTGCTAGAGCCTCCATATCTGGAAGAGGAGTGAAATCCGGATGGCCATAGAAAGATTTGATTTCTGAACCAAATATCATCGTTCCATCATCTAAAATGTGTCTAATTAGTGGTTTTACCCCCAATGGATCCCTGCAAAGAATGAGTTCCCTGATTGATGGGTCCCAAAGAGCAAAACCCCAAATTCCATCTAATCGGGAAACCCATGGGATGTGCTTCTCTGCTGGATTGCCATAAGTTGTAGCCGAACCAGAAATTCTCATTCCGTTCAAGAGTCGGCCATCAGCAGATGTAGGTTGTGACGTAACTCTTCCAATATGCCTGTCGTGGAGAGCAAGAATTACCTCTGAATCCCCAGATGTGGTCCAGTTGAATCCAGTAATTGAATTTCTTATTTTGTCCGAATTATATATTTCTCCATTTTGAATCAAAACCCTGCCGTGATCGCTTATCATTGGTTGAGAAGAGCCTGAGATATCCAGTATCGCCAATCTCGAATGACCCATGGAAATTGTACCATTATCCATGTGGTCGATGTAATGACCACTCCCATCAGGACCCCTGTGTGAAACACAACGAACCATGTCAGTAATTGAATCAGGCGAATTGACGCCAAAAATTCCGGATATTCCGCACACTAAATCTACCTATTGGGGGGTCAAATTAGAAGTATTTGACGAAAATAGCCAATGAAGCGATAGAGGCCAGTGCCCAGAAAAATAGGTAAGTGCTTTGTTTGAGGGTTTCCTCTTTCCATTCCTCATCAATGATTCTATCTGTGCCGGTCGTCATTCTTCTCACTTGCATCAGGGGAGAGGAGGATGTAAAGATGACGGGAGGGGAATCACAAGAATGGAAATAGCAGGATCGCCCCGGTTAATGGAAAGAATACCATTGTTGCGTTATCATCAATCAATCTGGTTTTTGGGAGTTCTCCTATTACAGTTAGAGGTGCTAAAATGAGGGCCGCCATTAGATTAGTTCCAATCCAGTAGTAACAACCCACCCAAATTGTATATGAGACTAGTAGGCCTACGATTATTGCAAGTTTCATATCTCTCTTTTTTCGCTTGATTTCACCCATTACTGGATCGACAAAAGTTAATCCGAAAATAATTGGAATACCAAAGGCGCCCGCTTCCAAACCCTCACCCCCATGATTTGGTGCTGTGAGCAAAGCAAGTGACACCGCAAAAGCTCCCCAAGCAAGAGCAGAGATTTGTTGTGACTCATACGACCTCTGTCCTACTATTACTATGCCTGATTTTAATCTGAAGGCCTCCATCAACATTAGAGTAATACAAATAAAGCTGACAAATTGATTGGGTGTAAGGGAAAAATAGCCAGAGATTTCTTCGCCGTTATTATAGAATAGATAAGGGATTGCTGCCATTGAGACATGGGTGGCCCGCCTGAATGCATGACCACCGAATCCACCAATGGAGTGTTCAACATGATCGACCAAACTATCTGTGGAGTCTTTATTCAAATTAATCGCCTCCAATATCGAGTGAAGAGGACATATGGTTAATAGCTTCGGCAACTGTTATAGAACCGTCACATAGCTTCTCCAAATGTTGTTCGATTTCATGATGAGATAACAACAACGAGTCCCATTGAGCTAGTAAAAGCTCTCTATTACGAATTTTCAGTCTGTCCCAATCCAAATCTAACGATTCAATGTGGTCAACTAGATCGGCGACACCAGAGCCATTCAAGGCGGAAGTAAGGTGGACCTCAGGGGCAGGGTTATCACCTAATTCCAAACCTTCTCTCACAAGACTGGCTGTTTTCTTGGTGTTTGGAAGATCTGCCTTGTTTATTGCGATTACATCGGCTAACTCAAGAATTCCAGCTTTCTCTGCTTGAATGATGTCCCCCCTATCAGGACCGTCAACCAGTAATATTCTATCCGCATAGGCGATGATCCGAATCTCAGATTGTCCTGATCCAACTGTTTCGATGATTATTTTTGACCAACCAGAATTCGAAAGCAAATTTATTACATTTTCCAGAAATGGCATAAAGCCACCAGGGTAATTATTTGAAGAAAATGAACGAATAAAAACAGATTTGTTAGTGCCAATATCCCCCATTCGCAATCTGTCAGCTAATAACGACCCCCCGGAAAAAGGAGAAGAAGGGTCAATAGCCAAAATTGCTACTTTCTCACCCCTTTTGACCCAATATTCAGCCATTCTACCTATCAAGGTAGACTTACCCACTCCCGGTGGACCGGTAACCCCAAGGGTCCAATTGTTTGATGGTTTTTGGAGGTTAATCGGCTCTCCGGATTCAATTAATGAAATCATCTTTGCGAGGCTTCTCCGGTCTCCATCGAGTGCTTGTGAGAGTAGTTCGATATCATTCACCCCAATGCCATCTAGACCCCTCACCAATCCCAACAGGTTCATCATTTTCCTTTCGGTTGCCTATTGAATCCAAAAAATCCAGAATTGATGAGGACTTGGTTCCCGGTCCGAAAATTGCGCGAACTCCAGATTCGAACAATTCAGCCCGATCTCTTTCTGGTATGATCCCTCCTGCAAAAACTACAACCTGATTGAGAGAATTGTCCCTTAGGCCATCGCAAATCAATGGTATCAGAGTTTTATGTGCTCCCGAGAGGGTCGAGATTCCCAGTGCCTCGGCATCTTCATCGCTGACAATTCTAACGATTTCTTTGGGTCTTTTTCGTAGACCCGTGTAAATGACGTCATGTCCTCCAGCTCTGAGTGCACGTGCAATAACCTTAGCCCCCCTGTCATGACCATCGAGCCCGGGTTTAGCGATCACTATACGCATAAAGTCATCCAGCTAGCATTTATTCTTCAAGCAACCGCACCCATGATAGTGCAAAATATCAGGAATGCTCATGTGCGGCCTTGTCCCCTAGCTATTTACTATGGTGGAGCGTTCCAGCCGCATTGATGATTTGAGGCGGCGGAAGTCCGAGTCAGTTAATGGTGGTGGGCAGGAGAGAATATCCGCTCAGCATGCCAAAGGAAAGATGACTGCAAGAGAGAGGATTGCTGAGTTGTTGGATAGCAACACATTCACAGAAATAGATGCTTTAGTTGAACACAGATGTAGGGATTTTGAGATGGACAGGAATGTGATTCCTGGAGATGGCGTGGTCTGTGGTCACGGGACAATAGAAGGACGGTTGGTTTACTGCTTTGCCCAAGATTTCACAGTTTACGGGGGATCACTCGGCGAAATGCACGGCCTGAAAATCTGTAAGGTTCTCGATATGGCAATGAAGACAGGTTCTCCCGTCATTGGTTTGAATGACAGTGGTGGTGCTAGAATCCAAGAAGGTGTTGCCAGTCTAGGCTCATATGCTGAGATTTTCTTTCGCAATGTTAGGGCAAGTGGGGTGATTCCACAGATCTCAGTAATTATGGGCCCTTGTGCAGGTGGTGCAGTTTACTCTCCGGCCATTACAGATTTTGTCATTATGGTTGACAAGACTTCCCATATGTTCATCACTGGTCCCGAAGTAATCAAGACTGTAACTAATGAAGAAGTGAGTTTCGAAGAATTGGGTGGTGCTGAAACTCACGCTACAAGATCAGGAGTTACCCATTTCACTGCTGGAGATGATAAAGAGGCAATTGCCATCGTTAGAGATCTGGTAAACTTGCTACCCTCCAATAATCTGGAGAAGAGTCCGGTAATTCCGACTAGCGACCCTTTAGAGAGATCATGCAAATCCCTAGATATGATAGTGCCAGAAGATTCCAGCCAGCCATATGATATGTTAGCAATTATCGAAGAAATATTAGATCTGAATAGCTTCATGGAGATTCAAGAAGATTTTGCGACCAATATTATCGTTGGTTTGGGCAGACTAGGCGGCCATGCCATTGGAGTAGTTGGAAATCAACCAATTTCTCTGGCTGGATGCTTGGACATAGATGCTTCAGTCAAAGGAGCTAGGTTTGTTAGATTCTGTGACGCATTTAATATCCCCCTAGTCACTTTTGTCGATGTTCCGGGTTTCCTTCCAGGAGCTAGTCAGGAATGGGGTGGGATCATCCGCCACGGTGCAAAGTTGCTATTTGCATATGCTGAAGCGACGGTTCCAAAATTGACTGTGATAACTAGGAAGGCATATGGTGGCGCATATGATGTTATGTCATCAAAGCACATTAGGGGAGATTACAATGTCGCTTGGCCGACGGCAGAATTAGCAGTAATGGGGGCCCAGGGCGCTGTTCAAATAATTCACAAGAAGAGGATCGATGCTTCAAAGAATCCGGACCAGGAAAAAAATAGATTGATTGATGACTATACTGAGACCTTCGCTAATCCATACAAAGCTGCAGCACTTGGTTTCATTGATGATGTCATAATGCCTTCAGAGACCAGGTCTTCTCTGGCTAGGGCTCTAGGTGCACTTCTTGAAAAGGAGGAAGGGAGACCATCAAAGAAGCATGGAAACATACCGTTGTGAGGCACGAGAATGAAAGACGAGCGGATGAAGAAATTACGTGCTGCAGCCATTTTCGCAGTTTTTCTCGACGAGACTAGACTGGTTTCGCTGACAACAAGTGCTTTCCGTGGCAAGGGAAGGGCCTGGGCACATGATCACAGGAGAGTGACAGTTGGAAAAAGAAGCCTGATGATTTCCAACTCTGAGAGGTCGAACATCAGGTGATAAGATGACCGGAAAGAAGAAAGTAACAGTTGATGGTGAAGAGTTAGAGGTCAAAATTGAAGATATGGGGGATTTCTGGGAAGTGACTGTCGATGGGACTAAATTTTCCATCACCGCAAATGAGATTCCCGTTACCAAGAAAAGGAAGAAATCAGTAAAATCCGTAAAAGGTGGTTCTGGAACAGGTATCGTTTCATCATCAATTCCTGGAAAGATTGTCGCCATTAATGTATTAGAAGGTGATAATGTTGCGATTGGAGATGCCCTATTGGTTCTTGAGGCTATGAAAATGCAAAATGAAATTAGGTCCCCTACTGACGGAGTTGTGGGCAGTGTGGTTTGTCAGACAGGCCAAAGAGTCGAAGCGAATTCCCCCTTGTTAGAAATCTTACCAAAGGAAGGGGGTAGTTAATTTGCCAGTGTGTGACAAAGAAGGGTGTGGAAAAGAGGGTAAGATAATTAGCAGGCTATCCCCTGAAGGATATTTGATTTCCAGTGGTAAGAAAGCCTATTCATTCAGAGAAGCTTATCGAAGATTCAACTATTGTGAGAACTGTCACAACGAGCTAATGTCCGAAGTGTGGATTAGAGTAAGGAGTTCGAATGACAAAGGAGATGACCATATAGCCCCTACAGCAATTTGATGAGTTAATTTATCGAGTAAATTGCTGCTCCGTATTCATGCGAAGCTATGTTAGTCACTTGGAGTGCTCATTCACGGGAGAAAGATTTGAAGCAAATGAAATCCACACAATATCGAATGCGGGCAAACCACTTCTAGTAAAATATGATTTAAAAAGAATGAAAAATGAAGTTTCGAGGGGTGACATTGAGTCATCACCAGACCCAGGATTTTGGAGATATTCAGAACTATTACCTGTTGAATATGAGGATTGCAAGATTTCCCTTGGTGAAACAATTACTCCACTGGTTATCCTCCGGAAGTCAGCGAAGCTAATCGGATGTGAATCGGGTTCGGCGATTGTAAAAGATGAGTCGAGGTTACCAACTGGGTCATTCAAGGCAAGAGGTCTGGGATTGGCTGTTTCTATGGCAAAACAACTTGGTATTGACCACTTAGCCATTCCAACAAATGGAAACGCTGGATCTGCATTGGCGGCCTATGCGAGCAGAGCTGGGATAAGATCAACAGTCCTATGCCCTGAAAATACTCCTGAAATCAATATCCAAGAGACCTTTGCTCAGGGTGCTGATACTCATCTAGTGAATGGATTGATTGGGGAATGTGGCCAAATCATTTCTAATGGAATTGGTGAAGTTGGTTGGTTTGCTGTTTCGACTCTGAAAGAACCGTATCGGATAGAAGGAAAGAAGACAATGGGACTTGAGCTAGCTGAGCAGATGGGTTGGAAACTACCAGATGTAATATTCTATCCAACTGGAGGAGGGACAGGTTTGATTGGAATGTGGAAGGCTTTCGCTGAGCTTTCAAGCCTTGGTTGGATAGAATGCAAGATGCCAAGAATGGTAGCTGTCCAATCTACTGGCTGTGCGCCGATAGTAAAGGCTTGGAAAGGGGGTTTGGAATTTGCAGAATATTGGGAAAATGCAGAAACAGTTGCTTCAGGAATTAGGGTTCCTGCGGCAATAGGGGATTTTCTGATTCTTGATATAATTAGGGAGTCAAATGGTTTTGCTATTGCCGTCGATGATTCAGAAATCAATGAAATGGTTCTAATGATTGGAAAAGAAGAGGGATTGATGCTGTGTCCGGAAGGTGCAGCAACAGTGGCAGCATACAAAGCTGCAATTGAGGACGGATTGGTTGGCAAAGATGAATCTGTGGTACTTTTCAATACTGCAACGGGTCTGAAGTATCCGTTGCCAGAGGTAAATTCTCTGATTGATAGATTTGGTGAAATTGACTACACGATGTTTAGCTAGATTAGGTCCAGAGCATCTTCAATGCGATTCAATTCTGGCCCTGTTGATCCTGAGCCCGCAAGAGCGTGAGAGTCGGTAGCAACGCATCCAGCACCTACAAAAGGAGAGCCAAAGGTAACGGTTCCAACCATAGCTGGAACCTCCAATGTAGATTCAATTACCTGAACCTCATTTGTTTTGACGTCAGGATGAGTTAGGACACCCTTGTTATTTGCTACAACCATGCTTCCAACTGTTTTATGCCCGGCGATCTCAGTTCTAGCTACCTTGACCCCAAGAACTTCGGAAATCAATTCGGCTCCTTCGGTTGGTATCGTTGGACTGACCAGAGCGCCCTTGTCATTGCATTCCATTAGGTTACCTGCGGCATTTACGCCGCTCTCCATCACTACTACATCCCCAAAGCTGGAAAGCTCATCTAGATCATCCTGTGAGGCAATGTCCGCAACTGCTATTCCTTTTCTGTTTCCTCTGATTAGGCTTCCCAGCAAGGCTGATCCCCCCACTAGGAATTGGTGAGCTTCTAAGTCGAATGCATGCTCAAATTCTTGAACCGAATCTTTGTCCAAGGTTCTTGGTAAAAAAAGAACATCGCCTACAACACTAATGTAAACGCCTACCTGTTGATGGCCAAGGATGTCCCCGGTAGATATGGGCATATCATCACCAAAGCTCCCGGAATCTTTCAACAATTGTATTGTGCGGGGAGGTGAAGGAGAGTGGCACAGCGACGATCTTTCCCATGGGCTTTCGCACCACAGTACAGGAGTCGACGCAGGAGGGCTTGACTTCCGGGTTCGAAATGGGACCGGGTAGGACCCCTCCGCTAT
>Ga0066862_10000001_pt1 | contig 213474 bp, 192 predicted proteins | sample ETN02SmetaG_FD_66431 | JGI IMG/M metagenome (GOLD analysis project Ga0066862, IMG submission 66431) | Marine microbial and viral communities from oxygen minimum zone, Eastern Pacific Ocean - ETNP2014F10-02SV255 | ecosystem: Environmental > Aquatic > Marine > Oceanic ... | reverse complement strand
GATGCCAGAACCATCCAAACGCTAACGGAAATCAAGAGGTCTACCAGCCTGGTGAACTCTGCGTCAATCGGTATTTTCTCCCACTCGATGATTACAGGGGAAATGCTCGAGGTAGCCGGTCTGCCTATGCTCTGGAGAAAAACCTGTCTTTCGTAGGCGACCTCCCAGTTCCATTGTTCTAGTTCTCCCTTCTCAGACACAGACAGGTTCAAGATATCCAGAGGTATTCTTCCATGGAGTTGAACTGGGAACGGAAGATCCAGAACAGCCACCGTCAGTGCTGGGATATCCCTCTGGTGACCCGATGTGTGGGTTCCTGATTTGATGCCCGGACCCCAGACGAGTGCTGCCACCTCCCTCGTGACCTCTTGCGAGGATCCATGTGTTCCCAGTTTTGTCATGCCGTGGTCGGCGGTAACGACGATGGTCCAGTTTTCTGGCACTAAATCTAGGACGTCGTCTACAACCCTGTCGATGTCTGTTATTTTCTCCGAGTACTTCTCACCGATGGTCCCCCATCGATGTCCGACCTTGTCAGGTCCTGAGAAGTGCGCACCTATCACGTTGTATGTCCCATTCTCCAACCAATCGCTCAGTAACTCGGAGGTTTCTCTGTCCCCTTCGTAGAAGTCCGAGTGCCCCTGGAATGTATCCACAAAATCCAGTTCTTCCATATCCCCGTACATGTTTCCAAACACGTAGCTCCCGATCATTCCCACTTTGTATCGGGATTCTAAGTTCCATTCCCCTACTCCTGATGCCAGTGTCCAAGGGTCATCCCCTCCAGGGTGTTCCAAATTGAAGTTTCTCAATCCGTCGCTGGGGGAATTAGGGACTCCATTCATGATTTCTGAGACGCATGTTGCGGACAGAGTCAGAGGGCCAGTTCTGAGATGTAGAGTGGCCCCCCTCTCCCTCCTGGAGTTCAGCAATGGCATGCTCTCGTTGTCCAGCATCCACCCCTCGCCAATACCGTCCAGAATTACCAGGAGAAAACCCTCACTGAGAGGGTCATGGGATTCTGGCGGTTGTACAAGACTCTCGGTTGGGTTTTCTGAGTCCAGCAAGACATGCGGGGCTGTGACGATCAGAGGAAGCATCAGAACTGCGGCTAGAAACGTGAATGGTCTGTCCCTCACCATCTCCGCGAATTCGGTTTTCTCACCTTCAAGCACACCTTCCGCAAACATTCTCTCGTTTTGAATCAAACGAATGCTTGGCTCCATTTATATTAAAAAAAGGATTTTCCACATCCGAGAGTCGTTTCTGTTATGGTTTGGTCCGCGCTCCCGGACTTGAACCGGGGACTTCCTGATGGCTGCCCACAACCTTTGTGCTTCCTGTCTACAGTCAGGTGCTCTAGCCAACTGAGCTAAGCGCGGTGGTTTGTGGAATCGACCCCGCCTTATCTCGCTTTCCGGCTGTGAGTCTTGATAAATCTAGATTGGAAGGTATTCCCGGCCAATATCAAACCATCCTATAATCGCCTTTGAAGACCTCTTAATACCCTCAATGGTTAATAAGGCAAAGATTGGACTGAGCAAGCAGAAAGGCAGAGATGCCAGGGATGCACGAGGCGGATATATGACAGGGCTACCAAGTGGCACATTGGGAACGGAGGAACCCGAACGTGCAAAGGGACGAGTCCCAACCGCACTCAGAGACAGAGAGCTCGAGAGCTTCGGCCCCCCCGATCCAAGGATACTTGTTTGCGGTTGCGGTGGATCAGGTAATAACACCATGAACAGAATCACTCACATAGGTGTGGAAGGGGCAATTACAGTTGCAATAAACACCGATAAGCAGCATCTCGACAACACACGTGCCATGCAGAAGCTCCTGGTAGGCAGGCACATCACTCGAGGACTAGGCGCAGGCGGAGATCCAGTTACTGGGAGACGATGTGCCGAGGCTGGTCGGGATGTAATAACAAAAATCGTCGAAGGGGCAGATTTGGTGTTCGTAACCGCTGGCCTCGGTGGTGGAACCGGAACCGGAATCGCACCAATTGTCGCAGAGGAGGCAAAGAGATCCGGTGCCTTGGTAGTAGCCGTGGTAACCACACCATTCACTGTTGAAAGAAGGAAGAGGATGCAGTTGGCGTTGGAAGGACTAGATTTGGTCCGCAAAGCTGCCGACGCAGTTCTTGTGTTGGACAACAACCGTCTGTTACATTTCGTTCCAAATCTCCCACTCGATGAGGCTTTCAGCATAATGGATCAGTTGATAGCAGAGATTGTGAAGGGAGTCGTCGAGACCATCACACTTCCCAGCCTGATCAACCTCGACTTCGCAGATGTCCGATCAATAATGAAGGGAGGCGGGGTGACTATGATGCTCTACGGTGAGAGCGACCAAGGCCCAGAAGAAGTAGTGCACGAGAGCCTAAACCATCCTTTGTTGGACATAGAGATCGATGGGGCAACAGGGGCCCTAATTCACGTTACCGGAGGCCCCTACATGACTCTCGAACAGGCAAATCAGGTTTGCGACCTAATGACTGCAAGACTCTCCCCCAACGCCAATGTTATTTTCGGCGCTCGACAAGACCCGGCATTCGGGGACACCATCAAGGTGATGTCAATTATCACAGGGGTGGCTCATGAGCGTCTAGATAGGGAGATGATGAGTGCCGACATGCTTGGCGATGCACTAAACATAGCCAAAAAGGGCCGTGAACGGGCCGATAGCGGTTTTCAGAGGTTCGATTAGAACAACACAATATATGGCAAGACTCAAACAGGAGGGATGGGAGATTTATTTCATGGTTGGTACAAAGAAGACTTTCTTCGTTCTCGCGTTGGTCCTTTTCTCAGTGGCGATTGCCCCTGCTTCAGCACAGGAGGCCAATGAGAACCCGAAACAACCCTCGGTTGACAATCCTCATATGCATCTTTGGGGAACCGATGACCTGTCATCTTGTTGGACTCACTTTGACTCAAACGATTCGACGGGATCCACTGAGGGCGGATATGGTGAGAAGGAGTTTGCCGAGGGGCAGAGACTTGAGGTCGAGTACAGCTGCGACATGCAGGAAAGCTTCCAGCAAGACATGTACCTCAACTCAAATGGGACGATAGAAATTAGATTTGTTGTGAATGTTTTCGCAGGTGACTGCAACGATGATTGTGAGAATCTCAATATAACCCTGTACAAAGGGGTCACCGAGCTGGCCAGGCAAGAGTTCCCGGCAGTTGACAACAATGGCAATGATGTGTTGATATCTTGGGATATCCCAGTTGACGGCAACATGACACGATGGAACAAGAGTGGCGAGGAGCCTAGGATTCAATTTGAGTATTCCATGCCGGGATGGAATGGATTTGAGTGTATCCTTCCCTTCAATGATTGTACTGGGCACTTTGGAATGTACTACGAGAACAATGAAGACGGCAATCAGGCCCTAGTCAACTTCCCGGTGGTGAATAAGAGCGAAGCTGGCATCGAAGACGAAACCGGAGGGGGTGGTGACTCCGATTCGAAACTACCTGGATTCGGTCTCCTGACGGCAATGAGCTCACTAGCTATGGCTTCGATTGCAATAGGTAGGAAATCACAAGCTCGTGAAAATAACTAGCCCATACCATTGAATGATTAGACGATAACCTCTAACGGAGAATTGGTGCTGGTGACACCGGATGAACACCAATAGGGCCCCCTCCATCGTTTTGGCACTCATTATCGCATCATCCGCCTCCCTTGCTCCGGCTACTGCCCAGTCTGCAAATCCAAATCAACCCTCGATCTTGAATAATCTACTACATCTCTGGGGCAATGAAGACATATCTGATTGCTGGGAAAACTTCGACTCTGAGGGGTCAATGGGCTCTGCCGATCAGGGTTATGGGGAGGAGGTAGATGGCGGTGATGCTGAGAGGTTGGAAGTCAGCATTTCATGCAGAATGAAATACTCACTAGAGGAGAATATGTACCTCAATCCAACTGGAAAGATCTTGGTGGAGATTGGCGTCAGATTGGACCATGCTGAGGCTGAGTCCGATGAGGACAAGGACCTAACAATAACGCTGTTAAGGGGAAATATTGAGGTTGCAAACATGTCATTTCCTGACATCGATATCGACGAGGATGTTCAGCTTTCCTGGGAATTAGGTGTGGTTGAGAATTCGACTTGGTGGAATATGAGTGAAGGAGAACCCAACATCAGAATTGAAGTCTCCAAGGTCGGATGGGACGCCTCTGGGACTCCTTGCTCGGGGCCGCTTCAGGCCCTCAAGTGCGGCGGCTCTTTCAGACTCTATTACTCCAACAACCAAGAGGGACTCAGGTCTCAGATTAAGTTCCCTATCGCTGATGCTCCGGAGATAATGCCAGTAGAGGAAGATGAAGACAAGTTCATTCCTGGATTCAGCCTACTCTCTGCGGTTGCAGTGCTGGCCTTGGCAGTCACAAACCCTCGAAGTCAACATCCGACTCCTCACCATCCTTCAGATTCTTAACCTTGATTTTACCTTTCTTCCATTCATCCGGCATAACCATCACAAGTCTTTCTGCGCCTACCCTCTCAGAGTGCTTGAAAACCCACTTCATTTTTTTGTCACCAAGCAATAAGTCCACACTTCTACCCTTTCTACGTAGAACTCTTGCAACCTGCATCGATGCACTTCGCAAACCACTCCCCATGCCAAAAACTACATCATCCACAACGGAACCAAGCTCTGGAACAAGTCCCTTTGACTCCAATAGCTCCATCACGACCATGTCGCCAAATCCGAAACCAGTGGCGGGCAGATCCTTCCCTCCCAAAGTCCCGATCAACCTGTCGTACCTTCCACCTCCGCAAATGGCACGCAACTCCCCCGCTCTGTCTCGAGCCTCAAAAACAGGTCCGGTGTAATATGAAAGCCCCCTGACAACGGAAGCGTCGAATTGAACCCATTCAGTGAAACCATATCCGTCAATGAGTGCAAACAGGTCCCTAAGCTCCTCAACAGCCTCGCTTTCACCATCCAAGGATGCTCCCAAGTCTTCTAGATTGTCAACACTGAGAACCGATTGGATAATTCCGATAGATTCCTGACCAATTCCTAATTCAGATAGCTGATTTTCGATAACCTCGGCTGGAAGCTTGTCCATCTTGTCCACGATTATGCAAGCCCTCACGAACTCATCCCCTTCGATTCCCTGGGATCTCAGTACCTCTTCAAGCACCTTTCTACTACTGATTTTGATTACCAAGTCCTCTTGTGAAAGCCCCACTCCCTCGAAGAAATGGATTAGCACCGAGAGCAACTCCGCGTCAGCCGTCAATCCATCCGCACCCCATACGTCGACGTTCCACTGGTAGTGCTCCCTGCCCCTTCCCCTCTGAGTCCTCTCGTACCTCCAACATTGGGGGATTGAGTACCATTTTATTGGCAATGCCAATGCTCCAGATCTGGCCATTACCATTCTTGCCAGGGAAGGTGTCATCTCAGGTCTGAGAGAAACCTTCCGACCACCTTTGTCCTCGAAGTTATACAATTGCTGGGTTATCTCCTCACCAGCCTTCCTAGTGTAAAGCTCTTCTTTCTCGAGTAATGGTGCGTCATACTCTTCGAAACCATGCGATCTAGCGGCAGAGTGGAATAGATCAAACAGCCAATTCCTAACTCGCATATCTTCTGGATAGAAGTCACGAGTACCACGAACGCCCTGCGTCATGGCTGTGCCAAGAAGAAAGCCACTTCAAGCCCTACGCCGATTTTTGAACTCCTCTAGCCTTTCTTGACGTGAAATGCGACCATCAGAGAGAGGGAATGCGAAGATTCGCAGGGCGATAAATGACAGGAATCCAAAGGCCGCAGTATTTGCAGCCCACGTGTAGAGGTGATTAAAACCAAGGAAATCTGTGAAGTATGCTATTGAAGCTGTCGAAATTACCCATAGTACGGTATAAATGCCCAACATCACATAGAGGCTCTTTGCATATCCAGAGAGTGACTCGAAAGTCAGCCAGCGATGCAGGAAGTGAGCCTGTATAGAACTGAGGAAGTATGCCACTGCCCAAGCGCTAGAGGCTCTCCAAGTGGATATCAGCACTTTCTCGTACATCCAGTCATATAGCAACCAGAATACCACCACATTGATGCATCCAACAGCGCAGTAAGCAACATATTCTCTGAGGAGTTTTTTGAGTGGATATTCTTCGCTAATCAGCATTTAATCACCCAGCCAAGACTCCAGTGTCTGCGAAATGTGAACAGGAACATCCTCAGCAATCAATCCCGGACCAATGCTCTTGGCCGCCCTCCCCCCTGCTTCTCTAATGGCAGCCGACCCAAGCCTTGACGCGGCCCACGGAGTCATTCCTTGTGCCATCATACCACCAATAGCTCCAGCTAGAAGGTCACCAGTCCCACCAACTGCCATCCTCGGGTTCCCCCCACTTGAATAACAGTGCCTGCCCTCTGGTCCTGTAATTTCGTCCACCGGTCCTGTAACTACTATCGACACACACTCTCCGAATAAGTCGGAAAGAGCATGTGAAGGCAATGATTCACCCAACCACCGGGCTGCTTCCTTTGAATGCGGGGTTGCAACGCCTATCAGTCCCAGAGGCCACGAACCCTTGGGTAGGGCAGAGATTCCATCAGCATCGACCACTACTGGAACTCCTTTCTTCACCGCTAAATCAAGCAACTCAGAAACTGCTAGGGTCACCTCTTCCTCCCTCCCCAGTCCAGGTCCAATTACCATGGCATCAGGTCTCATCGAAGACTCTAGAAATGCGGAAATAGACTCGATTGAGGCGGTTGTAAGAATCTCATTATCTGGAAGCTCTTCCCTAATTAGAGTCGGGGGCCATTCCACGCGTCTTGATGCCAAGCTGGGCATGGCAACATGAACCAAGTCGCATCCACTCCTTGCAGCAGCCATTCCGGCTAGAATGGGGGCGCCGTGGAATGGACCTCCACCTATGACCAGCAACCGTCCACGATCACCCTTTCTGGCATACTCATCAATTGCCGGGTACCTTTCGATGTCACCTCTTCCACAGTCCTCTACTTCTCTGGGCCAAGGCAGAGTTGCTACCGTAATCTCACCGCAGTCATATGCATTGAACCCTCTCTTAGTGGAATGGAATGTGACAGTATAATCGGCGGTTAGTGCTCCTTCACTACCCATCCCAGTGGGTATGTCACAGGCGAGTACTGGAACTTCTAATGACCTCGCCCAGTCAACAATATCAGCAATTGAACCTCTAAGATCTACGCCTGGGCCCGCAGCACCCGCACCTAGTAGGCAATCCACGATTAGCGAGAAACCTCCATCTGGTTTCGAAGGCCAGACTTGTACATCGACCACTTCAGATACGCCTTCCCTTGCACTTATGGCTTCTGGTGATTTGGACTTGGAATGACTAGCAATCACAATTATCTCGTGACCCAATCCTGCTAGATGATTGGCAGCAGTAAAACCATCTCCTCCATTGTTACCCGGACCACAGAGGAAGACAATCCCACCTCCATCAGAGACATCCGCCACCTTCTCTGCGATGGAAACCCCTGCTGCTTTCATTAGCACGGAGGGGTCGATTCCCAAAGCCTTGGCATTGCCATCGAGTACTGCAACCTCGGCCCAGTCCATCTCCCAACACGCGGGTCTCATAATCATCCTCAGCTCAAGCGAGTTCAGCCTCAAGGACAGAACCATCACCCTTGTCGATCCTCTGCCTTTGGGACCTGACTCCAGGGATTTCGCCCACCCTTACTACCATTGGGTCATCCCCGCCAGGCAACATGTCTATCGGGACGTCAGCTCCTTCGGGAACATTCCTGTACAGGGGCCTTGAAACTAGGAAACGATTGAATCCCATGAATATTGCAGCCGTCACTCCCCAGAAGAGTAAGATGATGGAAATGCCGTGCGGGTTCGATGGATCCCACGGGTTTTCTACATTGGCCAGAAGATCGCCGAAGTATGAGAGCATTAGAACGGAAAACATTAGCGGGAAACCAAGATACATGATGATGTCCCACCATCTCCCTATCCACCAATCATTGTCACCCGTGTTGATGAAGTCATCACGGAATGATGATACGCCATAGTCCAGATAATCCCTGAAGTCAAATACATCTACACCGTTTTCTTCCTGCCATGTTCTATATCTGGACCACCCATAGCTCCAAATGCTGTAGGCTATGAACAGACCACTAAACATCAGCCCGTAACCCCAAATGTGATCTTGAACCTCGAGGAATTGCGGGAAGGCGACTCCGGTAGAGAAATCGACCTTGATCCAAAGTGCAGCGCTCGGTAACCCGAAGAGGAAAATTGCCACACTTGTCAAGGCAACCGATTGCGATCTTTCGTATCCATGGTCAACAAAGTTCCTAACGCACAATTCAACAGTTGAGATCATAGAAGTTAGTGCTGCAAATGAGAGAGCAAGGAAGAATATTGTCACCATCAAGAGTTGGACAATAGGGCCTCCAGGAGCCTGAGCAAACACCTCGGGAAGAACTAGGAATGTAATTGCCGAGCTACCACCTGAAACCGCACTTAGCGGATCGTCAACCACTGCGAAAACAGCCATCATCACTGTCAGTCCAGCAATGATGCTGATGCTGTTATTTGCTAAGCACATCGTTGCTGCATTCAAAGTAGTGTCCTCGTCTTTTCTCATATACACAGAGTAAGTGATTGCCATCCCCATCCCTGCAGAGCATGACCATGCAGATTGTGAGAGCCCGTTAATCCAGGTTTCAGGCTCTAGTAGGTACTCAGGTTGAATACTGAACATGTAGACAAAGCCGTCTAGCGTACCATCCCTTAAGTCCATCACGAATGATAGGAACAGCGCAGAGAACAAGAGCACAAATAGCGAGACCATCAGGACAACGTTCGCCTTCTCAATGGCCTTGGCACCCTTCCATATCGCGGCCATAGTGATCAACACTGCAATCATCTGGAAGAAAATGACCTGCTCCCAGGACTGCAAGAAGTTGTTCCATACATCAATGGTGTCGACTTCTTGCGATAGTCCGCCCCTGATAGCAGATTGGAAGTAGTTTATGCACCAACCAGTCACAACTGCGTAGTAGAAACCAATAGCAGTCGAAATCCATGCAGTCCAGAGTCCCATCCATGCGAATCTCTTTCCTGCAAATATCCGAAAGGTACCCACTGTCCCTACTCTACTTCTCTTTCCAAGCGCGAACTCTGCAATAATCAATGGTATGGACCATAGAAAAAGGAAGATTAGCCATGGGACTAGAAAGGATCCACCACCATTAGCACCCACCATTCTGGGGAATCTCCAAATGTTCCCCGTTCCTATTGCAGCGCCAATTGTAGCAAAAATTAGCCCTAGACGTCCACTGAACTCATCTGAACCACCTGATTGCATCAGGCATCACCTTCTTCCATGTATTCCTCGTCAGGCAAACCAATCACCCCTCTCTCCTCGTCAAACATGGCACGAAGTGTGTAACCCAACCCTCCCCAAACCATAGTCACAATGAATCCAAACATTAGCAATGCGAGGATTCCTGAGCCGAAAGGCGCCCTATAGGGTATTGACAATTCAAAATAGTTGGCAGTTGTTGGGTATGTGAACGGAAAAGCCCCCCCCGTCGTTCCAAGCATGGCTTTGTAGTGAATTTTCCCAACGGAAGTGTCGGGCAATGGGATGTGGGAGACTATGCGCGTACCATTCGACCCATCAAGGAGTTCGCACATTTCCCCAGTCTCGTTGAAGGCCGACTTCTCCCAATCGACGGCAACCCACTCAGTGGGCCCGAAATCATCCTGCTGACGCGTCGGCTCAACTAGCCTCCACATCAGATGAGTTCGATTGAAGTCAGGTGTGAAGGGAAAGGTCTGGTCAAGACACATTCCAATAGGAATGTCCCCATTCTCTGGAACTGAGACTTCTTCAGGGCCATCAATCCACTGCGTTGAGGTGGTGTTCTCGATCCCGACTACGGCACGATAGCGTGGGTCATCGGCTATCTCAATCATGTAGAAAGGGACGCCTAGATTCAGAACAGCGATGTGGGCAATGTCCTCTGGTAACTCATGAAACGCATTGCCTATTTCTATCGTATAGCAGTAGGAGTTGTGCACGCCGTAATGCCAATCACAGAAGTCGCCAGTAGTTGGATACAGATCAGAAGATTGCATCGGTTCGTAAGTAGTCATCTCACCCATGACGTTTCCATGGTATTCCAAGTACTCCTGATCCGGATTATCGCAGTCTGTGCAATGCCCCCATGGCCAAAGGACTAGTTCAGAGAAGGAATGCCAGGTCAAAGTACTCTTGAAATCTGACGCTCCGTCCCCATCATCGTCATTCATTTCAGTCAGATCTTGTATGAACTTGGTTTCCGGCTCGGAATTTCCTCCCATCCAGTCCTCATCTATCTGGCCATCAGCATCATCGTCCTTTCCATCAACGTGATCCTCGTTTACTAGGCCATCTCCATCGTTGTCCTCTAGGTTCACAGGTCCATTGTAAACATCGTTGTTCGGCCCGCCAGCATAGCACATTCCCGGAAACAGTGGGCCAGTGGCCCCTAGAGGTGCACCCCACTCGAATTGGTAGTTGCGATTCAGGTCTACTCCATCGCACCCCTCATCGACCTGCTCGTCGACATCAGGAATTGGAGTGATACCTGTGACTGTGTTATCTCGTAGGTTTTTTCTCCAACCAGACTGGTAGCAGTTCTCCCAGGCTGTCTCTCCACAGAACTCTTCTCTATCATACCTGTTCCCATCTACATTCAGCATCGGGATTAGGTAGATCTCACGAGTGTTGACCATGTCCGTTATATCTTGCTCACTGAAGTCCTCATCTACACCTAGATCACCAGGACCGCATGCAATCCCGTCTCCGTTGGAGTCTTGGGCTGACCCATTGAGCCGGCCGCAGTCTCCATCGTTGTCAATCCCATCCCATCCATCTTCGTCGATCAGGCCATCCCCATCGTTGTCTATACCAGCTTTACCATAGTAGTGGGCCAATGTCTCTAGGAAGAACATGGGTACTTCGTAAGACATCCACTCACGAGCATGATGGTTTCCCACTAGCATCACATCCGGGCGATCGGGATAATTGCCCTCATCGCCATTGAATTCATTATAGTCGCCTCCTTGGACATTTGCAGTGATTTTCATCCAAGGGCTTGCATGATTGTAATACCAACCCTCATATTCATTGGAAGTCATCACATCTCCTCTTGCATTGGTCCCTCCAAGCAAACCCTCGTGGAATTGGAGGAATTCTGGGTAATAAGCCGCAAGGGTCTGCATCCTCTCCTTCATTGAGAAGTAATCATGGTAAGACCTAAACTGCAGTTGATCTTGATTCCCATGTGGCCCCCAGGGAAATATCTGGTTGGCGTATTCGAATGACCAGATATCTTCAGCATTTACTCCTGTATCACTATCCTGAGCAAATGTTGAGGGTGCAATTGCAGCTGGTGATGCCAGTGAAAGAAGAAGCGGCAATAGCATGGCTGCAGTGGGGATATTACGACCCGATGCCAACCTTGGCGCAACCTGGTTTGTCTCATCTCTGGGCATATCTATTATCTGGGCGAGTGGCAAGTACGTATTGAATCGTACGGAGTCTGGTACATATCAACGGGTTGCCTTTTTGAGTGATGAACCATCCGAGACACCAATGAAGCTTGCTAGTGAGTTAAATGAGGTTATGAACAGTGGTGGAGATTTCTTCGGATTCTCCACAGGCTCGATATCAATAATTTCTGCTCTTTTGCTGCTCAGCGTTTTTTCCGGGTTCCTATCTAGAAGGTTTCTTTTTCCGAGGTTGATGGATTTATTGTCTAGGACAGAAAGGATTGATGGTAGGGATTTGTTCGCCCCTAGATCTCTAGGTTGGATGATAGGGCTGCTTGTTTTCTGGCAGTCATTAGATTGGATATTTGAAGAAACTGCCCCGGCTTGGAATGCCGAATTGATGGAAATTGTGATGGAATTCTCAAAGGCCGGTTTTGTAATCCTAATGCTTGTAGCCGCTTACAGACTTGTCGACTTCTTGGACGCATTCATTGTCGTCGAGGGGGAAAACATGGCTGCACGGAGATCTCTAGCTAGCGTTGCGGAATCAATAGGCAGGCTCATAGTGATGGTCGTCGGAGTCTTCGTAGTAGCTGGTTTCATGGGGTTCAACCTCAATGGGTTAATTGCCGGATTGGGAATCACTGGTCTAGCCTTGGCTTTGGCAGCTAGAGACTCGGTGGCTAACGTTTTCGGGGCAATTTCTATTATCATCGACCAGCCATTCAACGTTGGAGACTGGATCATCGTCGATGGGGTTGAAGGTGAGGTGGTTAACATCGGTCTTCGAACCACCATGATTCGTTCTAGCGCTGACACCATGATCACAATGCCCAATTCTAATATCACGAACTCAGCTGTTGAGAACTTTAGTATGAGGAGATTCAGGCGGATTCGACCCAATTTTGAATTTGAGGAGGAGAGCGATCCCGACTCATTAAAGAGCTTCTGCGAAACCCTATTCAGCCAGATAGTAGAAGATCCAAGAGCCACCAAGTCTGACGATTCGTGGATCAAGATCACTGACAGTACACCCCCTAAGATCACAATTTCGGGGAATTTCTATTGCCTCCAGAGCTCAAAGACTCAGAGAGAATTTACCGAGGACATCTTGCTAATGGCCCGAGCGAGGGCCATTGATTGCAATCTGAAATTCCATGAACCGAGACGTAGATCTCAGATGTAAATGGTGTTTGAATGGCCAGGCTTATTCTGGTCCGGCACGGACAGTCCACTTGGAATGCTGAAAACCGCTTCACTGGCTGGACAGATGTTGAACTTTCTGAAAAAGGAATCAATGAAGCCGAAGAGGCTGGTAGGCAGTTGTCAAAGATTAAATTTGGCGTGATTCATACTAGTGACTTGATTAGAGCCCAGAGTACTGCTGAGATAATAATGGGAATCAATGAAATCTCAGATGGAGCAATCACGAAGAAAGATTGGCGTCTGAATGAGCGGCACTATGGTTCACTCCAAGGACTCAATAAGGAAGAAACAGCTGAGAAATATGGTGCAGATCTAGTCCACTCTTGGCGACGGTCGTTCGACGTCCCTCCTCCGGACGGCGAGAGTCTAGAGATGACCTCAGATAGGACAATCCCATACTTTATCGAAGAGATCGTCCCAGATCTTGAAGATGGAAAAAACGTCTTGATTTCCGCCCATGGAAACTCATTGCGCTCCATAGTAATGCATATCGAGGACATCAGTCCAGAGCAAATCACCTCACTTGAAATTCCCACTGGAGTTCCGATACACTATTCTTATGAGGATGGGACAATCATCCCCAAAAGTGATTGAATGGCAGCTCTGGAGCAGGTGAAAGCCTCCTATAGTAGCGATTCAGCATGACCCCCATGACAAAACAAGCTACCGGAATTGGCAGATCCGGAATTGAAAGTGGGAGGGAACCAATCAGCGTGCTCAGTCCAAAGAAGAATGACATGAAGGATAAAGCCCCAATTGTTCTGTTGTTGAACATCTTCTTTTGATAAGGGCGGACGAACTTGATTAGAGTTACTGCAGGTTCCGGCGCTCCCGACTGGTTCGCAACTGCTTCAATTACATCCATCAAGCATTGCTCGTACTCCCATATGGCCAGTCCACCTCTGTGTGAATAGAATGACTTCTCAGAACACCAGGTTTCAGGTGCAGTTGACTTCCAGCCAGCAATCAATGATGATCTCAGATCAACCATGTCCAAATCATTTCCAACTTCATAGCAAATCCTCGAGAGGTCATGAACTAGGGACGAAAGATCCCTAATGGCCGGAAACTCGCACTCAGGAGCTATCAGTCCGTCTGCAATCCTTGGTCTCCCAATCCTAATCTTACCATCCACAATATCTGAAAATCGTACGTCACCTAGGCTTAGCATGCATTCCGTAGTCGATTGATGCGGTGCTCTCCAGAGAGAGTCAGCCCGAAGACGTTCCTCAATCTTGGAAAGGCGGAAGTTCCACTTCCTTGGGTCTGGAGGCGTTGTTCTCACATCTCTAACGGTGTCATGATATCTACCTAGAATCGCGCCACATTCGTGTAGGATTTCCTTCGAGCGACCCATCTCGCCTGAGGATAGAGAAATAGCCAACTCACTACCCGCTTCAAAATTATAGTCCACTTTTTGCCTTAGAAGGATCACCTCCCTGTCCTTCCAATAATATATGCCACAGGGAGCGATTGCACTATCACCAGCCGACTCGCTTCTTTTCCGAAAGAAACCATCAGTTCCCCACGGTAGGAATTCCGCTATCCAAATCTTCTCAGAGGCAATCTCCACCACCGGGCCACGTTCATTTTCTGAGACAGACAAACTCCCAATTTTGTCTGGATCAGGTACCTCTCCCCAGGATTCTAGATCTGCAATAATTTCCAACCAGTCAGTTGTTTTCTCAAGTTTCTTTGGTTCCAAGATCCCACAAGTTAGGCCTATCCCAGCAAAGGTGAACTCAGAAAAACTTGATGGCAAGTTGGAATCGTTTTCCAATGCCGACATAGCCGCAGGCCTCCAAACCTTCTCCCAGTCTGACATGTCTCCCCAATCGCAGGATGGGGTCCCCCGCTTCATTAAATCGGTCTGCGAAGGCTTGAATCCAGAAACCCCCAGCGAACATCATGGACGAAGAACCAGAAGCGCTCCCCCTGGCTGTTGACATGGATGGGACACTGATACTGACTGATATGAGTTGGGTTAGCATCAAAAGGGTATTATTGAGGATGCCTTGGTTGATACCAGGAGTTCTTTCCAATGAAATGTTGGGGAAAAGGGCACAATGGAAGAGGGACCTAGCAATTAGGTTAAATTTTGATCCCAGCGAATTGGAATTCCATAAGGAGTTTCTAGACTGGCTTACTGGGGAACATGCCAAGGGCAGGTACATTCTCTTGGCTACTGCCTCAGATAGGATTGTCGCCGAAAAGGTCGCGGCATACTTGGGGATTTTCTCGGACGTCATCGCTTCAGATACAAAATATAACCTAAGGGGACAGAAAAAGGCCGAGGCTCTGATTTCAAGGTTCGGGGAGGGTGGTTTTGGGTATGCAGGAAATAGCAAACACGACATCCCAGTGTGGGAGCATTCCGGGCAAGTGATAGTGGTAAATCCCGAGAAAGGACTCCTAGATAGGGTCGGGGACACTGCCAATATTGTTTTTGAATAGGTTGACATAATTCAGTTGGCCTTAACCGTTGAATCCCACGGGCGACTTCGTGGGCAGACCAGTAGGGCGACTTGGAAATCGAATCGATAGATTTGCTGAATGGCTGCTCAGATTCAGGATATTTTCCAAACCTGCCAAGTTTCTTGCCAATTCCTGGTTCGCTTGGAGTTTTGTTTCCAGACTTGATAGAGTCAGAGTGAGGAGGCAGAAAGATAGGATTCTCAAATCACCCATTCCTTCTCACATCTCAATAATCATGGATGGGAACCGGAGGTTTGCGTGGAACAAACAACTTGGATCGGAATTTGGCCATCAACTTGGCAAGGAGAAACTGAAAGAGGTAATGGATTGGATTCTAGACCTTGGTGTCACGCATCTAACCGTGTACGCACTCTCCACTGAGAACATCAGGGGGCGTACAGATGACGAACTTGAGACACTTTACGATCTTTATGTCACAGGCCTCAATGAGATCGCCGAAGATCCAAGGATTCATTCCAGTAAAGTTAGGGTCAAGGCCGCTGGAAGAATCAGTGAATTACCATCTAGAGTGAGGGAAGCCATCTCCAATGCCGAGGAAAGAACAGGAGATTACGATGACTTCACTTTCACAGTATGCCTAGCATATGGGGGCCGTGAGGAAATTGTTGACGCAGTCAAATCGCTGGCCTCCGATCATGCTGCTGGTAAGATTTCTATGGACGAAATAAACACTGAAGAGATTTCAAACCGTCTCTACGATGACCAAATCCCCGACCCAGATCTTGTAATCAGAACTAGTGGTGAGGAGAGGGTTTCCAATTTCCTCCTATGGCAGATTGCCTATTCGGAGCTTTATTTCACTGATGTGAACTGGCCATCATTCTCCAAGCAAGATTTGTATGATGCGATTGAGACCTACCAAGAAAGAAGGCGAAGATATGGGCAATGAAAATTTCCACAATCCAAAACTCACCGTGGATGCGATTGCCCTACGCGAAGATGAAAACGAAATCCAGGTTTTGTTGATCAGACGAGGGAGAGAACCTTGGAAGGGATTCCTCGCATTTCCCGGGGGGTTCGTTGAACATGGCGAGGATCCAGAGGATTCCGTAGTTCGAGAATTACTAGAGGAAACTGGGGTTTCCGGAAATAACCCTTCGGTCTTCGCAGTTCTAGGACACCCCTCCCGTGATCCTAGAGGGCACATAGTCTCAGTCTTCTACAAAGTCTCAGTAAACCCAGAATCTGTTCCAGTTGCAGGGGATGATGCAGATGGCGCCGAATGGAAAGGGTTGAACAAGATTAAGGATGACGAGATGGCTGCCGATCATATCACAATTATCGAATTGTTACGTGATTAATCCTATGACCTACTAACCCCTCCGGTTAGCATGAACAGGAAGTTGAAAATAGATACAGGCGGAGCAAAGTTCGGACCATATAGCCCTGGAATCAATGTTAGGGACCATATTTGGCTCTCAGGACAGGTTGACATAGAGTCCGGAGATGACATAGAGTCGCAGACCATGGGAACTCTGTCGAAGATAGACGACCTACTCGCAGCCGCTAACTCCTCGAAAGCCGATCTGGTCAAGGTTACTGTATTGATGACGAATATTGATGATTATGCAAAGATTAACGAGATATATGGGGATTGGTTAGGTGACATAATCCCTCCAGCTAGGGCTGCATATGAGGTTCCAAGATTACCAATGGGGGCTTTGGTGGAGATAATTTGCGAGGCCTTCCGAAACTCGGGCGAGTATCGGACAGATCTCCCAGCTGATTTAGAGGAGGCACTGGTTTAGGTGATTGCATGGATGACATCATTTTGAAGAGATTTGAAGAACCTGACGAGATTAGGATTTTTGAGAAGGGAAAGTTTGAGTTAGTTCACTTTGAAGGAATGACAATAGGAAGGGCTACTTATCACTCAGGTTGGAAATGGTCAGTCGATGTCTCCCCAATCTCGGGAACCGAATTCTGTGAAGTCGAACATCTTGGTATGGTACTCTCTGGGGTTGCGACATGCGCCTTCAAAAATGGTGAAATACACGAATTAAGGGCCGGAGATATGTTCTATGTCAGCCCCAGTCCCCATGATAGCTGGGTAGTAGGTGATGAGGACTATGTTTCACTACATTTCCATGGGGCAGAGAAGTATGCAAAGTGAAACCCCGTGACTAAGAATGATTAGATAGTGTCAATGTGTGGTGATAATATGACTGTCTTCAAGGCATATGATATCAGGGGTATCGCAGGCAAAGAATTGGACGCCAAATTCTCCCAAACACTAGGACGTGCCATCGCTACTCACCTCGATGCCAGATGCGTTTCTTTGGTCAGGGATATCCGAGAATCCAGTCCTGAGTATCACGAAGCCTTCGTAAGGGGCCTTAACGAATCCGGAGCTGATGTACTGGACCTTGGTATCACAACTACTGGTGTCCTTTACCGATCATCAGTTGACTTACCGGTTGACGTTGCAGTAGCCATTACGGCCAGTCACAACCCCCCTGAATATAATGGATTCAAGATTTGTCTGGGAACGATGCCTCTTGGTGGAGAGGAGCTACAGGACATAAGAAGAACCTTCGAGAGCGGTAAGTTCAGAGAAGGAAATGGCAGTTATCAGAAAATGGAAGATTATGAAGACCAATATGTCAATTCCATAATCGACAGCGTAGGAAAGATCCCAAGAAAAATTAGAGTGGTACTTGATTGTGGTAATGCTGTACCGGGGCCTCTTGCAGTCAGGACTTTGGAAAAACTAGGAGTCGATGTAATTCCCCTTTTCTGCGAATGGGACAACACATTCCCAAATCATCCTCCAGACCCGACAAGGAAGGAGAATATGCAGAGCCTTTCCAAGGCTGTGATTGAGCATGGAGCGGAATTTGGAATAGGTATGGACGGTGATGGTGACAGGCTTGGTGTGGTCGACGAGAGGGGCAGATTCATTCATCCAGATCGTTTGATGGGTATTTTTGTGAGAGATATCCTAAGTAATCTGCCAGATAACGCATCAGATGAACAGAAGACCATTTTCTATGATGTGAAGTGTAGCATGGCGTTAGAAGAAGCAATAGAGAATTTAGGAGGAATCCCAATAATGGTTAGAACCGGTCATACTTTCATGAAGCTAGAGCTTAGGAATAACCCAAATTCCCCAATGGCAGGTGAGATGTCCGGGCACTTCTTCATGAACGATAAATGGGATGGTTTCGATGATGCAATTTATTGCGCTGCAAGATTGATGTCAATTATCTGTAAGGACCCACCTCCAGACGAGGGCGGACCTAAATTCTCGGAAAGATTTTCATTCATGCATGAATATCCCACAACTGACGAGGGTAAAGTAAAATTAATCGGTGAAAGAAATGAGGTTATGTCAGCCATTTCCGAGGCATTCTCTGACATGGAGCTATCTGATGTCGATGGCATCAGGGTCCGATATGATGATGGCTGGTACCTCTGCAGACCCAGCAATACAGAACCCATACTCGTTATGCGGGCCGAGGGGCGAAACAAGGCAGCTCTGGATGCCATTCTATCTGATGTAAGGGATAGAATTGGTCATTTAGCCGATCTAAATGAACTCAGGTGAGGGCCTCCGAGAATCACCGATTCTCTTATGCAGATTATTGATTTGGATGCTACCCTGCCACTGTAGCTTAGCTCGGTAGAGCGTCTGATTCGTAATCAGAAGGCCGGGAGTTCGAATCTCCCCAGTGGCTCCATCAAGAGGATAGGCCGAGTCTAACAAGTTCATCCTCAAATCTCTTCCTAGAGTTTTTCAATGAAGCGATTACAGGCATAGATTCCCCAGACAGGAAAGATATGGTAGCCCCACCCCCTGTACTATTGTGGTAAACTTGACTTGCAACTCCTCTCTGATTTACTAGAGCACTAGTATGGCCGCCCCCAATTATCGTCATTCCAGGCGCTTCAACACACATATTCAGTATCTCAATCGTTCCAAAGGCAAACTCAGGCAGCTCAAAGTATGACGCAGGGCCGTTCCAAAGTATGCATTCAGCCGAATCAACCAAAGGTCTGAGATTCATCAGGGTCTGCATCCCAACATCATAAATTGGATAATTGGTCGGCAGTTCAGATAATGAAAGTGGATGCCTGACTCCATCCTTCTCCACTGCAACATCACTGGGCAACACAATCAAATCAGAGTGATCCAAAATCAACTTCTCAGCTATCTCCCAAGTACTGCCGAATTCCTTACCCATCGACTCTCTAATGAAATCTGAGTTACGACCGCCTATGTCGACTCCACTCGCCCAAAGCATCAGATTTCCAACAACTCCAACAAATGCCACACGCTCCAATTTTCCTCTGGCGATTAGATTCATTGCAACTCGCAATGAATCATCACATTTGGCCCCTCCGAGAATTACCAAGTAGGGTTCGGGCGGGTCCTTAGTAGCAATTCGCAAGCTCTCAATCTCCCTCTGCATGAGTCTACCGGCAACGCATGGGATTGAATTCGTAAAACCGGTTAGTGTCGGGGATCTTCTATGTGCAGCAGCGAATGCGTCTGAGACATAAACATCAGCCAATGAAGAGAGAGTTGAAGCTATTTCTGTGTTTTCAGTCTCCTTATTGGAAGTATATTTCTTCCCACCATACTCTTCATCGACTCCACGGACATTATCCAAGAATACAATTTCTCCATCAGCCATCGATTCTATAGCGCCAATTGCGATTTCTCCACATACGTCCGGAACAAAGGTGATGGATTTTCCCATAATCTCCTCAAGTCTTCTACAGTGCTCCCTTGTATTGGTAAAGTCCGATTTACCTGGTCTCGATTGATGAGCAAGTATCACAACCTTAGAACGATCCATCTCCCAAAGAGTTGGCAAAATGGCTCTCAATCTACCATCATCAAGCAATTTTCCCGTGGATGGATCCAGTGGTGAATTCACATCCACACGGTACAATATTGTATGCCCCTGAAGGCGAACGTGGTCAAGCGACAGAACGTCCCCCACGGGTCTGGCACTAGACGTTCACCTTTGGGGGTTGTGGAAATAATTCTACGACATAGAACCCAAAATGCCTTTGCCTATGGCAATGTGAGGGATGATATGGCATGGGAAACAGACAGGATTGTTGGCCCTGATGGCCAGGATTGGCGCGTTCCAGTTTCCGAGCTAGAAGCAAGGCAAACCCGACTCTCAAGAAAATTAGCTGAGAACGGAATCGAATCCATACTGATTGACGATCCCGTTGAGCTTTACTGGCTTACTGGAGGTAGACAGAATTCATTGCTACTAATTGGTTCCGATGACTCTAAAATTGAAAATACACATTGGGTCCGAAGGTCAAAGAAGAGAGCGATATTTGAGTCAGGAGGTGGAAACAGCCCCCATATCACCGAAGCCCATCCTAGAATGGCTAATCTCGAAGAATCTTTGGTTGAAGCCGGATGCACTAGGAAGCCAGGGCTCCTAGAGGGAAAGATTCCCCATAGTAGGTGGATTTTTGTCAATTCAAAGATGCCAGACATCCCTGGTGAAAGTCAGGATTGTACGAATCTGCTATACGAACTCAGGGAAGTCAAGTCTGATTGGGAAGTAGCCATGATTAGAGAAAGTGGAGAGATAAATAGGACAATGTTTGAGGAAATCCACAATTCTGGAGGATTAGGTAAGACAGAGGTTGAGATGGCCGGTTTGGCAGATGCAATCAGCAGGTCCGCCGGCTTCGGTGGAAGGATTAGAATGCGCAAATGGCCCATGGATTGCGACAGGGTTGTCATAACAGCGGGCCATTCAGGAGCCATCCCTTCATACTTTGATTCGGCTGTGGGAGGCCTCGGAGCCAGCCCTATCTCATCATTAGGAGCAGGTTTTGCAAAAGTAGAGGAGGGTCAGCCGGTTCTCGTCGACATTGTGCACGTGCATAGGGGATATGTTTCAGACTGTACGAGAATGTTCTGTGCCGGGAAGATGCCAGATAGGTGGGCAAATTTGCTGGATGACATGATTGAAATCAGCAATGAGTTAACCGATTCTCTTGCAAAGGGCGATGAATGCTCCACTGCCTGGGGAAAGGGAAGCGAGATGATAGCAGAAATGGGCCATTCAGAAAATCTAATGGGAATGCCGCCAAACCAAGCGAAATTTCTTGGGCATTCTGTCGGCTTGGAATTAGATGAAACACCGGTAATTGCAAAGGGATTTGATAGAAGTCTTCCTTTATCGGGGATTATGGCCATTGAGCCTAAGCTGGTGTTTGATGATGGAGCCATTGGAATTGAGGACACTTGGGTAAGAACTGAGGACGGGATGCATTGTCTGACTGCGGGGGAGAACTTCCCTATGATTTCGGAGTGGTGAAATGACCAGTACCAAATCAAATGCTCAGAGACATCTCGCAAGGTTGCTAAGAACCAGAAATGAACCACATGGAAAACCGCTCGTCAACTCTTCAATTCTAAAGGGTGTTGAGGTGGACGAGTCTGGAATTGTTGAGTTGTGGATTCGCCCAACTCATCCTCACTGCCCATGCTGTCTTGCAGATCTCATTGATTTGAGATCCGTCCTCAAAGAACAGAAGGGAATTATGGCTTGTCACATAGAGGTTGTCGGAATTCCCCAGTCTAATCGTTGGACAGCGGCTATCAATGAGTAATAGGTGCTCACTTCTCACCGTCGGTAATTCTCTAGGGTGACTTCGATCTTTCCTCAATCTCTCTCAGTTTTGTCGATATTCTATTGTAAAACCACCAGCTAGCAATTGTAATTCCCAATACGGAGATTACAAGGGCCTGCAAAAATTCCAAATCCATCCAATAGTCCACCTTTTCACCTACAGGGGGGGGATCAGATCGATATCACAAGAACCCTTGGGACTGAGACAGCAAGTAAGAATCCCTCCCTCTGAGATCAGTTCTTCATCCAGTCCCGGAGGCAGCTCCTCTGGTATCTCAACTTCTCCATGAATCAATCTGACTAGGCATGTGCCGCAATTTCCTGAGGTACAATTCGAGGGAATCTCAATTCCTGCTTGGTCTGCAATCTGGATTATATGAAGATCAGGGTCTGCGGGCGCGGAACCAATAATCATACGACCTCTGAAGAACCTGACCAGAGCAAGATCATCCGTCATCGAAAATCCTACCGGTCTTCCCACCGTGTCCATCGTCCGGTTTGCTTGTTGAACCGCAATCCTGCCTTCTTCATCCATTTGTTGAACTTTGTAGCTCCTGCCCCTGTGGCAATAATGAACTCCTCCCTGTCTTCTTGGGCCTGAATGTAACCCTTTGCCGCTATAGTCTGGTCAATCCATTCATCTATGCTCATCAACACCCCAGATAGGGCACTAGACTCCAATGCAGCTTCTAGCTCCTCAGCAGAAGCTCCTGCTGACTCCAGATCTTTCTTCATTAGATCAGTAACTGATCTGGAACTATCTTTGATTGGTGGCTTTATCACAGGCATTCTAGGTTTGATCTTAGGATCAATCTTGATGCGTGACCCATTCTGCAACCGTCCCTCCACGATGTTCGCCATGGGGGCCCTAAACTCCTCTTCGCATTCCCAACATATCAATGAGAAATCAGAGTAGTCATCCATGATGCTTGATCTAGGATCCATTTCATCCCCACAGTTAGGACAAGCATGGAGGCATAGCAGAGGGGCAATTTGCCTTCTGAAGTCCACTATATCCTGGGGTGTGCCCACCAGTTCGAGCATCTCATGGTCTCTAGCGGCTTCCAGGCCCCTAGTTTCCAGTTGATCTTTCAGCTTGGATTTCTGCTCGTCTTTTGACTCGTCATCCAGTGTATTCTCCAACTTCACAATAAGCTCGATTGTCTTCCCCAACCTATTCATTACGAGTTTTTGATTCCTGAACGACTCGACCTTGGCCAGTCTAATTTGCTCCTTTTTCTCCAGTATTTCTGCGAAGATGTCCTTTTGCTCCCTCTTAAATCGGGTTTCCTCAATCTTGTCCACCTTCTTGCCGCTATCGGAGAGGACATCGGCCAAGAATTGCTGTCTACCTGATGCTCTTGGGCCGGCCTTGACAGCATCAAGCACTGAAGTAGAAACTTCCTTTTTTATCCCATAGTTATTCACAAGTGTGTCAGAATCTAGTTTCTTGAGATCACCAATTTTCAGACCACCCTCTGAGAGAATCTGAGCTGTGGTCTCGTCAATTCCCCTGCGGAGCAGAGCAAGATAGGTATCCTTCTTTGCCAAAAAATCACATCCCAGAACCCGGAACCATTCTCCCGGCTGTCGCTCCGAAGCGGGGGGCCGCTATCAAGGCGCTGCCGAAAAGACCCCATTTCTGCCTAAATCCCAGAAATTCCTAGCACTAATTCACCCCATTGCTCTGGAGATAGGTTTTCTGGCCTTAGATCCAACCATCCGGATGGTAGTTTTCCCCCTTCTGATACAAACATCCCTGAAACTGCATCAATCCATCTTTCCTTGTGCCAATCCTTTAGCCGGGATATTCTACTGGGAGGCTTTGATAGTAGGGTCCTAAGCTTCCTCCTCCGGTGCGAAAAACAGTGTTTCGTCACCATTTTGAATAGACCTCTATCTAATTCAACGAACTCTTGACGAAATATAGGAGAAAGGGCAACAAGCCTCGAGTTCACGCGAGGTTGTGGCCTGAATGATGACATCGGTACTTTCCTATCTAGGATAACATCGAAGTCAATCCACATCCTCAAACCCAGGGGGCCTACGTCATATGGGGGAATTTCCATTGACAACCTTGAAGCAAACTCATCTTGCAATAGTATGGCCACCGAAATAAGGGATCCATGGTCACTGTAGTTGCATATCCTCTCAATTATGGGGCTAGAAATCTGGTAGGGAATATTGGAAATTACGTGTGTAACTCCTTCTGGCCATTTTGCGGACACCGCATCAGCGACAATTACTTCCAAGTCACAGTCTATTCCACCAAATACCCTCTCAAGATGTTCCACTGAGCTCTCGTCAATCTCCAATGCGGAGACTCTCGCTCCAGTCCGGAGAAGAGCCAGAGTCAGTGCACCAGAACCCGGACCAATCTCAAGTACGTGGGACCCAGGTCCCAATGGAGCTCCATTATCAGATACCAGATCTATCGATCTCACTATCACACTGTCATCCAGCAAGTAGTGCTGTCCAAGTGCCTTCATAGGAACGATCCTATCGGTCAGCAGATCCACCAAGAGGCGAGTGTCCAGTTCATCCAGCGAAGTCACTGCAATCTCTCTGAGCGGACTAACAAATCAAGTAAACGGGGAGTCTGTGCAGGGTCTTCCATCTCCTTGAGGTATCTTTCTGCCAGGAGATGCACGGAATCAATAGCACATGAATCATCAACCTCCTCAAATGAGCCCCACCCAGCCATCCCCCTCAAACCGACCATCTGCTGTGCCTTGGAGTTCCCTACTCCCGGAAGTAGTTGGAATGCGTGAAATTTCAGAGAAAGATTGTTCGCCCTATTGTAGAACTCCAGATGCCTATCTGGTTCGTATCTTATCGACTCACAAATAGATGGGACCAACTCCTGTCTCGCCCCACTACTCAGGTCCCTCAGCCTCACTTCGGAAAGCGGACCACAATTCTCGTTCGGCAAGTCAATTAAATCACCTATGGAAAAATTCCCATTTCCGGAAATTCTTGCCCTAACTATGAACAAAGATGGTTCGCTGACGCATTGCGCTTCATTTCCAATCGGCCTCCTTTCTTGAAGGTTCAATACACGAATTCTAGTTTCACTGTGGAACGGATCATCCTTCGATTCCGACCCAGCATCACCCTCATCTTGCATGTCTCTCATTACCTCCGGAAGGTTATACATCATCAAATGAGCGATTGAACCAGATATTTCCTCAAAGAACGTGTTGACGTACGATGGTGATTACCTCTTCCACTTCTTCAGTCGACATCGCAATTCGCTTGCTAGCAATAATCACCCTCATCTCTGCCACAGTCATTGGAGAAACTTCTGCTATCTTCGAGCAGATTTCTGGGTGCTGAGATAATTTTTCATTTTCAGCAAGCTCCTTCAAAAGTCCATTGAATACTTCAGGATCCGTTTTTAATCCAGCAGGATTACCCCCTGCACTTGCTCTCCACTCAGCGTGCTGCAAAGCCATGGTCTGTTCATACGATATTTCACCTCGTCTGTTTATTGCGTCTAGCAATAAATCTCTAACACTCGAATAATCAACAAATTCCTTTTCAGTCATGATCGATCCTCACTCTATTGGTCTAAGGTGTTCGGGTCTTGCCACCACAGTCTTTTCTTTGTTTCCATCTAATACGCTGACGACGAAGGCACGACCTTGCTTTCCAGAAATCTCTCCAGTTCGTCCTTGGAAACGACGATGAGGCATCCCCTTCTGTTGAGCGCCATCTAAAACAATAGCTACTTTCTCGCCAACCTCGTAATTGTGCATCACACGTCCAATGAACAGTCTTCGACGCTCACTCTTACTCTTGCTGAGGATGCTCCGCGTCCCTCTACGTAGCCCCTTAGTTCTCGTGACCATGTCTATACAACCCAATGTTACGAATTGCGGCGACCTGTGCAGCGTTCTTAAGGACTCGGATTTCAACTGAGAGCCAATTCGTAGTGAATATCTTCGACATCAAGCCAAATCACCTCGCACTCAGTGCCAATGACACTACTGATAGAGGGAACCGTACGACCCTCGTCTGAATGCACGAGTTCTTTCACGTAAGTCCCAGCCTCACATCGCAGAGTCACCTCAACTTCATCGCCTTCAACAGAGACCGAATCAACTGAAACCACTCTACGTTTCCTTATCTTATCCGCTCTCCGATGGGAAACTCGTTTGGGCGTCTCTTGGTTTATCTCAGTATCGGAAAGAGAGAGAATAGATTTGGAAACTAATTGCGAATCGATTGTTTCGCTAGTTCGAAACCTGATGTTGTAGGACTTATCGGATCTAGAACTCTTTACTTCATTGATCCTCGATCTATTGCACCAGGACAATTCATCGACCTCAACTCTTCCTGAACCATTTTCGTTTACCAAGCGAACAAGTTCATCCAATTGATAATCACGAATAGAAGGACGTTTTACCTCCAAAACAAACGGTCTACCCGAACCCATGCAACGTACATCGATGTCCTCTCTGCCCATTCCATGAAAGGATGTGTCACTTGCATTAAGGGCACTTCTAATCGGTTCACCAATCAAGTCCTGCACCGAGTCAGGATATTGGAGTCCGGTTCCATCGCAAGAATCACATCCATTTGATCTACCTCTACAAGCTCTGCAAGGCCACCGTGTCTGTGGAATGCCCCTAGCAAACTTCCTGTATCTCCCATAGAGGAAAACTGGCCTAACATCAACATCTACTCGGAGTGTTAACCCATCCACTAGGATCATTACATCCGGCCTCTCCTTTACGAAGACAACGTCCATATCTGACTCCATTATCCTCTCGTGAATTGACCTGACAAGAGCCCCTTTCAGAGGAAGAGACCCCTGTGCCCCGAATTTCGTCCGGACCCTATCTTCTTCCTGAATCAAGTCCTTCGGAAGATGAATTCCAAATTGCAATGTCGAGAACGCAATTCCAGTTAGGGAATCAATTACCCTGTTGACAATATTCTCTACGTCGTCAAACAGGTTCTCGCAGAGTGGGCAAATATCCTGAGAGATCTTCGAAGGTAGATCGGAATCCCTCTGAAATACCTCATCTCGCAACTCACTTCCTGCATCAGCACCCCTTTTATCTGAAATTCTTCCACTGATTCTGTTTAAGCAGTAATCACAAACTCCCAACTTAATAACATGCGTAATTCCCAGAGGTGCTGGGCATGGGGGGGCATCCCAGTCCAGAGTTCCCCTATCCACTTCGAAATCATCTCCATCGAACCAAACCTCCTCTTCGTCTAATTCCGGGGCATCACTCTCTTCGCTTACGTCATAGTCCGATCCATACTCAGCGGATGCATACAATTGCCACTGATCTTCTTCATCAAGCCCATTATCGAGCTCCTTCGTTCCATTATCGCCCATATTCCACCACCGAAAAAGCGGAGGAGATCCACTACTTCGACGTATTCCGGAGTTGTTCAGTACCTTTGACTCCTTCGCAAAAACACAGACACTCACAAGAGGGTTCCATGGGACTCACAAAGCTTACGAAGATGGGCAAACGAGTGAATCCCGCTCGAACAACCTGAAGGCCATTCAAGTTGTATTCCATAACGGCCAATCGGCTGTACCCTTGGCTTTTCTAACCTTAATCGAGCTACTTCCTCCTCAAGCTCTATTCTACGCTGCTCATTCTCTTGGCGAGGTTTGCATTTAGCACACTGGCAGTTGCATCGAATCACAAAGTAACCAATTCTGAAACTTGTGCCATCGCCAAATCTGAGAACACAGTCTTCATCCTCCCTCTTTATTTCCGAAAGCATCTCTCTAGCCATCCCGGACCCCCCTTCCTATCTTCCAATAATTGTCTTACCTTCAACTGTTACGCAAAAAACTCAAAAAATTTTGAGCATTTGGAGAACCTGGAATATGAAAAATGAAATATGACCTTTATCGCGATTTACTTTTCAGAGGGGGCCTTGAAAGTGTACCACTACAGACATGAGACCGAAGTAAATGCTGATGCGGAAACAACCTTCCAGTGGTTTGAGCATGAGGGCTCTTTTCGGAGACTTATGCCACCTTGGGAAGTAGCCGAGGAAGTCAGCGCCGACGATTCTCTTGAAGTTGGGTCGCGTAGAGTATTCAGATTCCCAATGGGACCTGTAAAGATGACATGGATAGCTGAGCACACTGCATACGATCCACCGAATCATTTCGCTGATAGGATGGTAAAGGGTCCATTTCGGAGCTGGGATCACCAGCATCACCTTTCTGAAGAGGGAGGCAAAACAACAGTAGTGGACGAGGTTTCGTATCAGGTCCCATTTGGATCCATTGGGAATTTTGTCGACAGAGCATTAGGGGGAACGCTAGTAAGAAAGAGAATTTCAAGGATGTTCAAGGCTCGTGAGATTCGATTAGTCCGGGACCTTGAACAACATGCAAAGTTCTCACAGTTTCACCGAAAGAAGATTCTGGTCGCAGGATCTTCAGGGATGATTGGAACCCAGTTAGTTGCATTTCTGGACACTGGCGGACATGATGTTTGGCGATTAGTGAGGAGAAAGATCAGAGATGGTGCAAAAGAGCTATTCTGGAATCCCGCCAAAGGAGAGTTAGACGCTAGTATTCTGGAGGGTTTCGATGTAATCATTCATCTTGGAGGAGTAGGAATTGGAGATAAGAGATGGAGCAGCAAAAGAAAGAAAGAGATCCGAAACTCTAGGGTCCAGAGCACTGAGTTGCTTTCCAATGCAATCTCATCGATTAATCTCAAGCCAGAGGTTTTCGTATTAGCCAGTGCCATTGGATGGTATGGCGATCAAGGAGCCTCGAAGCTGACGGAGAGAAGCAGACTCGGCTCGGGTTTTTTACCAGAGGTTTGCTCTGATTGGGAGCAGGCCGCTTCCAAGGCAGAAGAATCAGGAGTTCGGACCGTTTTCCTGAGAACGGGCATTGTTCTAACCGCCGTGGGCGGCGCACTTGGGAAGATGCTTTTTCCATTCAAAATAGGCGCAGGTGGCCCAATGGGAGGGGGAAGGCAATGGATGTCTTGGATCTCTATGGATGATGAGATCTATGCCATTCATCATTTGATTATGAATAAGGAATCAGTGGGGGCATACAATTTGACCTCCCCAATCCCAGTTACTCAGAGGCTTTTTGCCAAGACCCTGGGGAAGGTCCTAAGAAGGCCCGCATTCGCCCCAGTTCCCGGTTTTGCAGTGAAGATGCTATTTGGCGAGATGGGGGAACGACTTGTTCTGGATAGTCAGCGGGTTCTTCCAGAGAGGCTTCAATCAGAGGGTTTTGAGTTCTTGCACACTGATGTTGAGCAGGGTTTGAGGGACTCTTTGGGTCTGTGGAATTGAGTCAAATTGAGGTTCTGAATCCCATTGCACGGGCAATACACCATCCCGACCAACTTTCGAAGATTGAGAATGAACCGCCCGCTAAAACCGCTGACGGAACAATCCAATGGACCCCAAATCCAAAAATCTCGAATTCAGTGAATGAAAGCAAGGCCAACCCGATTCCAGCAATTATTGCAATCAACCCAATCCTTAGTCGAAATGCCTTGCCTCTGGAATCGATGTTACACTCAAGAGCCATGCTTCACGGGCCGGTTTTTCCGATAAAATACCTTTGTTTCCAATTTCTCAATCCAATGTATTCGACTCTCGATGAATCAGACCCAATGCGGCTGGCGTTAGAATCATGCTTGCCATCAATGCCAATCCGATCATAACTGCACAGAATAAGCCAAAGGTGGAGAAGAAACCCATTTTTGACTGCATTATCACTAAGAAACCAGCAATATCTGAGATCGCGGAACCGACAAGTGCAAGTCCCGAAGACCCACCCACAGCACCCACAGAAACAAGTGCCAGAGAGCCGGATTCAACCTCTTCTCTGAATCTCTCAATTACGTGAATTACATAGTCAACTCCAACACCCAGCGATATAGCCGCAATTGATACTGTGACCATGTTTAATCCAAATCCTGCAATTCCGATCAGTGCGTATAACCAGACAATTACAACTGCTATTGGAGCTGTTGCCAACAAAGCAAAACCGAAGGAAGGCAATCCCCATATCATACTCATTGTCACCGAAGCGACAACAGCCGGGAGAAATGCCGATTTACCGATTACTATCGAACAGGCCCAAGAGAAACATAACGTAATCACCGTCGTTATTATCAGATCCATCACCTTTGGCCTAACACTAATCCTCTCCTTGAGTTCCCCATCTGGTCTAAAGCCCCACCACAGTGTGACCAATACGGACAGAAGACCGATTGCTAGTGTCTCCTGCATCTGATCTTGCATGCCATCAGCAGCCACAAATCGTACCACTGGGTCACCTGTGGGGATTGCCCAAGTGACAGGCAAGTCCGGATTCAAAAATGCCTGCCCCAAATCTCCTCTAAGCTCCAAGGGGGTCGAAGAAAGATTCTGGAATGGCACCATATCCGATTCCAATTGCTCTAGTGCCGGCTCAATCAATGCGAATTGCTCTGGGTTGGTAAGCCCGAATCTCATTGCCATTCTAGTGTACATTGGCTCTCTTCCGTCAATAGTTAGCCATGGTTGACTAGGGTCAATCTGATCCATTGTCTGGATGAATTCGGCAATAATTCCAGGGGGGAGCTCTGGGTAGCCACCACTCTCTGGAACTCCAAATGTGAGGATGAATCCATAAAGAAACAATAGGCAACCCCTGTCATCGATTTGCGGCAATCTAACGAAGCCGTTCGATGGATGGGGAACTGTTAGAGTCTGGCAACCTACTCCCCCATCTTCTTTTGTGACATTCCACCCAGCTTCCTCAAATGGCGTCGAGTTCCAAGCGATCGCTGCTTGTGTGAAGAGAATGATCTGATCCAATGCGATCAATTCCACATTTCCATTTGGTGTTCTGGAAATTTGATCAGGGGCATCAGGACCATGGGAGTTCATATTTGTGCGGAGCTCACCGATTGCATCGAGCACAAGTGGATTGGACATGTCTCCCTCTACGAAAATATAACCAGGCTCTCCATCGGCAAATCGCTCGTTAACCAGCCCAACTCCCATGGCGAAGTCTGACTCATCATCAAGGAAGTCATCAATCTGGAAGTCCCCTTCTAGTGATAACATAGGGGAGATTGACAACCAAGTAAGGATGGATGTGATTAATATTACTGGAACTGCTGCTTTGAATGATGCCTCAGCTGTTGCAGAAAGCCACGAACTGGGAACAAGGTGAACTGTCCCCTCCTCCTCATCCCCTAGCTTTTCCCTACTCTGCAGAAACAGATCCAGGTCTAACCTCAGTAACGGAACCCAGAGTCCAGTAAGAACGAATGCACTGAATACCCCTAGTCCCGCTTCTACTCCAAAAGATCGTAGCGCTGCAATGTCTGAAGAGAGGTTAGCTAGGAAAGCTACGATTGTCGTCATGCTGGTGAGCATTATCGCTCTGCCAACTCTGGAAATGGAAATGTGTGCTGCTTGTTCAGGGACCATCCCCGATCTTCTCTCCTCTTTGTATCGATGCAGGGCATGCAATGAATCGTCAATTCCCAGAGCCAGAACCAATATGGGCAGAAGATTGGAAAATTGCGATCTAGCAATCAATTCGAAGTCTAGCTTTTCACCAAGCAAGGCAAGCCAACCAATCAATCCCTGCATCCAAACTAAACTAATTATCAGGCCCGAACCAACAATTGCGACGTCAGAAATTCTCCGAAGGCTAAGCCAGAGAAGAGCTATTACCACAATCCCCATTATTCCGATTAGAAATGCACTAGACAGCAATTCACGGTTAATCTCAACATTTGGCCCCTCACCAAGAAGGACAGTCACAACAAGCTCATCCGAATTTCTTAGCTCCTCCTCAATTGCAAGATAGAGCCATTCTACTGAACAGGGCTCCAGTCCCTCTTCGACATCCAACCTGCATTGCTCCATAGTATACTGAATTGGATCAGTCTCGAATGCTAATCCATCCACGTTGAATCCAAACTCGCTTCTAGCATCTATCCATGCAAATGTCCATCCATTGGATTGCATTTGTTCACGATCAAGGTTTAGTATCATCCATGCTGAAGAAGCCGACCACCTACCGTTTCCCCAATTTTCTGCACTAATTGTCCCATCAAGGTTCAGGTTCCCATCAAGGGGGCCAATCACAGAACTGGTAGGATCTGCCACAAAGGAACGATCCACTGAAAGGAAGCGAAGAAACGAACCTCTGCTATTGTTGGCCATCCTGTGTGCAGCCAGATCTATGTGTGACTGGGTGATATTGGAATCATCGAAAGATAGGCATTCCAATTCCCCACAGTCATTCCAATTTGTGGGTGCATCCTCCCACTGTAGTGTCGTAGGGCTGATACGGGGATTAGTGAGCAGGGATCGATTGTCCATGAAAATCCTTAACTCATTCGGTAAGTCCAAAACCCCCACAAGGGGTTCTCCGGATATCTCCGAGGCAAAGTTGAGGTAATATTGAGACAAGTCGTGATTTCTCAGAAGCTCGGCTTTCTGATCAATTTCCCTCAGAACACTAAGATTGAGTATTCCACCAATCGGTTCTTCCACCCCGATCTTTTCCCCTGGGAAGGGACTAATCATCTCAATTTCTGAAGGATTCAATTCTACTTGATCCTCTGAACGTATGAAGACTCCAAAACCCCAGATATTTCCAGCTCCAGCGAAATCTTCTCTCATCGCATCGTTAGCCTCTAGCTCAGGCGAATCCATATTGTAAGCCTCTATATCAATCGGACTTAGTGAGGCCGAAAGCCCAGGAATCATCAGAATGGTCGCAATAAGAATGAAAAGATGCGCTTTCCCACTGTTAGGGATGAGAAAGTTGGCAACATTATGAAAATCTCTCACTAAATCATCTGCCGATACCACTATTTGTCAAGGTTTGGAAGTCTATAGTTCGCTATCACGCAGCTTCTTCAAAGCATCAATCTGCACTTTTGTCAATTTTTCTGGCTCTAGAAGGGCGAATTCAATGTCCAAAGGGCCGCCTGAATGCCCTTGTCCTTTGAGACGCCTCCTGTCGCCGATTTTAGTTTGTTCAGCTATCTCGACCTCGACCCTCTTACCTGCAGGGGTCTTTATCCTGATCCTTCCACCTAGGAGAAGGGTCGTATAGGATACTCTGACTTCCTGAACCAACCTTCCATTTTCCCACCTTCTTCCTTCTTTTGCATCAAGCCTCAGAGTAATCAGCAGATCCCCAGAGTCACCCTCCGGATGATCGTGCCCCATTCCCTTCAATCTAAGTTGTTGCCCGTGGACTGCACCCGAGGGGACCTTAACTGTCAGAGTGCTTCCCTTGGTTACAACCCCCGATCCTTTGCATGCTATGCATCGTCTTGCAGAACCGAAACTAGATCCTTTGCATTCTGAGCATCTTTTCATCCTACGATGGCTAAATTTGACCTCAGTTCCATTTACTGCGTGTTCCAAAGAGATATCCAGACCAGCTTCAATATCCGCGCCCTTGACTTCTTGGCTCGAATTAGCTACTCGACGCTCATTCTGATCAAAATCAAAGCTAAAACCCGAACTGGGTTTTCTTCTTGACCCCATGAATTGAGAGAATACACTTCCTATATCCACGCCTCTGAATCCATCGAATGAAGACGACCCTCCTCTCCCCTGAAACATACCCTCCATCCTCTTTCTCTGATCATACTCACTTCGAGCCTCTGATGAACCTATTGAATCATAAGCAGCTTGAATCGCCTTGAAACGCTCCTCTGCAGCATCGTCCCCGGGATTTCTATCAGGATGATACTGACGTGCAAGCTTCCGGAAAGCGCGTTTTATTTCTGCATCTGTAGCATCATTTGAGACGCCCAGAGCAAGATACGCGTCCTCGGACATTGAGATAGTCTAGGAGGGGGAATTCTTCAACCTGATGAGTGATCCATTTCAACCGGTTAACTAATCATGACACTCACTTTCGTGCAGACATGGGAGTGGGATGGGCCGTATTTCGCAACTATGCCGAACATGCAAAAGAGATTCTCGGAGATGTCACCGACTATCCTCGTTTCTTCCTAATGCCATCCTCAGCAATGGTTGAATCCGACATCGACGGGAATAATGTCGTCACGCTTCTTGCTCCTGATGAACACGTAGATTATGAGGTTGAGATGGTTGTCAGACTTGGCGACAACCTTGAGCCAATTGAGATGTGCGTCGGCATCGACTCAACGAATAGAACCAGGCAGACATTGGCAAAGAAAATGGGCTGGCCATGGTTAGAAGGAAAGGGCTTCAGGGGCTCAGGGGTACTGGGAACATGGGCGAACTGGGATCAAAGGGCCATGGAAATCTGCCTGTCACTCAATGGCGAGATCAGACAACATGCAACCACTGATCTCATGGTTCATTCCATGGACTCAATGTTGCAACATCTACGTGAATGGTATGAACTTACACCCGGCGACTTGGTTTGGACCGGCACGCCAAAGGGAGTTGGACCAATGAGAGAAGGGGACAGCATAGAAGCATGGATGAAAAATCCCGAAGGGGAAGCTATCAGTGTGTTAAATGCAGTCTGCAAATAGGACAAACATTCAGAATGCCAATCGCCAGCGAGGCCCATGGGCGAGGAGTCCGGGACAAGGCGCATATCCAATTGTTGGCTTCTGGATGACAAAGCCAATTTACTCCAAGGCGACTTTCTGATTTTTCCCGATGGGTCATTCTCTACTAGCAGGGGGGACGAAGATGTCATCGAGACCATCGACGGATCTAAGCGAATCGTCACCAGATCATTCCAAAACTGGCACACGCATTTAGCAATGATTCTGAATCGGTCCATGGGGGAGGGGCTGCCGCTGATGGAATGGCTCGAGTCTTCGATCTTCCCCGTGGAAAAGTCCCTTACTGGGGATTTTGTTGAAGCTGGAACCAAGGCCGCAGCTGCAGAGATGATTCGCACGGGAACCACATTTGCCTGCGATATGTACTACCATCCAGATGTCGTGGGAAAGTCTCTGGCCGAGAGTGGAATAAGAGCCAAGGTGTGCGGACCAATTACTGATTTCCCAACTCCCTCTTACCCAGATGGTGCCGGACAGGCTTTGAAGAAGGTGGAGGCACTAATTTCAGAAGGCTCTCCGAAGCCAGGCCTTGTCGATTATGGGATCGGGACACATTCAGTTTACACTTGCTCCGAGGAAACTCTTCGTAAGGCATCTGAGATTTCCAATAAGACTGGATGTACTCTGAGCATACATACATCCGAGACTCGAAAGGAGGTTTCAGACTGTCATGCAGAGCATGGGATGTATCCAATAGAATACCTCGACTCAATTGATTATTTCACCGATGGCACTGTGTGCGCACATTGTGGTTGGGTCACCAAGAAAGAGATGAGGATACTAGCGGGACACAAAGCCCATGCCGTACACTGCCCAACAAGCAATCAGAAATTGGCCTGTGGTGGCACAATGTCTTACCCTGCAATGAGGAATGCCGGGGTTGATGTCAGACTAGGAACCGATGGTGCCGCAAGCAACAATTCCTTGGATATGAGGGCAGAGGCAAAGGCAGCTAGCCTTGTCCAGAAACATGATCACTGGGATGCCAAGATCCTAGATCCCGAGGAGACTTGGTTATTGGCAACCAATGGCTCCAAGGATTGGATTACTTGGGATCTCAATGATATTCGAATGCGCCCATGGGGGAGAGAAGGAAGGAGGCTGCTTGCTAACCTCATTTATTCTGGTTCGAATGTTTTGGATGTCTTTTGTGATGGTCTTCCACTGCGGAGGGACGGAATTACACTGACTTTGGACGAGCCAAAGGCAGCTCTCGATTTAGAAAACGCGGTGGAGGAATACTATGCCTCCATCAAATGAAAAACTACTTTCCGTATTTTCAAACTAATAATCGACACTTATTGAGGCAATTCACCGTCTGATTCAAGACGGAAGGGCCATACAACATATTGTGAAACAAACTCCAGTGGCTCTGTTAGTTGCAGTCATGATACTCCCTATACTAGCAGTGGGGGAGCCAGTTTTCGATGATCAGGGGAATAGCCCTGAAACTGAAGAATACCAATGGTGGAACTCCACGTCAATGGACAAGGACAAAGATGGTGTCCATGATGCAATCTGGTCAGCAATAGGCAGCGACCTTCATGATTGGGTCGATGGAGACAACTCAATCAGCGTAATCGTTGACTTCGACCACCTCCCGTCCCAGAAGGATCAGGAGGCTATAGAGAGGGGGGCCGACTTTAGAACACAATTCAGATACCATCTGATTCACAGCATCGCCGGACGTGTAGATGTTACCCAGATTGTCCCACTATCTCAACTACCTGGAGTGGTGATGGTGGAGTTGGACGGAATCCTAACGGCCCAGATGAACGATGTCAAGGACATCCATGGAATTACACAGATTTGGGAAGACACCGGGTATACCGGCGAAGGCAGTGTTGTATCAATAATCGATACTGGAATAGACTCCAAGCATGTCGGTTTAGACGATCTAGATGACGATAATTCAACTAACGACTCCAAAGTAATCGCATTTTACGATGCTGTAAACTATCCAGAGCTGACAAATGGAACAGAGATTGCAGCTTATGACGACCAAGGGCATGGCACCCATTGCGCAGGAATTACCGCTGGTACAGGAGCACCAACTTACGAATATGTCGGTGTCGCGCCCCAAGCCCAGCTCGTTGGGGTCAAGGTTCTTGATGAGGATGGATCGGGCTCCTTCGCCACGGTTATGGCCGGAATGGAATGGACAGTAGAGAAACGACATGATTTCAATATTCGAGCTGCAAGTATGAGTCTGGGGGGCTTTGGCTTGATTGAGTGGACTGCTTCAGAGGAGGAGTCAGTAAACAGAATGGCCAACGAGATGGTGAGGTCAGGGGTTGCTCTGTTCATCGCCGCGGGGAATTCTGCAATCAGTGCCCAGATTGGGACACCCGGGTCCGCTGAGGACGTGATTACTGTGGGCGCTCTTGACAAGGATACATCCATCGCCGCCTACTCCAGTCAGGGACCCACGGAGGAGGGGCGTGTCAAGCCAAACCTCGCCTTCGTCGGTTCGAGTGTTAACGCGCCCGAGGCGAACTCCGGAGACGGCTACGTGGCCTACTCGGGCACCAGCATGGCCACCCCAGGCGCTGCCGGCCTCGCTGCTCTGATGTATCAGGCCAATCCCGATCTTTCTCCTTTTGACATCAGGAATATCATGCAAGAGACTTCTACGTACCGAGAGTGCCATTACATGCTCGCTAACGAACCCTGTCCGGAGGATCTGATTCCAAAGAATCGGCAGAACAATGTGTATGGGCATGGTCACGTCGAGGGCCCTGCAGCCTTACTGGAAGCAGCAAACTACGTCTACTCACTATCTTTGGAATTGAACCTAACAATGCAGACTAACTCATCCACTGACAATAGGGTCCATGTCAGTGGAGGTGAAGCGTTTACTATCGGTGTGACGGGCAATCCCGTCGAGATTCAGTGGCGGACTTGGGACATGCGGGACAACTGGATGGACCACTCAGAATTTGATACCGGTCAGGAAACCGTGGAGATTAGCCATTCAATGATTGTTGATAGATTGCGTTATCTCCCTGGAAACGAGATTGAGGGGAACCAGACTCTTATGGTCCGCGCAATTAGTGGTGAGAACGCCTCGACAAATTTAGTGATTCACTTATTCATTGTAGGCTCTGAGAAACTGGTTTCGGAGACCGACTCAATGGATTTACTCCCGATTCTCGTCATAGCTCTATCCATTCTGGTCGTCGTCCTCCTAACCCTGCTCACAGTTGTATTCGTGCGAATTAGGGCCGATGAAGATCTAGAGTATGATGGTGAAATCGACGAAGAGTATGTTGAAGATGCAGAAATCTTGGAAGAAGATGCCGAGGAAATAGAATCAGATTAGCTACTCGGTCCTATTGTCTCATTATTGCCCATGTAGGGTCGCAGCGCTTCGGGAATTACTACTGAACCGTCTTCTCTTTGGCATTGCTCCATAATTGCAACCAGAGCCCTGGTTGTAGCTACTGCCGTTGAGTTAAGGGTGTGTACAGTGGAGCTTCCCTCAGAAGTACGGTACCTAATCCTAAGCCTATTTGCCTGGTAGTCAGTGCAGTTAGAGCAGGAAACAACCTCTTTGAAGGCATCAATTCCAGGTAGCCACGCTTCCAGATCGTATTTCTTTGCAGCCACGGAACCCATGTCCCCGGTACAAATGCTCACGACCCTATAATGCAGCCCCAGGCTATCCCATAGGTCCTTTGCATTCTGGAGCAGCTCTTCGTGGTGATCCCATGAATCCCTAGGTTCACAGATAATGATCTGCTCTATCTTCTTGAATTGATGGACCCTCCATATGCCTCTGTCCGAAAGGCCATGTGCACCCACTTCTCTCCTGAAACAGTCAGAAACCCCAACCAATCTAATTGGCAATTCTGACGGTTCGATAATCTCATTCATCCTCATTGCAGTTAGAGGATGCTCACTTGTTGCAATAAGGTAGTACTTGTCTGGTTCTACTCCGTACATCACAGTCTCGAAGTCTTCCAAGTCAGTGACTCCCTCGTATGCCTCCCGATTCATCATTAGGGGCGGTTGGACCAATGTGTACCCCCTCTCGATTAGGAAGTCAGCTCCATATTGTTGGAGGGCCATTTCTAGGCGTGCCAGATTCCCCTGAAGGAAGTAAAACCTACTTCCCGCTACCTTCGCACCACGTGCCTGATCAACCCACCCATTCCTCTCAATCAGATCGTTATGTACCATTGGATCAAATTCGAACTCTGGCTTAGTTCCATGTTGACTGAGCTCCACGTTCTTCTGATCGTCCTTGCCCACAGGAACATCTTCATGCAGAATGTTCGGTATCCCCATCCTCAATAAGTCCCTTCTTTCAAGAAGGTCAACACACTCATTCTCCAGATTGCCAATCTCGTCTCCAATCTCGGAAACTTGGTTTATCCGACTCTCAGCGGCCTGAGAATCACCTGACTTCTTCGCCTCAGCGATCTCTCTTGCTGCTTCGTTCCGTTTTCTTCTGAGTTGATCCGCATCATACTGCTTCTTACGCCATTCCTCGTCTAATCTGATGACCTCATCAATAGGGCCATGGGGCAGGCCCCTTCTATCATGATCAGCCTTGATGACCTCGATTTGCCCTCTGAACATCGACATATCTAGCATGCTGCTCAGCCTGTTGGCATGGCATTCAAACTTCAACTCATTGGGTATTCCTCAAAGGAATGTGATGTCCTGCCAGAGTTTACCTAAACCGAGAGTTATTGTACCGGACACGAGATAACCCAAAATGCTTCCACCATTCAGTAGCGGGAGGCCAGCCTGAGGTTTCCCTCTAGCTACTTGGGTCATTAGTGTAAAGTATCCAAGCAATCCACCAATTAGAGTTCCCATACCTACAATCATTGGCCCTAGGTGTACGGGCTTCGTTGGGTCCCCCCAGAAATCGAAGACAACAGGACCCATTTCTGGGAGAAATGTAATCGATGAGATTACAAGCATACCGGGGAAAATCACATCACCGAGGCCCATAAATAAAGCATCACCCCCCTTCGTTTTATTCGGCTCAGTCAGCACATTATCAACTGCTTCCGACTCCGCAGATGAAGCCAGTCCGGATCTCGTAAACTCATCTTGTTCCTCCTTCCTCATGACATCTCCATCCTGTTCGATGAAAGAGTAGTCGAGGCTTCTTGGAGCTACTAGTAGGACTGGAAGCTTCATCCCAATCATGGTATCCGCCAACTCAAGCATGTGCTTACTCTTGTTCACCGCCCAGTGATCATATATTGCAGCCAGAACCATGAATAAGATAATTAGAACAGGAACGAATGCAATCCCAATCATGGTTATCACCCCTGCCCCTACAAGAATTCCAACACTATTCACAATGTACCATTCAGGGAATCTATGTAGTGTATACATCAGGGCAACTGTCAGAGAGAAGGTTGCAATCGTCCATGCATTTACACCCCCTTCGCCGATCAATGCTAACAGGATCGCGACAAATGGCCCTATGGCCAGGAGTAAGCTGTAACCAAGTGCGAGAAAGATTATTGCTTTGATCACTACTTCCAGACCTTTCCTAGCTAACCATATTACCGCTATCGTGAACAAGAATATCATTCCCAACTCAAGTACGATGTTTCCAGCCTCAGTTGTTCCTTCCTCGCCGAAGGCCCTCGCAGCATCAAAATTGTAGAATGGCTGGATGAAAATCCCAATCAAGATTGATGACGTAAACATCGCAGCCATGCCAGCCATTGAAGTCCATTGCTCGCGAATCGCGCTGAGCAAATCTACGATTTCTGAATCCGCCATACTCCCACGACCTTCAAGGGGCATTTCACCTTGACCCAACCATGGTCCCCGGCGGCGAGGATGACATCAGGGGTTGGCTAACCAGCAGAATTGGTTCTGGAATGAGGCTCGGGCTCTCTAGTTGCGAGCAAATGCTCGAACGCCTGGGAAATCCACAGCGCTCATTTCCCAGCGTGCATGTCGCGGGCACGAATGGCAAGGGCTCTCTCTGTGCCCATCTTTCATCAATGGGATCAGGGAATGGACTCAGGATCGGTCTTTTCACCTCACCCCATCTAATTACTGTTGAAGAGAGGATTAGGATCGACGGAAGGCCATTAGAAGCACAGAAACTAGATCACTACATTTCCGAGATCAGGAAAGCCAGTAGTGAGGATCCTGAGATAAAGCCCACATACTTCGAGGTAACCTTTCTGGCATCCATGCTTGCATTCGCCGATGCTGAGGTAGATAGGGCAGTCATTGAGACGGGCATGGGGGGAAGACTCGACTCAACGAGGCTGGTCGAGGCCGATGTCTGTGCGATTACTTCGATTTCCCTGGATCACACTGAGGTACTTGGGGAGTCCCTAACTGAGATTGCTACCGAGAAAGCTGGAATTTATCGGAAAGACACTCCTATGTTATGCCTTCATCACCCTGATAGTGGGGTACGCAAAGCTATCGAGGACGTCGGAGGGTCAGACGTGCATTGGGTCAATCCCATTTCCAATAGCGCTCAGGGTATTGCCAAGGAGTTGGCAATGAGAGTGGGGGGAGTTCTTGGCTGGGAGTCAATGGTTTCGGAAGTCAGATGGCCCGGTCGAACGGATGAATTGTTCCAGTGGTCCGGAGTAGGGTGCAGGATGAGTGCTGCCCATAATGAGGAAAGCATTTCTCATGATTTATCATCTGTTTCAGATATCCCGCATGTCCTTGTTATTGGAATGACTGCAAAGAGCTCAATCGAATCCACTCTGAGACCTCTGGCCGATTTAGACTCCGCGACCCATGTCTTCACTACTGATGCGGCTGGAGGAAGACTCCCACCAACACCAGCATCTTCATTGGCGGAAATTGTAGCCAGAATCACGCATTTTGAGGTTGAGGCAGTTACAGACCCGATAATTGCAATGGATAAGGCAGCAGATTTGGCAGCAAAGAAAGAATACCCATTACTCGCTATTGGAAGCATCCATCTAGTCGGGAAGATTCAGGAGGAGTTGATCAGAAGGGAAAACTTGGATCTCTGGGACGAACTCACGATTCACTCTCCTCTATCCGAAGAATGATTACCCGATGACCATTCACGAACCCGTGAGCAAGAAGTGGGATAACAGGTTCTTGGAGCTGGCCAAGCATATCTCAGAATGGAGCAAGGACCCCTCTACAAAGGTCGGGTGCGTAGTCGTTGGAGAAGACAGGGAGATACGTTCCACAGGCTTCAACGGATTCCCTAGGGGAATCGAGGATGACCCAACAAGGCTGGGGGACAGGGATCAGAAATATCCACTAATTTGCCATGCGGAGGAAAATGCCATAATGCACGCTGCAAGAATCGGGGTCTCTCTCAAGGGCAACACTGCTTATGTGACATGGCCACCATGCTCAAGGTGCTCTAGGTCGTTGATCCAAGCCGGCGTGAAGGAGGTCGTCTATCCCTCAGACGTCGACGTTCCTGAAAGGTGGCAGGCCGATTTCGATATCTCTACTGGGATGCTGAATGAGGCAGGAATAGAAGTCAGGCAGGCCTAAGTCAAACCTTCCCAGATTTCTCCGAGGATTTCTTCCAGGTCTTCCTTCGAGCCATCGTTGACCACTATCATGTCAGCCAGCATAGCAGTTGCGTTCAGCGCCTGCCCCGCATCATCCTCTGACTCTGATTCCTCCTCTTCCTGGGCAAGGAAAGTCGCCTTTTCCTTGGCATCTCCGAATCTTCCCCTTTCTACCATTCGTCCCCATCTGACCTCCACGTCGGCAGTTACCTCGATTAAGACGAAATCCCCTCTTGACCTCAGTGCTTCGACCTCTGCAGGTGTTCTAATTGAGTCAACAATCGCGTCTTCCCCATCAATCGATTCGAGAAGCATCTCTGCCAGTACTCCAGGACCACCTTCACGGCGAAGCTCCCTCCCCCCCTTGATCAATTCCTCCCTAGTTGCCTCAATTCCCTGTTCAGAGAGCCATTTCCTGATTGAATCAGAGCAAGAAACGCTTTCCATTCCCCTTGCAGAGAACCACTCAACCAATGTCGACTTCCCGGATGCGTTCCTACCGGTCAGCCCGATCAGCATGAAGTGACGGGGGAGGTGGATGTGGATATTGGTTGCGCTAGGACCAGTACCTTCTCGTTCTGGCATACTTCAACTCAGCCTCGTGAATTGACCTCAATAGGTCAACTCTGTTCCCCCTCCTATGGCCTCTGAAAATCCTAGTAGCCGTGTCTCCCGCTATTCCTCGACCCATCAGGCACATTACCGCCTCGAAGCCATGAGTTTTCACAAGCTCAGCATTCTTTGACATCTTGGAAGCGGTCTTACTATCTTTGCTCTTGGTCCACTCAACCAACATCGCCTCCATGCGTTCAGGCGCGCATGCAAGCATTCTGCCAGAGCAGGAAGAGCATGCATCTATCCCACTCTCCATTCTCTCCACTCTACCCCTCCTCTTATTGCCGCAATTCAAGCAGATTAGGACGGCCCTGTCATTCAGGATCCTAGCTTCTAATCGCTCCCTTAGCTCCCTGTCAGACCATGAGGGTAACAACAGGTCTCTCTCACTTCTTACAGAGGTGCCCAGTATTCCAGGGAGGCTGTGGATCAATCCAATCTCCCCAATTCTAATTGATCTCAATAGTTCAACCGTTGCGTCAATGTCCATCCGCTCGTGGAACAATTTGTCCAGGGCTTCATCAACGACTGGTGTCCCCCTATATCTTTCAATTAGTCCCTCTATGTTTACCCTCCTAGGGTCAAGTCCTTTGCTCAGGATACCCATCTTTTTGCATACCTGGACCATCCTCCATCGTATCGCCTGGCCGTTTGGAATTGTCATCCTTAGTATCGATGGCAATGCCTCTGGGGGCGTCCCATTCAACCAACCCATGACATCTTCGGCATTCGTACCTGGAATCTGAAATGAAATCCTGTAGGGGTCAATCAGAGTTCTCCCCATCTTGCCTTCACGCATGGACCCCATGGCTTGGATAAAGTGTCCCAGCGTCTCATTAATCTTCGAACCGGCGCATGTGTTCAGAGTTACTGCCCCCTCTCGCTGCTCAACCGTGACTGTACGATCGTCTGGCAGATGCCCTGTACCCTCAACGTGCTCAACAATTGAAGTCACCAACAAATCTCTAGCGGAGTCTGAGAGTGGATAATCCTCGAAGGGCAAATCACTCTCCAGAATCTCGGCTGCACCTACTGAGGCCGCTGCAATTCTCCTAAGCCTTCCAACCTCATTCGCCACCTCCTCGGGGACAGGAGGGAGCTCTCCAGACCAAACTGGGGCAGTCCCTTGTTCTTTTGCGGGAGCCACTGAAAGCTCCTCTGCCTCAGGGTCAGCATCGATAATCTGCCATGTTCTTCCAGCCATGACAAATGAGCGTGAGGAAGCACTGTCTGTGTTGTCATCACCCAGTGATAGGACAAAGGCCTCATCTACGGTTCCTAGTATCCTTCTTGTGATCACATCTCTGACTCGATATGACATCTCATCAGGAATCATGGATATGTGGTCTGTACGAGTTTTCCCCAATCTTCCGGAGGGTGAGAACCAACCACCTTTCAGAGTTTCAGGCAAACCTAGAAGGAGTTGCCTTCGCCATTTATCGATTGTTGACTGACCTATCTCTTCTTCAAAACCTGGCCTATCTCGGGGGGCATCACCCTCGGTTCTGGAAGCAAGTTCCCCCCAGAGTCTGCGTGACCATGCAAGAGCATCAGAGCTCTCGGGACTCTCCACTAACCTGATCATCCAACGACTATCCAGAACCCTTAGGATCGCTAAGGTTTCTTCATGCGTCCAATTCTTGAAGATTGAGCATCTGCTGATTATCTCTGTCGCTTCCATAAGGGGTACAACCCCCCTCTCAATAGACATCTGCATCATCTGGTTCGCTGCAACTATCCTGGGTTTCTCCCTCCATTCCACGCCATGCAGCTCATTGGAAATAGCCTTGCGAGCTATCACCGAGCACTCGGCTACCCCGTCTAGCTCCCAGGCAAGAATCTCGCCTCTGCCTGTTCCCCCCAATCTGTGCTCCGCCCTGCCCATCCTCTGGAGAAGTCTTTCCACGGTCATTGGACTCTGAAGCTGATGCACCCTCTCAATCGCACCAATGTCTATTCCCAACTCAAGACTGCTAGTACAAATAATTCCGTTCAGGGCACCCTCACGGAGGGAATCCTCCATTTCCCTGCGAGTTTCTGCGGCTAGACTCCCATGATGAACCCCAATCCTCAACTCCGGACAGAGAGCCGACAACCTCTGTGCGGTCGTCTCCGCGGTGCTTCTCGAGTTGACGAAAACAAGAGCAGGGTAATCCTCAATCAGGGATTGCGACAATCTCCTGAATGCTGCAATAGAGCTTGGGGATACGGACCATTCCACAGAAAGAAGCTCATCCTCCCTACTGGGAACTTCTCTATGAACCAGGACCTCGGTATCTCTTTTAGTTGGAGCAAAAACTGGCTCTGCGCTGTCGGAGAACCATCTGGCCACTTCATTCGGATTTCCCACAGTCGCGGACAGCCCCACAAGCTGAATCTTATGTTTGCCAATAGCCTTGATCCTTTCAAGACCGACAAGTAGCTGCGACCCCCTCTCCGAACTGGCTAGATCATGCACCTCGTCCAAAACTACAGCCCTCAATCCAGAGAGATGACTCCTCAGTCTGGACCCTAGAAGCATAATCTGAGCCGTCTCAGGCGTGGTTACAAGCAAATTGGGAGGTGATTGGGATTGACGTGTTCTTTCTTTTTGGGGCGTATCACCATGTCTGACGCCAACAGTGAGCTCAAGTGGGTCTAGGAGATCTGCCAATCTTCTATCAACGTCCCTGTTGAGTGCCCTAAGTGGGGTAACATAGAGTATGGAAAGTCCCCCCCAATTCTCATTCAGGCATCTTGTGATCAGGGGGAGAATGGCCGCCTCCGTTTTTCCACTCCCGGTGGGGGCTATCAGAAGGCCATCGGATCCCCCTTTCAATAGGGGTATACTCGCTTCTTGGATGGGATTTAATGTCCAACCCTTACCTCTCAAAAGCTCCAAAACCATGGGATGTAGTCCCTCTGCCGCCCCCGCCACGTTCAGTTGCGGGCAATATGATTGGAAAATCCATTCGTAGATGCAAGAGTGAGTTCACATACCAAAGGAAAAAAACAGTATGCATGCGGCGCTAGGGTTGGTTACGATGGCGCGAGCGAGAGGAAAGACCCCAAATCCAATCAAAAAATGGTGGCATTCGAAGAGCCATAAACACTTCCAGGCTTACACAATGATGACCATTTTCTCACTTGCCTTGGCGCTTTTCTGCTTCCTGTTTCTTTTCTTCATGGACGGCGTCTCGAGGTTGGAGGGTGATGGAAATGAGAATCTCATCCCATTCATCTGGTTGGGCCTATTGGGGGGGGCAACCGCACTATTCCTAACAGCTCCAGAGTTTCTATACTTTTTAGGAAAGAAGCAGCTCTTGGATGAGATTCTGTATTTGGACTCAAGGGCAGAGGTTCTGCGGAGGCGAAGGGAGGCAGAGGTTGCTGCAGATCTTCTTGGACCAAACTACCAAGCCAGACTCAAGGGCCTATACCAGTCACTAGGGATCAGTGTCGGTAAGAAGTACAAGATGGACGCCCTTCCCCCAAGAGGAGGGTTCCCAGACAAAGGTGCTGATTCTGTAGAGGAGGAATGAGTTGTCCAAGGCAGATCCTCAGAAGGATAAGACGAATCTACCCGGATATTCCCAATATAAATTGTGGGCAAGGGAATTGTTTCTTGCATTTGGATTAGTTACGTTATTGTTAGGATCAATGTGGATTGCCACCGGTATGTTTCCTCCCTTGGTAGTCGTAGAGTCAGGGTCCATGATGCACGACACTGAAGACGGCTCGATAGGGTCAATAGATCCGGGTGATCTAGTATTGGTAATGAATCCAGATCGCTCGGAGGTAATCACCTATGTCGAGGCTATTGACCCCAATCATGAGGAATTCGGTTATGAGTCACATGGAATGCATGGGGATGTGATAGTCTTCAATAAGAACGGCGACTCTTCGACCCCTGTGATTCATAGGGCAATAGCAAAGGCAGTCTCGAATATCTCTGGGGGCTGGGATGTCCCAGGGACCCCCATTCGAAATTCCACTTCCATTTCTATGGAGATTGACTACAAGTGCCCTTATCACGGTGGAGATTACAATCTTAGAATTGTGAATTGGACCCCATACAATGAGGGATTTCTGACATCTGGTGATAATAGGGTCACCAACGGTTGCAAGATTGATCAAATTTATGCCACGGGCCAAGACTCACGAAACGGCCTCAAGGATGAGTTTGGTAACCCTGTGACGGAGGTAAGGGACGAATGGATAATCGGAGTCGCCTCATCGGAGATACCTTGGATAGGTGCGATTAAGCTAGGATTCTCTGGCTCATCTCAGTCTGTGACTGCAAACTCATGGCTTTACCTGACCCTAACCCTGCTAATTGTCTTAGCATCACCCGTCATTGTTGATGCAACACCATTTGGAAACAGGGGTAAGGAAGAGGAAGAGTGACATAAATTGAGAATATTAACACATTATAGTTCAGAATTCGGACTCGTTTGGTTTAAAACCGACCTGTAATTCGCCGCCTTGAGAAATAGGAGGATACCTGATGACAGTCGGAATAGAGCCAATAGGAGAAATGGTATTGCTAGCAATGGAGAACGCACCTGAAAAAACAGCATCAGGACTACTACTTCCAGAGGAGGCCCGGGAGTCGATGAATGTCGGACTTGTCGAGGCCGTTGGACCAGATGCAGAGAGCATCTCTGTAGGTGACCGGGTTATCTACAGGCAGTATAGCGGTACAAAGATGGAATGGATGGGACAGGATTTCCTACTTATCAAGGAAGAGGATATCCAAGCCAAGGTGGTGGGGTGATCACATGGGTGCCAAGAAGATAATCTACGGGGCAGAAGCCAGGGAGAAGCTTCTGGAAGGAATTGATACAGTTGCAAATGCAGTTAAAGTAACGCTTGGACCAGCTGCAAGAACTGTGGTTTTAGAGAAATCATGGGGCAGCCCTTCAATAATCAATGATGGAGTAACGATTGCCAAGGACATAGAACTTGGAGATCCATTTGCAAACATGGGGGCCAAACTAATCCAAGAAGTCGCCAGCAAGACTCAGGACAATGCAGGAGATGGAACATCAACAGCATCGATCTTAGCACAGAGCCTCTGCCACCACGGTCTTGAGAATATGGAGTCCGGATCAAGTCCAGTCGAACTCAGAGCAGGTTTCGACGAAGCCATTGAGACGGTAGTCGACTCACTCAAGGATCGAGCTGTTCCTGTTGAGACCGGTGAGACAATCAAGCAGGTCGCAACTATAGCATCCAACAATGATGAGGAAATAGGCTCTCTAATTGCCGATGCAGTGGATGCAGTGGGCCGCGAAGGAGTCATTACGGTTGAAGAGGCAAAGTCAATTGAGACCTCCCTAAATGTGGTTGAAGGAATGGAATTCAACAAGGGATACATGAGCCCTTACATGATCACAGATCGGGAGAAAAGAGAGGCAGTGCATGAAAGCCCACTTATCCTGCTGACTGATAATACAATCAACTCTGCACAGGACCTGCTTCCATCCTTGGAAGCCAGTGTACAGCAGAAGAGGCCATTGATAATTATAGCCAAGGATATCGAAGGGGAAGCACTTGCCACACTCGTCCTAAATGTCGTTAGCAAGGTCGTGAAGGCAGTTGCAGTAAAGGCCCCCGGATTTGGAGATGAGATTGTTGAGCAGCTAGAGGACATCGCTGTCCTCACTGGTGCAAAGCCTTTGATGAAGGACCAAGGGGCCGATCTAAAGGCCCAAGGACCTTCGAGCCTTGGTAGTGCCGATAGGGTGATTGTTGGAAAGAACAAGACCACTATTGTCGGCGGCGGGGGAGAGAAGAAGGATGCCGAGGAGCGTGCAGACGTTCTTCGAGGCCAAGCAAAACTAGCCACTAGCAAATGGGACCGTGAGAAGATCGAGAAGAGAGTCGGAAAGCTCACTGGAGGCGTCGCTGTACTCAAGATTGGCGCTGCTACCGAGACCGAGGTTAAGGAGACCAAGGCCAGAGTCGATGATGCACTCAATGCCACTAGGGCTGCCATGGCCGAAGGAGTGGTCGCTGGAGGTGGGGTGACATTGCTCAGAGCTAGAGAGTCCCTCAAGGAATTAGCATCTTCAGCGGACGGGGATCGCGCAATTGGAATCAACCTAGTTTACGATGCGCTGGCATCTCCAACCAGGCAGATTTCCGCTAATGCTGGTGCAGACGGAGACGCTGTCATCAAGCAAATCCTATCGAACAAGGATGAGAACTTCGGATTCAACGCGCGGTCAGGCGAGTACGTTGATATGATTGAGGCTGGGATATTGGATCCTGCCAAGGTGACTAGGAATGCCCTACAGTCGGCAGGTTCTATCGCTGGCTTGGTTCTTACTACTGAGACCCTAATCGCGGATGACCCCGACCAGAAGGAGAACCCTCCTGCTATGCCTGACATGGGCGGAGGCATGGGCGGCATGGGCGGCATGGGCGGCATGGGATTCTAGGCCAATCATTGCCAACGCAGGATTCATGGTACAAACCCCCTTAGCGGGGATGCCTCAATGACGACGAAGGGCAACTGAGCTTCCGCACTGACGTTCCCTATGAGTACCGAGAGGCACCATTCTTACCGCTACTTGAATACGCATCAGTACTTCGCAGGGTCAATGGCAAATGCTACAAAGGCAATAGGGATTGTAGCACTCCTCCTCGTTTCAATGCTCAGTACCGGTTGTTTAGCCCTACCAATTCAACGTGAATTAATGGAAAGTTGGAGGGATCAACCAATCCATCTGGATAAACCAGTCGAAGTTGGTTGGTCTGTTTCATTTGATACAGGGACTTCATTAGACTCTGTAATGTATCAGAATGAAACCGAGCTCGTCTTTGATGAGACCGTTGCCAAACTAACCATTATTTTCAGAGCACAACTTCCATGGTCCGATCAGATAGACGATTTCATTGGAAATGACACCAATCAGGTCAGGTATGTCGAAGCTAGGATGTGGGAGCCGGATGCAATCTCATCAGGCGGTGAACCTTTCTGGGAACAGAGGGCAACCAAGGACTCCCCCCTCGATCGTTTCGAATGGGCAGGTCCCTTTGTCCAAGGAAAGTGGATTCTTGAGGTAGAAGCCAGAGGATACGGGGTCACGGCACCGATAGAACAGGTATCATTCCATGATCAGTTCGATCTTTTCGCCACTATCACCAAGCCATGTGTCAGGTTCCCTCAAACACATGCTCAGGGCGAATGTACATTCCTTTCGGAATTGGACTATTGAGAAAACAACCTATCCCAACCTACGTAGCGCTTATGAATCAATGTCAGGTCGCCGCGATGCTGAGGAAACCAAATGGCGGAGAGTACATCCCCTCTTGTCTCGCTAGATACGTATGAAAGGCACGCGGTTCACATTGGTACCAATCAGAAATCTGCAGACATGAAGAAGTTCCTCGACATCGGGATGGGCGGCGATAATAGCGGCCTACATCTGATCGATGTGCATCAGACCGATGAACGCATAAGGGTCGCTTCCAAGTTCCTTGCAAATTATGAATCACCGAGGATCCTCGTCGTGAGTGCTCGTCAGTATGGACAGAGGCCGGCTCGCAGGTTTGCACAGTCAATCGGCGCCAAACATATCGTCGGCCGTTTCATTCCTGGGACTCTAACAAATCCCAGACTACCAAGCTACATAGAACCTGAGGTAATCATGGTCACTGACCCTGCCGCCGACTCACAAGCACTCTCGGAGGCAGTAAAATCAGGTCTTCCCGTAGTCGCGATATGTGACGCAAATAACAGGCTCCGAAATGTTGACCTGGCACTTCCTGCAAACAATAAGGGCCGCCGCTCATTAGCACTGGTCTATTGGCTACTTGCAAGGGAGATGCTGAAGATAAGGGAAATAATCACCAATGATATGGAGTGGGAGCTCTCAGAGAATGTGGATGACTGGGAATCCACATTCTAAGCCCGACGCAATTCAAAGGAGAACACCACTCCCGAGTACCATGTCTGTGCCCAAGGCACCTCTTTTTCTGGCCCCAATGGCAGGAGTTACGGACTTAGCCTACAGGATTTTGGCAATCGAGTGTGGTGCAGATTTCACCGTTACTGAATTTACCGCTGCCTCGGGTTTGACGAGAAGGAACGCACTTTCTTGGATGAAGGTAGAGAGCGATCCAAGGGAGAAGCCATTCATTCCCCAGATCTTTGGAGGCGTGATAGACGAAATGGTAACTACGGTAGAAATGCTGCAGGAGAGGGCCGACACAATTGACATCAATTTTGGTTGTCCGGCAAAAAAGGTCTGCAAAAATGATGCCGGGGCCGCTCTATTGAAGGATCCTGATAGGATTGTGAAGATGATTCGTGCCTGTATTGAGGTGGCACAAGTTCCCATTACGGTAAAACTGAGGCTAGGCACGGGAATTGGCCCAAACACAGCTTTAGAAATTGCAAGAAAGCTAGAGAAAGAGGGAGTTGCAAGGATCTGCGTCCATGGTAGGACATTGAGACAGAGGTATTCCGGAAATGCAGATTGGGATCAAATAAGGGAAATTGTAGATGCGGTAGAAATCCCCGTAGTTGCAAATGGGGACATAGTTGACTCCAAATCCGCTGTTTCTTGCCTAAGCGCAACCAGAGCTTCGGGCCTGATGATTGGGCGTGGAGCAATAGGAAGGCCAACAATTTTCCATGAGATCAAGTCGGGACTAGGATGGTCACATGAGGATCCACCATGGGGCAAAGGAGAGACTGATTTGGCACGTTATTGGTGCTGGAATAGGTACCTAGAGCTTAGTGAAGAGTTGTACACTGATAAGTACAATAAGAATCTCAAGCGCCATGCCGTTTCATTCACAAAAGGCCTGCCCGGGGCTTCCGCAATGCGCGTTAATTTGCATAGTGAAACAAACCAGCAAGAGTTAGGGAAGCTTGTCTCAGACTTCCTCAGGGGAGTAAATGACAAATCTCAGCCTAGCTCTGCGATTCCAAGCATTCGTCAAGTCGACTAGCAACAGTCTCAAGTCTACTCAGCACCCTGTCCACCCTCCTCATTACCCTCTCTGCGACTTCGCTTCCGTCTTTTCCGGCCATCCTATATCCAAAAGGCATTCTCCCACCTAGAGTGTTGAGGAGCACTCTTCTTTCTTCAAGTGGAACAGGGTCCAATATCTCTTGGACCTTCTCGATGCTAAGTGAACCACTAACTACTTCCTTTAGTAGGCGATTAGACAAGGATTTCTCCAATCTACCTAGGCCCCCTCGAGTCATCAACCAGTCCTCTCCACGACCATCATATTGCCTCGCAAGCCCTGCAAAAATATCCTGTGAGATCCGCTCAATCATTGGAACTCTTTCCACTAGTCCTGCACCCCTCATCCTCTCAATCGACCTCTGAATTCTGGATCTACTTTCTGCGAATCTTTCTGCGAGAGATAGAATGGTAATCGGATAATGGCTTGAACCCAATTCACAAATCAATTTCCTAGCCAGCCTGTCACCATCCTTTGCACGTTCTCCCTTTAGTCCGAGATCCTCAACCAATGCATCAATGGAGTCATCCCCTTCACGACGTGCACGTGGTTCTGAAATAGTAATGGAGAAATCAAAGTCACCCTCTTTAGGATTAGACATCCTTGATTCGGATTCCAAAACAATTTCCGATAACTCTGACAATCTCATTTCAAGAATGGTCTTGGCTTGAACACTGACTAAACTTATCGCCGTTTTCATCGATCCTCCTCTGAGGACGTGAACGTGCCATTTCCCATCAACCTCAGTGGCTACTAGGCCGTTTTCCTTGAGCTTGATCATCTGGTGATGGGTTCCAGTATGGGAAAGTCCACAAACCTCCCCAATATCCCTAGTATCCCAGCCCTTCAATGGGTTCGTCAATAGGGCTTCCCGAAAGATTCTGCCCAGTGCACCACTCCCATCTCCGTCCCCCCAGTCATCGACCTTTCTCCTTACTAGGGTCATTGTGTCCAGAATCCAAGTGAGCAGAACATCAGGATCTCTACTGCCCGCTGGCATGGGGGTTTCCACTATTCCAATCCTGAACACTGGCGCTGCGCGTGTTCAATGCCTCAAGAGGATTGGCTATGTCCAAGAACCAAATTGCGGGATTATTGGCGAATCTCTAACCACGGATATGCTATCCTTGACAGATTTAGGCCTTCAAGATGGGGGGCAAGCCTTAGCCTTCCAAAGCGAATTATGCCCCTCCCCCTAAGAACGCCCACTGCCGAATTGACCGTAGCCCTTGACCTGCCAATTTCTCTAGCCAGTTGGGCCTGTGATGAAGGGTTGGGGGAGCCGTGCAGTCTACTTACGATGTCCCTCTGAACTTCGGAAAGCCCCACAGGAAGCATTGCGGCTGCAGTCGCTTCATCAGTAACCCCAGTGCCCTCTAGAATCTCAACCTGAGCAGGAGCACCGGCATAGTAGCAAATCCTCCCATTGACCGGAACAAGAGTAACTGTACACTCTCTCACTAGAACATCTAGGTGGTGCCGAAGAGTCCCGTTTGCTGTGTCCAGCTGCCGTTGCAGTTCTCTGAAGTGAATTCCTGGAAAACGTTCCAGCGTCCTCACTATCTTTGACCTCAGTGGGTGTTCCCAATGGTCATTATTCGACGAGCAAATTGCGCCCCTAGTAAGTGGGGGGGAGAACCAAGGCAATACCGAAGCAAAACCAGTCGATCCAGCAACTAAAGCTGCCATGATCTCGGACAACCAAGGATGACGTGTACGCCACTGCTCTATCAACGCCATAGCCCAGACTCTATGTTCTAGACTTTAATGATGCTCATTATTGAGTCATAGACAGTAAGTCAGATGCTATACCTTACAACCCTGCCCTGTTTTATTTTCATATATGCCACAAGAGGGCCGAGCAACCTTCCAGCTTCCCTTCCATGTTCCGTAAGTTTGTACGTTACCCTGATTGGCGGTCCCTCTTCGACGATCCTTTCAACCAGTCCAGATTCAGCACAGGTCGTGAGCTTGTCCGAGAGAGTTCTGCTACTAATTCCCATCAAGAGGCTACGCATCTCATTGAAGCGCCTTTCTCCAGCAACATACAAGGTTGCTAAAATTTCTATTGTCCACTTTGAACTAAATACTGAAAATGCCCCTACAGCAGCCTCAACTTCCCAGTCAATGTCAATATCATCTTTGTAATATGACTCGAAAATACCTCTTATGTTCGAACCACATTCTTTCACATTATTTATTGAATCTTCGACTTTTCTGAAATCCTCTTCAGAAACTTCCATCGGCCTATTTCCCATGAATACCAGATAGTCAGAAGGGTATCTAGTGTATAAATTGCACCATGGTTTAATCTGCCTCACTTACAGCTTAATATACTGTGCCACCCTCCTAGTGTTAAAACCACACTAGGTTTAAAGAGGAAACTAATAATGGACAGATGGCTAGAAGAATGGACTGATGAATTAATGGCGAATTGGAAAGATGAGAGAACGAATCAATCAGAAGAGGGTAATCTCTGATGAACTGGCTGAATTCGATAATTAGTGCTATGGCGGACTGCCGAGCACCCTCATGGTCACAGTATCCAAGAAGGTGATAGAATCGTAATGACAGGTCTGCAGTCAATAGCAGCCTGCCCGTCATGCGGATCCCCCTGTCTGGTGTACCAGGAGTATATCACGCCGCAACTGAGAAGCGCCTCGTGCGTAACCTGCGGTGTTGTGTCCCTGGCATTCCATTAGAGGTCATACGCCAAAATCGGGCTGCCTACCTTCAATCAAAGCCGAAAGGCCCTCTAGGGCATCGCTTGTTTTGAAAGTCGATTCCAGGCAGTCAAGCTCTTTCTGTAGGCCTTTATGCAGATCTTCACCTGTACTAACTGCCGTGTTCAGCAGGTCATTGGCCTTGAATAAAGCAGTTCTGGATGTCCTTGAAATCAATTTGAGCTGCCTTGCGACCTCCTTGCTGCCCGTATCAAAACCTTTTGGGGGTTCTCCTGAAAGAATCGACTCAATACACGAGTCTTCATAGAATGAAGATGCAAATGAAACAACTTCATTTGTATTGTCAACGGGGGCCCAGTTGAATTTATTGTCGGGTTTTCCTACTGCGTTCAACTCTGTCAATGTGTTTTGGATTTCAGATGAATCCACAAGATGTGTCAGTAATCCAAAGGCTTTAGCAGTCTTATGGTCAATAAAGTTGCCACCTAATATAGCATATCTAGCCCCCTCAATACCACAAATCCGCACTGCCCTCTGAGTCCCCCCTAGTCCTGGATAGATGCCAATGCTGGTTTCAGGGAAACGTAAAAGGGTCTTTACAGTTCCAATTCTATAATCACAAGATAGGGCTAGCTCAAGACCACCACCAAGGGTCATTCCAGTAGTCAATGCAACAGTTATCTTTGGACTATTTTCAATCGAGCTTAGCACTTTGTGGCCTTGTGCGGTGAAGTCATAGATCTCCTGTATCCGTCCTTCTCTAATTTTATCGACGAAGAACTTCACATCTGCACCAGCAACGAAGGCCTTACCAGCACCTTCTAACACAATCATGTCTACCTCCTTCATCTGGTTAATTTCTTCAATGGCCCCCTCCAATTGCCCCATCAGTGTCACGTTAAGTGCATTCATGGCCTCCGGTCTATTGAGTCTTAATGTCGCAATCTTTCCTTGAACTATCACATCAACATATGAGAATTCAAATTGGCTTTCTCTGCTTGAGAACCATTCAGGTACATTCAGTCCAGTTTCCATTGAGAATTTCTTTGCAACTCTTATTGCTTCATCAACCCCTATTCTATTGGCTATCTCAAATGGCCCAGTGGACCATCTAAGACCGACCTTTGCCCCCCTGTCGACATCCTCAATGCTGCAGATGCCCTCATCCACAATCTGAGAAGCTATTGACAATACTAATCCTAGGAGCCTGTCTCTTACTATGATTGACTGCTCTTCTTCACACTCCACCTCTTCATCGATTTCCCACATCTCTCCATTTTCCACCAATGCTCTAAGATTCGGAGCTCCCCGAAAGCGTGGGACATCTAGCTGCTCCGCTAGATAATCAGTCGAATGGAGGGCAATTGTCGGTCCAGTGAGATTCATCAGGGCAAAAGGACCAAGACCTATTTGGAATACTTCGCAAGCTATTGTATCAATCTGCGCTGCTGTAGCCACGCCTTCATCTAGAAGAAGACAGGCTTCGTTTAACCAAGGCACGAAGAATCGATTTACCACAAAGCCAGGCCGGTCTTTACAGACGATCACAACCTTTCCCATGGCCTTACAATACTGCTCCACTGTAAGTATGGTTTCACGGGAGGTGGAGGATGCGGGGATTATTTCGACAAGGCGATTTTTTGCCGGGTGGTAGAACCAGTGTAGTCCCACGAATCTGTCCGGCCTCCCTGTCGCATTGGCTAGTTGGTCAACCGAGAGCGAAGATGTGTTTGTAGCTAAAATCGTATGTTCATGACATACCTTATCGAGGACTGAGAACACTTCTTGCTTGACATCGAAGTCCTCAAAAACCGCTTCAATCACCAAATCTGTTTCAGGAGAAACATTCTCATTACCCACTATCCCTGAAATACGGGAATTAATTTCATCCACATCGGCCTGCCGGAATATTCTACGTTCCATGGCTTCATCCAGGAAACCGTTAATGATCCCAATTCCTCTATTGACCCACTTTTGCTCCCTGTCCACCATCTGAACATTAAAACCCTCTTGGGAACTCTTCTGAGCAATACCAGATCCCATGTTACCAGCACCGATTACTGCAACAGATTCGATCGCTCGCATGACCCATCGAGAGTGATTACGCCCATATATCCAACGGAACAACTAACTCAATATGGAGAATAGTCTTCGAGCATGAGCCTTGGGGGAAAGATCCAGCTCTTTTAGCCTAGATCTTCCAGCCATGATCCACTTATTTCGTATAGACTCATCTTTCGCCTCTTTAAGTGCACCATGCCAAGCTGCAATATCATCACGGGAAACCAATCTCCCATTTTCCCCGTCTACTATTGTGTCCTTGAATCCCCCCTCATCAACGAAAATAGCCGGAGTTCCCACAGAGAATGCTTCTATTGGAGTGAGTCCGAAAGACTCACGATGGGCCATGCTAATAATTGCTGTAGAACTCCTCATCAGACTCACTAGCTCAGGGGAATCCAATCTGGGCGCTACCCAGAGCTCAACTCCACAGTCATGGGCATGACTCTTAATTCTCTCAATTGCAACTTCTTCCCCCCCACCAACATGTGCCAGTGACAGCCCAGTTCCACTTAGCATTGAGATTGCCTCCCATGTTCCCTTTGCCCAGGTTGCCCTCCCAATGCATACAACGTACTCACCATTTCCGTCGAATGGATTTTCTACATCATCTGAACTGTCCTGTGGAAATTCCGATGTGTCGACACAAGGCCATAATACCCCAGCATTCACCCCATAAACCTCCTTAGTTCTCTTCGCAGAGAAGCTTGAGTTCCCACTAATTTTCGAATTCTCACGTGATGTCAATTTCCCAATCAAACCCCGGTCTCTTCTTCTGGCTCTCGATAGTAGAAGTCTGCTAAGCCTCGGGTTCCTTTTTGGTGAACCATCAACGGTTCTGTGCAAGGTGTCCTCGTAAAGTCCTCTATGTGGTTCATGCATTAATAGGTGGACTCTTAGTTCATCTGTAAGGTGATCAATTAGTGGAAGGCTACCATCTCCACTCGCCAAGTGAAGCGCGTCTGCTCCAGCAAGAGCCTCCTGCAATCCTTCGCAGGTCGCCCAGGCGGCCGAGGCTGTACTCCTATCACTGTCCAGAATCGTGGATATTGAGCCAGACCCCATTTCCCAATTTTTCTTTGGTAGGATGAGTGGTATCTTATTTCTTGCACAAACCTCTTCTAGTTCGATGGAAGGTTGAATAGTGGCCATTTTCACCTCAAAAATCTCATTCAGAGCAGGAAGAACCCTAATCATGTCCCTCTCAGCGCCGCCCATCGATCCGAAGGTACCCTTGGCAACCACCAATCTCAGCCTATTACTTTCAAATTTCACACTACGGAACCACCCTGTTGTACACCTCTAGAATCCTATCTGTGACATTCGACCAAAGGAAATCAGTAGAAGCAGAATAACCATTTGATCCCCATAGTGAAAGCTCTTCGCTGCCTTTGTTTGCAATCTCTGACATTGCAGTAGACAGAGCCCCAATGTTCCCACTCGGAACTTGCAGGCCACAATCGTACCTATCAACCATTGAGCCTAATTCATTAACGTCGGACATTATTACGGGGGCAGAAGAATGCATAGCCTCTAGAAGAACGGTAGGAAGACCTTCAAATCTAGATGGTATCACTACTGCGACGGAATTCTCATAGAGCCACCTTTTCTCTGCGTCGGAGACGAGCCCCAAGATCCAAGTTGATTGACTGGAAATCGAATTAGCATTGCGATCTGCCAGCCATTCTGACAACTCTCCTTTGCCTGCGATCGCAAGATCAAATCCAGGATCCTCTCCGAGGGATTCCATTGCATCCATGAGGATATCCAGCCCCTTCTGCTCACTCAGTCTCCCGATAAAGGAAATCAGAGGTCTGGACCGGTTTCTCAAACCCAGTGCTTTTGGTGCGGCCGGGGTATCAAGAACCGGTGAAAAGCCATTTGGGATCACATCTAGGTCACCCTTGACACCCTTTTTCCTCAGCAGGTCCTTGAAGAATGGAGTCAGTACTATTCTGGCATTTGATGCATGCAAAGTTCTACGTCCTTGTAGGGCCCATCTGAATCTCTTCAGGGCTCTCCCAGCAATTGTCTTCTTTACGTAGTCATTATGATATGTAGTGACTACCGGTTTACCTGCTTTTTTGGCCTTTGCAAGCGTTCTTCTAATGAGAATTGGAAGAGTATCATGAAGATGAACTACGTCAACATCACTTAGATCAAGATTGCGTACCGAGACCACAGGGTCAACCCCTGCAATTATTCTACTGGAGGGGATTCTGACGACTTCTATGCCACCTCTAACGAACCTCCTCTCTTCGTGAGGCGGTACATCAGCACACCAAACCGTTACCCTGTGGCCTCTGCTGACCAACTCTCTACCAATCTGTTCTACGTGTTGGTCCCCCCCTCCCACGTGTGGCCAAAACCATACGTGGACCAGCAAGACATGTAGTGGCCGGGACGCTTCCATTGAACCCCGACCTACTGTATTGTTTGAAAATACCCGTACCCATGGGTCTGAACAACATCCCGTTTTTAGCCCATAAGCCAACTCTCAGTCCATGTTCCGACGCGTCATTCTGGCTGGGGACCAATCTAAAGCTCATTTCGGACATCAGGTGAATCATGAAGTTGTAGAGGAACTCCTCGACAAAGCCAAGGTTCCCGGTTGGACGAAGGCAGGTGTATACTGGGGAGACAGTGGACGGAGGGCCTCTAGAAAGGAATTATCAAGGCTTTTTTCAGAAGCCAAGGCAGATCTCATTCACATCACCAACCAAGAGCATGCCAATCTAATCCCAGATGATTTATCACTACCAGTTGTAATCTCAGTACACGATCTATTCGATTTCCGCCCCAGATCAATGGAGGCTGGTGATATTGCAGTTTCTTTAGGTGATAGAAAACCTAGCTCATCTCGAACCAAGCAGATCAATAGCACTAGAGCAGCCTTTTCTAGGGCGGATCTAATTCTCTGTTCTACAAACAAGACTCTTGAGGACTGCCGTTCAATGTTCCCTTCATCCAGATCAATATTGGTCAGGGACTCAATCGATGCAGACTTCTGGGATCCAATCATGAATCCTCGCAGTAGGGAAATCCTCGGCAGTTTTGATGATCCTGATAGACTCCTCTTGGTCTCTGTGGGCGGAGAAGATAAGAGATGGCGCAGCCAATTCATAACACAAGTTCTTGAGAATCTCCCGAATAATGTGGCAAGTGAGATTAATCTAGTTAGAATTGGAATTGAGAGGCTCGATAGCGAGCAGATAGCTGCAGCCTACCAACACGCTGAGGCCATGCTCTATCCAGGGGTTTCTGTTGGCTTCCGTTGCCCCCCATTGGAGGCAATAGCCTCTGGTTGCCCCGTCTTAGCATCGAATCTCCCCAATCATGACGAGATTTTACCAGAGGGATGCATTCTTCCTACCATGGATGTTAGTGCGTGGGTATCGTCAATTACCTCCATTCACCATGAATGGAGAAGAGCCGGATCCGAAACAAGACTAGAAGACGGGAGACTATCTTCGTTTGCCAGATCAACAATGGGCAGGGATTCCCACGGCCTTTCTCTTTCAGAGGCCTATGAATCCGTTTTTTCTTAATCCGATTGTGGCAATGATGCTACCAGACAGCATCATTCAATAGAGCGAAGTCGTCCCGAATGATAATGACGAGAAAAAGAGCCATCATTACTGGAGTAACCGGGCAGGACGGCTCATATCTAGCGGAACTTCTCCTGGAAAAAGGCTACGATGTATTCGGAGTCGTCAGGAGGACCAGCCAACCAGTTCAAAATAGAAGACTCATCAACCACATTTTTGATAATCCAAATTTCCAGATAGTCAGTGGCAACCTAAGTGACCAAGTCTCCATAGACCAATGCGTGAAGAAGGTCCGACCGGATGAATTTTACAATCTCGGCGCCCAATCATTCGTCCCTGAATCATGGAAATCACCGACATATACTGCCGATATTACCGGCTTAGGTGTATTAAGGTGCTTAGAGGCATTAAGGGAACACGCTCCCGATTGTAGATTTTACCAGGCAGGATCCAGTGAGCAGTTTGGAAAGGTCAGGGAATCCCCCCAAAACGAACTTACCCCCTTCCATCCTCGCTCACCATATGGATGTGCGAAGGTGTTCGCACATGACATAACTAGGAATTTTCGCGAGTCTTACGATCTATTTGCCTGCACTGGGATACTATTCAACCATGAGAGCCCCAGAAGGGGAATTGAATTTGTCACTAGGAAGATAACTCAATCTGCAGCCAGGATAAGCCTAGGTTTGCAAGAGCTCATGGAAATTGGAAACGTCAATGCACGTCGTGACTGGGGATACGCTGAGGACTATGTGGGAATGATGTGGGAGATGCTGCAAAACGATAAACCAGAGGATTATGTTGTCGCCACTGGTGAGGATAAGTCAGTGAAGGACTTCATCAACGCTGCATTCAATCACGTCGAAATCGAATTAGAATGGAGCGGAGAGGGAATAGAAACAGTCGCAGTGGACAAAAACGGGGTCATCAGAGTCAAGACAAATCCAGATTTCTACAGGCCAGCAGAGGTAGATCTCCTCTTAGGAGACCCCTCCAAGGCAGCAAGGGAATTGGGCTGGGAACCCAAGACAAACTTCAGTGAACTTGTTTCTATGATGATGGAGAACGATCTCGAGATTCAGAAAAATGAGATGACTTAGTCGAGGCATCAACACAGTATGACATGCAGAAGTTGGGGTAGATAGTCATGCTAAATGTCACAGATCTTCGAAAGGGATTCGGATCAGGAAGGAGGAGACTTGAGGTTCTAAAGGGAATTGACATGGAAATCGGGAAAGGCGAGCTAGTTAGCCTCATGGGACCAAGTGGATGTGGAAAGAGCACACTACTGAATATAATCGGCGGTTTGCTCGAGGCCGACTCCGGCAACATTTCGATGGGTTCTTTCAATTACGGAACCAGTCACCCCAGCAGAAGCAAGGTCGTCGACGTGAGGAGGAAAGCAGTCGGCTGGATATTTCAGGACTTCCATCTCCTGGACAGGCTGAATGCCCTTGAAAACGTGGCCTTCAGCCTGGAGCTATCCGGGACCCCTTCCTCGGAATCAGGGAGTAAAGCGGCTAAAGCGCTGGAGAGGGTTGGGCTGGCGGACAGGATGGAGTTCATCCCAGACCAGCTGTCTGGGGGTCAGCAGCAGAGAGTAGCAATAGCCAGGGCAATAGCGGGTTCGAGACCCCTCATACTAGCCGACGAGCCAACTGGGAACCTTGACGTAAAGAGCGGCGAGCGGGTGATCAAGCTGTTCCAGGATCTGTGCGCGAACGACGGCCTTTCCGTGCTGATGGTTACCCACGACCCCTTGCTTGCCTCCATGGCAGATCGAATGCTACTGCTCAAGGATGGACTTACCGCGGCATCTGACATACGCTCAGCATGGGGATTAGAGGAGGGGTGAGATGGATTTCAAGGTGCTAGCTTCGGAGGTCTTCCCGACGATGCTCCAAGCCTGGGTGGGCCTGGCTTTCCTGATAGTCTTCCTAGTCGGAGTCTCCAAGGCCGCATCACTGCTGTACAAGCTGATCAAGCCAATAATCGAGCCGGCGAAGGCAAAGGCAGGCAGCAGCCAGGCCCTCTCTTTCAAGGAGAGTGCTGGGGACTGGTACGAGTCATTCAAGATGCGCTGGCTAGCCGCCCCGGAAAACATCTCCATGGCCGTCAAGAGTGCGTGGAGGGGTCGAGAGAGAGGACTTGCCATCTTTTCCGGTGTCTTCCTCTCCTCTTTGGTGATTACAACCGTCCTCGCTTACGCCGTTGGTCTGAACCAGGGCTTCTTCCAGTTCGCCCTAGAGCAGGAGGTGTTTGATGCCAAGATCGATATGCAGGAGGAGCCAATCGATGGAAACTGGGACGTCAGGACCAACAACTCGGACCTGTGGGAGTCCATGTGTGACGAGTTTCTCGAGATGGACGAGTTCTCGGACTGCGGGCTGGTGTTTGGCAGGCAGGGGATCAGAGTCTCTGGCTTCTTTGATCAAAACTACTTCGCATCACAACCACTCAATGTAGAGGATGTAAGCGGGTCCACAGGCGATTGGGAAAACGTAAGCTGGAATTACCCTGAGGCCATCGAGAATGGGCCACCAACAAACGACAAGAGAACCATCCGATTCTACGGCGACGGAGTCTGGGACGGGGAGCTTGGGGAGAGGCACTCTAAGTCTATCATCTTCGGAGATTGGCCCTCAACAGCCGCAGATGCTGAGGCGAACAGGTCTGTCATTCTACCGTCCAAAATAGCGAGTTCAGCGGATGTGGAGGTTGGCGACACGCTTGACAACCTCACGTTCTCCTACGTCATTGGCCAGTACAATATCTACGATGTGGATGTTGACGAGATATACGAGAACTGCAACGGAACGACAGACTTCAACGCGCCGGCAGAGTACGTTTTCTGCAAGAGGGAACTCAACGTCACCAACCTCAAGGTTACAGCAATATACGAGGAGGGAGACTTCGGGAACCCCACACTGCTCTTCCACCCGGTCATCGTCTCCGATTCCGTGCTAAGCGACGAGCAGAAGACCATACTCACGCAGAATGACCACGCATACCTCGGGATGGCTGTGGACCGGACCGAGATTCCCACTGCATCAACCTCAACGGCCACACGATGGCTCGGGGACCTGAAGAAGGGCCTGGAGGAGGTCAAGGGCGACGTCAGACTGGTCGACCCAACGACCAACGAGTCCTACACGGCCGAGGGAGTCACGATTCCGAGACTGATGGTGCTGGGACCCTGCTCCGATCAGGTATCTAGTGAGATGCTGCTGGAGATCCAAAGCGATAAGTTCAGCGGGGAAAACATCTCGGTTGGCCAGAGCGATGGAGAAGTGGCGACGTATGACAACTTCACCTTGCTCTTTGGGAAGAGCGAACAGAATTGTCAGCCCAATTTTCCTTATGCATTCATCACCGTGGAGTACACCGACATCATCTCCGGTACGATCACCTTCCTGAACATCTTACTAGGTTTCATCCAGGTCTTCGACTACATCCTGGTCATCCCCATTGTAGCTCTCTCTTTCGTGGTCCTGATCTACGGGCTAGTCCTATCGCTCGAGCAGCGGAGGAGGGAGGTTTCAATTCACAGGGTAATCGGAGGGACGGAGGACACCCTGTCGAGGATGATGGTCCTAGAAATTTACGCCATTGGAACGGTGGCTTGGGCATTGGGATTCGCACTGGCCTCCGGAGCGGTTGAGATAGTCCTTAGAGCCGTAGGCTTCCTCAGGTTCACGGAAGCGGGCGAAATAGATGTCAATCCCGTCCTAAGCTTCGCATCGACCCTAGTGGTTACCCTGCTCACAGTGGGCGTTGCGTACTACTACGGAAAGAAAAGGACATCGGAGTTCCTGAGCATTGAGATAGACGAAGGAGTCAGGAGAGTCGCTAAGGAGAAGGAGCCAAACTACCTTCTGCAATGGGCTATTTTCACCGTGGGACTTCTATCCTACGTCGAGAGTTGGATCGAGTCCCGTGGGGGCTTCTGGAGATGGGGCGGCGGCGGTATTATCGAGTCATTTATACCAAATGCGATAGTACTTTTGCTAGGGCCGTTCTTCCTGTGGATAGGGGGAGCTCTGGTTCTATCGAGGATTGGGGCCGCTGGTCCCCAGATCCTGAACCGACTCGCTGGCTGGACCCCCGCCATTTCGGACATAAGGAGGGGTCTGAGCGGTTCCGGCTCCAGCTCCTCCGTGAACAGACTGTCTCTAATCATGCTCCTAACGCTCTCCATAGTGACACTGGCAGCAGTCCAGGGGCACACGGGTACACTGGTTGACGAGAGGACCACCAACTCACAGAATGGAGCTGATCTGAAGATCCAGTTCGACTCGCCACTCACCGAGCAAGAGGTGATGACCATCGTGAATAGCTCGATAAGATCCGTGGATGACAATGATATCTCGGAAATAGTCTCGATGACCTCCGTGGGAAGCATCTTGACGTCGTTAGAAGAAGGTGGGTCAATCCCGACTTGGATTCTCTTCGACGGACACGAGGACACCTTAATCTGGGACAAGCAGGCTATCCCCGGGGACGAAATATCTACGATCTCCTCAGAGTGGGGAGCCACTTCCTACACCGCTGGAAGCGGGTTGGAGGGGGCATTGAAAGAACCCATAGTCGGGCAGTTCCTGACGATACAGTACACTACCTACTCCCTGAACCAGTTCGGGATCCCTGAGGTCTCCGGGGTCGAGAATGCTTCGGTGAAGTACGTGGGAAGGCACAATTGGGTCCCGGGCTACTCTCCTGCTGAGGCCGATAACTCGATGGTCATAGGGGAGGGGGTTTACAGGAGCCTTGTCGGAGGTGCAGTTGCAGACTCGTACAGCTCCACAATATGGATGTTCGAGCTTTGCGAGGAGAAGGAGAAGGGCTGCGCTGATGCCCTGGAGACACTGAGTGCCGATCTAAGCAGCGTGGGAGGGGTCGTCTTCGCAAACGACTGGTCCAGCACCCATGAGCAGAACGAACGCAACGGCGGGCTGATCTTCGGAACCCCGGGACTTCTTTCGATGATGTTCGTCGTAGCTGCGCTGGCCTCGGTTTCATCTGCGTTCGTATTCCTCTCCCTTGTTCTGAGTCAGAGGAAGAGGGAGCTCGCTATTCTGCAGGCGATCGGCGCCAGTCCCAACCAAGTGGTCAGGCTGGTACTATTCGAGATAATGTCCATACTTCTCGTAAGCATTTTCCTGGGAGTCACCCTCGGTCTTGCAGTATCTGAGTCGTTCAACGGATTCTTCGGGATATTCGGCTTCCTGTTCCAGCTGTTCCTCGGTCAGAGCGATCCGATAAGCAGGGACCTTGTTTGGCCTTGGATGGAGCTGGTGATAGTGAACGGGCTGGTGCTAGTAGCAGTCATTGCCTCGCTTCTGTTCACGACTAGGCGAGCCCTGAAATCGGACCTTGCCGTTGTATTGAAGGGGGAGTGAGATGGAAGCAGGAGAAAAGAACGAAATCCTGAGGGCCAACTCCCTCTATCATATCTACGAGTCCAACGCCGAGGACGGGAACGTAGTGGCTCTCAGGGGTCTCAGTGTCTCAATAGCCGAGGGTGAGGCCGTCGCGGTCGTGGGCCCCTCGGGATCAGGCAAGTCGACTCTCTTGAAGTGCCTCGGGGGGCTGATGAAGCCGAGTGCGGGATCTGTCGAGCTAGGCGGCAGGAGGATGACCCGATTGACAGGCCCAGAGTTAGTGGAACTGAGGCAGAAGACGGTGTCCTTCATCTTCCAAGACTCCAACCTTCTCCCTCACCTGAATGCCCTCGACAACGTGGCCCAGCCGCTTCTTCACCAAGGTGTGCTTGCCCGCCCAGCCAGGAAGAAGGCCAGGGACCTGCTCGACAGCCTAGGCATGGTGGATAGATCTCACGGCATGCCGGAGCAACTTTCAGGCGGTGAGCAGCAGAGAGTTGCCATCGCCCGAGCTCTGATAACGGACCCGAAGCTGATCCTAGCGGATGAGCCCACCGGGGCTCTGGACCCCATAACTAGCAGGGAGGTCTTGGGGCTGTTCGACCAGCTGCACAAGGAGAGCTCCGTCGCCTTCCTGCTGGTGACTCACAACCGAGAGGTCGCGTCGTTCTGCGAACGTTCCCTAGAACTACGAGAGGGGCGGTTCGTGGCGCAGCATGGCGTGGACGTGGATATAGGCGATCTATCAGACTCGAGGGAACTCATTGTGGACGATTCCGGGACTGTCACCCTCCCTCCCGACGTCCTTCTGAAGGTTGGAGGCCCGGGCCGCTTCGAGCTCCCGGAACTGAAGCGAGACGTACTCCATCTTGAGAGGGTCGAGGAGGAGAAGATCATGGTAGAGGGGTCCGTGAAAATGAAGCTATCCGACTCATGCCCGGCCTGTTTCCACAAATACGGAGACAGTGAGGAGCAACTGTGCCCGGATTGCGGATCCAGCAGGCCAATGGTTCAAGCCTGAGGAAGCACAAACTTCTGTGGCTTTGCAATCCCAAGATCAGTGGGAAGCCCCCTAGTCTTCTCAGGCAAAGTAATGGGAATCATCTCACGCCCAATCAGTGCCACTCTGCTCTCTCTCCTTTCTGATAACACCTCTCTTCCCACCATTGGGGCTAGTAGGCTCGAGAACTCCATTATCTCTGCATGGCTGGGCATGTTCTCTATTGATAGGTTTTTGCGACTGTTCCCAACGAAGACATAGCCCTTTGCTTCGATGAAATCGGGGTCTGCAATGTTGTCAAGGCGTGCGTAATCTTCGTGAAACCCAAGGGATTCCCCTTTGATTAGTGTGTGCCGGCAAACGGTACGAGTCTCAAGGCTGGGGAGGAGCTCTAGTGTCTGCTCAAGCTTGTTGAATGCAGACTTGTCAAACTTAGGCTTACAAAGACGGTTAAAAAGCTCCTTATTGGGGGCATCTACACTGACATAGAGCTGCGTTGGGAGGGTGTCTAGATTCTCAATCACCTTTGGCAGACTGCCATTGGTAACCAGAAATGTCGAAGTTCCATGCTGGTGGCATATATCGAGAAACTCGCCTAGTCTGGAGTAAAGGGTGGGTTCGCCGTTTAACGAGATAGCGACATGCTTCGGGTTTTGCGCCGCCTCCCATTTCTCTCGATCTGCCTTCGGATTCCCGCCGTATCCCGTCAATAGGCGCCGGTGAGCCCTGACAGACTCTAGGTACAATTCATATGGGTCATCATCTATCTTGTTCAGAGTATCAGAATGAGGCTCTCTCCAGCAGTAGGTACAGCCTAGATTGCATGTATCAACATTGGGTGCCATCTGCATGCATCCATGGCTCTCGATTCCATAGAAGGTGCCCTTGTAGCATGATCGATCTGCAATCAGGCTCTGTTTGGTCCAATGGCAAACTTTGACCCCGCCATGATCCCCTACCAGATGGTATCTCTGTTTTGCCAGACGGTTGGCAATCCTAGGCTCAATCTTGGTTATTGGACTCTGCATGGCCCCTCCTCAATCACTCTGGAGGGACGAATCCCCTTGAATGATTCCTTAAACTCAATGCGTTATTGCACGACGATGCGAAGATCGGTGGCATTCTGTATGGCACTCATTTTGACCTCCTCTTCACTATCTGGATGCCTATCAAGAATGGACGGCCAAGGCTCAATTGACGAGACTGACATCAGCATCTCCCCACTCCCACTCATTGGGGCCGAGCTCCAGACAGTTACATTTTCCTCCACTAGATCAATGAGCGTTTTCATCCCCTATTTCGTACTGGACCCCAACACCGGATTTGTTGTCAATGGGACTATCTTACATCTTTCTAGATCGGATGAGCAATCACTAGAGATGCTCGCACCATCAAATACCAAGAGCGCCTTCTTTCTCCTAGGTGAGGAAGGACGTGAGAAATGGCCAATTAGAGACTCCAACCAGTCATGGCCACAGTGGTTCTCCTCAGAGGACTTCTTTGCAGACCCTCACCAGTGGATTGAACACCCAGTGCTTCGAATGAATAGAACCGACGCCTCTCCTTCCGAGGGGTCATTACATGGAACTGGGATTATCGATGGTCTATCTGTTTTCGAGTTCATGCTAGAATTCGCAGATCCTGACACCGGCTTCAACAATCTCTGGGGGCCGTTTGTACCATTTGATCCGAATTACGAGACCGCTCTAGATTTCCTTGAGGCACGCCTCTCTTCGTTTGGATTCCAAACTGAGATTCATCGATACCTTGCATCATCTAGCCCATATGCCGTCAATCTCTGCGGCTACAAAGAAGGCTCGGTCTTCCCCGATGAGTATCTTGTCCTTGGGGCTCACCTTGATGCCGCCGAACCAGGCAGCCCGCCAGGGGGCGGAACCAGCGTGGGAGCCCATGACAACAAGGCCGGAGTTGCTTTGATGCTTGAAGCAGCCCGGGGCCTTTCCCAGTTTGACCATAGGAGAACCCTAGTGGTGTGCTTCTGGAGCAACGAGGAAAATGGGTACGACGGGGTGGATAGCTGGATAGCAAATATCCCCGATGGAGTAACAGTTACAAATTACCTCAATGCAGATGCAGTGGGTACCAACTGGCCCGGTTACTACACACTTGTTGTTGATTGCATACCAAACTACGATGATGAAAACATCGGCGATCAATGGGAGATGATTAGAATGCTGGAGTGGGTAGGAGTCTCCAACAACAACATCTCCGGGGCTCTGCAGCTTGGAAGGGAGATTTTCCACGATGAGGGATACGCCTCGATGAAGGACACCGACTCCTCGGACCAGAAGAGGGAGTCCATTTCAGTTCATGATAGCGATAGGGGTAGGTCTGACTACGAGAGATTCGCCGATCAACTAGGTGTTGTTAGTGTGGATTGGGGGAGCCTGACAGGAGGCTCGGACTGCTATCATGCGACTTGCGACACCCTAGATACTATGGTGGGGATGATGGAAACCGACAATGGCACCGGGCAGCAGAACCTAGTGGAGTCATTCGATTTGATATCATGGTGGATCTTCTCAGCAGCGACAATCCTAGACGAGTCACCGATTTACGACGACTAGTTGTACTTGATCCCCGTTCCGTATGCGAACACCTCGACCGCACGAGGGCCCTTTTGCACACTTGCAGGAGTCATCTCGGCAGTGTCAATTCTGACATTCAGGACCTCATCCCATCCCTCTGCTCTCGCCTGCTCCCTCAACCTCTGTTTGGCTTCAGCCCTAGCAGCCGCAATCACCTTGGTGAGTATGTCAATCCTGCCTCCAACAAGGTTCGTGAACCATGCGATGAGAAGGTGCCAATGACTGGGCCCATAGACTACGCTGGAGTAAACTAGCCCAGATTCCGAGACTCCCGAGGAAGAGTAATCTCCCCTCAGTGTGGAGAGAGGGTCCCTTCCAAAGTGGGCAATTGAGACATGCTCTCTCTCTACGATCGAGCTCACCTTCTTGTTCAGTTTTCTCCCGCTGAATATTGCCGCCCATAGCAACATTACAGGGTAAGCCAAACTCCACAGAATACCAATTGCAGCCAAGACAAAAAGCGGACTAAGGCAAATTAGGAAAAATCCGAGCCCCAACAGATCGTCTGGTTTCCTCTCTGAAGCCTCCTGAGCTGTGACTATGCTTGAGAAAAATAACAAAGCCAATAGCATCATTAGCATCAGAATTCTCATTCTGGATTTCTGGTTTAGCATGGAGAAAAACCCCGGTTACTCGACTTTCACAGCGGTACCATAGGCGAATAGCTCGGCAGCCCCACCAGTCACTGCGCTTGTGGCGAACCTAACATTCACTATCGCGTTGGCACCCCTGGCGGCTGCATCAGCAACCATCCTCCCCATCGCCTCATTTCGTGATTCTTCTAGTAATTCAGTATATTTCACCAGCTCACCCCCTACTACGTTCCTCAATCCTTGAGTGATGTCCCTGAAGACGTTCTTCGCCCTAACCGTGGAGCCACCAACGACTCCAAGGTTCTGTGTGATCACCTTCCCTGCTATCGTTTCGGTGTTGACCACCATTATTCCGTCTCTAACGTGCTGCATGGACAATCGAGTTGAGGGGTCGGATATAATCTCACTCTTCTTTAGAGTGGAATGCTGATGGCATCTCTATCGAGGTCTGGGGTCTACTTTGAATTGTAATCATCGCCAACCCGGCCGCCAGAGCCAACTCACAGAAAATAACACCGCCATATGATCCAATCTTCGAGAAGGCAACGAACAGATCCATGAATCCCATGTCATCAGGTATTGATTCACCGAATCTGTCCAGCCATCTCATCCAGACATGAGTGATGTAAATCTGGGAGGATGCGTGAACAGCCACCCAGATCCATGCAAGCTTGAGTCCCATTTCCCGGTCTTCAGCTGTCCACATCACGTAGACTGTTGGAATTGAAATCAGGAATAGCAAGGCCGAGGCCGCGGCCCCAACGTCCCAGAGGGCCATTTCACCCATTTCAATAACCGACTCGATCAAATCCTCACACGCGGGATCCGGATCTTCACTGCACACCTCCTCAGGATCCAAATCGTTAACGAATGAATCAAACCAGAATCCAGTAGCAGTCAGAGAAATCGCCCCAATGAGGGATGAGAACCCCAATAAGCCGATGAAAATAGCCCCACCCTTTAGCCACCAGGGGGAAACCTCTCCCTCACTAGCTTTGGGCAGGTAATAGCTTTCCATCAGACTCATCGTAGTGGCCTTCAGCCAAAGAAGTATCAGTCCATTGATCCCATTCGGACCCTCTTCTTGGATTTGACCCTGGGGTAAATGCACTGTTTCGAGGGGTCTACAATGAAGCCCAGCCTCAGGAAGTTCCTACCCAGAATCATCTTGTGCTTGAGCTTGATTCTATCTGCAAGACACACCTCAACATCGAAGTCCCTGTCCGCGATTTGGAGTGTGGTTCGAATTACAGGGCGTAGTGACTCGTGCCCCCCTGTATCCCTAATCCTGCGCCACTTGAAGATGGGCCTCTCCACCCACCCGTCTCTTAGTTTGAACCTGATCTTTGTCTCAGGAAGGCACTCGATGATCTCGATTTCAGAGGCATGCAGTGTGTTCGACCAAGCACCAGTGTCAACCTTTGCTAGCACAGGCCCCCTCTGCAGCTCGGGTATGCCAACCCACTCCCTCCAACCAATAGTCGCTGATCCGTCCATTTTCTCTCGAGCACGCGTCCAACCTCATTTTTCAATGCAACGACTACTCTTGCTATTACCAACTCCGTCTAATGGAAGCAATCGTTGAAGTACGACCCTCCTCGCGTATCCCTAATGGCGCAAGGCAACATAGACTTCGCACTCACTTTCGATGATGTTCTTCTCCTGCCAGCAGAGTCTGCAGTACTTCCCGCTGAGGTGGACCTGTCAACAAGACTCACAACAGGTATCTCCCTGAATGCACCAATCGTTTCTGCCGCCATGGACACTGTTACTGAGGCTGGCATGGCCATCGCTATGGCACAGAGTGGAGGGATTGGGGTCATCCATCGCAACATGAGCATCATGGAACAGGCCGAGGAGGTCGACAAGGTCAAGAGGTTCGAGTCTGGAATGGTCCTCGAGCCAATTACCGTTGAACCCACAATGACTGTCGGGGAACTACGTGAACTCAAGCATCAGCACGGTTTCTCCGGATTCCCTGTGATCAATGGAAATGGCGGAATCGTTGGAATGGTCACGAATAGGGACATTCGTTTCGTCGAGGACGGAAGCACTCAGATTTCTGAGGTCATGACCACTGATTTAGTTACCGTGCCAGAGCATGTGGATCTGGAAGACGCCAAGAGGCTGCTTCACAAACACAGGATTGAGAAGTTAGTTGTGGTTGATGACGGAGGCGGTTTTTCAGGCCTAATCACTGTCCGTGACATCAACAGGAGCAACGACAATCCCCACTCCTCGAAGGACCATAGGGGCAGGCTGCTTGTGGCCGCGGCAGCGGGTACTGGCGAGAATGGCATCAATAGGGGCATGGCTTTGTTCGAGGCCGGAGCAGATGTGGTCGTTGTCGACACGGCACATGGCCATTCCAAGGGCGTACTTGAGACGGTCCGGGCTCTGAGAGAGGCGGCTGGCTCGGAGGCCCAACTGATAGCTGGGAATGTAGCGACTCCTGATGCCGCCGCTGCCTTGATAGAGTGCGGCGCAAATGGCATCAAGGTCGGAATCGGACCCGGTTCAATCTGTACAACAAGAATTGTAGCAGGAGTCGGCGTACCCCAGCTGACTGCGGTAATGGGCGCAGTTGAAGCCTGCTCAAAATCCGGGACCCCTGTAATCGCTGACGGCGGAATCAAGTATAGTGGAGACGTTGCCAAGGCCATCGCCTCTGGTGCAGATTGCGTGATGATCGGCTCCCTACTAGCAGGAACAGACGAATCACCTGGTGACATTATTCTCTATCAGGGAAGGTCCTACAAGCAATACAGGGGAATGGGGTCACTTGGGGCCATGAGCCAGGGGTCCGCAGACAGGTACTTCCAATCTGAGCAAGGGGACACTAGCAAGTATGTCCCCGAGGGTATCGAGGGGCGAGTGCCAGCAAGAGGCCCAGTTGAAAATGTCCTGTTTCAGATAACGGGTGGCCTCAGATCTTCAATGGGCTACACTGGAAACGACTCAATTGAGAGCATGAAAACAAATTGCAGGTTTGTTAGGATTTCTAATGCTGGGCTAACCGAGAGCCACGTGCATGATGTAGAGATCACACGCGAGGCACCAAACTACCGAAGAATCAGGTGATCCCATGGAACGCATTGTACTCGGAGGCGGTTGCTTCTGGTGTATAGAGGCTGCAATCATGGGCCTAAAAGGAGTTCTTGAGGTCGTTCCTGGGTATTCTGGCGGGCATGTGGAAAACCCGACATACGAGCAGGTTTGTGGGAAGAATACGGGCCATGCCGAAGTAATTAGGGTGACATTTGATCCACAGGTAATAACTATGAAGACAATTCTTCGAGTCTTCTTCACTCTCTTCGATCCAACACAGGTCGATAGGCAAGGTAATGATGTTGGCCCACAGTACCGGAGCGCAGTTTTCTATAGCGATGAGAATCAGAGGGAGGATGTAATCGCTGTCATAGGCGAGACCTCTGAATACTACGGCGACCCAATCGTAACCGAGGTTTCCCAACTGGAGAACTTCTGGGTCGCAGAGGAATATCACCATGACTACTTCTCAAGGAACGGATCCAGTAACCCATACTGTATTTCCGTGGTAGCTCCGAAAGTAGCAAAGGCGAGGGCCAAACACGCCGGCCTATATGGGTGACCCCTCACTTTCCCCTGAACCCTGGCAACTGCATCTGTTGGGCTTGATTACGCCAATCTTGGTAATTACAGGAAACTATCTCGGCACTACAAGCCCGATCTTCGTCTCAATGGGGGTAGTGTTTGTCTGGGGCGTGGCCCCTTTACTTGATTTGGTCATGGGGGACTCAGAGGATCCAAGACCACCACGGGAATCAGGAACCCCCTTCGAGATCCTGCTATGGTGCCATGGTCTGACTCACCTAGTTGTCTTAGCCTCCTTCTTCTGGTTCGCATTCAATGAGGGGATGACATTATGGCTAATCGTAGCTGCACTCTCGACAGGACTCAGTGCAGCAACTTCAGCCATTGTCACTGCACATGAGCTGGGCCACAAGAAGCCGAGGAGCCCCGGTTGGAGACTAGCTAGGGTCCTCCTCTTCTCGATCAATTATCCTCATTTCACCACCGAGCACAATCATAATCATCACAAGTGGGTTGCTACGGAGAGGGACCCAGCTAGTCCCACCGCCAATCAAGGACTCTGGTCTTTCTGGGCTAGCACCATCCCCGGTCAGTTCTCATCTTCAGTCAGAATTCACAATAGGAAGGGTAGGACTGGCCTAAGTAACCCATCGTATCAAGGGCTTTTGCTGCAGACTGCAGCAATCGTTTCGCTTGCCATAGTTCCCGGTCACATGCGTTGGTTCGACGGGACTCCTTTGGTCGTGGGTTGGTTAGTTGCATCGGCAATAGCCATTTTGACTTTGGAGTATGTCAACTACATCAGGCACTGGGGGCTCAGGAGATCAGTGGACGATAGGCTTGAAGCGAGACATTCTTGGAACACAGAGGCTCGTTGGTCCAGGTGGAGCCTACTAGAACTAACTCGCCACTCCGATCATCACATGCGCTCCAGCGTCCCCTTTTGGCAGCTCCGCCCCCATGAGGGCACTCCAGAGCTAAGGTGGGGATATTACGCGTCTTGGTGGCCTTGCCTAGTCCCACCAATCTGGAAGCGTGTGATGACCGACAGACTCCCAGATAACTAGCTCTGACCAGTGAATAGCAGCGCAATTCTCAATAGTGCCCCGAGTGCGAACTCGATTATGGTACCGGATCCTGCCGATGTAGCTGCCGCCTCCACCACATCCGCGTTGATTCACACCGGCTTGCTCAGTGTCGGCCTCAGTAATCTATTCTGGAAGGGCTCCGAGCTTGACCCAAGTGACCCTCAGACCACCCTCCTAGTCGCTCTAGCACTATTCTGCCTGGCCCTCCCTTTCCAGGGAATGTACATCCTATTGAGTAGGATGATTAGGGAGTACAATGATCCAGTAATGGTGCCCGGATCAATCCTAAACCTCGCCTCACGTTGTGAGGTGGTAAGCTATGCATGTGGGATAACTGGATTCTGCTTGATGCTAATGAGGACCTCAATTGTCCTAGGAGGGACCCTCCTGGCATCGGCAACGCTGGTAATCCTACTCGCTCGCTCAGCAATGGCAGAGTCGGTGACGGGTCAAAATACATTCTAGTAGCCAATTAATCCAGCACGCCCTGCACCCTCTATATGCTCTGCCTCCTGTCGCGGTGCATGGTTTGGCAGAGTTTGCTTGCTAGAGGAATTTTCAGTGGAACGTTGGTGGTATTGGCTTCTGAGATAGGCAAGAGGTCGGCTTTGTTCGGTGCTATGGTGGTATCGATACCGCTGACTTCAATTCTCAGTATGTGGTTCATCCATCAGGATACTAGGGATGTAGCACAGGTCGCAGAGTTCGCAGACTCTGTTCTTTGGTTAGTTCTACCAAGTTGCGCTCTGTTCGTGATAATGCCGTTCCTTCTGCGCAGGGGATGGGAGTTCGCATCTGCGATTGGAGTCGGAATCGTCGCTACCATCATACTCTACGGCATCAGCATCATGCTAGCCACCCAAGTGGGTGGAATCGAGGCCTGAGTGGTAGGATGCCAGTTCTCAATGTCGCATTGATCGGCTCTGAGGAGCTGGCTAGAAGTCTCGGAAAGAGAGGGGATGTCCGGGATATCGAATCCTATGTTCACAAGGAGGAAAGAGATGGCAACACAATGGTACTGTCCTTTCTCAGACCACTTCGCCATCCTGAGAGACTCCGACCCCTTCTCAGTGTTCTGAACGTTGCAAAGTTCGGCATCATTGAGATTCAAAGAGTCGATTCCGCCCTTGGTGAGGCAATGGTCGCACTGGGCTGCTCGGGAATTGAAAAGGGACATGCAATAATCTCATCAGATGATGGAGGTTGGATTGATTCCGAGCAGGTCCGGATATTACTGAACCAAGCCGGCCTTGGCGATTGGGAGATTCATGACGGTGAGATCGATGAGCATGCAATCAGGGAGGAACTATTCGTTTTTCTCGAGAATTCGGCATCCGAGAGAGAGAAACTGGATGACTCGCCACTAGTCCTCCCTGTGGACCAGCACTTCAATGTCAAGGGAGTCGGTTTAGTTGCCATAGGATACGTTCAGGCAGGTTCCGTTTCCAAGCATGATGAGGTCGAAGTCCTTCCAGACGGTGAATTTGGTGTGGCAAGAAGCCTACAGGTCATGGATGACGACGTCGATCACGCATTCGCCGGTGATCGAGTGGGTCTTGCACTACGCAACCTAAGGGAGCAATCGTTACACCGAGGTTGCATGATTACAAAGAGAGCCTCAGGAGCACTATCGAGGCATGATAAATCGGAGGTAATCATTCTGAATGCACCTTTTCAGAAGAGACAGATTTCTGTTGGGGATGTTGTACACGCAGCAGTTGATCTACAATTTGTAGTGGGAAGGGTCCATTCGACAGAGGGCGACTTAATCACAATCATCTGGGATGCACCACTATGGATCAGGTCCGATAATAGCTCAAATGTCGTGATTGCCCAACTTGATGCCGAGCCAATGCGATTGATGGGAACCGTTTCCCACATCGAGCACGCCTAATCAACACAATATGTTTTCAGACACGCCCCACTCCAAAGGGCGAGACCTACAATGAGGGTGCTGCTGGGAAGTGGTGGAATAGCCACTGAGGAGAGAAGGAAGACCTATCGCAAGATGGTCCGCGAACACTTCTTGGGATTCTCCGAGGTTCTTTTCATACCATTCGCTTCCCATGATCATGCGAGCTACACCTCCAGGATGAAGGAATTTTTGGGTGAGGACGGGCCAAAACTAGTGGGAATAGGGGGCTCATCCCCACTAGAAGCAGTAATGAGGATGGAAGCAATCTATGTCGGTGGTGGAAACTCATTCCTCCTTTTGAATGAGCTCCATCAGAGGGGATTAATCAGCCCAATCAGGGACCGAGTCATTTCAGGGGCCCCCTATCTTGGAGTGAGCGCTGGAAGCAATGTCGCTTGTCCCACGATGATGACAACAAATGATATGCCAATCATTCTCCCACCCACCTTCGACTCCCTAGACATAGTTCCGTTCCAGATCAATCCCCACTATCATCCAGGGAGGATTCACTTCGTCGACGGAGACAAGATGACCGATCATTTTGGCGAGACTCGGTCCCAGAGGATTTCCGAGTTCCATAGATTGAACGACTTACCAGTTCTAGGGATGTGGGAAGGGTCATTTGTTATTTGGAATGGCTCCATCGGGGATCTTTCAGGGAGGGCGACAGCATTCTCCAAGGGTCAGGACCCCATTGAGCTAGTGGACGGGGACTCATTTGACTCACAACTTAACAAAGTGGGTTAACTACGCCCTTACCCAAGAGAGGGACATGGATTTGACTAGAGCAAGGGTCGCAAAGTGGCTACTTAGCGTTGTAGTGGTTGCTATGGTGGTGCTAGCTGCATACACAACGGTCAACCTCACTGATCATACGGGGAGCAGCACTTCCGATGAAGACCCCATCAATGCCACACCCTCGATGCCAATTGCCAGCTCAGTTGTGGATGACATCGAGATATTAGCTGATTTTGGCTACAGGAAGATCGACACCCTTGCCCATGCGAATGCAGGCGACTTCATCGAGACAAGGATGACCGAATTGGGATTCGAAGTTGAGATCCAAGAGTTCACGACCTCAGAGTGTGGATACTGCCGGAACTATGTGGCTACTTACGAGGGAGAGGATCCAGACTCTTGGATTGTCGTCGGCGGTCACTATGACGCCATATGTTACTCACAGCAGGTTGTGATTGGGATAGAGTACCCCGGGTGCATCTCCGAGGGCGCTTATGATGACGCCACAGGGATCGCATCTGTGCTTGAGATGGCGCGGCTGATCATGGAGTGGGGAGGTACGCCCAAGCACACATGGAAGTTTGCAGCATGGGACTATGAGGAGTGGCAGGGCAGTGGATCCTCAGAAGGAGGTGGAATGGGAAGCCTTCACTTTGTCGAGAACATTCCCGAGGGAGTAACAATAGCCACCTACATCAATTTGGATATGTATGGGCTGAATTGGCCTGTTGAGACCCAGTTGGCAAGCCAGATCAGCGGTTGCGACGAGGAGTACTTTCACCTTTATCTCTTCACATCGCCCACAGAAGACTGGTCCTATTACACTGATAGGGGCGTCGAAGTTACCGAGGAGATGAGATCAGAGGCATCTTTGCTCCAGATCAGATTGGAAACCACCCTGCATGACGATCTTTCATATCCATCTGAGTGGGTCATGGTGGTTGATGACACCAAGGGCAATTCGGACCATTTCAATTTCATTACCCATGGGTGGCCAGCCACTTGGTTCAGGGGGATGCATGAGTTCATCCAAGAAACTGGTGACACATGCGAACAGTCACCGAAGCACGCGCCAACAGACAGGATGGATGTCCTCTATGGCCTCTCGGGTGGAAGAGGGGGGTTGGAGGAAGGCATGCAGACTGGTCTGGACGCACTTGCCACTCTGATGTGGAAGGATCTAACCGGAACCTGGTAGGAGGGCTACTCCTCTTCGTCATGGTCCCTAAGTTTCCTTGAGAATGCCAAGGCCATCAGGGGGAGAAGTACAAACCACCATGAGACTATGGAACCTGGGCCAATAACAAGCTCACCTCTGAAACCAACTAGGGACTCGTAACCAGCCTCTCCTTCCTCGGGGGGGGTTTCGATCACCATCGGCCTCTCATCCTCTTCCAGTAATCCCAGGTCGAAGCCAATTGAGGTGTAAGTCAACTCGAGCCCCTCGAGCCCGAAATCCTTGCTGAGACTATCTTCGTAGTGCGCAAATTGGTCAACAGAGACCGCGTCATCCGTAGTTGCGTCAAAGCCACCCGTAGCGGAGCTGTCCCCATCACCCTCATCACCGCCGTCAAGGATTCCAAAGTCCGCAGCTGTGGATAGCGGCACTACAGATAGGATGACAACAGTACTCACAAACCACATCAGAACTGCTCCTCCTCTGGATAGTAGTGACGGTCGGAATGCCGCGTAAAGCATGGCAGCCAAGTAAGCCAGCATACTCCAGGAAACCACCTTTCTAGCTAGGTCTAAGCACGACCCTGAGCAAGAGTCTCTAAGGCTATCCTCGTTCTCGGGACCATTGATCTCTCTGTTTTCGGGAGGAGTCTCGCCATCATCTTCCCGAGCCTCAGGCTTCACCTCTTCCCGCTGGAGCCAGTAAAGCAGAAGTGGAGTCGCGTTCCCTATGGTCAGTTCGAAAGACTCCTGATCACTATCAATGATGTACTGGGTCGAAATCGTTGGCTCTCTCTGAAGCCCGTCCGTGTATACGCCGACGGCCTTAACCTCAAACCAAGTTCCACCCCAAGCAGCCATGACCAGAACGATCGCCGCCAAAAGGGCGTCTAGCTGCCTGTTACTGGAACCTGCTTCCACTATCAGTCATCCCTTCGGGATGCCATTATTGCCGCGGCTCCAAGTATGGAGATCGTCGCAACTAGGCCAGGTGCAGGAAGCCCCCTATCATCGTCCTTTTCTTCGACCGGAGACTCATCAGTGACATCAGCGGGCTCAGTTGTATTTGTCTGATCCTCAGTCCCAAGATCGGTACTGTCCGTGGTTGTTTCTACTGCAGTGTTATCATCCTCCCAGTCAACCACGCCGTCCCCGTCGTCGTCCTCATCCCATATGTCCGGGATCCCATCTTTGTCCAGGTCTGCATCTGGCACGTCCATGAAGTCCTCGCCTAGGATCTGGAAAAGCCCATCCAGCTCGCTGTTGTGCTTGTCCTCCTGGGCTAGATCCTCGAGCGTTGTGACGGCAGCCTTGCCGGCCTTGGCGTCCCTAGCGGCCTGACCATCAAGGTACTGGATGTTAAGATCCAAGGGGTGGTCCTGCATTCCAGTGATGTCAGGGCCAAGCATGACCCTTCCTTCTACCACCATTACCATGCCGACCACTGTTGAGTCGGAAGTCCTCCAGAGCATTGCCCCGCACGTATCAGTGAAGTCGTAAAGGGGCTCCTCGGGGACGTGGTTCTCCAATCTCTCCACAAAGTCCTCACCGAAGGCCTCCATGGTCTTCTCGAGGTTCGAGTTGTCAAGTGCCTCGATGATCCTCTCCACGGTCTCGTTGCCCCCATCGGGGTTTTCTGGGTCCGTGTCATCATCAGGGCTGCCTTGGGTTTCGTCAGAGCCATCGGAGCAGTCTGGGTAACCGTCATTGACCCAGTCCTCGGGAATCGTCTCACCGTTATCGCACTCGAACTCTCCTCCTTCACCATCCAACTGGAGCATCCAATCCTCGATCTCGGCAGTCAGCACCTCTCCTAGCTCCTTAATCCCGTTTTCGAAGGCTCCCATGGAGGCAAAGCCCATCATTATCGGCATTGGCATTGGCACAGGGCTTGCAAGCCCGCACTGGACCTGAGTGGTGGATCCGTCAACTGCCACTTCCTCTGTCCCACCTAGGGCAGGCGGGCAGTCCCAGCTCCATTCAGCCCCGGAGAACACAGTCATGTCCTCGATGAAGGCCCCTGAGTCGGGAATGCTGTCGGAAATTTCGAAGTTGAATACGTCCGCATCGATACCAAGATCTTCGTCGGGTATCCCGGAGACGGCGACTGAGAACGAGTAGCCAGACTCGCTGGTGTACGTCCCGTCCATGCTGCCAGCTATGTGATCGTAGTCATCTTGCCAGAACCCCGGCCACTCTACGTCGCTGTCGGTGTTGTCACCAACCCCGTCTCCATCGTGGTCGCACCATTCGGTCGCGTCTTGAGGGAAGGCATCCCAGTAATCAGGCCAGTTGTCGCCATCAGCGTCTTCGAAGTGGTCCTTCACCCCGTCTCCGTCTGAGTCGGTGTCTTCTATCCCATCGCCATTGGCGTCATTGTCCGAGCTATCAGGGATCCCGTCGTTGTCGTCATCGGTGTCTGAGTTGTCCCCGATGCCGTCCCAGTCATTGTCCGACCATTCGGTCGGGTCCTTGGGGAAGCGGTCTTGCCTCTCCCAGTCCCAGCAGTTGTAATAGCCCCAAGTGCCCTCGTCGTCCTCAAAGTAATAATCGTTTACGCCATCGCCATCGGTGTCGTCTTCCTCGGCGTAGTTGTCACCGTCCTCGTCCATGGAGTCCATCCCCGGGGGGGCTGCTAGGTGCTTGTGGTAGTCGATTGGTCCCAGTGCCCTCCACTCGGACTCAATTGACGTGATGTCGAAAGTAAGTGATGAGGCTGTGGAAAACCTAGGGGCTAGCAAATCATCGCCAGCCCGAACGTCGACCTCCAAGTCGAAACCAGTCTCGATGCCGAACTGGCCAGTCATCTCCAGATCGGCTCCCCACACCATCATGTCCTGGTCTACGTACTCGACGTAGGTGGCGTCCACCACTGCCAGGGTGTCCTGGTAGGCGCTCATCCAGATGTCTATGCTGGTGTCGTTGTCCGCCCAGTTGGTGACGAATCCGGTATCTGCAAGGTTTCCGTGCCTAATGGTCAGCTGTGTGACCCTCTTGCTAACCTCTTGTGTGTTGCCTGCACCATCGGAGATGGTGAAGGGACCAGCGACGGCCCAAGACTCCACGAAGGTCTGCGTAGTACCGGTTAGGACCTGGTCCAGGCTAAGGTCGAATCCTGCGAACTTAGCCGACGCCTCCAAGTCCTCCATCAACGCGTCGATGTCAACGTCGGTGGCGTTGTGCATGTCACTATCGAAGTGCGACCAATCGTAGGAAAGCCCGAAAATTGTCGAGTCTGCCGGAGCGGCAGAGGCTTGCGTGGCATTCGTCTCCGCGGTCGATGGGGCAGCCGAGACCAGCAGAATTAGGCTAAGGATTGTTGGAATCTTCCAATCACTCATGTTGAAGGGGACATTACACCGAGATATAACGTTGGTTCCGAAATGTCACTAGGTTCCGATACAAACCCATACAGTGAGGTTGATTGCTAACGACTCCACGTATGACCCATGGCGGGTCCGCTTTCACCACCCAGCATACCCCCGGTTTCTCCTTGGGAGGCATACTTGGTCATCATATTCCTGCCATTCCTCCTGAGGCTAATTTTCGTCGCCCCCCCTCTTCTTGACCTGGTCCAGACCTACGCACCAAAGGGCGACCGAACCAAGCATGCACGTTGGTTCCTTAATAGGATAAAGCGACTTCCAGTGCAAGGATTCTGGCTAATCGTGCTCAACGAGGTCCTGGCAATAACCCTCCCGGGGCTGCTTGCGCTACTAGCACGAATCTACATCGGCCCAATGGGCTGGGACAGCTGGGAAATCCCCTTCTTGGGACTAGCTCTTCTCGCGCTCGCAGGTCTTGCATGGATTGTCGTGGACTTCGGCCGGGTCGCTAGGTCCAGGCATGACATCAATCGCCTCAGCCAGTTCAATATAGACGCGGCGAAGCACGCGGTCGACACCGCGGTCGCCGGACGCGAAATTCTCCAGGCCGTCCGTGGCTTCAGCATCCCACGTCCATGGAGGGGCACCTCCGGGGATGAGGAGGAACATTCGCCAGCCGCCATCTCCACTGTGCTGGATTTCGGGGCGAACATTCTGGATAAGGTGCTTGATCAGGTCAGGACGCCCGCTGGTGATGTAGTTGACATGCTCGACTCTGAGATCCAGAGGCGAATACAGGGCAGATTGCAAACATCTAGACGCTCCTTGATCGTGGGCACGATGTTCTCTATGTTTCCCCTAGTCGTGCTCCTAGGACTGCCAGAGCTATTCTAGGCTGACATGAATACTCTCTCCCTGGGGGAGGCGATTAGCAGCCATAGAATCCCTGCTGTAATCTGAGTCGCCGCTGTGATCATCAACATTTCTCTGAGCTCAAATATCTGATTCTCCATTGCCAGTCCCGCAATAACGGTCGAGATGCCCATTGTGAGGGTGATGATCAGATTATCAGTTCCTGCCACCCTGCCCATCCACTCATCCCCAGTCCTCCTTTGCAGTATTGTCGTCGAGAATACCCAAGATACCCCCGAGCAACCATGAGAAAGGAAGATGCACACTAGAGTCAGAGGCCCCCATTCGAAGAAAGAGACGCCTAGATAGAGGCAACCAGCCCCAGTAAGGGCGACTCCAATGATGTAAGGCATTGCCCTTTCTGAGGCCATCAGTGACCTACTAACTAAGGGTCCGAAGCCAGATCCGAAACCCCTGCATAGGTAGACGACCCCTATTCCCGCGGCAACTTCACCAAACCCGGCCTCCATGCCAATTAGGATCAGCAGGAACACCTGCGCCCCTCCGCCAGTCGCCCAGAGCCCCTTGGCGAGGACAATTCTCCTAATCTGGGGACGGGTCAGGATATGCTTCCACCCTGAGAGGATTTCCTGTAACATCACAAAGGGCGAGGACGATGCCCTCTCAAATGGCTCAGGTCCACCTCTCGGGAGGGACAATATGACCAATGCAGCGAATAGGAATGTCACGGAGTCTATCCAAAGACCCACATCGACTCCGTACTCTGAGATGGTCAGCCCGCCGATACCAGCCCCTATGCCCATAGATGCAGACCAGGCCCCTGACACTAGGGCGTTAGCAGTTAGCAACTCCTCCTCATCGCATATATTTGGGAGATATGCAGTCTGTGCCGGGTCGTAGATGGCCCGGCCAACTACCAAGCCCATTGCAAGCATATAGACAGTCCACAGATCGTCGATCAAATCAAGAGTCAGAACGGTCGCAAGAATTAGGAATGAAATGAGGTTTGAAACGATCATCAGCGTTTTCCTCGAGTATCGATCCGCCAACATCCCTGTTACCGGCTCAAGCGGAGCAAAGGTGAAACTTCGAACTGCTAGGACTCCGGCGATTGCCAGGGGGGAGTTGTCAGTAGCCTCCGCTGCAAGAAGGAACATGGCAATAACGCTGAACCAGTCACCAGTGAACATGACCATCTCGCCGGTGAAAAGACGACGAAAAGGCCTATTACTACGTAGGAGCGCCAAGTAGCTGGGTGCAGTCACAGTTGCCGCAGGACCCATGGGTTATGACTCCCCATCCCGCATCCCAATGAATAAATCCCTATTTTGCTAGCATAGGGCCGTGAACAACCGCAGGCTAGTCTGGATTGACCTTGAGATGACTGGGCTAGACCCTGAAAAAGAATCAATTATCGAGATAGCAACTATTGTCACAGAAGGCGATCTTTCGATCGTTGCAGAGGGTCCGGTATTCGCCATCGAGACCTCTGAAGAGCTAATCTCGGGCATGGACGAGTGGAACACGACCCATCACACAGATAATGGCCTGATAGAGCGAGTCCGCTCTGAGGGAACCCCTATGGGAGACGCAGAGAGGGCCACCTTGGATTTCCTACGGGAGCACTGCGAACAGGGGAGACTACCGCTGTGCGGATCCTCAGTTCACCATGACAGGCGCTTCCTGAGAAGGTTCATGCCCGATCTAGACGCATTCTTCTCCTATAGGATAGTGGACGTGTCATCAGTAAAGGAACTGGTGAAGAGGTGGCACCCAAAGGGACCTAGGTTCCGAAAGAACTCGGGCCATCGTGCCTTGGAAGACATCAGGGGTTCTATCGATGAGTTGAAGTTCTACAGGGAGAATTACTTCCAAGAGTAGAATCAGAAGGTCCTAAGGTCCCTCGTGCCCGATCCATCCGGTCCCAACCAACTCTCTGGCTTGTTACCAAGAATGGCATCAATGGCATCCATGTGCCCCTCAGTCATACCGATAGCGACATCGATACAACCCAGATTCTCCTGAAGTTGCTGGCTATTTGTCGCGCCGAGAAGTATAGTGGTGACATTTTGGTTCTTCAGACACCATGCGAGAGCCAATTGGGTCACTGAGCAACCAAGTTCCGAATCCGCGAATTCCGACAACCTCCTTACAGTCTCTGTCTCTCCCTTTGCCCTTCGTTCCTCAAGCTCATCCTTCAACCAGTCGTACATGCTTATTGTGGCTCTAGACCCTTCTGGGATGCCATCATTGTATTTTCCAGTCAAAAAACCAGAGCGTAGAGGGCTCCAGATAGTTGTCCCGATGGAGTAAGGTGGTCTGAAAAGTGGAAAGTACTCTTGCTCGAACCTTTCACGATGGAGCATGTTGTATTGGGGCTGCTCGAACTGCGGCGGTTCCAAGCCTTCTGATTTGGCTATCCAGAACGCCTCCGTTATCTGCTGTGCGGACCACTCACTGGTCCCCCAAGACATCGCGACTCCAGATCTCACCATATCCGTCATAGCACGAACCACTGTCTCAGTCGGGGTATGCGGATCAGGTCTGTGGCAGAATACCATGTCCACATAGTCGAGCTGTAGACGCTCAAGGCTGGCATCAAGGCCCTCAATGATGTGTTTCCTAGACAGCCCCTTCTCGTTTACCCCCTCTCCCCCCCAGAAGATTTTGGTAGTAATCACTAGGTCTGAACGCCTCCAAAGCTCAGGGTCTTCCTCAACTAGCTGTCCGAGGGCGACCCCGAAAATCCTCTCAGCTTCACCAGTTGGCACCCCATATGCCTCAGCGTGGTCAAAGCAGTTTACCCCAGCCCTTCGAGCAATACCGAGGAGCTCCTTTGCAGTGTTGACCCCCTCTTCTCCAGCAAGGTCCTCCTTCACACCATATGTCGCCCAGAATCCGTATGACAATACCGACACCTGAAGTCCGGTGTTGCCCATCATTCTGTAGTACATTCCTTCGCTCATGAACCCCCTGTGTTCGATTGACTACTCAAGATTTTCCTTCTGGGAATGACATTCACAGCCCCAGTCCTATCGGCATGCCATCGGAGTCGGTAAGGACTAGATTCACACCGACTCCGGTTCTGTGGAATGCAATAAGCTCCAGTCCGTGAATCTTGTGACCCGTCACTGCCTTTCCTATCACAGGAAGTCCTTCTTCGACCTCTTCAGGCCCTAGGCTCCTGCGTACCCCCTCAACGTCCTCAAGCCAGGGCAGGGAACCCTCTGGAGTGTACCTAAGTCCTAGTATCATTTCACATCCCTCGGTCCATTGCGCCGATTCAGCATCTGCCCGGCTGGGGATTGCCACGCAGTTAGGGTGCGAATGGATGTAGTGGCAGAACCTTGAGCCCCGCGGGCCCCTATCGGCGCCAAAGAAGCCATCAGTCCATTCCTCGGGAACGTGATGCACTGAGAAAGAATCCCCTCTGTTGATCAGGTGAGGCTCCCCCATCAAGTATCCCTGACCAGCAAACAGCCCTTCCTTTTGTCCACCGAACGCCTCTTCTACAGACTTGGGATTTGGCTTGCTATGATCAGCGTCTATCCCTACCAATATCTCATCCGGGAGGGATCTGAAAGACCATTCGATCAAGCTAGCTAGAGTTCCAATCGGCATCAGCACGTGACTAGGGTAACTATCTTTGGATCCAAGTGAAATCCTGTTGTAAGCGGCTGCCGCATTCACCAGCCACTCTGCCACCATGGTACCTTGGCAGGGCCGACAGACTTGAACGCTAGGCAGGTTGGATGAACACATCCAGCACTAGGTGGTCCCAATGGGGGGAGTGACTTTTGACCTTCACCAGTGAGCTTCTCTCAAGACCAATGCTATTACTGATTCTAAGAAGACTCGACTCAACATCGTCCGCCCACGCCTCATGGTTTCTTGTCCGTCCCAAGCCATGCACATGTAGAACTCCCCCTGATGGCTTGATAGCATCAAGAGCGGCTTTATACCCCTCTTCTGAGGATGGGAGAAGACCGAGAAGAACACGATCGGCAAGTCCACAAATATCTTCATTCGACAATCTGTTGTCACCCCCATGGATCGTACATCTCTCAATCACCCCATTAGCTTCCAGATTCACCCTTAGGGACTCCAATGCGTGAGGGTTCCATTCGCATGCGTGGACGTGTGCAGCCTTGGAGTGAACCAGTATTGGCAGTGAGTAGTATCCAATTCCGGCATATAGGTCTAATACTGTCTCCCCCTCTTCCGTTTGGCTAGCCATCCTTCTCCTTTCATTCACATTTCCAGCTGAGAACATGCATTTTGTTAGCCGGTAGTGGTAGTCAATGCCATTCTCTCTTCTCACTACTTGATCGTCTTCACCAATTAGGAGCTCGACTCCGCTCTGTCGGAAATCTCCTCTGACTTCCCCGGCGAGGGCAAGTCTGGATGCACCAAGCGCTTCTGCGACCACCTTCCAAAAACCCTCATTTCTGAAATCTCCCCACATCTCCCCCTCGAAGGAACCTCTTGGAAGAATTGCCACATCATCGAACCTCTCCCATTTCTTTGGCAAGTCTTCCATGTAATGCCGGGAAATCTCCTCCCCAATGTAAGAAGAAACCCCGTCACGCAGCATCTCATGCGGAGAAACCCTCCCGATTCCATCACCCCCTCAGATGGGCATTGATTCTTTTTGCCGTCTCCCTTCCTATGCCGGGAACCTCTCTAAGCTCCCTCTCTGTTGCATGGTTAATTCCCTTTCTTCCACCAAAGTGCCTTAGCAGGGACTGTATCTTTTTCGCACCAAGGCCCCCGATCTGTTCGAGAGGGTCACCAAGAGACTTCTTCCCTCGCCTGTTCTTATGGAAGTGATTTACGAAGCGATGGGCTTCATCGCGAGCATGGATTAGTACCCTACCACGTCTGTCCAAGAATCTCGGTCCGGTTCCGTCCATGTGCAGGATCTCTTCCCTCTTCGCGAGTGCCGCTACGGGAAAACGACCCCTCAAACCATTCTTCTCGAGCATTTCTGTAATCGCAGAGAGATGCGTTTGCCCTCCGTCAAGCAGTAGAAGATCCGGCCAGTCACCCTGCCTCTTCAACCATCTCTCAATGACCTCTGTCATCATCTTCAGGTCATCCGCAGAATCAGATTTCACACGATATGTTCTGTATTCCTTCTTGGAGGGTCTGCCATTTCGAAAAACAACGCTAGCCCCCACTCGCTCCTCGCCCATCAGTTGCGCCATATCAAAGCACACAATGTGATCAATAGAATCAACCCCTAGCAAATGAGCTGCTTCATTAGCAGCTTTCTGTTCCAGGCTACCCGAACGCCTCTCCAGGTTTCTGCTGACAAGCACTTCCGCATTCCTATCGGACATCTCTCTCAACTTGGCGAGCCCCCCCCTCTTGGGGACTCTAACCTCAACCACCCCGCCTCTTCTCTCAGAGAGCCATTCTGCCATCGCTTCATCCATTGGGACTGGCACCAGCAAGGTTCGAGGAGGGTTCCTGTTTGCATAGTGCTCGGAAAGAACCAGTGAAACAGAGTCAGCAATGTCCCCTCGATGAATCAACGGGTAGTCGGTTTGTCCTTGGACCACTCCTTCTTCTGCATGAACAATCACTAGGCAACCGGAGTCGCCTTCGGAAGCGAATCCAATCGCATCGCAGTCTTGGTAGAAGCGACTGTGAATTATTTGCTGGGAAATGGTTAGTTGTACTGCAGCGATCATATCGCGAACTCTGGCCGCTTCCTCATAGTCCAGTCTCTCGGATGCAGAATCCATTTCACCTTGCAGCGCCCCGATGATTGCTGAACCGTCTCCATCGAGCACCCCTGACACCGCTCTTGTCCTATCCGAGTAATCCCCAGAATCAATACAGGGCGCCGCACATAGGCCTATGTGCATAGCCAGGCATCCCTGTGGCAGTAGTTCTGGGCAGTCCCTAACTCCAAATTGCCTTCTTAGTAGTTGCACCACTCTCTTTGCTGCTCCTGCATCAGGAAACGGACCCCATATCCTTGACCCTTCCGGAGGGTGACGAGTATACATGACTCTAGGTATTTGTTCATTAGTCAAGGCGATGAAGGGGTATGATTTGTCATCTTTTAGGAGAGAGTTATGCCTTGGCTTATGCTTCCTGATTAACTGCCGTTCCAGAATCAGTGCCTCCGAGGGGCTCTGTGTTACGATGTAGTCTATTCCATCTGAATCGTTAAGAAGACGTGGAACCATCTCACGATCGTGCCTGCCCGAGAAATAAGATCTGACTCTGGTACGAATATTGGTGGCCTTGCCAATGTACATTACCCTATTATCAGATCTACGGAAAAGGTACACTCCGGGCTTATCCGGTAGATCGAGTTTACTAGGATCGATAGGCATGTGACATGATGCGCCATAGGTGAACGCACATGAACAGTGGTATTGCCCGCCTGCCATGCTCAACACATCCCAGCGGCGGATTCTGGCCCACCTATCCGCCTTCCCGAGAGATCTTGAGTCCTCATGGGATGTTCCTAGGGGCCTGTCCCTACCAGGAATAGCAGAAGCAGTCGGTGTAGTAAGATCTGCAGTGCACGCCCCCCTCAGGGAACTAGAGTCATCTGGATATGTTACTACCCGCAGTACCAATACTATTGGCACGGGCACAAGAAAGAGGAAAGTGGTGCATATCACCGAAAAGGGTCGTGAGGCCATTTCCTCAGAACCTCTCGAGACCTCGAGAAGAGGGCCATCTAGTGGCCCCATACCCAATCAGGGGGTAATTTTCGGCCGAGATACGGAAGCAGCAGAAATCTCGACCATGATCACAAATGGCTCCTCAGTCATACTAAACGGTCTACCAGGTATTGGAAAAACCAGCCTAGCAAGATCAGTCGCCGAGCAAATGTTGAATTCCGGCTGGAGAGTGAGATGGGCAACTTGCTCTGTCGATACAGACGTAGAATCGATGGCTGTTATGTGGCTGGGACGTATGGCACAAACTTCTTCTTCATCAATTGCATCAGCCGCAGGCTCAAATAGAACGCTCCTGGTGATTGATGAGGCCCAACAGCTCAGTCCTCGTCACATAGGGGGCATAAGCCAACTAATCACAGATTGTTCCCAAACTGATGCCTCAATGCTAATCGTGGTTCGCGCCCCGAATCCATTCGGCGAACTTCCTGGATTTTATGAGTGTAGATTAGACGGCATCAGTGAGGAAGATGCACTTCAATTACTTCCAGATGAGCTAGAAGAGGAGAAGGCTCTTGGAGTAGTTCGTGCATTGGGAGGCCATCCATTAGCACTCAATCTTTGGTCTCCTGACGATGAATTGCCCGAAAGAGCTGAGGCAGTTCAATCATATGTTGAGACCACTGTAATTCACCGAATCAGTGAAGAGGGCATAGGATCCCTCAACGAGTTCTGCATTTCACCACTCCCAATCAGAGTAGAAGAGATGGCGTTTTCTGATGGGGCCAATGAGCTCGATGAGTCTGCCATCCTCCGTTGGTCACTGGATTTAGCAGAGCCTCATCACCTAATCAGGAATGTAAGACGGGCATCCCTCCCAGAGGGCGAACTTAGGGAGATGCATCGTATACAGGAAATACACTGGAAAAAGAGAGAAGGGGCAAGAGCACGAAGAATGGAAATGCACCACCACATCAATTCAGACCGAGAATTGGACGTGGACTTATTGCAGATCAGCTTATCGGAGATCGCCATCCAGTCCAGCGCTTCAGCAGCGGTTCTGGTGGAACAGGCAATGGAAAATTGTGATGATGAAGTGCTGAGGATGATTGCTGTAGACTTGGCACTGGAGAGGGCTGAATCCGACATAGCCCGGTCTTACCTAGAGGGATTATCGGAAGGCCCCAAGAGGCAACTTAGACTAGCCAGACTAGCGAGGATTGAAGGAAACCAGCCCCTTTCTGAAGAATTACTTGCGACAGCCATAGATTCGCTAGAACCAGCAGACAGGGTTCGCGAAGAGGTTTCCAGGATAGTTAGAATGCATGATGATAGACTCCCGGGAACTCTGGAGTCTGACGCCGCAGCGAGAATCTCCCAGTTAATCGAGACTGTCGATATTTCTGAATTAGCGGATAGGGAAAGGGAGGTCGCTTCTCTTTCTCTCGATCTGCTAAGGCATGCAATAGCCCTTGACAGGGGAGATATCTCCACCGCCTCTTCAGCTAGGAGCGCAATTGAGTCTAGGATGGGCCAAGACTCACCAAGGGTCCGTGAGCTCAATCTTCGTGCAATGCTGTCTGCTTCGACTACTGGCGCAATATCAAAAGAGATCTTGTCAACACTACGTTCCTATCTTGAATCCGTCGATAATCATCTGGATAGGCTTCGTATGACTCACTTGGCAATGAGTGTATGCGGTAAAGAAATCCCAAATTGGCTACAAAAATCGCACATGGATGACAACCCCCAACAATTGGAAAATGGCATTTCTGCACATCGGCGGATCAAGGCCCAGTGGTGGTACTGGCGAGGGGTAATTGAGCCAGAAAACAGACTATCGAACTGGCGCGAGGCAGTAAATAGATTCAAATCAGCGGAATGCAACAATGCGGCAAGGGAGCTAATTGGCCAATTGTCCAACCAAATTTAGATTTCAGCACCGATCAGGGTGCGTGTGTCCTTTATGCCGCCGACCGATCTTATCTCCTGCACAATGCAACGAGTCAGTTCTGCCTCATCTTCAGCTTCAATCTTGACGAATAGATCATGAGTCCCGAAAACTATCCATTGCCCAGTGACTGACTCAAAAGCACTCACGGCCTCTCTGACAGAAATCTCCATCCCTGGTTCCGTGGTAATTAATACAAAACCTACAGCCATTCTCATACCTCCAGAGCTATCAGGGTCTCGGTCTTCCTAATCCCTGCAATGGACCTCATCTCTCCAATCAGGGTTTCTGCCATCTCCTTCTCATCTAGGAAGTCAATTCTAGCTACAAGATCAAATTCGCCATATGCGACATGAGTCTCAGAAACTGATGAGATATCAAGCAGCTTGAGATAAACATCCTTCTCTTTTCCCAATTCGGTCTGAATCAGTATCCACGCCGTACTCATCTGAACAACGCGCCGAATGGTCGCTTAAGACTCCTGCGATTGGAAAAACAATCCCGAATCATTCCCCACAAGAGATTAACTTGTGAAGCCGGCGGCAGAACCCATGCATGGTCCGCTGAAACAAGGGTCTGTCTGGATTCTGGTTCTAATACTCCTATCGACTCATGCAATCAATCTGACTTCTGCAAAACAGGCAAAATCCACCACAGTTTGGAATGATACAATCACAATTCCAGACGGTTTCACGGTTTCTTCAAATGAGGTCCTCGTCATTCAACCAGGGACTATTGTCAAAATCGGCTCAGAGGAGAGGATTTGGGTCAATGGCCGTATTAATGTTCTTGGAACTCATGACTCCCCGGTCTTGTTTGAGTCATCAGGAGTTGGCGATCATGAGGGCTTGCAGTTCAACTCTAGTAGTTTGGGCATGAACTCTGTCATAGAAAATCTAACTATTACTGATGCAACTTATGGAATAACCATTTTTCATAGCGATCCTACAGTGAATAACCTCACTGTGATCAACGCAGATAAGGTGGCCTTAGATCTCTTCAGCCAGTCTTCGCCTGAAATCCGAGACCTCTCTATTCAAGGGGGGGGCCAGGATATCCATGGCTCAACTACAAGTTGGAGATATGGCATCGGGCTTTCTATAGGGGACGAATCAGCGCCAATTGTCAGGAACGTAACTATTGACGGTACTATGACTCGGGGCTTGAATATCTGGGGTAACTCTGGCGGCTTGATCTTTGACGCCACGATTTCAAACATCAGCGGAGCAACTCTGGCCGCATCTGCGGGCATTTGGGTCGAGGACTCTGTTCCACTGATTTCCGACTCCTTAGTCCTAAGATCCGACAATGGCATTATCGTTCGCCACCAAAGCCCTGGAATCACAACTAGGCCCACCTTCGAGGGGGCAGTGGTTGAGGATAGCCAGTATCGGGGGGTTCTTGTCGAGCAATATAACCACTCAAACTATGCCAATCTAGAGACCATTGCTATTTTCAAAGAAATCGAGGTACGTGGAACTGGTGGCCCAGGCGCAAAAACTCCCAATCTGGGTTTTGTTGCCTTTGACGTCAACACTACAGGAGTTAAGATAATTGATGGATTAATCGAGGACAACCCAGTCATAGGACTGAGAGCTTTCGTCATTGATTCATCAACCAACCTGTCCGGATTAAAGCTCCGAAACAATGGCGACCCTTCATCAGATGCGCCAAGTCACGAGGGCGCCGGGTTGCTTTTCAGAAGCACTAGCTGGACACAGGTTGGTCCACCAAAGGTATACGATCTAGTCGTCGAGAACTCATCTGGGACCGGTGTCCACATGTCACTTGGGGGGGTGATTGGGGGCAACTGGACTATAGAAAATAACAATGGCACAGGTGTTTATCTGAATAAGTTCCACCCTCGCATAGAGAATTTAGCAATTAATAACAACTCTGACAATGGGCTATCTGTGATCGAATCTAGCAACGTTGAACTTTCCTGGGTCTCCACATCAGGAAACGGAATCGGTGGCACAGTCCCAGAGCATTCAGCTGGGTTTTATTTCTACAAGTCAAACTACGTAATGAGTGACGGTAAGAATGTCACCTGCCTTGAGTGCTCAAGTATTGCGGACCAGCACGGGTTCGTGATCCGTGACAGCATAGACCTACAGCTAATCTCGACAACAATTCAGGATAGCGTGACCCTACCTGCTCTTGACATCAACAATCATGGCACTAACCACGCAGGAACGATTCTAATTGAGGACATGGCAGTAAATTCGGAAGAAGGGCAGTATTCAGTTTTCCTTGATGGTGCTGATGCAGATATTAGTGGACTTGACCTAGGGGGAGAAACGGGGGGAATGTACTGGGAAGCCCGAGGATCAGCTACCACATTCCTGAGCAATAGCGTTCTTTGGGAGAGTGAGGCACATTGCCTCGACCTAGTCGGGCACACCGAGATGATTTCCTCAAACGTCACATTGATGTGCACTGATAACGCCCCGACCATAAACACCAGCATGATCAATTTCACTGACTCCACTCTGAATCGCGGACCTTCTGCAAATAACTCATTCATGATGCTTGGAAACAGCCATCTTAGGTGGATTTCCTCCTCCGATCTTGCGACTCCGTCCAACGGAAACCTTCATGATAGCATAGTCGATGTGATGTGGTCAATTGATATTCATGCCATCAATCAAAATCTATTGAATATTCCATTCGCAGAGATCAACGCCACATTCACACTCTTCGAGGATGATCTCAATCACACACTTCCATACTCCGGATTCAAGGTGATGGGGCCATTTGTGGGTAAGCGTTGGACTCCTCTGTCAAATTGGTCCTCTGTAAACTCCGCAAGCATAGAGTGCAGTTTTGATGGCATAAACAACGTCTCAGCCCCACTCCCGATTGACAACGATCAGAGGGTCTACTGTAGACTAGAGCTTTCCAATCAACCCCCCTATATTGTCTGGGACAATCCGGTTGATGGTGCAGAATTGCCAAGTGGCAGTGAGCTTTTCTTTGATGCCTCTGGTTCTTGGGACTTGGATTTCGATAACCTCAGTTTCAATTGGTCTAGCAGCATTGATGGTGATATTTTGGATATGTGCGGATCATCAATTGCCGTAAATAATTCCTCGTTCATAGTCAATACAATCGACAACCCAGATTGCTTATCCGATGGCATCCACTCAATAACACTGGAGGTATGCGATTTAGTCTACAATCTTCAACAACAAATCGTCGAGTCAAAATGCGTAAATGAGACTAGGCAGATAGAGCTTGTGAACCTACCCCCAGTACTCTCAGTGGGAACGACTCCTGACATCTCCTCTTGGGGGACTCTGTATTTGGGGGAAACTGCAAGTGTTACAGTTTTTCTGGATGGCACCTATGACCCCGAGGACGGTCCTCTGTGGTGTTGGGTAACGGCATCTTACGAATCAGAACCGGACCTCGACCCCAATAGCCCAAATTGTCCGATGGAAATTTCCAGGTCTTTCATTGGAGCCACACAGGATCCCTTTTCCGTCTCTGTAATTGCCTCTGATGGGGTAAATCCCCCGGTCTCCTGGACATTCGATGTAGATCTATTCAATGAAATCCCAATCGCAACGATGGAGGTACAAAGGAATGGGAACACCTCTTCTGATTGGGTGTACCTAACCGGGACATCGGTTTTTGATCCCGAGGGCGATGACATAAAGTTCGAATTCTGGAGCGATAAAGATGGTTTATTGGGCCAGGGGGTTTCCCCAGCAGATCAATTGGAGTGGGTGGGCACACTCAGCAAGGGAACTCACACGGTTTCGCTGAAGGTCAGTGACAATAGACCAGAGCATGCCGCATCATGGAACTCTATTGAACAAGAAATCATAGCCGAGAATTCAATCCCCAATGCAATTATTTCTTATCCAATCAATGGCCACCAAACCGACTCTTCTATTCTGACGACCTTCGATGCATCTGGTTCAGGAGACTGGGACATATCCTGTCAAGATATGCCCGATAATGGCTCAAACCTTCTTTGCAACTCCTTGATTTCTTCAAGTGATGACATAGTCAGTGTGCTCTGGCAGTCAAATTTGTCAGATGATCCATTGGGTAGTAATTGGTCGATATCCACCAGACTCTCCTCAGGGCATCACCTAGTCACATTGACAGTTGATGATGGGAGCGTGCAAAAGACCAGTTCCATCTCGGTTCTTGTCAATGAATCAGCCCCCTTCTTGTTGCTAGACTCGCCTTCACCGAATATTGAATCAAAGTCCAATGTTCCTGTTTCATTCGATTTCCGAGACTCTATTGACTACGATGGAGACCCTTTCACTGTAAGCTTGTACTCAAACCTGACTGGCATTATCTTTGAGAATGCCGATAAAGACACGGTTTACGATGAATTCCTTATGCATGGTGAGCATGAGCTTAGGTTTGTTCTTACCGACTCCACCGGAAAGTCTAGAGAGCACTCCCAGAAAATCACAATAACTCAAACTGGCCCCATTGCAGTGATCACCGGCCTGGAAAATGGGCAATATATCCCCCCAGGATTCAACATAGAGATAAGCGGTGCAGAGTCTTATGACTTCGACAATGACATAGTACTCTATGAGTGGTCACTTTCAACGGGAGAGGTAATTGGAGATAGGGTGGACATAGAGCCCGATTTTCCGCCCGGTCCAATAAGAATTGACCTAGTAGTCACGGATTCCAGGGGCGAGTCTTCCTTTGCATCGATTAACCTGACCATTGGATCAAGTGCGCCCGAGTTAAGAGATTTGGATATATCCATTTCCCAGATCGAGAATGGAGTGGCCACTGATGTATTAGCCACTGTAATTCTGATTGACCAAGATGGGACTACCCAAATTGTCAGAGGCGAACTAACTTATGGGGGCAAATCAGAGTCACTATACTTCCGTGATGACGGATCAGGAGGTGATCAAATTGCAGGAGATGGGATTTGGACTCATCGTTCCAATTGGCTGGTTTCTGAGGGGCCATGGGCCAAAGTCGAAGTTTGGGCCGTCGATTCTGACCTAGTTAGTTCGGGCCTGGTCCAGTCTCTTCCAGTGACGGATGGGGGTAGAGGCCTGCCTTCATGGCTAACCTCGACGATGCTTCCTTTAGTCGGAATCTCGACTCTCGCCCTTGGAATAGCCGGAATAGCATATCAACGTAGAAGAGTTGAGGAAATTGCAAGGGATATGGAGTTGATAGAGGAATGGTCATCCTTCGAACCAAGAGAATTGGACCCTGAGTTCGATACCGATGATAGCTAGCTCTCAGGTCCCCATGGGGTTTTCTCCCTAGTGAGGCCCAATCGGTGAGTGAAAAGAAATCTGAGATTAAGCAACCCATCCCTCCATGTATTAATCTCCGCCTCTCCAACTCTCTGTCTATATGGGACGCTCACTTCAGCAGTCCGATCTTTACCAAGAAATCTCCTAGCCCGAATTTTGAACTCTTGGCTAAGTGGCATCCCGTCGTGTTTTGGCCTAACACGTTTATCATCAAAGATAGATTTCCTGAATACCCACATTCCACTTTGTGAGTCATGGATCCCATACCAGTACAGAGCCTTAGCTACTGTTGAAAGGACCCAATTTCCAAATCCATGCATTCCTGGCATGCTCCCATCTTCTGACCTCCTCAATCTATCACAAGAAATCCAAAGAAGGTCATCTTCGATAAGCTTCCTAACCAAATCTGGGACTTCTTCTCCGGGATACGTACAGTCAGCGTCCATTGTAACAATTATCTCCCCTGGAGCCACTGCGAAACCAGTCTTGTAGGCCCTTCCATAGCCGGATCTTGGCTCCACTAAGCAAGCCGCACCTTCTTCACGTGCAAGCTCAACTGTCCTATCTGTCGAATTGCCATCTATGACTAAGAAATCAAGTCTTTCGCACCATCCATCATTTGGGACGCTACGTATAGTGTCGACTATTGCAGCTTCCTCGTTCCTAGTTGGAATAACCACTGTAACGTGAACTGGCAGCGTTTCTGGCACGTATTGTCCAACAATTACTCAGTTTTCAACCATACTGATGGTCGAATCAGGAATTCTTTTACTCCCGTTCGCTTCAATAGTGGAATCCCAAGCCCGAGTACGAGGGCTATGCACATTGCGATGATTTCGGCAGAGTATCCACCCCGATGGGGGGGGATGGGGTCCACTGTTTTCCATTTGTCCTCAATTCTTGCTGAATTAGGGCACAGAGTTTCTGTAATCACCAGAAGCTCTAGGGACGAACCTCCACACATAGAAGGCGTCAAAGTAATCCCAGTATCTTGGGCCCCGATTCCAATGGTTTTCACAAGATCTTATGGCAAAAATGCACTCAGGTCTCTGGAGGCTCTTCACTCCGAAGATCCAGTAGATGTTGTGCACCTACACTGTCCAATGATCTCATGGGACGACAACCAGTTTGACCGCTGCCGATCGGCAGTAGCTCCTGTTGTTTCTTCAATGCACGGTACCTGGCTGGGGGAAAGAGACGGACTACTTCTAGCTGCAAAGCATGGGGAACCAGCAGTTTGGGCCAACCCAAATGATATGGCAATCCGCTATCTGGCCAATAGATTTTCTAAGTTCGAAGAATCAGCTATTCGGAAATCCAATGTCGTGGTACCTAACTCGTTTGCAACAAAGGAAGATCTAGAGGAGAGATATTCTCCACCAGTTGACTGGGATTGCGAAGTCATTCATTGGGGGGTGGACACAAGGATGTTTACCCCTCTCCATAGGGACAGCGAAGATGAGATGATTAGATGCCGTGAGGTCAGGGAAAGGTATGGGCTGAACCCAAACTCCACCCTTATACTTGCAGTTGGAAGGTTGGCGGCTAGGAAGGGACATGGGATGTTGCTACGATCATTTGCTAGAGCGAAACCATCCAATTGTAAACTTTTGATCGTAGGTAGGGGTAATTTGCGAAAGAAGTTGATGAGACTAGCGACCAAGCTCGGAATCTCTGATAGGGTAATTATTGAGCCCAGCCTAAGATTCGATGAACTTGCAGAATTATACAGGTTTTCCGATTTAGTGATCTACCCGTCTTACTATGAGGGGCAGGGACTTATTCCTCTGGAGGCGATGTCTTCTGGCGTTCCAGTTGCTACGGTTGACCATGGGCCTCTTCCGGAGATGGTCGATGAAAGCGTTGGTAGTTTATTCAGGATGGGGGACATCGATTCGATGTGCGAAGCAATCATGAATGGAGTAGAATCCCGTGTAGAAATGAGGAGAAAGGGAGTTGAGGGGAGAAAAAGGATTCTTGAGCGATTCACTCTCAGATCCAATGCAGAGTCATTCGAATCAACATACAAACGGGCGATAGGACTAATCTAAGTCAAGGGAAACTCTTGATTGCTAAACTCGCATCGGAGGCATATGCCGGGCCTCGGGGACTTGGAAGAAATCGGAAGTCCCACTACCGCTGCAAGCGTGGCCATTGTGTCCCTAGTTGTGTATCTCGCACTTTTCTTTCTCCAACCCATTCTAATGCCCCTAGCCATCGCTATCCTTCTTTATTTTCTTATTAGGGCCCCCGAGAGGTTCCTCTTCGAGAGAGTTGGGAATAGCTATCTATCCTATGCATTAGTACTTGGATCAGCTATCCTTGTGGCGTACATCATCTCAGTTGTCCTATATGGTAACCTATCTGATTTCATAGCAGAAATTCCCGAGATTAATGCCGATCTAGATGAAAAATTGGAAACATACTCCGAAGCCGATCTTTATGGTTTGGAGATTATCTTCAGTAGTTCAGAAGTCGTCTCAAGGATAGCCTCCCCTGCGAATATTGAGAAATTTGCAATCTCTATCCTAGGATCAGTTGGCAGCTTCATGACCACGATGGGAACGGTTTTGCTATTCTTGATCTTCTTAATGCTGGAGGAGAAAACCCTCCCAAGTCGTTTCAAGTCAGCGTTTCCAGATTCATACGATCGTGTCGAGACAATAGTGGCCAACTCATCGGATTCAATTTCAACCTATGTCATTTCAAAGGCTACCTGTAGTGCTGGCCAAGCTGCCATAGTGACCATCCTCCTCTCCCCACTTGTCTTTGACATCCCGGGTTGGTTCCTTTTCGGAACCCTCTGCTTCTTGCTTGACTTCATCCCAGTCCTCGGCGCGCTGCTCGCAACAATTCCACCGATAATGATAGGCCTGATTGTCCTTGATCCGAGCAATGCGTTATTGTTGTCAATCTTGTTGATTGCGAACCAGCAGTTGTTCGGGTCTTTCATTGAACCAAACCTGTCAGGCTCAAGGCTGGGTATTTCTCCATTAGTCTTACTACTTACGGTAATGCTCTCGGCTCAAGTATGGGGAATCGCTGGTGCAATCATCGGGGTCCCGATAGTCATCATTGTACGCCTTGCTCTTGAGGAGGATGAACGAACCAAGCCAATTGCAATGATGCTTGCAAAATCCTACGAGGAAGAGTAGCCTCGATTGATTAGGACGACCACCGTTCCACCTGACTCCACAGCCACTTCATCCCCGATCCCTCTGTTATGCAAACCACGGGTGCCGAAATTTACCTCTTTGTCTTTGATTTCCCATTTTGCCCCGCAAATAGAAACACTACACCTCTCCAGTGCAAATACAGAGAACTCCTCATCTCGATCGATGTGAATTCTGAACTTACCAGTGTGTAGATTGACCCTGTGGGCAATTGCTTCTTCATGATGCAGTCTCACTGAGATTTCTGATGACGACTCAACCAAGGAAGCCCAATTGCCCAGGGAGTGATCTGGCTTCCCACCTTCGATACCTATGATGTCTAACTCCGAGAAACCCTGCCTTGCAAGATATTCGATTGATTTTGAGAGGTCACTACTTGACTGATCGGGTAACTCAATCAGCAAACCATTCCACTGTGAACGATCCACTGAATCCAAATCACCTAGTACCCCGATGGCCGAGATGCCGTGTTCCCTTGCCTTGTCAGCCCCACCATCTACTCCGAAAACTGCAACTTGTTCATCCATTACCGAATCAACAACCATCTTTGATGGTGAGGGCCCGTTGCACCAAACTACTGCTCGCATCTTAGACCCTATGCCATTGTAATCTTGCCTTCTCTGATCAGAGAGAACCCATCCAAAGTCACGCTCGGTTCTTTCATGACTCCTCTGATGTGGAAACCAACAGCTACAGAACCACCAATCGCAGTGTTATCCCCAAAGCCAAAGTATGCAGAACCCCTAACCACTTGATCCTCTAGCATGTTCCCCACTATCCCGGTAGCCTTTGGGTTTAGACCAAATCCAAATTCGCCGGCTGTGCGAACCATATCCCTCTTGGAACCCCTTAGGCTCGTTTTGGCCATCTCGAAAATGGAGTTGACATCATCGGCCATTTCTCCGCCTTCTATCTCTCTGACCAAACCATCCTCTACCTTGAATGACAACTTGTTCTCCAATAGGCCCCCTTCCCAAGATCCATCAATCACTATTGTGCCATTCATTGAGCCTTCTAGTGGGAGCACGAATACCCTACCTGCAGGGAGATTGGAAACTTGACCAGGCCTATTGCAGATCCCATTATCTTCCAATATCCATCTAGCCCCGATTACGAAGCTTACATCAGTTCCAGCTGGAGATGTCACCCTCACCCCCCTCCGTCTACGGAAATGGCCCCCCATACCATTCATTTCTCTTTTTAGTGCATTGTAATCGGCAGTCATTCCACCATTCTCAAATAATTCAGTGGTAATCCCTGGCATGGAGACAATCCTAGCACCAGCTCTGGAGGCATTTGCCCTTGCACGAGTGTGAGTTAGGGAACTCTGTGTTGCTATCATAATCACCCTATTCTGCCTCATTATTTCGCTAACCGGAGCAGGGGGTTCCTTCCCCGGCCTTTGGGCCTTTGGCATCATTACTAGTAGCACCCTGTCAGTCACTCTGGCCGCCTCTTCGTAAAGCGCCTTTCCAACTGTGGAGGTCTCTGGGTCAGTGATTACCAAGACATCCTCCTCTTTACGAATCTGCAGACAAGTCCTGACAACGGACCTTGCCGTGGATAGCAGAGATTCTTTCATTCCCCCTCCGTCGTCCGAACCAAGTCCAGTTTCCGCGGCCATCAGGTCTCATGCCAAGGATGGCCTAGCATTCATAATCACGCCGGACTGTTTTCAAGCTCAGTCTACTATGCTCAATACCCTCTCTCTATTCGATATCTCGGCGAAGATGTCGACCACAAAGTCTTCTAAGGGGACACCATTTTTCTGGCTCCCGCTCCTTGCCCTGACGGAAACTGTTCCATTTCTAGCTTCTTCATCTCCAAGTATCAGCATATAGGCCGGACGCATTTTTCGATGCGTCCTGATCTTCTTACCGACAGTATTGTCCGAGTCGTCAACATTGACACGAACACCAGCCGTTTCAAGCGAGCTCTTGACAAGATGTGCATGTTTTTTGTGCTTTTCAGAGATTGTTATTACCTGAACTTGGATGGGTGAGAGCCACGTCGGCAGGTTTCCAGCCCAATTTTCCAGAAGAAATGCGACGAACCTCTCATGAGTGGAGAGAGGAGCTCGGTGAATGACAAAAACCTCCCCATTCTCAATCCCTGTTTCATCCATGAAAGATAGCCCAAACCTCTCTTTTGCGGCGAAGTCAAGCTGAATCGTCGCTACAGTCTCCTCCCTACCTATTGCGGTTCGGAATTGGATGTCTATCTTTGGCCCGTAAAAAGCCGCCTCCCCCACTGACTCAATGTACTCAACCCCCAAGTCATCCATTATTTTTCTCAGGTGACTCTGTGTTTTCTCCCAGTTTTCAGGCTGATCAATGTACTTGTCCCTTTTCTCCGGGTCCCAAAGAGAGAGCCTGAAGTAGTAGTCATCAAATCCAAAGGTCTCATAGTACTCTTTTGCCATTTTGATGTTATCTGCGAACTCCCGGGCTATTTGATCCAAAGTGCAGTATATGTGTGCATCATTCATGGACAGCATCCTGACCCTTAGCATACCAGCAAGAGTTCCGGAAAGCTCGTTTCTGTACACGGTCCCGTATTCGGCTATCCTAATTGGCAAATCTCTATATGACCGCTTCTTATTCCTGAAAACCAAATGATGCATCGGGCAGTTCATGGCCTTAAGATAGTATGAGCCGTCATCCATCTCCATCGGCGGATACATGCCATCAGCATAATGCGGAAGATGCCCACTCGTCTCGAATAGCTGCTTCTTGCCTAAAACGGGTGTGGTCACTCTGTCGTAGCCATAAGCATCCTCAGTTTCGATTGCATAACGCTCAATTTCGTTTCTAAGTATCTCACCATTCGGAAGCCACACTGGAAGGCCCTTACCAATCAATTCATCAATCATGTAAAGCTCCATTTCCCTTCCAATTTTCTTGTGATCCCTCTTCGAAGCCTCCTCTAGCTGCCTTTCGCGCTCCCTCAGGCCTTCCTTGGAGGAGTAGCACATTCCATAAATCCGAACTAGAGAATCCTTTTCTCTGTCAGCCCTCCAATAGGCTTGACTGGTGCTTGTGAGTTTGAACCATCTCAGCTTAGATGTCGATGAAACATGGGGTCCCCTGCATAGGTCAACAAAATCACCTTGCCTGTAAGCGGAAGATCCTACATCATGGCCAAGCTTGTCATCCAAAATCTCAATCTTGAATGGATTCGATTCGAACATTTCCCTCAAGGACTCGTTATCATGCTCCTCTCTGACAATAGTGAGGTTTGCCCTAACCAACTCCCTCATCCTTTTTTCAATCACGTTAAGATCATCATCACCAATTGGATCCATCCGGAAGTCGTAATAGAACCCGTTATCTATCGGGGGGCCAATGGTTGGTTTTGCGTCTGGATAAAGCTCAGTAACAGCCTGGGCCAATAGATGGGCACAGCTATGACGAAGAATGTACAGGCCAGCTTCCGAATCCCCCAATATGGGCTCAATAGAACAATCAGAGTCTAGAATGTGCGAGAGATCTCTCTCAACCCCGTCAATCAGAGCTGCCACTGCACCTGCCTTCTTTCCATGAACATTCAGGATCACCTCATTTGCACTAATTCCAGAGGTGTATTCGTGAATGCCATTTGCGCCAACATCAATCTCAATCATGGACAAACTAGCGCCTCCGTACGTGTCGTCAGGACGCAACATTATCAAGCACTTGGTTTATTTCACGCCGCAATCATGTCATTCAATGGTAAATTGAGTCCCAGCAAGGCCATCTAGCATACCCCCAAGGTCCTCGAGCGAACCAATCACGGCTCTCTCTCCGGTTCTTCTGACAAAATCACATGCCGCCTCAACCTTCGGCCCCATGGAACCTTCGTCAAATTCGTACAGTTCCACTTCCTCTGGAGTAATCTTATCCATTTTACTAGCCCTATTGGTTCCCCAATCACAGTATACTCCGTCGGTATCAGTTGCCAAAATCAGTAGTCTTGCATTCAATTGTCTTGCTAGAAGTGCGCTGCTCCTATCCTTGTCAATCACCACCTCAGCCCCTACAAGGTCTCCATTTGGCTGATACATGGTGGGAATTCCACCACCTCCAGCACAAATCACAATCGCCCCATTCTCAAGGAGCCAATGAATTGGCCGCAGCTCGAAGATCCTGTGGGGCTCTGGAGAGGGGACCACTCTCCTCCATAGCCCCCCGTCTTTTGCGAAGATCCAATCTTTTTCCCTAGCCAGTCTATCTGACTCTTCCTTAGAGTAACCAGGCCCTATGGGTTTTGTCGGCGAATCAAATGCAGGGTCATCAGGTGCAACCTCAACCATTGTCAGGATGGTCGCGAATGCAGTCTCAGTGGGCATCAGGTTCCCCAACTCTTGTTCAATCATGTAACCAATCATTCCTTCAGTTTGCGCCCCCAGTACATCCAATGGATATCCCCCAACTTCTTCATAGGAAGCAGATTGGAGCGCCAAAAGTCCTACTTGCGGACCATTCCCGTGGGTTATCACAACTTGATGATTCATTGCAATAGGTGCAAGTGCCTTGCACGCCAGCCTTACATTCTTCCTCTGATTCTCCGCAGTTAGTGGCTCTCCACGACGAAGTAAGGCATTCCCACCCAGTGCAACCACCACTCTCATGACACTCGGAGGATGCATATAGCGATAATAACGACCTCCTTATCGGACAATTATGGCGCGATTGGGCATACTTGTCAATCCAGACGCTGGTTTGGGGGGCAAGTTGGGCATGAAAGGTAGTGATGGACAGGCCAATAAAGCAAGGTCAATGGGCGCGGAAGACCGTTCAGGTCCAAGAATGGAAGCAATGTTGAACCATTTCTCAGCAATCCACAGGGGTGAAACTAGCAATCTTCACTGGATTACCAGCGATGGACGAATGGGAACTGATTGGATACCAGAAGTAGAGTCAATCTCTTCTACAGAAATCGTACATTCTTCAAATTCCCCTACTACTTTCCAGCATACTCTTGATGCAGTCTCTGAAATGCTAAAGCAGGACATTGACATATTGATCTATTCAGGTGGTGATGGTACCACTAGGGACGTTGTTTCTTCTTTGAAGGAAAATGGAAAACCCAATCTACCCATCATTGGGGTCCCCTCTGGAGTGAAGATGCACTCTGGATGCTTTGCATCCTCTCCTAGAGCTGCAGCAGAGGTACTTTCTGCGTGGCTTTCAGGTGATTTATTGGTCTCCAGTACAGAAGTACTTGATCTGGACGAGGAGAAGTATCGTTCAGGAATTTGGTCAGTCAGACTATTTGCTGAAGCCATGACGCCAAATTCCCCAAGATGGATGCAAGGCTCAAAGGAGCTAATCGAGGCTAATTCGGAGGAGGAAATAATCGAGGGTCTTGGTGACCATATCCTGGAGACGTTGGCAAGTGATGGTAGGTTGATTATTTGGGGGTCAGGAGGCACTCTCCGGAGCGTCGGAGAGAAGATCGGTTTCAGTCTAACAACTCTGGGAATCGACGCTTCGAGAGACGGCAGTATCATAGGAACCGATCTAAATGAGAGTGAACTAATCGCGACTCTTGAGGCCCATGAAGGCCCGGTTTCCCTGCTTCTTTCACCCATGGGAGGTCAGGGTTTCCTGATAGGCAGGGGGAACTTGCAGCTTTCCCCCGAAGTTCTGAGTATGATTGGGATCGAGAACATCCTAGGGGTCGTTACTCCAGCAAAGCTACTCTCTGTTAGGGCCCTAAGAATCGAGACTGGCAATGATGAATTGGACTCAAAATTTGCTGCAATACGGTATCTTAAGGTTCTTCAGGGCTATAGAACAACCAGGGTCCTACCAGTCGTGGTCGATTAGATTTCCATACCGCTGGCTGCCATCAATAGACCCAAGAATGGTGGACTGGGTCTTCCCGGCCTGGATTTGAATTCAGGATGATATTGAGTCCCCACGTAGTATGGATGCCCCTCGAGTTCCATAATCTCACAACGGTCCCCAGTCTCATCCTTACCCACATAGATCAAACCCTCCTTCTCTATCTCGCTGATTAAGTCCGGATTGACTTCGTATCGATGCCTATGCCTCTCATCAACGTGATCAACATTGCCATACAGCCTCCTGACTTTGCAATCATCCACCAAGAAAGGAGTTGGCTTGGCGCCTAGTCGCATTGTCCCCCCCATGTGCGTCTTAGAGATTTCTGGCATGAAAACAATCGCCGGATTGGGGGTACTATCATCGAACTCAGTAGAATTTGCCCCATCCAATCCCAGAATGTTCCTACAGAACTCTATGGTCGCTACTTGCAGGCCTAGACATACTCCTAGATATGGGACTTTGTTAGTTCTTGCATACTCTGCAGCCTTTATCTTACCCTCAATTCCTCTGATTCCAAAACCACCCGGTACTAGAACCCCATCCGCTCCCCTGAGCAATTCCCAAGCTCTTGAATGTGAGTCTGGGTCAGAGCTTGCTGCTTCGTCATCTAGGTCTGATGATTCAATCCAATCTATGACTAACTTTCTATTTACTTTGAAAGATGAGTGCTGAAGAGCCTTAATCACACTGAGGTACGAGTCAGAAAGATCAGTGTACTTACCGGTAACTGCAATGTGAACCTCCTCTGCATCTTCAAGCGAGTCAACATGGTCTGCCATCTTTTTCCAGTCCCCCAGTATCGGTCTTTTCGCCGGAATTTCAAACGATAATGTCCGTGAAAGCAACTCTGTAACGCCTTGATTTTCTAGCATTATCGGGACTTGGTAAATGTTGGATACATCATGAGCAGAAACAACAGCATCAGTGGGGACATGGCAGAATGCTGAGATTTTCTGCCGAGTTTCATCCACCAATTGGTCCTTTGATCTACAAACAAGCATGTGGGGGATAATGCCCAAGCTTCTGAGTTCCTTCACGGTGTGTTGAGTCGGCTTTGTCTTCTGTTCCCCCACTGGTCCCATTACAGGAATGAGACTCACGTGCACGAAGAATATGTTCTCTCTACCTACCCTGAATTGGAATTGCCTCAACGCCTCGACAAATGGTGCACTTTCTATGTCACCGACCGTGCCACCCAATTCTATGACACATGCATCTGGTGATTTGCCATTACCATCGCTGGCCGTGTGCCCAATACGCTCAATCCAATCCTGAATTTCATTTGTAATATGTGGAATGACCTGCACGGTCTTTCCCAGATAATCTCCCTTCCTTTCCTTCTCGATAACATTTCCATATACCTTACCAGTAGTGATGTTATTTTCTCTAGTGAGGGAAATGTCCAGGAATCTTTCGTAATTCCCCAGGTCCAGATCTACCTCCCCGCCATCATCGAGGACGAAGACCTCACCATGTTCGAAAGGTGACATCGTACCTGCATCATAGTTTAGGTATGGGTCAATCTTCACGGCAGTTACTCTCAGTCCAGCACTTTTCAGTAATACACCAATGCTACTCGCAGTCACACCTTTACCTAATCCAGAAAGGACTCCACCCGTCACTACGACATATTTCATCTCATCAACGGGGTCTGAAGCCCTTGCCCATCACATATCAACATTGGCTAAGCGAGCGATCATAATCATGCTTTATGTTCAAGTATCGCCAAATATACCAATGCATGTGCCGAACCATCGCGATGAGCGAATTCTTGTCACCGGTGCTCTAGGTCAGATTGGCACAGAATTAGTCGTAGCATTGAGGGAGAACTATGGCAAGGATTCAGTTTTAGCAACTGACATTAGGCAGCCAAAGGACCACCCCCTGCTCGAAAATGGCCCATTCATGCTACTGGATGCACTAGATAGGGAAATGGTGATCAAAACTTGTATTGGCAATGAAATTGGGGCCATATACCATCTCGCTGCAATCCTTTCAGCAACGGGTGAGAGCAATCCAGAACTATGCAGGGAGATAAACATAGGCGGGATATCCTCGATTCTCGATGCAGCTAAGATTTGCGGCTTGAGGGTATTTTCACCTTCTTCAATTGCTGTATTCGGCCCCGATGCCCCAAAAACTCCCAATCAGGACACTGAATTGAATCCCACCACCGTATACGGTGAAACAAAGGTCATTGGTGAAAGACTTGCAAGAGAATATTGGGATAACTTCCAAGTCGACACAAGAGGAATAAGGTATCCGGGCCTAATATCATACAAGGCCCCCGCAGGAGGGGGGACTACCGATTATGCAGTAGAGATTTTCCACGCTGCAGTAAATTCCGGGCACTATCGTTGTTTTGTCCGTCCAGATACGCGACTTCCAATGCTCTACATGGATGATGCGATTAGAGCCACAATCTCTCTAATGGGGCACACATTCGATTCACTCCCCCCTCATTGCTTTGGATACAACATCTCTTGCCTATCATTCACTGCCAGAGAGCTGGCGGATGCCATTGCAGATAGGGTAGAGGGATTTACATGCGAATTCTTACCAGATATCAGACAGAATTACGCTGATTCGTGGCCAGATTCTATTGATGGATCCGTGGCAAATGAAGAATGGAATTGGGAGCCAGAGTTTGATTTGGAAGCCATAGTAGACGTGATGCTACAAGGAATTCACGCCAATCAGTCTTGACTATTATCCTTCCTCAGTATTCCATTCCGGAGTCCCAATCTCAGTTTTCGCCCACAGGATATCATCAATCCTAAGTACACTAATAGCTGCTTCAGTCGCACTACACAAAGAGTGTGTGACTACAAACAAAGAGTCTAGTATGCCTGCATCCCACATGTCAGCGCTCTTGCATGATCTCAGATCAAAACCAATCCACGGGCCAGCATCATTCTGCTCAGCAGTTAGAGAGAGCAAGGTATCAACAGGATCCCTGCCCGAATTCTCAGCTAGGATTCGTGGTATCGCCTCTAATGCTCCGGCGAATGCCTCTATGGCCAACTGTTCCCTGCCTGAGCGACTCAAAGCGAATGACCTCAAATGCCGTGATAGATGGGCATGTGCGGCCCCTCCTCCAGGAAGGACATTCGGTTTGCTAATTAGTCGATGAGCGACACCTAGCCCATCATCAAAAATCCTCACTCCCTCTTCCCTGATTGCCGTAGAAGAGCCCCTGACAACCAATGTCATCCCCGCTCCCTCCGGGCCTTCAATAATCGTATGCCTGACATCGCCTATGTTTTCCTCATAGTGATTTGAGAAACTACCCAAATCTTCAACGCAAATTTCCATTGCGTCTCTGGAAAGTTTAGCCCCCGTGACCCTTGACAATAGCTCCAAGTCAGGTCTTTCGAATCTCCTGTATGCTGTAATTCCATGTTTTGTCAGAGTATTGATTGCCTCATCAGCAACTCCATCCCTTACAATTAGGAGATCCACATCCAAGTTTGACAGGTGTTCTATTTGCCCTCTTATGTTCTCAAGCTTCCTTTCATGGAACTCATTCAGAACACCAGGACTGTCAATTTCTATCGTCGCGTTCATTTCTAGTGCCTTTTGTTCTAAACCACCATCAAGAATTGCAATCAATCCCCCACCGATTGATTCAGACATCTGGATATCGACCCTACTCTTTGGCAGCATCAAACCATGAACTAGCTCACTATCCAGAATCTCTCCTTCGTTAATTTGAAGCCTCTTGACCCTCATCCTTTCCAAATCATCTCCACCATTCTCATCTCCAAGGAATTCAGCCGCTTCCATTGCCAGTTTTGCGAAGAAACTGCATGTCCTAGAGTCCGCCTTACCCTCAAGGGCAGTATGAATTGCCATAGCTAGGCCAGACTTTCCCGGTTTTCTTGCAATTCGATTTGCCTCCTCAATCGCCTCTTCTAATGCAATGCCATAACCACTTACAATTACAGAAGGATGAATTCCCATGGCTACTAGTTCGAGCGCGTTTTGCAGCATCTCAGAGACCAGAACTATCGTCGTTGTCGTACCATCTCTAGCCGCCCTATCTTGTGAGGTAGACGCTTGAATCAGCATCTTTGCAGTAGGATGCTCCACCTTTGCATTTTCCAATACTGTCACGCCGTCGTTGGTAACTATTGTATCTCCATCTTCCCCGACCAACATCTTGTTGAGGCCCTTTGGTCCCAAGGTTGAGCGTACTGCTCCAGCCAATGCAGAAGCAGCTTTCACATTATTGACCAGAGCGTTCTTTCCATGCAAGCGCTCTGTATCCTCCAAGGTCTCGTTGTGTTCAGATTCCACCATAGCGACCTTGCGACTTAATGCATGGCTTTCAATCCGTTCATAGAACAACACATCCGCTGGATTCAAATATACCCCAGCCTTCCCACTATACAACTAGCAGTTGAGTAGTGATACCATGACAGCAGATGATAATGATGAATTCGAAGACGAAATCATCGAGGAAATGGCGAGAATGTTCAAGCAAATGGGGATGCCAGTGGATTTGGATATCCTCAGGTCAATGTATTCTCAGATAAGATCTCAGTTCGAGGAATTAGGAGTTGATCCCGATCGCATCAGGGCCAACGAGATAAAGCTCGATTTCTCAGATCCGAAGGAAATTAGGAACCACATGGAATCCATTATGAGCGGACCCCAGGGATTCGGGGATTTCCTGAGGAAGTTCGGAATAGAAGTTCAATTCAGACCTGTAGAGAGCAAGGTAGAGGTCAATGTAGATGAATCAGTACAATCTGTGGACGACGACTCTATTCCTGAAGAGGATATTTTTGTCAAAGACGGAAAAATGCATGTAACATTGGATATCTCGATGTTTGACGGCTTGGAATCGAGCAATCTGGATGTTTCACTGACCGGCGGTGGACATATACTCCAGCTACTCAAGGATACCCAACTTAGGCCATTCAAAACATTAGTGCTGCCTCATCCTTCTAATAACCCTTCATGGCAGCTGAATAATGGGATTCTAGATATCACATTCGATTTACTATAGGACAAGAATTGTAAGGAGACTGAAAAATGACGAATAAAGTAATTGGAATCGATCTTGGAACAACCAACAGCTGCGTATCTGCAATAGAGGGGGGAAAGGCAATAGTCATCCCAAATTCGGAGGGTTCTAGGACTACACCCAGCGTTGTTGCGTTCACTAAGGACGGAGAGAGGCTGGTCGGCGTCACTGCAAAGAGGCAGGCAGTAACAAATTCGGAAAGAACGTTCATCTCTGTAAAAAGAGATATGGGGACCGATTGGTCGCATGAGGTCGATGGAGAGGATTACTCGCCCCAAGAGATTTCTGCCTTTATCCTACAGAAACTAAAATCGGATGCCGAGGAGTACTTAGGCTCAGAGGTGAAGCAAGCAGTTGTTACTTGCCCAGCTTATTTTTCTGATTCCCAGAGGAAGGCGACAAAAGATGCAGCTAGGATAGCAGGATTAGATGTTCTACGCATCATCAACGAACCAACTGCAGCAGCACTGGCATACGGGGTCGACAAAGAGGACGATCAAACAGTGCTGGTCTATGATCTGGGTGGCGGGACCTTCGATGTTTCAATTCTTGAGATATACCAGGTCGATGGACAGCCCCAAATTGAAGTGAAAGCTACTAGTGGCGATAATAGACTAGGTGGCGACGACTTCGATCAGATGATCATCGATTGGATTGTTTCTGAGTTCAAGAAGTCAACAGGAATCAACCTAGGAAGCGATCTACAGGCCATCAGTAGAATCAGAGAAGCAGCTGAGAAGGCAAAGATCGAACTCTCTGGCACAATGAACACACAGGTCAATCTCCCATTCATTACGATGAAAGACGGGCAACCCGAGCACCTCGACATGTCTCTCTCTAGATCAAAGTTTGAGAAGTTGGTCTCTGCCCTTATCGAGAGGACTATGGCCCCTACTCGTCAGGCCATGAAGGATGCTGGAATTAAGAAAGGAGGGGTCGACAAGGTACTCCTAGTCGGCGGCTCAACGCGTGTTCCCGCTGTCCAACAGGCAATCGAAAAAGAAGTAGGCAAACCTCCATTCAAGGGAATCAATCCCGATGAGGCAGTAGCCATGGGGGCAGCTTTGCAGGCTGGGATCATCGTTGGTGACGATGGAGTAACCGATGTTCTTCTGCTGGATGTCACTCCATTAACTCTCGGAATAGAGACCCTGGGTGGAATCACGACAACGATGATTGAGCGTAATACGACTATCCCAACCAGACGGTCTGAGACTTTCTCCACCGCAGCAGACAATCAACCCGCAGTCGAGGTTCATGTACTACAGGGGGAGAGGGAATTTTCCAAGGATAACATTACACTCGGCAGATTCCATCTGATGGGTATCCCCGCTGCGCCCAGGGGGATACCACAAATCGAGGTCACTTTCGACATAGATGCAAATGGGATCGTCAATGTTTCAGCCAAGGACTTGGGTACTGGCACCGAGCAATCAATACAGATCGAGGGGCAAACCTCACTCTCAGAGGATGAGATCAAGCAGAAGATTGAGGATGCAGAGAAGTTTGCGGAAGATGATAAGAGGCGCAAAACCAAAGTCGAGATCAGAAATACCGCTGATAGTGTAGTCTATCAAACAAGGAAGATGATAGAGGATGCCGGTGACAAGCTTTCCGAGGATGAAACTAGTCCTGTGCTGGAGAAGTTGGACGAACTAGAGCAACTAATTTCCAAGGACGGCGAACCTATTGACTTCGACGATATCGATGAAGCAGCCATTCAGACAAAGATGACTGAGTTAGAACAATCAATGCATTCAATCTCAACAAAACTGTATGAGGCCGCTGCAGCTGAGATGGCATCCAAAGAGGATGACGACGATGAGGAAGTAGTCGATGCAGACTTCGAGGTCGTGGACTCCGAAGAGGGAGAAGAAGACTGATCAATCCCCTGTTATCATCCTATGGAGCGTCCTAACATGAACTCCCGAGGTTCCGTACTGGAATAGTGGATTTGCCGATTCTGAACGGGCCTTTGCCAGTGGTCCCCAAGCAGTCCCCGCGATATCCATATGTGCCCAAGGAATCTTCTTCGATTCTTCATCGAAGTCACGATGTGGAACAAAGAACTCCAGGAAAGAGGCCGCTGCATTGGAGGAACCAGCCCTTCTCCCAATGGATCCATTGCGAATGTCAGCAAATGCAGAATCAGTCATGTACTTGCTGAATTGGGTGTTCAGGGGCATTCTCCAAACTTCTTCACCTGAACTCGTGGCAGCCTCGGTTAGCCTTCTTGAGAGCTCTTCATCGTTAGACCACATTCCCGTAATTTGATTTCCAAGAGCGACAACAATCGCACCGGTAAGCGTTGCAAGATCTACAATGTATTCTGGATCCAGTTCTCCAGCCTTCCAAAGACCATCGGCCAGGACGTTCCTCCCCTCTGCATCAGTACTGAACACCTCAACAGTTTTGCCAGAGTAAGTTGTGAAAACGTCTCCAGGTCTGTAGGCACCGGAACCGGGCATATTTTCCGCGAGGCAAGCAATACCATTCACACGACGATCATAACCAGTAGAATGCAATGCTTCCATGAGTCCAAAGACCGTCGCCGCTCCACACATGTCATATTTCATGTCCCACATTCCATTGGACGGCTTAATCGAGATGCCACCAGTGTCGAATGTAATTCCCTTGCCCACTATGCAAGGTCTCCTGACTTCTTGATCGGCATCTGGGTTGAGTGTGAATAGGACCATGCAAGGCTTCCTTTCGCTACCCTTTCCAACATTTACCAGTCCACCCATTCCAAACTCAAGCAATTTTTCCCAATCATACACCTCAACATGAACATTTGTCCTCCCTTCGGCCCATTCAACAGCTCTACGTGCGAATTCCATGGGATAGAGGACATTAGCCGGTTCATTTCCCAGATTTCTCGCGATATGGACACCTCCAACAACTGCACAAACTTTGTTCAGCCCCAATTCCAAGGCCTCTTGGTGCCGAGGGCTCGCCTGGAAGCAAACTCTCCAAGGCTCTATGACATGATCATCGTCAATCTCTTGGTGTTCTAGGAATTCATAATCCCTCAGCATCATTCCCTCGGCGAAATCCAGCATCCTCTTGCTAGTCCAACCTGAAGTAAAACGAACAGTAATTTCCAAACCCTTCCTTTTTTCCATGGATGCAATTAACTTGGCGCCAATGTTTCTGGCCTTCTTGTGCCCGAGATTATCCCTTTCGCCCATTCCGACTAGGATAATGTTGCAATCTGGTGTCCATAAGGCCATCATCTTCCCCTTTTTTGCGGCGAAGTCATCGGACGCCAGAGCCTCCCTAATCAGGCTGCGTTGAACTCTCCCCAGTCCTGTGAGGGAATTGTTGGGCGCCCTATCCACTCCTTCGAAAATTGGAAGAACCAATTGCCGACCTATTTCTCCAAACTCACTACTATCATATTCCATTTATACCACTAAAGTGCCTATTCAGTCATTCTATAGAAACAATCCCTATAGAAAATCACACTTTTAGGGTATAATTTTAAGATTATCCCCTATCCTCAAAATTTCGAGATTTTAATGACGCAAGGAATATGCAGGCTAAACTAATCATCACTGATGGCGATGCCAGGAATCCGGGTCCCCCTTCGCTAAACTCAATCTTCGATCCATTTATCGATTCAAGGGCCCACATTGATGAATCTATCACCCTCTTCTGGTATCTCAGTTCAAAGTGACCTTCGCCATCGGAGAGGGGGGCATTTCCGAAATCCAGCTTTACCTGAGTACTGTTGGATGCATTCACGCTAAATCCACATACAGTAATTGAACTTACATTTTTCAATTGGCATCCTGAATCTAGATCATCTGTAGGTATTCCTTGATTTGGAAACCATGTATTATCTTCAGTGACGTAAACCAACGTTGCGTTCTCAGTACTAGCTCTTCCCAGATTAGATACGCTTAGTTGAATCAATTGACCTTGTACGACGAGGGAGTCAATTACTAAGCGCGCCCTCCAAAACCATACATTCTCAATCAGATACTTCATCACATCCAATTCTGTAGAAAGTCGGGAAGAAAGGGCCTCGACTGACCCCAGTAGGAATTGCTCATCATCCGTTTCAAACGTGAATGTGGGATAGCCCATGACTCCGTAACCGTAGTCTCTCGAGGTCCCATGAGTGGGATAAATTCCAGCATTCGCATTCCGAATCGGTAGCTCACTGTCAATCTTCTCATGAATGTCATCACGAATGAATTCAAACAGTTCGTAATCCGCAGGCATTTCAGGTGTAAAACCCCAAGGATATGCCAAAATCCATGTTCCGGTGTGCATTGTAACGTAAAGATCAGCATCATGTACCCACTCTAGCATGTAGTCCGCATTGTTTCTTGTTTCGGGTTCACTGAATGGCCCCGAACCACTCGCCGTTTCTTCTTCAGTCCAGTGGTGGTCATAGTTCCTGTTCAAGTCAACTTGGTTCATGTTCCATCTACTGTCCACATCATTTCCATCCGCATTAAGTAACACCAAAATGTGTATCTCCGTATTCCCGAGAACTTCCTTCACCTCCGGATTGCCATCACCCCACCCCTCAATGTAATATTCAGCAGTAAGGAACGCCAATTCAGTTCCTAGGTGTTCATTTCCATGATGGCCGCCGTCTATGTACACCTTCTCCTTCGGGACGCCATCGCTTTTGTTCTGTACGGACCAATCCGATATCTGCAGCACCCACTGCTGCCTCCCTTGCAGAGTGGCCCCTGCACTGATGAGCCTAACTATCTCAGGGTAGTCATCCTCCCATGCTTGCATATCAAATGTCAAACTAGCATAACTGTGATACCAATGCTCCTGGACAATATCTGGTTGCTGGGCACTAGCAATTGAGCCGGTTCCACCAATTATTAGAAGAACGACCACCAGCATTGTTCCGGCCCTGTCCATGGGCAACCGATGATAGGGTGGTGATTCAATCCTTTTGCCTTAACTCAGAGGCTATATGGCAAGCGATAATCTTCACAGCAATGATTGCCGCGGAGAATTCTGTTAGAGTTCCCTCCGAGTCAGGAACAATTTCATTTACATCAGCACCAATAATTTCACCCTTCGAAGCCAGAACCAATTCTTCAATCAATTCAATAGCCTCCCAGTGCGAAATCCCCCCAGGAACTGGAGTTCCAGTAGAAGGGACAAGGGCACCATCCAATCCATCTATGTCGAAAGTAAGCCAAACCGGTCCCCCAATGTTGGAGATTCGGTCAATGAGCCTAGACCAAATCTCCCCATTGCCTCCAATGCCAAGAAGATCACGAGCAAACCAAGCCTCTACCCTACTATCCCGGTTTATGAAACTCATTTCTTCCTCGCTGTAGGCTCTGATTCCTATTTGAATCACCTTTCCAACACCTAGGTCCAATACCCTTCTGATCACTGTGCCGTGTGAAAATCTCTCTCCATTCAGTTCATCACGCAAATCAGCATGAGCATCAATTTGGACGATAGTAAGATCAGATAGATCATTATTGGCCCAATGCCCCCTCAGAGCCTCTATTATTGGCAGCAGGATACCATGCTCCCCACCCAGAACCAATGGAAACGCCCCTGACTCAATCCATGGCGACATGTAATCTCTAATAGAATCAAGTTGGGATCTAAGATTGGGGGCATCAGATTGCCAAGGCTTTGCCGTGTGAATCCTAGCACCGCAAGGGAGCTGACTTGGCAGCAATGGATCAAACAACTCAACCTGTGAACTAGCTTCCACGCACGCATTGGGCCCATCCACTGTCCCTTCGCCATAACTTGAGGTCATCTCCAATGGAACTTGGAGTACCACAACATCCCAAGGCCCCTCTTCCATTTCTTCCAAACCTAGGAATCGAAGATTACCCAACCCCTCCATCAGTTACTTCTAGATGGAACTGATTAATCAACCCGTCATAATGGAATAAGCAGATTGTGCGATGATTGAAATAAAGCCCCCCCCTCTTTCGGCCGAGGTGGGAACTTGGGACTGACTCTTGAGCAGCTTACACACGCCATCAAGGGAAAGGTGGACATGGATATGGAAACAACAGTCGCCGAGTCAATTGCAGAGCATGCACTGGGATTTTTCGGATTCTCAAATCGAATAATCGACAACGCCCTAGAACCCACAGATCGCAATCTATTCTACCAGTTGCAGGACTACGACCTCCTGACAACTGAATCAGAGGAAACCACATTATGGGACGGCCGCGAATGGAGAATCCATTATTGGAAGTTCAAACCCAATGCTGAGAATTTTGCCAAGGCCGCCGCCGCTGCTTCCAACTCCGATTCATCTAGTGATGATCCCTATGCGGAGATTTATGATGTAATGCCAGCCGATCTTTGGCGTGAGCGTTCCGGGGTCGATGACGATTACGAAGAACCTCTATTCTAGACCCATCCACCATCAATCATTCCGGGCATTAATTCAAATGCCTTGCAACTTTACCATATTCATGCCAATGCGTCACGCGCCTCTAGTGGTATGCTCCATCATGATCATCAGCATGCTCAATCTCACTGTGGCAGAGGATAACAGCCAATCCTGTCGAATCTTGGTTGATTGGGACGAGGAAACTATAATGGGCGAATCAGGTGAATACGAGTCATCAATATTGCATAGATACAGGACTATTTTCGAACCATCATTTCCAAATGGGACATCACCGGTGATTTCTGAGATCGCAGTTAGTCACCATCGCGATGGTGTCGAACTCCCGGATCAATCAGATGTTTATTCAATCAGCGCTGGAGGCGAAATAGACATCATCATCCCTCATGATCCCGAGTTTAGAGACATGATTTCGATTTCCGTAATGACAACTGCCTCATCGTGTAGTAGAACTTTCGAGATTACAAATTGGAATCAGCCCATTCTCGATCATGAAATCACTAGGGAAACAGATTGGTCTATGTCCGGAACTGAAAGCAACCAGGGTATTTCATTTGATGGTAGAGGGTGGCAGAAACGTACTGGCGAAACACTGGAATCAAATGAATTGGGCAATGGATCAGTTTCGCTTGATCTCTCAGATGGCGCAGAGGGGGTACTAATTGAACTAATACTTGACTCAATTTGGCTCAATGAGACATACATGACGAACGTGCTAATTCAGCAGGATTTCGAAATGATCGGCTCAGGCAACCTTTCGTTGGTTACGGGCCTAGATTCCGAGTCAGATACACAAGTTGAAGCTCAAATTGATGAGGCATATGTCCTACGTTCATTTTCAGAGGGCAAGGTCACTGAGCACATGCGTCTCGATGGAACGGGTTGGCTTTCATTTAACGGGGGCTCAAATGAAAGCAGCGAGGGCGCTTTCGGAAAGATATACTTGTTTCACTATGAAATATGGGATGAGGATGGCTTCCGCCGACTTCAGGACGTTCAAATCGAAGCCAACGCCTCAGTAAGATTATCTGGAACAAGTGACAGTTTCACATTCGAGTTGGACGATCTTAGCTTCCGTGAAAAGTGGGAAGAGGGGATTAGAACGGACCAGTTCACTAGACTGTATGGTTCTGGAGATTTTGACTTTGTGGCGTCTGAGGAATATCCCTACATAGAGGTGAACGGCACGGTTCCAATTTTCCATTTACAGTCAGAAGGGGGCGAGACAGTCACTGAGACCATCATAGTTGATGGCACGTTTGATGGGGATGCATCAGGAAGCTTTGGCCAAGTTAGGCAAATTGTGGAATCCGGAGTTTTTGCCAACTCGTCTGGAACACTACTTGAGGCTGACAAGATTAGGGATGAATATTGGCTCAATGTTTCCACCAACCCTGTTGGACCCATTGATCAAGAGGTGGAAGCAGACCACAACCTCACTTACGAGTTTGTGGTGCCACAGGAGGATTGGGAGAACCGGACAATCAGGCTTACCTATGTCGAGGATAGCGGCTCAACGGAGGAGCTTCCTGATAACTCGCCAATAATCCTCCAAGCTGAAGCACCAGAAGCCTCGTCCATTTTCTCTAATCATATCTCAAGGGAGACTGGAGTGTGTCCAAACGTACTGGATGAAGGGGATAGATTCAGATTACTGGGGAATGATAATCTGAGACTGGAGGTTCTGGTTAGTGGAATCGCCGAAGAAATAGTCGATGGCCATTCGCTCGAGATAGCAATCTGGGAAGGCACATATGGTGACTTCAGTCAGGCCAATGGCAGCATAATCAATGAGGGGGTCCTCGCCGGCCTTCTAGACCAAGTTACCAGACAGGTCAGACTAGATATCGGGGACATTGGTAATCAGCAAGGTATTTCATTTGTCGAGAATCAATTGGTAGACAGGGTCTTGTCCCCATCAGTAATCTCATTTGATGAGAACACGCCCCTAGCTCTCAGCGATGTCCCTAACCCAGTTTTTTTCCGTGAAGGAATCCTAACTACTGAAGGAGGTGTTGCGCATCTTGAGGTTGAGATATTTGATTTTGATACAGATGCTATTTCTGTGTCAGTCGACCTCTCCGCCATTGGTCTCGGAATGGTAGACCTTTCGGACTCCGGACTATTAGGGGACCGCATAATTCATGACAGCATCTGGACAGCAATAATTACACACAACGGATTAGAGTTTGGCATGTTCGATATTCCTGTGTTAATGCAAGACTTCTGGACCACGGTAGAGGGGAACGCCACCATTCTAGTTTCAAATGCGCCCCCTAGGATGATGTCTGTGGATTTTACCCCAACTAGCACTTTCAGAGGCTCAGAAATTGGCATTAGTGTGAACGTAGTAGACGGTCATGGTATTTCCTCAGTCTCTGTGGATCTCACAGGATCGGGGGGCCCAACAACGCCTCTCAAGTCGAGCGGGGAAGTGACTGGGGAATGGGTCGATGCTTTCAGTACCCAAACATACTCTGCCGAATTATGGGAGGGTTCATTTATTCTTCCAGAATCAATGTCACCCGGTAAGCAGAACATTCCCATTCAATTGATTGATAATCAGGGTTCTTCCACCTCCACTACAACTATTGGGGGTTTACCAACAACAGCATTCTCAAGACAAGCAAGTAAGCTTTCAATAAATAATCAATCACCGACAATCTCCAATTTAACTTTCCTAATCGGGCAATCAGAGACCCCTTCAGTGCTGCTTCCAGACTCTGACGATCCAATTTGGCATACCTTGGAGGTTCATGTGCAAGATCCGGACGGAGTAGTCTCAGTTCAGGCAAAAATCGGCAGGCTTGCGCCTATCGGCCAATCTGAGACTTGGATATTGTTGTTTGATGACGGCAATGGTTCAGATAGAGTGGCCGGAGATGGGATATACTCACTTCCGTTCAGCACTAGGTCAACCCTAGCTGATGGTGAAATGAGAATAATGATCAGGGCCACCGATACCTATCAATCGATGACGCTACCCGGCGACCAGGCTCATGACATAAGCCTCCAGAGGGAGAACCCAGCCAATTCAGGAAAATCATGGATTTTGAAGAATTCCACTGAGATCTTGGTCGGCTCTATGTTACTGTTTTTGGCTCTCGGAATCGGAGCATTTGCGCACGTTCTGAGAAATTCTGAACTGGAATAACCAGCAATGGTGCGAGTGCCGGGATTTGAACCCGGGTTCCCACGTTGGCAACGTGGGGTGATAACCGCTACACTACACTCGCGTAGGACATCGGACTATAGGAGGGCTTTTCTAAGCGTCGGTACCCCTAATCAATCCCAAAATATTCTGTTTAATCTCATAGCAAACTCCTCTGAAAAACTCCAAGTCCATGCCATGGGGGTCCTCTAAGCCCCAGTCCTCATCGATTGGAAGATTGGGGCACTCAACTCCACAACCCATACTAATTGTCTTGTCAAATCTATTAGTATCTATGGAATCAATTGATTTCGGAGCCAGCCCCGAAGAATCGACCCCCAGTTCTTCAAGAACCCTGATCGCATTTTTTGAAACAACTTCTCCTGGAGAGGTTCCCGCAGAACAGGCCTCATGACCAACATCCCTAGCCAAAGCCTCAGCGATTTGACTTCGACAAGTGTTTCCGGCACAAATGAAAAGAATTCTCATAAACACCTCATCCAGCTCTAGTAGATAATATCTCTATAAGTAAATCATTGAGGAAGAGGACGATGAATAATAGAATTGAAGTAGGCATCTCACTGCCAATTTTCAATGGAAGAGTCACCCGTTTCCCAAAATCCTGCAGGCTCAGGGGCAAATGACCCCAATTCCGCAGCCTCCAATGAACAGCGGGCGCAGATGGAACAGGCATATCAGCAGATGCAGAGGAAAATGCGCATCAGCCAAATGGACTCTCAGATCAAACACAAAGTGATGGTTCTCTCTGGGAAGGGGGGAGTTGGGAAGTCAACAGTTGCAACCGGTCTCGCGATATCTCTAGCACATCAAGGAAAAAAGGTTGGGTTGATGGATATTGACATCACAGGCCCTAACGTCCCAAAAATGCTAGGAATTGAAGGTGCAGACTTGAATGTCGAAGACGGACAGATTTTTCCTGTCTCCGGACCAAGCGGCCTCAAGGTGATTTCAATGGCCTTCCTGCTTGAGGACCCCGACAAGCCGGTTATCTGGAGGGGTCCAATTAAGCTAGGGGCAATACAGCAATTCATCGGAGATGTTGCATGGGGTGAGTTGGACGCTCTGGTGATTGACTTCCCACCCGGAACCAGTGATGAGCCACTAACGGTTAGCCAGACCCTCCCTGGGATAGATGGTGTTGTAATCGTCACGACGCCCCAAGAGGTAGCTTTGCTCGACAGCAGAAAATCGATAAATTTTGCAAAGACGATTTCCGTACCGGTGTTGGGGGTGATAGAGAACATGAGTGGATATACAATCAATGGGACCGCGGAGCCAGATAGTGCACTTTCCATTTCGGGTCCAGGTGGAGTTCCAATGGAATTTCAGGCTGACTCAGAAGGGAAATGGAGGTTGACACTAGAGTTATTCAAAACGGGCGGGGGAAAGGCAGCCGCAAGTGAGCTTGAGGTGCCATTCCTCGGCTCACTGCCATTCGACCCGGGAATCGTTAGAGGCGGCGACGATGGGGTTCATCGTATAATCTCTGAACCAGAAGGAGAAACCGCATTAGCATTCGAAAAAATCGTTTCAAGGATTATGGAAGAGTTGGATGCCGGCTCAAGCGATTCACTCAAAATCACATGATTCGATGCATATTTCATGCGTTTATTTCATTGCATAGTGGCATGCCGATAAGACGAAAATGGCCGTTGGAACCGGGATTTACGTCACTTGGGTGACTGGTGCAATTCTGATTAGCATCGCCGCCATTCCAATATTCAAACCCCCTTATGCCAAGCTCAGCTTGGATGGTTTCATCGACATGTTCAGGAGATATTGGGCACATATGATCATAGTGTTCTCTGTTTATTTATGGAAGGATTTGTTGGACGGATTAGACAGAGTCCTAATGGCAAACACACAGCTAGACATGACCTTCCTTGTCTATGCGGTTGAGGGTGACATCGCTCTCTGGATCCAAGAATCATTTAGGTCGGATTTCCTCGACACCGCCCTAACTCATTTCTATGTCATGGGATTCATGATTGCAACCTTTTCTTCATTCGTATACCCAATATATTTTGATGATAGGCACATGGCTGATCGAGTCTCTCTTTCGATGTTCTGGGTATATTTGATTGCAGTGCCATTCTTTCTCTTCATGAATGTCAGAGTCACTGGAGATTACATCCCGGGGATGGAAACAATTGCGTATGATCTGACTCCGGAGATACATAATTGGTTCAACAGGATCGATCCATTCACAAACGGGATGCCCAGCCTTCACATCGGCTTACCATTCGCAATTTGGCTCTCAATGCACCGTTGGGATGAGGATGGAAGATGGGCCAAATTCAGACTTTTCCTAATCGTCTTCATCGCTTTGACTGCATTTTCCATAGTCTATCTTGGAATTCATTGGATTGTAGACATAATTGGGGGTATTGTGGTGGCGATTATTGCAGTTAACACTACTGAAAAGACACATGGACCGATTTGGAGATTCGCCGACGAACGTCTTTTCACGAGAAAACTTGCCAGAATCATGCAGAGCCCAATTCCCACATTGAAGAAGACATTGAAGTCTGCCTACTCAACACTAGACCCCATTAGAGAACCCGGATCAAATCAGACGGGCGCATTCATCTTTGCAATGCTATTGGTCACTGGCTCCGTACTTTTGTGGGACGCGACCCACCAGAACTTCACATTAGATGATACGAATGCAACTTCTTCGGCATCCGGGTCCGGTGAATGGCTGGTTAGCGTAGAAGATTCACCAGAAATGGGCGTTTCAATCAATGCTTGGAACGTATCCTCCCAAATGAATAGGTCAATTGGCGGCAAACCGTGGGAGAAGTCCCCAGAGATTTTCGCTCAAGGGAATTGTTTTGTCCTCTACGAAGGAAACAGGTTCGACTATTTTGAACATGATAGTGGTGAGGGCATTCTACATCCTCTCGTTAGAAAATTTGTCTTTCACAATATCGCTGATTTAGCGATTGCAAAGAACTCAGAAGGAGATGTAGAGATTGCCCTACTGACCAAATTCAACAATTCACTCGATCTGCAACTCTTTGACATTTCAACAAATTCTTCAATTCAGATTCCCGAAGCCGCAAACTCCACAGTTATTTCGTCATCGGGTCCATTGGTGGCATGGGCAGTACCCTCCAGAGGCGGACCAATCGCAAATATAACCTCGGTTGAAACAGGATTGACGATTTCAATCTCTCTGGACCCTAAATCCGAAGATGCAGTCGAACAGTCTCTCGAAAATTCAGGAATATCTTTTGATTACAATAACTCCTCAGTTGTCGATTTGGCAATTTCTTCCAACTGGCTGGTCGCCACAGTGGATTTAGGCCCCTTCAATCGAACAATTCTCGTTGACACCTTGACTGGAAACCAGACTCTATTGTCAAACCCTCGATGGGACTCGTCATCCCCAAGTATCGCACATGATATTGTTGCCTTTTTGCAAGTCACCCGCGATGACCCAACAGGAAGATTATTACAATCTCAGAGAAATAACGATGTTTACTACTACAATACGAGCGAGGGGGCACTCATTCAACTCACCTTGGATGGAAATGTTGACCAATCCCAACCACAGGTTCTCGATGACGGAATTGCTTGGGTTGCACACAATAGGGATGGATCCACAGACTTCGTAGTTCATTCCTTTGGAAAACCGATAGAAACATACTCTAGGACACTGCTTCAAGCCTCGGTTCTTGCCTTACTCCCACTTATCTTCGTTTATGCCTATCAATCAGCCATTGAGAAGGAATAATTACTCCGAAAGTCGAAACATCTCATCAAGACTCTTCTTCGCCTTGGCTATTATCGATTCGTCTAAATCGACAATCTGTTCTGGAAAGGGGTCCCAGAGGGCCTGCAATATGTCATCCAGCTGCGTCTCCTTCATGTGCCTGCACATGACGCACGATCCAATGATATTCAACTCATCTTCAGTCTCGGCCAACACTCTGTCAGCGGTCCCACATTCTGTAATTAGCATGATATCGCGCTTACCCTCTGATGCGTATCTAATCGCCTCTTCCTTCAGTACTTCGCTACTACCAATCACATCACTTTCATTTAGGACGTCATCATCACATTCCGGGTGGCTCATTACAACTAGATCGATCCCTCCATCAGACATCTTGTTCCTCCATCCACGAATGTTTTCGCCGGTGAATTTCGCATGCACCTCGCACTCTCCGTCAAACAGCACCACCTCTTTCTTACCTCTCAGGGTTTTTCGTAGATGCTTCCCCATGAAACGGTCAGGAACGAAAATCAATTTGTCCCCGGGAAGACGCTCACAGATCTTCAGATAATTGCTGCTTGTCACGCAGACATCACACTCAGCTTTCACTGCCGCACTCGTGTTTATGTAGCAGGCCACAGGAACCCCGGGATTCAATCTCTTCAACTCGACTACGTCATCGGCTGTGATGCTATCACTTAGTGAACAGCCTGCCTTTGGGGAGGGGTGCAGAACGGTTTTATCCGGACTAACTATCTTTGCAGTCTCAGCCATGAATCTAACGCTTGAGAACAAGATTGTCCGCTGAGGCGCGTCCCTCGCCGATTTGGACAAAGAGTAACTGTCAGCAACTTCATCGGCCACCCCGTATACAATATCCGGTGTCTGGTAGGAATGGGCAATCAGAAAAACGCCCTTTTCCTTTTTCAGCCGGTTAATTTCAAGAGTTAGAGGTGCGATAGTCCTACAAACTTCCAAGTCCCACCGAAAGGGTTGCCGAATGACGGCTCTGAGCCTTTTCGCCTCGGCCTCTACCTCATATTTTGTTTGCTTGAAATCATACCCAGAAACACTCGGAACGGGAGCCGGTGGCATATCTATAACCATATGACCAATCACCGCCCACACTGCAACCGCTTTCAAGTCATCTAGTATCGGCGGGGCATGGTAGCGGAGGCAAGTCCCGCTTGGGAACCCCATCTAGTACTGCATCATGGCGCCGAAGCCGTCGTTTCTGAGGGATTTTGGCTTGGTCAGAGGTCAGTTCTGAAGGTTAGAAGGCCACGAAATTATCGTCACCCAGATCTAGATAGAAGGCTTACCCGACAGCGGATGTCAGTAGAAGCCAAGGTTTTGGACAAACTCTCTGCGATGGCGTTCCCATCCCCCTCCCTTCTAAATTTAGACCATGAGGGAGGATGGATTGTGCTGTCGAAGATAGATGGCGAGCCATTACACGATCAGTTAAAGTCAGAATCTCCAGACATCGGATCCCTGAGATCGTTAGGGCAGATAATTAGGAGACTGCACTCGATTGGCATTTCCCATGGGGATCTAACAACTCATAATGTTCTATATTCCCAGGATGGAAGCCTGCATCTAATCGACTTCGGTCTCTCTCGCCAGACCCCAGAACTTGAGCATCTCGGACTGGATCTCCAGATTCTCAATGAGTGTCTTACAGCGACCCATTCAAAGCTAGAGGGGGCAATGGGAATGGTTATTGAGTCATATATTGGGGCCGATAAAACATACAAAGGCATCCCTAAATCATCAGATGTGATTGAAAGATTTCACAAGATAGCTTCTAGAGTTAGGTACCATGGGTAGTGATTCCATGCAGATATTATTTGCGACGAGCAATCAAGGAAAACTTTCCGAGGCATCAGGGATTTTAGGCAGAATTGGCTATTCCATCACCCCTCTCTTAGTTGATGGCAAACCACCAATATTCATTGAACCCCAATCGGAAAAGCTAGAAGAAGTAGCCCTCGAAAAACTCAGACAGGCAAGACAAATGGTCCTTGGCTCTGAATTGGAAGAATGCCCTATCCTTGTTGAGGATTCAGGAATATTCATAGATAATCTGGACGGATTTCCAGGGGTTTTCTCCTCGTTCGTTGAGAAAAAGATAGGCCTCAGTGGAATACTCAGTATCCTATCAGGGCAGGAGGATCGTGGAGCTGAGTACCGAGCTACATGCATATTGGGAACCAAGGATGGCCCTCTCAAGTCTAGTGGAACTTGTAGGGGCCAGATTTCCAGCGAAATCTCCGGTAATTTCGGCTTTGGATACGATCCAATTTTCATACCCGATGGGGGTGGTGGGCGCACCTTCGGACAGATGTCATCAGAAGAAAAGGCCCTACTCTCGCATCGAGGAAGGGCCCTAAAGGCACTATCAGAGGTAATCATTCCCCCGTCAAAGTGAATAGACTGGCTCCTACTTGGGGGCCCGTTGGCATGGCACCGAGCTCCCGTCTACCCCCTCTCATTCTTCTGGGAATCTTCATTCCTATTTACCTTGTTTTCCTCGCAAATCAGGGACTATTGATTCAGTTAGCTGGAGCAGTTGTGCTATTGCTCCTATTGGCATCGCTCATCTTCTCAGGCGTGAAAATCGAACAATCGCCCTCAAAGACGACAGAATCACATTTTGTCGACTCCATAGATGATGTAGAATTGCCAGCTCCGGTGCACCCTGAAAACGAATCCCCGGCAAATGCAGATATTATTAGGAGTCGGGGGAGATCCCCCAAGAAACCCGAGATCCCCATCCCTGAACCCGAACCACAAATCTCAATTAACGATGAAGATGAACCCGAGCTGATCGCGACTGCATCAGGATTGGCCGAGCGGTATGTCGCAGGTTCGGACCCAGAATCGATCATGGAAATTGAGATTGACAATTTCCTCTCAGTCAAGAGACAGCAGAAGATGGAAATCGCTGAAAGGATCCGAAGAAATAAGCGCATTGAGTCATCCAAGAGGGCAGCAATCGAGGCAGCCAAATGGACTGAATCGGAAGATGGCGAGGACATCGGATCTCTCTTGAAGGAACCGGACCATAAACAGGTCATTCTAACTGAACCCGAGAATCCAAGCTCCACAGCACCACAGGGTATTTCCTATGTCAGAATCGATGAAGATAGGGTGCTGAAGGTCAGAGTACCCTTGGATGTGCCTAGGAGGACGAATCCAACTCTCGATGGGGGTGATGATGAATCTCCGGATTCTTCCCCACCCCCACCCATGCCAGGACTCCCCCCACCCCCGGGTCCGAATATTTCAGGAATCCCTCCGCCAGTCGATCCCAAAGAGTGACTAGGTGATATGTTGAAGCGAAGGTCGCATCTCGGCAGCACATGGACGATGATGTACTATCGGTAGATGACATACAGTTAGACAACTCAATGCCAGCAAACGGAAAAATTTCTGTTTGGACCCTTAACAGACCGGAGAAACTGAATGCACTGAACTCCCAGTCTCACCAGGAGATAAAGAAGCAGTGCATCAGGGTCGAAGCTGATGACAATATAAGGTGCATCGTAATTAGTGGTGCCAAGCCATCCGAGCCAGTGGAGGGGAAGAAGCCAAAGCCACCCGCATTTGCAGCTGGGGCCGACATTTCGGAGTTCGCCGGCAAGAATTCCGATGACGTCCGCCCCTTCTTTGAGGATAATGCATGGGAGGCTGTCTGGAATCTTTCCAAGCCCACTATAGCTATGGTGGACGGTTTCGCTCTTGGAGGGGGCACAGAACTAGCACTTTCCTGTGACATCAGGATGGCATCCGATAGATCTACATTCGGGCAACCAGAAATCAATCTCGGATTGATTCCGGGAGGGGGAGGGACTCAGAGACTTTGCCGACTGGTCGGATATGGCAGGGCAATGGAGATCGTACTATCGGGGGCTATGTTTTCAGCCCAGGAGGCCCTCGGAATGGGTATCATCAACAAGATATTCCCCCATGAAGATCTCGAAGCGGAAACTATGAGACTCGCTGAGGAGATAGCTAGAAAGTCACCATATACCACTAAGGTGGCAAAGCGTGCAGTCAGGGCAGCTCTTGATTTGCCATTCTCCGAGGGTATTCTAATGGAAAGGTCCGAGTTCGTAGCACTTTTTGACACCGATGACAAGGAGATAGGAGTCAAAGCATTTCTAGAGCGTGCAAATCCTGAATGGACCGGCCGTTAGAGATCATTCTCTAGAGACTCGGCGATTAAATCTGTAGTGGGCACATCATCTGTAATGTCCATGGCAATCCATCCTGCATTTTTTGCATTTACAAGCATCTCGGATTGTATTTTCCTAATGCGACTGAAGTTACTCAGGTAGTGATCGGCTAACTTGTCATTATGATTCTCCCTGCTGGCAATCATCTGCTTATGCAAATCTTCATCGGAGACGTGTAAGACGACTCCGCAAGCAACAAATCCATTCGACCGCCACCCCTCTATCGCACCACTACCTGGGACATAGTGAACCCCCTCAATTATCAGGTCAACCTCTTTCCTCTGTGCTCTTTGAATCACTGCCTCAACCCCTTGTGAGACAACTCCCACGGTCTCCCGCCAATCTGTTACAGCATCCCCCCCCGCGGGCTCAAAAGACGATCGGTGGAGAGCAGGAGCATCTTCCGAATCAAATTGGCTGCGCAGAACCTCTCGGATAGTATCTGTAGAGGCAATTTTTCCAAAGCCCAGAGCTGCCGCAAGCTCCCCAGTCAAGGTTGTCTTCCCGACTCCACTGGTACCAGTGATCACTAGGAGACGGGGAACCATCGAAAAACCTCAACGTTGAATCGCCTTGACCTCAAGGAACTCTTCAAGTCCGTGAATTCCAAGCTCCCTGCCTATTCCCGAGCGCTTGTAACCCCCAAAGGGGGCAGTCACGTTGAATGCGCCACCGTTAATGCTAACTTGCCCAGTTCTCAACATTCTTGCTATTCGAATCGCCCTATCCTGATCATCAGACCAGACCCCCCCAGATAATCCGTATTCGGAGTCATTAGCAATCTCTACCGCCTCTTCTTCGTTGGAATATGTTGTGATGGAGAGTACCGGGCCAAAAATCTCCTCCCTAAAGATGGTCATATCGGGGGTTACATCCGCAAAGACGGTGGGCTTGACATAGAATCCACAATCCAAACCCTCTGGCATCCCCTCGCCACCTGCTATCAGCGTGGCACCCTCTTCGATGCCCTTGGAGATGAATTCAGACACATTCTTCTGTTGGGATTCCGAGACAAGAGGGCCACACCTCACACTCTCGTCGAGGGGATTCCCGACGGTGTAACCTGAAATTTTTCTCGAGATCACATCGACCACCTCATCCCTTTTTTCCTCCGGGATCAATAGTCTAGTTAGGGCGGAGCACTCTTGACCAGAGTTGCCGAAGCATGAGTATATTGCAGATACAGCTGCCTTACCGATGTCGGCGTCATCAAGGATAATGTTCGCACTCTTCCCACCAAGTTCCAGAGCAACCCTCTTGACGCTAGGGGAGGCAAGTTCCGAAACCCTCACTCCCGCTTTAGTCGATCCAGTGAAGCTAACCATGTCAATCCCTGGATGCGACGCCATAAACTCCCCAATCTCCCTCCCATGCCCGGAAATGAGATTGAAAACTCCCGGTGGCACCCCTATTTCGTGAATTATCTCAGCCAGTACGAATGAGTTCAGTGGTGCTTCCTTGGACGGTTTGAGAATCATAGTGCATCCTGCTGCCAGTGCAGGAGCCACTTTTCCGATAATCTGGTGAAGCGGGAAATTCCATGGAGTTATCATGGCCACAACCCCTATCGGCTCCTTCACAATCAGAGAGTTCCTGACCTCATCCTCCCACTGAAATCCTCCTAGCATCTTCGCATAGGAGCGAGAAACCACTCTTGGGGTGCCGACCATTGCCATTCTAGAGTATCCTATCGGCGTTCCAACTTCGGCTGTAATCAGCTGTGCCAGCTCCTCCTCCCTTGATCTAATGCCCTCTGAAATCAGATTGAGAAACTCCGCCCTCTCGCTAGCTGGAGTATTTGACCAACTGGGGAATGCGGCTCTAGCAGAATCAACAGCAGCGCCCACATCCTCTTCATTGCCAACCGGAACCGAACCTATCCTCCCCTCCGTCGCAGGATTGAATATTTCAATCGAACCTTCGCCATTAGCCTTTGTCCAAGATCCATTGATGTATATCATCTCGCGGTCGTGCACGATTGACCGAATCAGCACAGTCTTATGATATTCATGCATTTCAAGAGCTCATGCCCCCTCCGTCATCCATGCCTGTGTCGACCGAAAGGCTCCATGATGGAATCGCTGTCGTCCAATTATCCCCCGAGGCCTCTTCGAATACTTTCTCAGCCGTCAACTTCCAGCCCCTAATCTCTACTTTGAACCAATTGATGTCCGAACCTGACTGCAAATCTGTCATACTGACTGGTACGGGCAGGTTCTTTTCTGTGGGGGGAAATATAGGTGATTTCTCCGATGCCATAGGAAAAGGCCACATCGGACAAATGGTTGAGGATATGACAAATCAACTACACCCCCTGCTACTCCAGATACGCGGCTCGGAAACGATTTTTGTCTGTGCGATTAATGGGGACGCGGCAGGTGGAGGATTAGGCCTCGCACTCTCAGCCGACTATCGAATATGCGCACCCGAAGCCAAACTTGCATCCGCATTCTTCTCTTTGGGCCTGTCTCCTGATGGTGGCACTACCTGGCTTCTTCCAAGACTTGTCGGTCCCCAAATTGCGAAGAAGTTTTTCTTTAATGCCGAGTTGTGGACAGCGGCACAAGCGCTCGAGTTTGGGGCAGTTGACGAGGTGGTCGATAGGGACTTGCTCTTGGACAGGGCCATAGAGGTAGCCAGTCAGTGGGGCGCTTGGTCGATAAATAGCCGCAGGAGCACAAAGCAGCTGCTCGATGCCTCGACATCAACCTTCTTTGAGACACAACTGCATTTCGAACAATCACTGATGGTCGCAGCCTCCCAAACTCGGGATTTCTCCGAAGGCGTCACTGCATTCAGGGAAAAGAGACCCCCAATTTTTGGGGACAGTGAGGAGTAGTTGATGCCCCGTCAATTAATTGTGATGCGCCATGCTAAGAGCAGCTGGGATGACCCGTCTCTCAGTGACCACGACAGACCCCTGAACCCCAGAGGGTTACGAGACGCACCAAGGATGGCCGATACAATCGATGGACTAGGGTGGAAGCCGCAACTGATTCTGGTCAGCAGCTCTACTCGAACCAGACAGACTCTGGATTGTATGTCACACATACTCTCTGATGTCAGTACCGAAATCCGAGAGGGGATTTACCATGCCGGGCTGACGGATCTGTTGCATGAACTGAGAGACATGCTTGATGATGGAATAACCATGATTATCGGACATAATCCAGGATCAGAGATTCTGATCAATCACCTGTCTGGGGAATGGCATTCGATGCCAACCGCAGCAGCAGCATTCCTATCAGAGTTTGATGGAAAGTGGACTGTTGAAAACGTACTTAGGCCCAAGGAAATATGACGTCTCAACAAGAGTTCACATCAGGTCTTCATGATGACTGGGGACGAAAGTCTGTTCGGACATAGGCGGCCGGACATATCCCCGTGCCTTCTCCCTCTTGGGCAGTTTAATCGGATCGGGGGTAAGGTCCTCATACTCGATCTTTGTTAAGAAGTGGTTGATGCAGTTGAGATGGGCATGTCGTTTAATCTCGGAGTTGACGACGTACCATGGGGCTTGCTTGGTATCGGTGTGGGCGAACATCACGTCTTTCGCCTCCGAGTAATCCTCCCACCTCGTCAGGGACTCAAGGTCCATGGGACTCAGCTTCCATCTCTTGTGGGGCTCATCCAGTCTCGCTTTGAATCGCTTCAGCTGCTCATCGTCTGAAACTGAGAACCAGTACTTGATCAGAATTGTGCCAGATCTGATAAGCATTCTTTCAAACATCGGACAAGACCTCATAAATTCCTCATATTCATCATCCGTGCAGAAGCCCATCACACGTTCCACCCCTGACCGATTGTACCAACTCCTGTCGAAAAGAACGATTTCCCCAGCTGCCGGAAGGTGATTCACGTATCGTTGGAAGTACCACTCAGTCTTCTGGCGCTCAGTAGGCGCAGGAAGAGCCGCAACTCGGACAACACGTGGGTTGAGGTACTGGGAAATACGCTTGATTACCCCTCCCTTCCCTGCCGCGTCCCTCCCTTCGAAGATTATTACAACCTTGAGTCCCTTTGCCTTGACCCACTCTTGCAGCTTGATCAATTCCAACTGAAGGCGAAAAAGCTCCTTCTGATATTCCTTTTTCCCGATTCTTTCCAATGCTCCGCCGTTCTTGTCACCCATAGGTATCACTCACCGGAATACAGACTTAAACAAAAGCACTGTGGTGCCAAAGAAATCCGTATTCAGGGAAACGTTCATTGTTTTACACATTCTGAAACTTCCAATGTCAGAGCAGAATCTACTCTCGATAGGGGCTATTCTGGCAGCATTCTTGGGGTCAATCTCACTGTATTTGGTATCAAAAAACAGTGAACTAAGGTGGAATGAGAGGATAGCGGGTTTTGTATTCTCGTGGATACCTCATTTTTCCTAGAGGTAGATGAAGAGTTCGTCGGGTATGACAATTTCGTCGGGCTCCTGTTGATTGCCGTGGAGTATGATGAGACATCAGGAAACATTGGGGACCCTTGTGACTTTGTCAGCGCGAATTTGCGCCCCGAGGGAGCATTAGCTCAGTGGGAGAACGAAAACAACACGCTGTCCGGAAGCAGCGATAGCTGCGATACAATCTACCTCTTCCTCCAGATCTATCCCAACTTCGATGGGATCAACAAGACCGAGAGCGGCAACGACGAAAGCCAAGCAATAGCACCATGGTCGAACTCAACTTTTGGCTTAGGCGAGTTCAACTTGGAGGTGGAGGTGAACACCCAGGAGCTTGTTTCGGGCCTTCCTACCCAATCCGACGATAATGAGGAAATAACCGTGACCTGGGAATTGATAGTTTTCTTCCCCACGGCAACTAGGCTATAGCCCGCTCACAAGACCTTCCAATGATGCTTTGGGGTCATTAGATTTGGTCACCCCACTAGCTAGCAGGACTCCTGAGGAACCAAGGCTAATTGCGGTAGCAACATCCCCTCCTGTTTTCACGCCTGCACCACAGAGCACACCAACGGTTCCTGAAACAGAACTGACTGCCTCAACGGTTCCCCTAATTATCTCCGGATCAGCACTAGTCACGGAGATTTCACCACCAATAAGCTCCGGAGGTTCGACCGCAACAAAAGTGGGCCCGAGAGCGGCCAGATTTCTTGCTTCATCGATATTGGCGGCACAAGCACAAACTGCAAAATCCTCTGGAACTTGTTCAATCAGCATTGCGACCTGCTCAAGACTCACTTTGTGCTCGGCGTGATTCACCAAGGTACCCTTTGCCCCCCTCGCGATAGCCGTTTCTGGATGCAACCATCCCGTATTGGAACCAAATCCTATCGGGTCTAGGTGCTGACACCAAACCTCCAGTCCTGGAGCTGCTTGGGACACAGCAGATATGTCAAACGGCGATACTGCCGCTACCATCCTTGCACTCTTGTTCATTTCGGACATTACCCTTGCCAGATCCTCAGCCGAGACCCCCTGGGCATTCTGATAAGTCTTGAAGTTGACAATAATTAGGGAGCCGCTCATGACACTGGGAGCCGCTTGACCTCTTTGACCATGACGGGGGTGCATGATGAACAAACCCATTTATCTAAGCTCGACAAATTCAGAATGATCAATAATCTCATCAGAGACCTCATCTCCCTCTGTTATTTCTGCCCCCATACCAATCAAGCTCCCCATGATTCTGCAACCCGCTCCGATTCTAGCTCCTTGTAGAACTACGGAGTTTCTTATCTCAGCACCATCTCCAATCGTCACACAAGCCCCAATGGCACTGCCAGAAACAATTCCATAGTTCTCAGCCCCCTCGTCGAACCAAGAGTCCCCTTCTATGCCACCCCTTGAGAATCTCCTCGAAGCGACGCATACCTGCATTGCCTCAATGAACGAATTAGGGGTGCCCGCGTCAACGAACCATCCCTCGAATGGGAAGCCATTCAATCCACCCGTATGTGCCAAATCCTGGTAAACATCCCTCTCGATGCTATGCGCTCCCTCGGGCATAAGCTTGAAGATTTCAGGATCTAGGATGTAAGTTCCAGCGTTAATTAGGTTAGAATATGCCTCTTCGATCGGCGGCTTCTCTTGAAATCTCATGATCTTCCCCGACCTAATTTCGTAGTCAGCAACCCCAAATCTGGACGGATCCTCAACTTCCCATAGTGAAATTGTCGCAAGGCCACCATTGCTTGTGTGGAAATCAAGCATTTCTTCGACACGGAGGCTGGTAATCAAGTCCCCATTAATCACACAGAAGATTCCACCGGATAACTGGTCCTTGCAATTGACAACTGCGCCCCCAGTTCCCAGAGGCTCAGTTTCTTCGACTATTACTATCTCATAGGGCAGATCGAGACTTGCGAAGTGCTCGCGCATCTTCTGAATCCCGTAGCCAGCTGCTATGATCACTCTATCAACCAATCTCTCTGGAAGCACCGAAACAACGTGCTCGATCATTGACTTGTCCAAGATTGGCAGTAGTGGCTTGGGGATTTTCTTAGTCCAGGGCCTCAGCCTAGTTCCGAAACCACCCGCTAGAACCACCACATCCATGCCAGTCCCACTATGCAAGACACTTTCATCACTTCGCAAAACTTTGCAAAATACTCCGCCGCATCTTTCAAGGGCGGATTGCCATTGGGCACGACATGAACATACACGAGTTCCAAGCCAAGGGCATGTTTAGGGACTCGGGAATTCGCGTTCAGGACGGCGTCCATTGTACAAGCGTAGATCAGGCCCTTTCCGCCTATGACCTCCTTGGTTCTGAAATAGTAGCCGTGAAGAGCCAAATCCATGCTGGCGGTAGGGGAAAGGGAAAGCTCTACTCTCTTGATTCAGGTAATCTGGTCATGGAGGGTGGAGTTAAAATCGCATTCTCTAGAGGTGAAGTTGAGTCCTACGCCTCGAGCATCCTTGGGCACAGACTAGTTACCAAGCAGACCGGGCCATCAGGTAAAATAGTGAAAAACCTGTATGTGGAGTCTGGTTGTGAAATAGAGCATGAGTATTATCTCGCTCTTCTGGTGGACAGGGAGAAAGGCACTCTATTGATAATGGCCTCAACAGAGGGCGGTGTTGATATTGAGGAGGTTGCAGAGAGCAACCCCGAATCCATTCACAAGATTTGGACCGATCCAATAGGTGACCTAAATGCAAGCGATGCCAGTAATCTGGGGAAGGCCCTAGGGCTTGACGGACAAACGCTTTCCGGTTTTTGCGACATGATCTCTAACCTTGTTTCACTATTCGTCGAAAAGGATTGCTCAATGATTGAGGTCAACCCCCTTGTTCGAACCTCCGATGGCGAAATGCTAGCCTTGGACGCAAAGTTAAGCTTCGACGAGAACGCCTCCTTCAGGCACCCCTGGAGGGCAGATCTGAGGGATCTATCCGAGGAGTCAGAGGTTGAGGTAAGGGCCAATGAGCACGGTCTCTCGTATGTCGATCTCGATGGCAATATTGGATGCTTGGTCAATGGCGCCGGTCTTGCCATGGCAACAATGGATGTAATCAAGCTTTATGGCGGCGAACCTGCAAATTTCCTCGATATTGGCGGAGGGGCAGATAGTGATTCGATCACAGCCGCATTTGGGATCATTCTAGAAGACCAAAGACTTGAAGGAATATTGGTGAATATCTTTGGCGGGATAATTAGATGTGATATGGTTGCTAGGAGTATAATCGCAGCCTCAGAAGAGACAGAACTCCACGTTCCCCTTGTCGTTAGGTTCTCCGGGACGAATCACCAGGAGGGCAGGGAAATCTTAGAATCAAGTGACTTGAATGTAGAAACGGTCAGCACACTGGCAGAAGCCGGGGAGGCAATAGTCGGGGTAATCGGGAGGTCCAATAAATGAGCATCTGGATCAACGAGTCCACAAAGGTACTTGTTCAGGGGATTACTGGGAGTCAAGGGAAATTCCATTCAACGAGAATGGTGGATTATGGGACTGAAATCGTCGGAGGAGTAACTCCTGGGAAGGGTGGACAGGTTGTCAAGCTACCAAGCAGGGCCATCCCAGTCTTCGACACAATGTTGGAAGCGGTTTCTTCTACTGGCGCCGAGGCTAGCGTCATCTATGTCCCTGCCAGATTTGCTGCAGCAGCAATCATTGAGGCTGCGGACGCATTCCATGGGGGAAAAAATGGGAGAGGACTAGTCATTTGTATCACCGAGGGGATACCAATTCTGGACATGGTAAGAGCAAACTCGCATATCGAAAAGATGCCCGGAGTCCGACTTATTGGCCCGAACTGCCCGGGAATAATCAGTCCCGGTGATTCAGGAGGGTGCAAGATAGGGATAATGCCCGGTTACATCCATTCCAAGGGGCGCATCGGCATTATTTCTAAGTCCGGAACTCTGACTTACGAGGCAGTGGCCCAGACCATGAGCGTCGGGGAAGGCCAGACTACTTGTGTGGGCATCGGTGGAGACCCTGTAAATGGAACCGGTTTCATCGACTGTCTTTCTGCATTTGAGCAAGATCCAGATACGGCAGCAGTGGTAATGATTGGCGAAATAGGCGGCAATGCAGAGGAGGAAGCTGCTTCCTGGGCTAAAGACAACTTCACAAAGCCACTAGTAGGATTTGTAGCGGGTGCCACTGCACCCCCAGGAAAGCGGATGGGCCATGCTGGAGCCATTATCTCCGGAGGCAAGGGGACAGCTGAGGAGAAGTTCAGTGCGTTTCAAGAAGCTGGGATATACATAGCCAGAGACCCATCAAAGATAGGGGAAGCACTTCTGCGGGCACTTGTAGATGCGGGACTCCGTGAGCCTTAGGTGTGAAACACTCGCCGTAAGGGTGGGGACGAAAAGATGGCAGAGATCCTAAACGAAGAATTGGATACAATTCTCAGTGGGACGTCTAGGTCATTTTTCCTGTCCCTGAAGAAACTCCCAACTAAGATACGATCGCAAATCAGCCTCCTATATCTGTTAGCAAGGACATCGGATACCATTGCAGATTCCAATAAAGGCGACCCTTCGAACCGTCTCAAACTTCTAAAATGCTACAATGCTTTTGTCCAAGGGAATTCAGGGGAACTTCCCGATTTCTCCACTATTGCAAATCTGCAGTCAGACCCATCAGAGAAGGAGCTTCTTGAGAATGTCTCCGAGATAACCTCACTCATCGGCGATTTCAGTGAAAATGATCAGTCACACATACGACAATGCCTAGGAATAATTGTCAGCGGTCAATTGCTAGATTTGGAGAGATTCTCTTTGTCCACAGTTGATGGAATTGTCGCTTTGGAAAGTAATTACCAACTTGACGACTATGCATATAGGGTTGCAGGGAGCGTCGGTGAATTCTGGACACAAATTTCACTGGAGCACATTATTGACAGTGTAGAACAAGATAGGATCTCACTGCTGGAGAAATCTGTACGTTTTGGCAAGGCCCTACAATTGATCAACATTCTCAGGGACATCCCAGCTGATTTACAATTAGGCCGAAGCTACATGCCATCCTCCGAGCTCTCTTCTCATGGCCTGTCCCCATCGGATCTGATGGATCCCAGGAGCATGGAAAGCTTCAGGCCACTTTTCAATGAATACTTGGATTTGACCTCCGACCATCTTGATTCCGCCGCTGACTATGTTTCCATGCTGCCATTCAGGGAGTTCCGTCTCAGGGGGTCTTGCATGCTACCAATAGTCATAGGCCGCAGAACATTGGCACTGCTAAGAAGGCAAAATGTTCTCGTAGGAAGTGCTAGAATCAAGGTCCCAAGAAGGGAAATTCGTAATATCATGCGAGGAATCATTGTTTCCTTGCCTTTCAAGAGTAGAAGCCGGGCCATACTTTCATGATCATTCCCAACCCTTCCACACCCAAAAATGGATGAATTCCCAATAAATCGCAATCTAGTGACATTCAATAGTACGATGTCAGCCCACAGCGTGATCACTGTGGCCAATAAGCAGAGAAACTTGATCGAGGGGACACCTATTACAGGAGAAAGACCCCAAATCGCCCAAAACGACCAGAATGGCGACCAGTCAATTGAAATCGTCAGATCTGCCGTTGAGATAACCAAGGAGGCAGCCCACGCAATCAGCATCACTGCTCTCGAGGCAGTTCGAGAAGGCGCCCTATTCATGGGCGTTATTGGATCTAGGGGTGAGCTTGTAAACCCCTTCGAACATGTCGAAGCCTCAATCTGGTCCGAGCCAGATGTCCCAAAGCACATGATCGAAGCTTCATACAACTTTTGCGAGGAGTTAACTAGGAGGGAAGCAGGCAATTTTTACCACTCATTCAAGTATCTCCCCGAGGAAAATAGGCGAGCAATCATGGCCTACTATGCATTCTGTAGGAGGGCCGATGACATAGCAGACGGCGACTTTGTTGACGTCTTTCATGGTGGATCTTCCGATGATCCAGAGTCTTTGGAGTATAGGGATAGAATAGAGCAACTTAGCCCTGGGGAACCAGTATTGGATAGGTCAACATATAACGACAAGATGTCCCAACTCTTCTACTACAGAAAGAAACTATCTACAGCTTACAGCAATGTTACTTCTACCGATCCTATCTTCATAGCTCTGAAGGATACTGTCAGGAAATTCGGTATTAACCGCCAATTACTTGACGATATGATCAGTGGAATGGAGAATGATTTCCATAAGAATCGATACGAAACCTTCGAGGATCTTTATTCCTATTGTTACAAAGTAGCTTCTACGGTTGGTCTTGTTTGTATAGAGATTTATGGTTACTCTGACGTCAGGACCAGAGAATATGCCGAGTCATGGGGGATCTTTATGCAATTGATTAACATTATTCGTGATGTCGCAGAAGACGCAGAGAGGGATAGAATCTACCTCCCAATCGAGGACCTTTCCCGTTGGGGAATTTCGGAAGAAGATATCAAGAGCGGAAAGGAGATTCTAAAGCATCCCGGCTGGACCCCATTTGTTAGAGAGTACTTGGAAAAAGCCGAGCTCTACAGGGAGAGGGCATTCAAACTACTACCTTATTTGGACAAGTCATCCAGGTACTCCCCGGCTGCAATGGCTTCATTCTACCAGTCAATAATGAGGAAGATCATCCGGAATGACGGCGATGTATTCTCCAATAGGATACAACTCTCAAAGACGGAGAAGATGCTTCTTGCAGCGTATGTTTACGTGAGGTTTAGGTTCATTGGACTCTGATAGAAAAGCGGGCTCTCGGCGCGCCCCGAATCGAAGATGTATTGAGAATTGATCGGAGGGGGCAGTAATATGAGGGTGGCAGTATTGCTGGAGGAAAGGTGCAAGCCTAACAGCAACGCTTTCGCATATCTACAGAAATATGCGGCAATGTGCGATCGCGAGTGCATCCAGATCGAGGGCAACAAGTGTAAGATTCTTGAAACAGCTTGTCCCGTTTGCCTTACTAGGGCCAAGCATTGTCCAGACGATGCTGTCAAGATAATCAATCTCCCCGAGGAACTAGACCATGATTTGACTCATTGCTATGGCGAAAATGGATTCAGATTATTCCGACTCCCATCCCCCAGGGAGGAGCAAGTAGTGGGGATCCTCGGGCCAAATGGGATTGGCAAGTCTACAGCAATCAATATTCTCTCAGGGGGGATTAGGCCCAATCTTGGTGATTGGCTCAATCCTGTACCAGATTGGCAGGAGATAATGGCCACATTTCCCAGGGGCGAGCTAAGGGACTACCTAGCACTACTCGCTGAAGAGGGGGTAAGTGTGGCAGTCAAACCTCAATACATTGACAAACTTCCAAAGATTTTCGATGGAAAAGTGATGGAGCTACTCGCCCGGGTCGATGACAGGGAGGAACATAGGGAATTTTCCGAACTTCTTGGTATTGGGCATATCCTTGAAAGGAAATTGGGAGATCTCTCAGGGGGTGAACTTCAGAGAGTGGCCCTCTGTGCAACACTCCTCAAAGAAGCTGATGTCTACTTCTTCGATGAGCCCTCATCGTACTTGGATATCTATGAAAGAATGAGAATGGTCCGAATTGTACAGTCTCTCGCATCCAGAGGGAAGAGGGTACTGGTTGTAGAGCATGATTTGGCCATACTGGATGTACTCTGTGACCTCATCCACGTAATCTATGGTGAGAGGGCAGCATATGGGATCTTCACACCACCCCGATCCACCAGGGCGGCGATTAACGCTTATTTGGACGGATTTCTTCCCGAAGAGAATGTCAGAATCAGAGATAAGCCCATTCAATTTCTGAAGGGCAGAGAAAGAAGGGAAGAAATCGGTCTCCCAATATTGAAATGGGAGGGCATGGAAAAAACTCTTGGCGAATTCCATCTATCTACGGGGAAAGGACAAGTGAGAAGTGCTGAGGTAGTGGGAATAGTCGGCCCAAATTCAACTGGGAAGACGACAATGGTCCGAATCATTGCAGGGGAGATGGAACCGGATCAAGGATGGTGCACAATGGATTCAGAGGTATCCTACAAACCCCAACACGTCAATACCGAGTATGAGGGAACTGTGATGAATTGGCTGGACAACGAGCTAGAAATAACTTGGAGATCTGGAGAATTCCACACCCAGGTTATCCGACCACTTCAAGTGGATCAGCTTTTGGAATTACAGGCCAAGAAGCTATCTGGAGGGGAGCTACAGGCAGTTAGCATAGCCATTTGTTTGGGGAAAGAAGCAGATTTGTACCTATTCGATGAGCCAAGTGCCCATTTGGATGCAAATGCCAGAATGGAGGCTGCCAAAGCCATAAGGAGGACCATGGAGAGTAACGAGAAGGCTGCCATGGTGATTGACCACGACACATACTTCATAGATATCGTCAGTGATTCCCTTTTGGTTTTCCAAGGAGAAGGGGGGCAGAAAGGCCATGCAGTTGGTCCACTCACACTCAGAAAGGGAATGAACCTCTTTCTATCCGATGTAGAGGTTACCTTCAGGAGAGATGTTGAATCCCACCGCCCTAGAATAAACAAACCTTCAAGCAGGAAGGATCGGGAGCAGCGATCTTCCGGTGAATACTTCTACTCAGAATAAACAAAACCATTGGATTCATGAGTGACCATTGTGACCCATAGGTGTGGCCGAACAAGACGAAGAACCAAATCAGGATGATTCTCCTGACCAAGTCACCGAATCAAACTCCAGAATAGAGGATCTAGAGAAGGAGATTCAGTATGCAAAAGCCGAGATTGCAAATGTTCAACAAAGGGCTGCTAAGGACCGTTCCGAGGCAATAAGGTATGGAGGGGCATCACTAGCCAGAAGGTTGTTGCCTTTCCTAGACGGTCTTGGAAAGGCATTGGAAACCTTTGAGCCCGGGGAAGGAAACGAATCCGTTTTCGAGGGTGTCAGGATGACTCTCGAGGGAATCCTAGCAGCTCTAGAGATGGAGGGCATAGTTCCCATTGATGCTATGAAAACTCCCTTCGACCCTACAAGTATGGAGGCTATAGCAACAGTTCCTTGCCCAGAAGGAATCGACTCTGGAATGGTTGTTAATGTAATTGAACAAGGATTTAGGATGCATGACAGGGTACTCAGGCCCGCTAGGGTCGTGGTCTCCGAAGGTGAGTCATGAAGATCAGAATTTCCAATTACAATATTGCAATCTCCTCCTGCCTAGTAATTATCACATATCTCCTAGCAGTACTCTCAATCCAGCTCATTGCTCCTGATGTCGTTATTTCACCAGACGAGTTTCCTGATAACTGTCCCACCGATTCAAATAATTGCGCAATGATCGGCCCCAATCCTCATCGAGTAAATGGGCTTATTGAACTCAGATTTCAATCGGAACTAAGCTCAGTGATGTCCGAGGCAAATAAATGGATAGAATCCAACCCTAGATCGGAGATAATCGGCGAATGGGAAAATCAAACCCATGCAGTTTTCCGTACCCTCTTTCTACGCTTTCCAGATGATTTTGTAATCCATGGAAGTTGTGACAATGGCGAATCAGTCCTTCTTGTATATTCGGAATCAAGAGTCGGTTACTCTGATTTGGGCGTAAATCCTGAGAGAGTTTCTGACTTCTCCACATTCATGTCCGGTATCGAAATGCCTACATCGGATTGCTCTTAGCACCCAGTGGAGTTTCCCTTGGAATTTGTCATTGATCCAGATATTCACAAGGCTCAGACATTACCGTCTTCATGCTACACAAATACCGAAGTTTACCATACGATCAAGTCCGGCTTTTCTAGGAAGTGGCACTTCGCTGCACATTCTCGACAACTGGACTCTTTCAGTTCAATGCCGCTCAGTCATATGAATAAATTGATCGAACAACCCATGCTGCTGACATCTGAGAAGAAGTTGAGGTGCATTTCTAATGTTTGTACCCACAGGGGAATGATCGTCACCGGAGAACCATGCAATAAGGGCAATCTTCGCTGCCAATATCATGGTAGGACCTTTGACCTAGGAGGGAATATTCTGAACATGCCTGAATTTGAAGGTGTTGAGGGATTCCCGGATGCCTCCGATAATCTCGAAGAATTTCCCCTTTTTGACTGGAAAGGACTAATCTTCACAGGTCTGCAGCCATCTGGAATTGATGGGCTCATTGAAGAAATGGAGAGATTCGTGGGATGGGTTCCCATTGAGGAGTTCGACTACGATCCATCTCGCTTCAGAGAATATGAGATTGATGCAAATTGGATTCTCTACGTTGATAACTATCTCGAAGGCTTTCATATTCCTTTCGTCCACAGGGGCCTCCACGCTACTTTGGACTATGATGGTTATAGAACTGATTTGTTTGACGGCGGGGTGCTTCAAGTTGGCATAGCCAGAGAGGGGGAGCAGTCCTTCGATCTACCTCAATCTTCCCCAGACTATGGTCAAAGAATAGCTGCGTATTACTTTTGGTTGTACCCGGGATTGATGCTGAATTTCTACCCATGGGGTCTCTCAGTAAACGTCATTGTGCCTCTAGGAGTTGATAGGACTCGCATCATTTACCATGGTTTTATTGGGGATCAAGAGATGCTTGGCAAGGGTGCTGGAGGCGAACTTGACAAGGTAGAAGAAGAGGATCAATTCATTGTCGAGTCCACTCAAATAGGAGTCAGGGCCAGCTCTTATGACCGAGGTCGCTATTCACCAACCAAAGAAACAGGGGTCCATCATTTCCATAGGATGATTAGCTCCGGGCTCATTACCGAATAATGACTCCGCCGATGCACAGGCCAAATTATAACCGATTTCTTCACCCCGGTGACCATGAAAAATAGTGGTAACCAGAAAATTATTGCAATCACCCTACTGTTTCTTATCCAGATTTCATCTCCTCTGGTATCTGCGCAGGATTCCAAAACCTCTTCTGATGACGCAGATGATGGGAATTACAATTTCCATACAATCGCATCCTTGGGGGATAGTACCCTTGGGTCCGATCCAACTGGATACAGGGGTCCTTTCGCCAGCAAGCACGCCGCTAATTTGATGGGCGTGGAATACTATGAGGGTGCCGTTGGTGGCGACAGATCGACAACTCTAATTGAAGCTGGAAGGCATACTCAGATTGCACAGAACTACGGGGATGGGACTCTTGTCACAATCATGGTGGGCGCATGGGATTTCATAGACGCTGGCGGTGAATTAGTGAGGGCTGACTACTCATTCATGAATGGCCTAGAGGAGAATATCACGATAATCCTTGATACCTTGGTAGCTTCCGAAATCGATGTTTTGATTTGGAATCTTCCAAACATGTCATTCCTACCATTCCTCCAGAACCTCTACCATCCCGGGGCATGGCCTTATTTCACCGAGGCAAGCTTCCTTTGGGCAGATAGATTAGATGCAATTGCAGAAGGATATGGGAACAGCGTCCAGGTTTTCGACTTACTTTCCGTCTCCAACGATCTTCTCCAGAACCAGTCTGCAAGAATGATCGGTGACTTCGAAGTCACCTCTCCTCCAGAAATGTGCGAAAAGACTTGCATAATGATAGATGAATTGCACCCCACATCAGTCGGCCAAGGATTAATCGCCAATCAACTTGTTAGTACAATAAATGAGAAGTTCCCCCCTCTTGCCGGCCCCCATCCCTTGCTCACCGAGGAAGAGTTGATGGCCCTAACTATCAGTGAAGACCCGGAGACAACTGAAGATGAGAAGCCCCTTGCCACAATAGATGGCGATATCCCCAAGGCTTGCTTCGACTGGACCCAATTCAACTACCGTCAGATGTACTTGACAATATCAAAAGATGACGCTGAAGTCTCTATTCCCAGTTATATCGGATACAATACTCCCATTTGCAAGCAGTCTACCCATGTGATGTACACAGGGAATAACGCTATTCACGTCGTTTCTGGTATCACTAACAATCTTACTCTGAATCATTTCTTCGAAATCTGGGGGCAGGATTTCTCCGAAGACAGAGTCCTTGACATGGTCGCTGAAAATGGCTCCACCATTACCCTCACCTTAGATGGAATCCAGTTTGATGGCGACTGGTCATCGATTCCAATAGAAGATGTGATTTCTATCGAGATCTCCTATTCTTCTCAAGAAAATTCAGAATTGGCTGATGATGCCGAAGAACAAAAACGCTCAACCCCCGGCTTTAATTCCATATTGGGCATTATTTCCCTGCTGTTCGCTGTGAGTTTTGGATACAGTCGCCCCCGCCGCTACTGAGGTTCTGCCATGCACAGCAACGACTCCAGATTGAATAGATTTGCTAGTTTTTTAGTCATTTTTTCAATTCTACTTTCTGGTTGCACGAACCAATCTGGAGAAAAGGACAATGATAATGGCGATGGAATTGATACATCACAACTTGAACAAAAAGGCAATTCTAGCGATAACACGGAGATAGTGCTCATCGAGCAATCCGATTACTGCGACGATACTAATCCATACCATTGCTTGATGCCATTCCCCTCCTCTTCTTTCCTAGAAGTAGATAATAATTCCAGCAGCCTGACAGGTTACAGATTGAATATCTCCGGTGATGCAATACCCGATACACAACTTTCTGTCTCCGAGTCATTCCACATCCTAGATAGGCTAGATGGTTTCAGCCCCTCTACGCAGATTTTCACTGCATTCGAAAAAGAACCTGATATTTCCAGAATGGCCAATCAGTATGAGATCGCGAAATCTCTGGAATCAGATCATCAAAGCATCCTCCTTAATTTGGACACGGGAACTCCTCTTTTCCATTGGGTGGAGAACGATGCCAGAGCTCAAAATGGGGAGAAGAAAATCACCTTCTTGCGAACCATCCAGGGATTGGATCATAATTCGAAATATGCCGTGGCATTTCGGAACATCAACGATTATAATGGCGATGAAATCATACCAAGTAGGGCGTTCACCGCATTAAGGGATGGGGTGATGACCGACTCCCCCCGCCTAGAGTCTCAGAGGCTCTTCTACGATGAAATGTTTGAGAAGTTGGATATTGCTGGCTTTGAAAGGAGCACACTGCAAGCAGCATGGTGGTTTCACACCGCCTCAACTGAGTCAATTCTGAGGGATGTTTCCCTGATGAAGACTGATGCAGAATCTAGACTCGGGGATGATGGAATTGGTTGTACGATTGAAAATGTAGAAGAGAACTACGGTAATGATGGCAATTCACTTAGGAGACTGACAGGAACCTTCACAACCCCTCACTACATGTTATCTCAAACAGCCACTATGTCATCTTCAGATGGTTCTGTCACGTTGACACCCATGTCCAGGGATGAGGCCTTAGATCCACTTTTTGTAGAGAATAGGGAAGTAGATTTTACCATGCTAATCCCCTCCTCTCTCGCTGAGAAGAATGAATCAGGACCAATCACAGTAGTCGGACATGGACTATTTGGCAGCGGTCGGGAATACGTCAGCAATGGGGCAGAATTGGCTAACAAGTATGGTACGGTGACCTTAGCAACCGATTTCAAGGGATGGAGCTCAGACGGCGATCAAGAGGCAATGGCCCTTGCTTTGGTAGACTTTGAGCAATTCCAATTTCAGCAAGAGAGGCAGATTCAGGCCCTTATCAACCACATATCGATGATTAGAACATTCACCGGCATTTGCTCTGATATCGAACAGTTCTATCATTATGACACCAATCTAGTCAACTCTGGGACCATCAACTATCTCGGTATTTCCCTAGGGGGGCTTCGAGGCCCATCACTAATGGCCATGATTCCTGAAATCAGTTGGGGGACGCTTTGGGTGGGGGGGACTTCATTTACTCATCAGGTGGAGCGATCAACTCACTACGGATCATTGACGAACTCAAGTATTTTCTTTGATATCTTATCCAGCACAGCCTCACTTCCTAGCAGGAATGACAGGGCTGTTGCAATAGCACTATTGCAATCAGTTTGGGACTCAACAGATGGGGAAACCTACTTACCATATAGATCGGAAGGGCTTGAAGGTCTAATTGACCCATTTGATATGTTCTACCTGTCTTCAATGATGGATGCCCAAGTAACAACCTTGAGTGCCGATAGGGCTGCTAGGACCGGACAAGTTCCAATAATCTCCGGATCCGCTTATGTCCCATTCGGTTTGGAAGCCATAGATGGCCCAATTTCTGGTTCTTCAGCTGCATATTTTGATGGCGATTTCCCTCCACTGCCCTCTGGTAATGAAAATGGTCCGATGTGGCACCATTCACTTGCTCATAACCTAGTCCTGGAGGTACCAGCTGCTGAGAAAATGGCTTACGGATTCTTAATTAATGGCACACTTGTAAACCACTGCGATCCAACCTGCGAGTTTGAAGGGGATTGGTAACTAGGACATTACTATCAATCACGTGAGAGGCCAAGTCCGGGCCTCTCAGTTTTATCCCCACCCGTCCAGTCATAAATTCCCAAACCACTCTTCTTCCCTAGTTCTCCCGAATCCACTAACTGTTCTAATAGCGAGTGGGGCCTGTATGATTCATCTCCAAACGCTTCCACTAAATTATTGAGGATATCCCTGCGAACATCCAACCCAACAAGATCAGATAGTTCAAGCGGACCCATTGGATGCCCATATCCTAGACGCATCGCAGCATCAATATCACTAGCGGAGGCAACTCCTTCATCCAACATCCTAATTGCCTCGTTACCTAGTACCACACCTAGGCGACTGGTTGCGAAACCAGGAACGTCTCTGACAATTATTGAAGTCTTTCCCATTGAATCAGCAACTCTCTTAGCAATTTCCAGAGTCTTTTCTGAGACTCCTTCGTGGCAGACTATCTCTAGGAGGGGCATCAAGGGTACCGGATTGAAGAAATGCATCCCAATCACCCTCTCAGGGCAGTCGGTTGCAGCGGCAATCTCTGAAATCTTCAGCCCAGACGTATTCGTGGCGAGAATTGCATGGGTCGGAGAATTCGCCACCAGATCTTGGAAAACTGAGATCTTCAGGTCTTTCCGTTCGGGCACTGCTTCTACTACTAGATCAACACCATCTACAGCTTCTGCAAGACTCTCTGTGTAGGCCAGATTCTTTGACCACGCAAGCTTCTGCCCGGGGGTTGTCTTCCCTCTAGCAATCCCCTTCTCCCAAAAAACCTCAATGCGTTCTTTCCCATTGGCCAGCGCATTGGTCATGTTGTCAAAAAGACGAGTTTCCAAACCTGCCTGAGCACTCACCTGGGCAATTCCTGAACCCATTGTTCCCGCACCGATTACAGCCACCTTGCTGACTGCCATATGCCACCGTAGAAGACTACGCCAATAAGAAGTCCTCAATCCTGACGTCCAAATGAAGCAAGGGCGGCCTGGAAAAGCCTCTGCCTCGGAACGTCATGTTCAAGGAAACAAGTGAATGGAGCCACGTCCTTTAGGAGCTCTATCGCTGAAACGTATGCGCCGAAGATAAAGGGCTCTGCAAAATCAACCGAGGGGATCTCAATACCTAGCTTGGATAGCCCAGCTCTGGAATCTTCATCCCAAATTGAGTAGGTGTGGTGTGTGAAGTGTAAATATGCCGACAACCTCCTAATATCCGATCTGGCTTTATCAGTCAGACTCTCAATCAGCAGCGTGTCTGGATATCTAATGGCGTAAAGAGAAAGCAGAACCTCCCTCTGTGTCTCTTCTCTCCAATCTCTCTTTTCAAGTCCCATCCAGTTGTCAATCATGTCTAGCATCTCTGAGGTATATGGTCTCCTAACTTTGTAGAGTAGCTCTTCGTATCCTCCCGGGTCCTGTTTTTCTGAATGGTGATGTCGGTGGAAATGGTCTGTCAGCGTATCGAAGAAGGGAACACATCGAGACTTGTCAAAAGAGGCCAGAGCTACGTGTTGCACCAAAACACCCCGCAGATCAGTTGTCCTTCCACTCACGGTACTGAATCCATTCCTTTTGCATGTATTCGTTAACTAGCAACTCTTCGTCCTCCTCTGTTGGAAGAATAGAATCCAGGTATTTCCTCCAATCCTTTTCGCTGCCTTCGAATGGGGCTCCCTCTACGGTGAATTTCTTACCAGCGTACTTGCCTATTCCTCTTCGGAATTTGTCCGATGGGATGTATAGCTCAGGCTCCCCCTCGTTCCTAGCTTTGCTAATCCTCTTCATCTCATCACGTAGCTCTTGGAAGTAAAGCTCCCTACTAGCTTCATTGAGGTGTTCTCTATCGGCATCCCCGGGATTCTCCCTCTCATCATAACGTCCCTTGATTCCATAAACGTATGCCCACTGAGCACTAGTCGAGTCATCCGTTCCAAATAGGTCCAGGCCCGTACTGACCCACTTATTCACATACTTCTGAATCATTGAACAGGGAATGACTCCTTGTTTCACAATTCTACGAAGCCCATTTGCTCCGGTTCCAAGGTGAAAAGACTCCTCTTTCAACATCGGCCCCATACTCGCGGCAAGAGGTTTGAAAGATGAGGTGCTCAGCATCTTTAGTTGGTACTTCCCATCCCTATCGATGAAATGAGTGAACATAAAGAAATCAAGCCAATGGCATATCGGTTCGTTAAACGTACCAAGAATTCTAGTCCCTTCTTGGGCATTTCTTTCCAGAAGTTTTCCCGCTTCCCTGACACCCTGTTCACCGAAGAATGTGCATAATAGGTAAGCCATTTGCCATCCGTGCCTTTGCTCTTCACACATCACCCTCAATGCTGATTTCTTGTCATACTCGGTCGGGGCAGTGTCCAGTAGATGGTTCTGCTGCTCCACACTAGCGAATTCAGTATCCCCCTGTACACTCACCATACTGATAATCGCATCCCGGATATTTTGCTGAGGTATCTGCATCCTCCTATCCCACTTGGGCATCCCTTCAAAATCTCCAAACTCTATCGAATTCCCAGCTGTGTCCCAATCGAACTTGATGTCAAATCGATAATCACCCAGCCAAGATGGATCGAATCCGACCCTAGTCTGCCATTCATTGAACTCTTCGATCCAAACCTCAAAGTTCGTCGGATAACTTTCCACTACTTCTGTCTCTGCCATGGTATCTCCAGAACTGTTGACTATATTAATCACTGCTTCGCCTAACATATTCGCCTGAGTTGTCTTCTTTCGGACTCCTTCTTCTAACTTCTTCTAGGTATTCATGAACTATGTGATTCCCAATCAATTGCATCATTTCGCAAATTGTCGATTTTGATAACGAGCGATGGGTCTCTGAGATGTCCTACTACGGAATCACTGTTGCCAAAGGCCCCCCTATTCGCCCTTGAATCGAGGAGTCTTCTTTTCCACGTATGCAGCAATTCCTTCCTTGGCATCGGCGCTTTGGAAAAGATCAGATTGCAGTTCACGCTCCAATGCTAGATGATACTCAAGAGGGATTTCCATCCCACTTTGCACACTTCTTTTGATGTTTCCAATTGCCTTGCTGGCAGCCATGGGAAGTGTGAACTGGCTGGCATAGTCGACTATGTCCTGTTTGAACTCCTCCAGGCTCCCATCCCATATGTCGTGTACTAGGGACATTTCCCTAGCCTCTTCGAATGAGAACTTCCTCCCTGTGACCATAATCTCCATTGCCCTTGCCTTTCCAACTAGTCTAGCAAGCCTAGCTGTCCCACCAGTTCCAGCTAGCACCCCCAGGGATACTTCGGGCAATCCTACTTGCCCCGAATCCTTACGGCCTATTCGAATATCTGCGGCCATTGCAATCTCCAGACCCCCACCCACCGCATGACCATTCAGGGCAGCAATAACGAGCTTAGGTGTCTGCTCCAGCCTGCTCAGGGTTTCATTTGCATGAAGGCAGAAGAAATACTTGAAACCGGGAGTAACGGAGTCAAGCATGCTGATACTTGCTCCAGCGGAAAAGAACTTTTCTCCATGCCCGGTTAGGATAATCACTGTCACATCATCGTCAAATCTCGCACGAAGGATAGCCTCATCTATGTCTCTCATCATTTCGTGTGTGTATGTGTTCACCGAGGTCTTCCCTTCTTCCCAGGGATTTCCCGAGGAATCCGATGCCAGCTCAATTACTGCTATTCCGTTCTCTGTTACTCCGTAGTTCACCAGATTGTTTTTCATGGGTTCCAGTTCGGGCCACGATGTCATGGATATTCGACTAAGTTCCGCCATATCAATCAAACGGAGGAAAACTCAATCTAAATTTCCGATTCTCCAAATGATTGAGCCCCCCCGCTCCTCTGAATCGCCCTCCATTCCTCACCAATTTTCACAGCCTCGTCACTAGGCTCCCAAGAATCCCTCCTCAATGCCTTCCTGAAAGGCATTCTTAGAACGTCCCTGCCGTCAGGAAGGGTCTTTTTCCTCAACATTCCAATTTTTACCAATGGCCAGAGGGCCCTCCTAAATAATCCCGGTTTGTACAGCCATCGCATAAATCTCAATCCATCACCAGTTCTTCTCTGATTCCTCATCCAATAATTCGCTACAAATTTGAGGCCACGATCACCAACGCGATTCATCAGAAACCTATTTGTTGCACTAGCTTTTACCAGCGGGACCAATTTTTTCCTAACTTCTTCCTCATAATTGCATTCACCAAGTAGTGATTTCGCCGCCAAGACTCCACTGGTCACCGCATAACGCATCCCAAATCCCCACATGAAATCTTGTAATCCACCCGCCTCTCCAACAAAATAGCGACCCTCATGAACGTACCTTGAGGGAAGGCCGAAGTCCCCCTTGCCCCCCACTCTTTTTATCGGATTCCTGTTCAAATTGTAGTTCCTATCATACCAAGCAATCGTCTCGTTTAGATACCTACCACTTTTCTTCTGCTTTCTCCAAAGACAAGTGCAGATTAATCCAATTCCATCAATGATGATCATGTATGAGTAAGCACCAGGAGCTAGCCTGTCATTCAGTTGAAAAGTGACAATATTGGGGTGATCAGTCTGAAAAATCTCACCAAAGGCCACAGCGCTGGATTCTTTCGGCCCAGCTGCAACGATTTTGCAACCCTCAGCGTTTTTTCTTGAATTATAGATGATATTGGCTCCAGATTTCAGGGCCATTCTCTTGAAACCCTGGTCTATCGTGTGAGCAGCAGTCCCCCTCTCGACAACCCTGAAAGCGACACCATCTGTTTTCGGTCGTGTAATCTTGTCATCCGGGTGAACTAGGTCAATCACCCCAAAATCAACTGATTTGAACTCTTCAGTATCAAAACCCCATTCCTCCATTTCATCGAAGAAATCAACCTCGCTCGTCCAATTCTCTATTCCTTGGAAATCTCCATCAAAGCGAGCCCCGCTGTCCCCCCTGATATCATGAACATTGACAACCTTGCCCGCCCTTGCAAGGACCGTAGCTGCAGCAAGTCCTGACAACCCCGCCCCAAGGATGTCTATCTCATCGCTCACAATTTTCCGACTCAGTGCACCTGCTTGAACAGTTGGGTCATCCGTCGCTTTCAAGGGAGTGACATCCATGGCACGGCATGACCGTACATATTCGAGTCGAATCCGAATGTCTTGATCCAGAGGACATTAGGAAGTCTGTTGATCTCACTGGCTGCGGCAGCATAGTCAGTTTTGTAGGAGTAACAAGGGAGTCTGAAGGAGGTTCAAAAGTAGAAAGGTTGGAATTTGAGGCATGGGAGGAAAAACTTCCATCAGTTCTCGAGGAACTGGCTAATAGGGCAATTTCTACCTTCTCTGTGAAATCCATCGTGATTGCGCATAGGACCGGTTCTGTCGAACCAAGAGAACCAATTGTCTGCATTCACGTCGCATCAAAACATAGAGAAGAGGGGTTCTCAGCTTGCTCATGGTTGATTTCTGAATTGAAGGGACAGGCCCCCCTATGGAAGAAGGAAATCAGGGAAGATGGCGCATTCTGGAAAAGTGGATTGGGCTAGTTCACATCATCCATTGTTCTACAAATATCGTTCACTGCTCTTGGGACGTTTGATGCTATTCCCTCGATCATCATCCAACCATGACCCTTAACCCCGTCACCCACGGATCTAACTCCCTCCACTCCGATATCCGCGGGCAACTCGGCACCCTGCGGTGCCCGATTACAAGGCCAGTTTCTGTGATATGTGTGGGTGCAAATCTCTTCAGCATAGTCTGAAAGCCATGGAACCGACTCATACAATTCATCCCTGCCTTTCGAGATCTCTGACTTCATATCTGAGCTGGGGACGAATTGATGAGTAATCATCATGTGCTTTCCCTCTGGCGCTAGACTCGGCTCCGAGAATGTTGGAATTACATAGCCACCTACTCTCTCAAGTCCTGGAATCATTGTAATTCCACTGTCTCTGTGTGGCACATTTTCATCCAATGAAAAAACAAAACCAATTCCTCCAACAGCTTGGGTGTTAGCAATCTGATTTTTTACTCCCTCAACTATCTCAAAATCGCTTGATAGCGAATCAAGGAGATTTTTGTGTCCCCCGTTGTGGATTATTGAATCTGCACCAATCCATGTGAGTTCTTCCCTACCTCTCCTCCTTACTCCAATGCAGAATAGATTCCCTTTAGTGTTCTCTTCGGAATCACCAGGAAGTATTTCAGCGACCTCATGTGATAGTTTGACTTTGGCTCCGTTTGCCCTCAATTCTTTCCTCAACCCATTGATTATCCCCTTGCATCCACCCTTTGGGACGTGTGGCCTATCACTCCAGAAAGAGTTCTGCAGCATCCTTACGACAGTCGATGCAGGCATTTGATCAAATCGTAGGCTAATTGCGAAATTTGAGAACGATTCCAAGAAATCAATGAAATCGTCTGTGAAAATTCGTTTTAGCCAAGTTCGGCCATCCACTGACTCGTTTATCCAGGGCTTCTTGGCGTTCTTCATCAATAGTCTTGGCATATTGATGATATTCTTGATTGGAAACCAAGGTAGTATCCCATATGCCGTTTTAGCCGAACGATATCTACCATTTTCCAGCATACAAGCAAATTTTGTCGTAGGGATGAAGTCAACACCGTGTTTTCCCAAATCAAGCCCCTTTCCTCTTTTCTTTCCAAGGATTAGTTTTGCAAATGGCCCCTTGAGGCCATGAGGGATTAGGTGTAATGCTCCGGTTGGGATTTGAAATCCATCGTGGTCATGTTGAGTGAACCTACCGCCAGCGAAAGACATCCTCTCAAAAACTGAGACATCATATTTCCCCTTCTGTGAGAGACTAGCAGCTGAAGTAAGTCCCCCTAGACCAGCTCCGATAACCACTGCCTTCTTCCTAACCAAAACTCCACCTCACGAATACTCCAGAGCTCCAGTCGGGCACCAGAGAAGGCATCTAAGACAATCAGTGCAGTTTTCTTCTACCACCTCGCATAATCCTTCCACGATTAGAGCATCATCATTGCAGGCCATCAAGCAATAAGAGCAACCAACGCACAAGTCATCAATTACACGAAGAATGGCGTTATCATTAGTCGGCTTGTCATGTGATAGACCCGACTTTAGAGCTGGCACAGAGCCCGGGGTGGCCCTAGCCCTGAACCCCTCTGCCATATCTGCCAATCAATGTATGGGTATTTCATTCCAGTGTTTCATACGAGCCTATTATCAAATAGTGGTTGGCCTACTGGGAACTAGGGGGCGATGCAATGACCTTTTCCAGGGCTGGGATTATTGACGTAGGATCCAAGCCTGCTGTATTCCGAGAAGCAACTGCTACTGGAAGACTGGTGCTATCGGATGAAAGCTTGACGATCGCACTAAAAGGTCAGTCCCTAAAGGGGGATGTCCGCGAAGCATCATCAATAGCAGCAATTCAAGCAGTTAAGGACACTTCTCGGACCTTGCCACATTGCCATCCCATACCCATTGAGGCTTGTACTGTTGATTGGGAGAACGATGACAATTCCCTTCGTTGTGTGGTTTCCGTCCGAACTCACTGGTCAACAGGCGTTGAGATGGAGGCCCTCTGTGGAGTTAGTGCCGCACTTCTCTGTGCGTGGGATATGCTGAAATCATCCGAAAAAGACCAATTCGGCCAGTACCCCGAAGCAAAAATCGAGGATTTGAGGGTCCTCAAGAAGATAAAGGGAAATCCGTAGGATTGAATTCTATTACTCCATCGCGAGGCTATGAAAACCGCCGAATTGATTCCAGATTTTCTTAGGGCCACGGGTGCAGCTGCGGTAGCAGCAGCAGCTTGGAAGGGTAGGGGGGACAGGAAGGCGGCCGATGGCGCCGCTGTCGAGGCGATGAGATCCGTTTTCGATTCTATACCATTTGATGGAAGAGTGGCCATAGGGGAGGGTGAACGTGACGATGCACCCATGCTGTGGATAGGCGAACCTTTGGGCTCGATGAGAGGCGATCCATCCGCACTATCAATTGATATTGCTGTAGACCCACTTGAATGCACCAACCATGTCGCATTGGATTTGCCCAATGCAATGGCGGTCCTCGCCGCAGGGCCCCGCGGATCCTTGCTCCATGCTCCCGATTGCTACATGGACAAAATTGCTGCCCCGCCCGAACTAATTAATGAGGTTAGTTTGGAGGCCAGCACTGAATATAACATCGAGGCAGCTTCATCAGTACTCGAGAAAGACCCCTCAGAACTCAATGTCGTGGTGATGGATAGACCTAGGCATGAAGAACTGATAAGGGACTTGAAATCCCTAGGCGTCCAAATTAATCTAATTGGGGATGGGGATATTTCTGCTTCTCTTGATGCTGCCGATCCAAATTCAGAAATTGATATGCTAATGGGCGTAGGTGCTGCCCCAGAGGGTGTAATTTCCGCCACAGCCCTCAGAGGATTAGGTGCTGCCTTCGAAGGCCGACTAGTATTCAAGAATGAGGGTCATAGGGAAAGGGCGTTGAGTATGATTGATGATGACATTGAGCGAATATGGGATCGCGATGATCTCTGCCAATCTGCCGATTCTGTCTTCGTCGCGACAGGGGTCTGCGAAGGAAGAACGCCCGGAGTAGAAGATTTGGGGGACGGTAGCTATAGGGTTCATTCAGAAATCATCGACGTCGCTTCCAGGCTACACAATTTCGAATCATCAGTTCTCTAAAACCCCGCTTCGATAATTGTCGATGGTTTCATGCCTAGTGACTAACTCCGTGCGCCCAGGGATAACCATGGATAAGGAGTTACTCGAGAAAACTGCAAGAGATCTGGTGTCCCCGGGCAAGGGCATCCTCGCAGCAGATGAGAGTATTGGGACAATGTCAAAAAGACTTGAAGCGGTCGGAATCGAACCATCAGCTGAAACTAGAAGATCTTACAGAGCCAATCTATTCGCCACGGAAGGATACGAATCTGCAATTAGTGGGGTAATACTATTCGATGAGACGATTCGACAATCAATGGATGATGGTACCCCAATACCCGAAGCACTATCCAGCAGAGGTATCCATCCAGGCATCAAGGTTGATACAGGGGCAAAGGATTTCGCCAATCATCCCGGGGAGAAAATCACCGAGGGACTGGATGGCCTAAGGGAACGTTGCGCAGAATATTTTTCTATGGGTGCAAGATTCACCAAATGGCGTTCAGTAATTCGCATAGACGACATAAAACCAAGTGATGCATGTATTCAGGCAAATGCCCATGCTTTGGCCCGCTATGCAACTATCTGCCAAGAACAAGGCCTAGTGCCAATTGTCGAGCCAGAGGTATTGATGGAAGGTAGCCACGACGCTCAGAGATGCTATGATGTCACCGCCTCCGCTCTTGAAGCAACCTTCTCAGAATGCGTTTCTCAAGGTGTACATATTCCCGGTTTACTGTTGAAACCAAACATGGTTTTCCCAGGAAATGACTGTGAGGAACGTATTTCAAGGGAGCAAGTAGCAAGTATGACGGTGAAATGCCTCACAAGCCATGTGCCACATGATTTGCCCGGCATAGTCTTCTTGTCAGGGGGGCAAACAGATGAAGACGCAACTGCACATCTTAATTTGATGAATTCAATGGAAGCCAATCATCCATGGGAACTTTCCTATTCTTATGGGAGGGCTTTGCAGGCACAGGCTCTGCGAATTTGGGCCAGTTCCGGAAACGACTCAGCCCAAAAGAGTCAAAACGCCTTCTCTCATAGATCAATGATGAATAGTCTTGCAAGGAGTGGGGATTGGAATCAGTCCCTGGAGACCTCAGCCTAATTCTCATTGTGCGCAGATTTGACTTGCCAGACGCAAATCTCGTATCTCCCAGAGAGTGCCCCACCTCTTTTCGTGGTTGAAACCTTCATGATGTCCTTATCCTTGGAGAGGACATTGCCCAGCTGTTGAGGGGTAGTTCCATGCCTCATAGTAGAGTTAACATGCTCCAGAATCTCAGTAGTATTTGCCTCTCCTCTTTCGCCTAGAAATTTCTTGATTTTTTGCCTAAGTCTTGTTGTCCTCATATTACCAACTGTTCCTGCTTGGCTCCGGTTTGAAACCAATAACCGCAGGATGGCGGGGGGTAATATAACCGTTCTGTATGATTTTTCTCTCAGTTGTTACAACTAGTAACAAAATTTACCTAATTTATTCCAACAATTCCAGACAAATAACACGGATATATTTGATTTCCACTGGAAATATGTAATTAAAAGTAACAAAAGAGTATAATTTATTACTACGTTCCATCCACACATTAATTATAGGTGATATTTCCTGTCAATTAATTCCCCCGATTCCCCAGAGAAAATCGAATCATCAGAACCCCGGAGAATCAGGAGCAAGCACAGATTCCGATTGATCTCAAGGCTCGCAGAAGGCGAAGAAACAGTTTCCAGACTAGCATCGAATGCAGGGTTGAGAATGCCCCATGCATCAGCAGAAATTAGGAGAATGAGAGAGGAAGGTCTAGTGGCCAGCAACCTACCAGTAGGGTCAAGAGGGTCAAAAATCCGATTGACTGAATTTGGATGGGGGGCCCTTCAAGATGATGAGCGATTCAAGGCCTCCGCAATTCAAGATCCACCCACTGACAGAGGGGCTTGTTGCGTCGCCTTCAGAGATGAGGAAAATATTCTGATTTGTTTCCTAAGTCCCCCAAGTGAATCAATTGTGCCGATTCCTTGCGGACCTTGGCAATTATCCGATGGAAATAAATTCTCCACGAGAAATACAGGGGTCTCTTGGAGTTGGGCTGTACTAATGGAGAGGTCACCAAGATGGTTCGATCTGAAAAACATGTCCCGACTGGAAGAGGCACCCGAACTGGCCGGCCCCGATAGAATTGAGGCCTATGTCGAGAGGCCCCCGGCAATTGGGATAATCAGGGCTAGACTTTTGACAAACAAATACAACCAGTCTATTGTTACGGGGCAGTGGTTTTCAAATACAAACTTCCACCCTAATCCCCCACTGGATGAACCAAGTTACCATAGGGGTTCTTGGACTCTGGGTTCTTCACACTCGATGCTACCTGATATCAGGCCAAACCAACCAATTACGGCAGTAACCGGAGAAAGAATCTCTAGATCAATCCTACTCCGATCAGCAAAATCCGGTTCTTTGGTAGTTGCTGACCTGGGGGGGATCGATATACAGGGGGACCTTTTTCCAATCGGGGCCCTTGAATATTGGATAAAAATCGCTCACCCCAGGTTATCTGAAAATGAAAGGAAGAAAAGATTGAACTCCTTAACATTAAGATTCTCCACTCAAAGAAAATCCAAAATAGACGCCTCAACTTGGAGGAGATATAGGAAGGATTGGGGGACAGCCGAGTTCACAAATGATGATACTGATGTAAGGCTAATTGATATCAGAGGTTTAGGAACCACTGCAGTGGAATCACTTGTCAGGTGGTCGTTGAAGGCCAGTAATCTACCTTTAGTCCTTGAATTGGGTGCAAGTATGCCCGCAGATCTCTATCTGGAAATTGCTACTCATCAAAGAATTAGGTTGATCTTGCTAGACGATCCCCCTAGAGAGTTTTCAGATTTCGATCAATTATTTCCAGACGAAATCCGGCCAGTTCCTTGGATGAACCTGCAAACAAAGGCAGGGATGAAAATACCAGTCAGGCTTCTCGAAAAATTCGGAATGGAAACATTTCCAATTTCCGAAGAAATCCCAATTTCACCGTGGAAATTGTTGGGGCTGGACGTCGACTCTCACCTCCAATCCGAGAAATTTGATTCCGAATCACTTTCCATGGTCCGATCAGCGATTTCTCAATTTCCAGAAGGAAATGAGGAGTGGGCCAACCAGATAGAATCGAGGTACCCCTTGGCTTCTTGGATAGCAACCCCAAATTGGGCTAGATGGCCAAGGTGGCAGCGTCTTTCCGAGAAAATTGATCAGGAATGGATGGCACTATTGGATACGGATCACCTACCAATTGACAAGATCTCGAATTTAGCCCAAACGGCACCTGATCAGGTATTGGAACTATTCGGTGAAAAAATAACCCACAAACTCCAACAAGACCCGGATAACCTGATTAGATCGTGGCCTGCAATAGATCCATCCAAGTCAGACCGAGGTTCTTCTTGGCTCGCATCGCAGTTTATTCAGAATTCTCCATGGCTTTCAGAGGAATCACATGAGGATCTACTTGGTTGGGCTGTTGAGGCGTGGCTTTCTGATCCCCCCAGTGATTCCATCCCGGCGCTTAGGGGGGTCTCATGGCTTCTTTCATTTGGCAACAAAGACAAAGAATTCCAAGATTCCATCATCAATAGCATTCTTTTAGCAGCAAGAAAATTACCCTACGGTCACAAACTTAGCACGTGGGCAAAGTTGTTTGATCATACAAATGGGACTAATAAGGCCGATCTAGAGGCCTTTCAATTATTCAGGCGTGACCTGCCATACAGTTGGTGGGCGCCAATCTCTTCTGAAATTCTTACTAAACTGCTCCAAGAGGAAAATCCGAACGAACTTATTGTGCACAGCTCACCTTGGTGTGCAACTGTACTCCGTCCCGTTGGAGAACCCTGTGAAGCCCCCGGACTTTCTAGTGTCCAACACCCAGGTTGCGATCCAAATGTCATGCCACTTCTGGATGTTAAATTACGCAGACTCGAGGGTGAAGTCAGTGAAAATACCAGAATCCACTCCCTACTTGATTTGTTTGAATCCTATGAGGCCCTAAGGATGGGTTCTGCACCCTCATCAGGTCGAACACACCCCTTGGTCGGTTGGCTGGCGCAACCCATAGAAAAGTGGCCAGAGTTCACAATTGAGATGATTATGGAAGGGGAAAGATCGGTTTCTGAAAGGCTAATTCTTCGTAAATCCGGTTTCTTCGAGGGAATTATCTGAGATTTACCAAAAACTCATCCTTCCGTTGGGTTCTTGAGTAGACTGCATTGCCAAGGGCTGCCCATTCGGCAACACCGTGCGGACAAAACCCCCTCGCCGGAGGTGGAGGATGAAACACGGTACCACGATTTGGGTGACCATCTGTCGAAGACCAACGAGACCGAATTTCGGAATGATCATTGGCGCAAAACAGATGGCCGGATAGCGTTAGGTCCCCTGAGGACGATAGAATGAATCAAGGGACTACCCCGCTGTCCGACAGACGTCCCGGGGTGGGTCAGGTGCCCGAGCTATGCGGTGAAGGCTACCGTTACTCCCCGGGGCACACTCTCCCGCAGCACTCAAATGATGCCCCATTGGTGGCCAATTGATGCATGAGCTTGGACTCGTTGGTGGGACTTTCGATCATTTCCACGATGGCCATGCATTGCTGATACGAGAAATGCTTGAACGGTGCAACAGGATTGAGGTTTGGTTGGCCTCTGATAATAGGGCCCAATCAAAGGACCCTAGAATTCTAAGTTGGGAGCTCCGAAGGAGTCAATTGTTAGACAGATTTGCCGATAGACGTTCAAACAGGATTACAATTTCCACTCTGGAAAATGACTTTGGTCCGGCGCCATCTCACGACTCTGCAGGGGCGATAGCTTGCACAAAAGAGACCAAAGTAAACTGTGAGAACATTAACCATCTTAGGGTACAAAATCATCTCGACCCATTGGAGATAATTGAAATCCCCCATGTCATGGCTTGGGACAACAACCCAATTTCTAGTACTAGGATCAGAAGGGGGGAGATAGATAGGTCCGGCCGACCTTGGATCCCGGATTTTTGTCATTCTTCAGAGGTTTCTATGACCCCGGAGGCCGAGAAAGAATTGAAGCAACCATTTGGGGAATTGATCGAGGGGCCGGAGGAAGACCCATCAGTAGCCATTCGCGGGGTTTTCGAGTCTATTATGCCTGTCTTTGGACCCATTATTGCGGTGGGCGATGTGACCGTTCGGGCCATTCAGGACTTCGGACGAACAGCTGATGTAGCTTTAATCGATGGCCAAACTCAGAGATCCCCTTGGGATGGATCCAAGGAGATAAATCACGACTCATTCGATTTCGTCATCCGATCCATTAGTCCAGCAGGAATACTCACCCCATCCCTACTTCATTCCTGCGAGAAATCCATCCAGTCATGGCTTTCAGAAAAGTCTCGGACCCTAATTATTGTTGATGGTGAGGAAGACCTAGCCCCACTTCTCCTTCATCCACTATCTCCCTTGGGTTCTGTAGTTCTTTATGGCCAACCAAATGAAGGGGTCGTAGTAAGATTCTGCAGCGAGGAATCCAAGCTCCGTTGCCGAAACTTACTTTCCCTTTTCGAAAAAACTAGTGCGTAGCCCCGAATCCCTGTAGGACATGCAGAGCAAGTCCAATTGAAACGAAACTAATCATTACCGAATAAACTCCTGGATCAACCCAAGTGTTGTGCAAGATGCTCCATGAAAAGTAGAAAAACACACCAACCAATACTGACCAACTGGCCATGGTTCTTGTAAGGCCGCCATCCGTTGAAATCAAACTAGTGAAGAATGATTCATTACGGAGCCCCCTGAGCCAGGCTATTGCACCGCCCTCAACAGCACCTCCCATCATCCAGTATCCCGTTCCGATGAAAGCCAGACTGATGAATGCAAAAACAACATCATCAACAGCGATCCCAAATTCCCACCCAATATTCGTCTTAGCGCCATTTGTGAAAAAATCAATCCACATAACCTTGCGACCTTCAGAATATGCCCCAATTGTTATGTTAATGATGGTAAGCATTAGTGCCCATGTTCCCAAGGCCAGCGCACTTACTGAAATCACCTTACTAGGGCGAGTTAGGGCTCCCATCCAATCCGAACTCTCTTCAGACATCGAGCTGCCGAACTTGGCCCTTGGTTTAATCGTTGTCTGAGCAACCCATCACAGTCGCTTCTGCAAATTGTATTTTCCAGTCGACGCATCACTGATTAACGGCTCATTGTTCCCCATTAGGGAAATTGCATCAATCGCCTTGGGAATTGAGGAGTTCACTTGCTTGCTCCTTCCTCCTCTGCCCTTGCTAACATTTCTGGCCATAATTAGGCCCATTGTGTCTAGTTCATTCAACAGTGAAGAAACTCTTCTTGGGGTCAGAGCTTCTATATGCACCTTAGCACATGCCTCCACATAGGTCCTATACACTTCACCAGTGGAGATATTCCTAAGACCATTTTCCTCGTTAATGCAGATTGCAAAGAGAACCATCTTCTGATGCAGAGGCAAGGTTTTGATGACCGGAGTAACTTGATCATGTTCTAGTTGACTCTGTGCGAGTTTAACATGGTTCGTTGAAACCTTGGCTTGCGCCCTTTGCTCTGCCTTCTGGACAGAAATTCTTAGCAAATCCAAAGCCCTTCTAGCATCACCATGCTCTTGTGCCGCCAAAGCAGCACACATCCTGACCACTCCTTCTTCTAGAACACCCTCCTTAATCCCTGTTTCAGCCCTCTCATTCAGAATATTGCTAATTTCTGTAGCGACATAGGGGTGGAAGACTAGGTCCTCCTGACTGAGGCGCGAACTTACTCTAGGATCTAAATGCTGAGTGAAGTTCAAATCATTGCTGATTCCAATAATTGAGCACCGCCCATCATCCAAAACGGTATTCAAAGTGGTCAGTGAGTATAACAAGTCATCACCAGCCTTGTTAACTAGTCCATCAATCTCATCTAGGACAATGATATGGACTCCTCCAATCCTATTCATCCTCATTATCAGAGTTTCCAATACCCTATCTGTAGGCCATCCTGTGAAAGGAACCGGTGAATCTCCTCTTTGCGCCAATTGGGTCGCGATGCTCTGCACGACCCGGTATTTCGTGTCAACATTCCTACAATTGATTTCGTATGTTTTGACTACCTGCCTCATTTCTTCACCCTTCTCCCTCAGGTGGCCTAGGACGAAACGTGTTACAGCGGTCTTCCCGGATCCCGGAACGCCGTATAGCAGCATGTTAGAAGGGATGTGGCCGTTGAGAGCGTCTACCAGATTCCTAACTAGGACCTCTATCTCCCTTTCTCTGTGAGGAAGCCTATTAGGCTCAAATGAGTGGTCGAAAGCCTTCCTGTCGGCAAATAGACTATCCTGGCCAAGTATTCTTTCGAAAATATTTCCGTCCATTTATTTTCAACTCACAATAAGGCCAGACTCTGGCCCATAATCCACCTCTCATGGATTCAGAACACTAAGCGACTGAGGTAAACCGAATATGTTTGTTGTAATAAGATTGTCTTGCCATTTACTCGGTCCACCTATTGTTTCCCACAATAATCGATGGAAATTATTTTACTGCGTTGCAGGAAAACAAAAACCTGTTTCTGAATTCAGTGTATCATTTATCATTTCTCAGAACGGTATATTTTTTGCAGTTGTTTTATTATTAGAACCAGTATAATCAAGTTTCCAGATCAGAAACAATATCGCCATCGATTAACCTCTGTATCCCCATTCATTTTTCATCAAATCATACCTCTGCAGATCGCGAGAAAACATATCTATTAATAATGGTGAAAATTTTATTATTTATTTTTTATCAATAAATAATTGCACTCATCATCATATATCAGTTTATCACCATCGCATAGTTGCACTATGCCATCTGGAATTTCTGCGGGTTCAAATCCACGTTTTTCTTCCGGTGACCTTGCATAGTTATGTGTGACAAAAATCGACGCATGAGGATGTCTTCTAGCCATCTCAATAACGTCCGAGGGATTGTGGTGATGAGGGCTATTGACAAAATTCGGCACCCCCATCTCTACTATTATGATCTGTGAATTGACAGCCCTTTTCTCGATTTCATCACAAGGACCCGAGTCCCCACAATGCAATAAAGTCAAACCGCATTCATGAACCAGTGAGTAACCATGGGGATCGGTTTCTGGGGTGTGAATCACTGGGAACCTCTCAAAACTCCACCTAGTCCCAGAAATCTCACCTTTTTCTCCCTCATTCCATCTCACTCCTTCCTTCAAAGGTCCCTCTAGGGCACCAGGAAAACCAACGTTGCATAATCCTTCCAATATTTCCCTCCCCCCCGGTCTGCAAAATACTTCAAGAGGCTCTCTAGGTTCTGACTGGGGAGTCATCCATTCCCTTTCTAGCATAATGAAGGGAAAGCCGAACATGTGATCGGCGTGCCAATGGGTGAATAGCAAATGTCGGATAGTGTGCGACTCAATCCCCGATCTTCTTAGTTGTGGAAGTATTGTAGGTGGGCAATCAATGAGTATTGAGCCATCAATTAGAGCAAGTGCATGCATTCGCCCGCTAGGCGAAAATGCGTTTCCCGTACCCAAGAATGCCACCTCTCCCATAGATACCCATTAGTGGTCTGGGACTTGATGGTTCGCCAACATTGCCCTCGTCTTCTGCATTTGTTCATATATGGACGGCAACTCGCTCGGTCAAGGTGTGTCAATGCCCGACTGGAGTGCAAAAAAACCATTCATGACGACAATGTCGGAGAATTTCATCCTAAATGGGGCGGGTTCCCAAAAAGAAACAAGGCACATTGTATTCAATCTGGGGGATTCGGGACTGGACTACAAAGCCGGAGATGCCCTTGGGGTGATTCCCAGCTGCCCTTCCGAACTGGTTGAAGACCTCCTTTCGGTGACTAATTTCACTGGTGATGAAGAAGTGGAAACTAATTTGGGACTTTGTTCCCTACGTGAGGCGCTGACAAACAGATACGAGATCCATAGACTTTCAAAGAAATGGGTCGAAGGACTCGGGCAGCGAATCTCTACAGAAAATGGGCCAATAGAAATTCAAATAGTCAGGAGGCGAAGGACTTCTTCTATTGATGGCTCACTGTTGATTGACTGGGAAAGCAATGACTCACAGGCCGATTTCCCCGATGGTTATGAAGAGATTGGGGGCCTTGTAAATCATGCATCAGAATTGTGGACAAGATTGACCACGGATCCAGAATCAATGGAGGATTACATTTGGTCCAGGGATTATGTGGATGCAATCTCTTCAGATTTCGGAGAAGTCGGATTCACCCCCCAACAATTAATCGAAGGCATGGACAGACTGAAACCCCGTCTATATTCTATCGCCAGTAGTCCCGATTTTGAGAGGGGAACAGTTCATTTGACTGTGGCTATAGTTAGATACAATCATTTCGACCGAGACAGAACTGGGCTTTGTACAGGATTCATGGCAGATAGATGTTCAACCGAATCAACGGAGATTGGAGTTTTTATGTCCCCCACGCGTTCATTTGTACTCCCCATTGATGGCTCCAGAGACGTAATTATGGTCGGGCCTGGAACTGGAATTGCACCATTCAGGGCTTTCTTACAGCAAAGACAGATTGATGACTGCAAAGGCCGAAATTGGCTATTCTTTGGCGATTGGACCGAGGAGGGCGAGTATCTTTACGGGGATGAAATGGAGAAAATGAAAGATCGCGGAATCCTCACACGGCACGAACTAGCATGGTCTAGGTCGGGCCCAGAGAAAGTATACGTCCAACATTTGATGGAAAGCAATGGCGAAGAAATCTGGAATTGGATAGATAATGGGGCCTATTTCTATGTCTGCGGCGACAAAAATTACATGGCAAGAGACGTCCACACTACTTTGATAGATATTTGCTCAAAATTCGGTGATATGAGCCCAGACGAAGCAAAGGATTTTGTCGAATCAACCTTGATGAAGCTAGAGAAGAGATATCTAAGGGACGTGTATTGAATTATCCCGATTCCCTCATACGATTGACCTCTCTGCGAAGGATGTGTTCAGACGTGTCCTGATAGCAAATCGTGGTGAGATCGCTCTACGAGTACTACGTTCCTTGCGTTCACTGGGGGTAGAGTCAGTTGTAATCCATGGCCGTGAAGATCGACTTTCTTTACCGGTTAGATTAGCAGATGAAGGATACTATATCCCAAGAGAAGACCCTCTAGCGTCATATTTGGATATTGAGGCAATCGTTTCCGCGGCCAAGGAGGTCGGCGCCGATGCCGTCCATCCCGGTTACGGATTTCTATCTGAGAATGCAGCCTTTGCTGAAAGATTGTCCGACGAGGGAATTAATTTCATCGGCCCATCCCCTGAGTCTTTACGGTTATTTGGAGATAAAATTGCTGCTAGGAAGGCTATGTCCGACGCGGGAATCCCTGTCGCCATAGGAACCGATGAACCCGTCTCCGATTTCTCTGAAGCGTCCAATATTGCCAATGAGATCGGATTCCCATTGATGATCAAGGCAGCTTCTGGGGGAGGGGGAATTGGAATGCAGATTGTCGAGGCCCCATCGGAGTTTGAAAACTCACTACGATTATGCCAGAGCCGCTCTTTTTCTGCCTTCGGTGATGACCGGGTATTCATTGAAAAGTTCATTGGGGATGCTGAGCACATTGAGTTCCAAGTAGTTGGCGATGGAAAAAAGGCAATACATATCGGAGAAAGATTCTGCTCCATTCAGAGGAGACATCAGAAGATCGTTGAAGAGGGACCTTGGCTTTCCACCACGCAAAGAAAAAAGATCGGAGATTTAGTAGTCGCAGGTGCAGAAGCAATAGGGTACAAGGGACTTGCAACCTTCGAATTCCTCCGTGATTCAAGTGGTGAGTTTTACTTTATGGAAGTCAATCCTCGTGTTCAGGTAGAGCACACAGTTACTGAGATGATTTCAGGAATTGATCTGGTTTCGTTGGGGATTAGGATTGCCTCAGGCGAAGATCTCCCCCTAGATCAAAATGAAATTAGTTTGCAGGGTCACGCGATTCAAGTTAGAATTAATGCTGAGAATCCACTAACGATGCAACCATCTCCAGGAAGGATTTGGGAATGTCATTGGCCCGGGGGCCCAGGAATAAGAGTCGACTCTCACGCAAATACCGGTTATGAGATTCCCGAGTGCTTCGATTCACTTCTTGCAAAGATTATCGCTTGGGCGCCAACTAGGGATGAGGCCATAGATAGGCTATATTCTGCTTTGGATGAGACAATTCTACTAGGTGTAGAAACATTGATTCCACTGCACAGGGCAATATTGATGGAATCTGACTTCAGGGAAAGAAAAATCAATACAGATTACCTACAGTCGCACAATAGTGAGTTATTGGGAGGGGATTGATTGGATTTACTAATTGTTGGTAGTATAGGGTATGATGACATTGAGACAATTACAATCAGTGGCTCAGATGTCCTTGGCGGGTCAGCTGTTCACGCAGGAGTCTCGGCTTCGTTTCATCTACCAATATTACCAATAGACGAATCTAGAATCGCACTGATTTCCCCCATCGGAGATGATTTTTCTGATGACGATAGGCGAATGCTAGAAGACCTCGGTTTGGATTTCTCGGCTATCAGTAAGTTGCCAGGAAAAACGTTCCGCTGGTCAGGGAAATATGAGGGCGATATGGATATAGTGACGACAATTTCTACTGAGCTTAACGTTCTTGGAGACTTCAAACCAGTTATCCCAAAATCTTGGAATTCCCCCGAAGTTCTTTTCTGCGCCAACACACACCCTGGTTCACAGATTTCTGTGCTAGACCAGTGCCCCAATGCCGGATTAACTGCCATTGATACTTTCATGCTTTGGATTGAAACTGAATTTGAGCTACTTTCCGCAGCGATAAGGAAAGCGGATATTGCGATTCTCAATGAGGAAGAGGCTTGCGCAATCTCAGGGCAGGATCTATTCACCCATTCTTTCGATCCGATCATGTCCGGATCAGCTCTTTTTGGCGGTGAATCCGCGGGAAAGGGTCCTAGGGGCATGATTGTAAAACGTGGGTCATCAGGAGTTATGGCCAAATTCCCATGTGGAACAATTGTTCTACCAGCCTTTCCTACTGAGGACATTGTAGATCCAACAGGCTGCGGGGATTCATTTGCTGGAGCATTCTTATCCAACATGGTCGGGATAAAAACCACAATCAATGATCTGGAAGCAACAAGGTTGGCAATGATTAATGCAATCGTAACCTCTTCTTTCACTATCAGTGGCCTCGGGTCTTCAAAATTACAAGGATTGGAGCGAGGAACTTACCATGCTAGAATGGATAAATATCGTAGAATGGTGGGGATTTAGCTAACCCAGTCGCCTCAAACCGGGTATGGGATGGGGGTCTTCATTGGAGGATGTGGCCTTCAACTGACTAAAGCTCAATGCATCTCCCGGCGAATCCAGCATCCGCGGAACCGCTTCTTCTCCTCTAGACATTCGTCCAACGATTATATCCAAAGTGTCCTTTGCAGAACCACCTGAGTTCACCTCGCCCATGCTCCTAATCCTTGAACCAACTTCCGCTTGATGCTCTTGATCACTCCGCAACCTCATATGCTGTGCAGTTTGGAAAGTAGTGCGCTCTTCTATCTTGCTTCTGTTACCAAGTCGAGCCTTCTTTCCAGAATCATGACTCGGTCTTAGCAACCTTCCTAGCCAACTACCAGTTTCATCACTCCCTGAAGTGTTACTTGTATCGATTCTGCTAGAACCCATTGTCGATGCTAACTTGTTCAGTGCAGGGTATTCTTCTAGGTTAGTTGACCTTGAGTTGTTATTATTCTGCATCTTCACTCGCAGCTCCTGTCTCGCCCTCGCTTGCTTAACCACTCCAGCCCTGCACTCTTCACGAACCGCTTCTTCGGTAGGAGGGGGGAGTATTGCCCTACTGTACGGGCGTTCAGGAGCTCCGAATTTGTCATGTGCCATTTTTATCATTTGAGAGCTGGACTGTGCCAATAATCTCGTTTCTTCGATGTTTTGACCTCTAAAATCACCCGTCCAATCTCCTATGCCACCCTGTTCAGTCTCCTTGTCTGAATACTCAGTATCAAAGAGTCCGCCATTGGCGAATAAATCCAGACCTTGCGCTGCATCAGATAGTGCTGACCCCATACGATCCTCTCTCTCAGACTCCAGACTTTTTTCCGAGTACCAAGGAGGAGCTTGCCTGCCTCCCCACGCCCTCTCGTAAGCACTTAATTTTGGATTTCCTTCATCACTATGACTGGGGATGCAAGCCTCCTCTTCAATGGTCTTTGAGATATTATTCACAACCTCTTCACTTCCGTAGCCAAATAAATCTACAGGATCATTTTGCGGTTTTTGTCCAAATATCAAACCATTGGAAGCCGGTGAAAAATCAACCTCTTTATTTTCCATTGTTGCAACAGCTATATTTCCAATATTTTTCAAACTACCTTTGGCATCACTGAGTGCAGGGAAAAAGGGCAACTCTGTCTCGAGGCTTTCCAGACCAATTGTCGCCTCCTCAATGGTGCTCCCATGTCTTACCCTGTCAACCATCAAGCACAACTTAAGCAAACTCCCTTCATTTCCAGAGATAAGATGACGATCACCATTACTCGTCTCAATCGCAAGTATAGAGTATCTAGAAACTGCATTTGCAATTAAGCAGAAAATGCCAATTACTATGGCCATCCATTTCCAAGGAGAGACTATCGTTGTTATTCCAAGATAGATTGCTAATAGGCCCAATAATGTGGTTCCTGAGGGGAGTATTGGCGCCTTTAGGTGACGCATCCTGTCAATCGCACCAAGTCCTAACCTAATCCCCCTCCCATCATATCTCTCGATTGTCAGCTGATGCTCGGTCAGCACGGCGCAACACTTTCCACGCGTCCCAACTAGAAAGAGTTCGCCGATCAATTCGGCCTTCCTCTTTCCAGTTGGGCCCAAAGGCCCAGCTGAGTACATCCAGACCGCGAGCGGACCTTTCAAGGTATAAGTGCATGGTATGATATGACGCCATTGCCTATTATTACTCTATCAATTTTAAATCACCGAAATGCATTACTATGGCTCCTTCATTGCTTCTCTAGCAGATTCTGCACGATCCCACATTCTCTTCTCTTCTTTGCCCTCTGGAGTTAATTGGGGAATCTCAATCGGTTTCATTTGTTCGTTAATTGCGACCATGAAGAAAAATCCCGAGCAAATCTCCTCTCCGTCCCATTCCGATCTGGAGAGTCTAGACGAAGAAACGTGAACTCCAGCAGTCCTTGGGGATGTCCAAACAACTCTGGCAGTGGTTCTGATTACGTCACCTTTGAATGCAGGCCTCTTGAACTTCAGGGCATCTATTGAAACAGTCACAAACTCACTATGGGCAAATTTTGATGCCACCATTCCTGCTGCAGTGTCCATTATCGCCATCAACTTCCCACCGAAAAGTGTGTCAAGGGCATTAGTATCCCCTGGAAACACCTCATTCAGCAGCACCACGGGCTCTCTAGAGAATGGGACGGCCTCCACCATTACTCCCCTCAACAACCCATCACCCTTGAATGCTACAGTAATCGGGCCCGTTTTCCTTCCAATTAACCGTCGTATTCAATCGTCGAACTCTGCTCGGTGACATGTGAATGTCCCTGAGTTGACATGGGATCCCGCTATATTCTATGATCCAGATGGTGGCACCGTTGTCCTATGGCCATACCTGCCATGCGTCAGAATGCCCAACAAACTCCGTCCGAGAAATTGGGACGGCCTAGCTCTTCTCTCTTCATTGGATGAAATCGAAATTATGAGGGAAGAGGATACTCAGGACAAACAAAGTCCGGGGGTCCACGTCGAATCAGCGAATTATTCGGGCACTAGTCTTGGGATGTTGGTCAGAGACCTCGGAGACCTTGAAATCGAAGGTCCTCTGATACCAGATCCCGAACTAATTAGACTTATTCGGCATGCAGAAAATGCAAGAGATGGGATGCCAATCTATCCAATTATCCCCTCATTGGATGATGAAATCTGGGCTGATTGGCTTTCACGTTCCGCTGATGAGCAAGTCACTCTCCGAAACCTCCTAGCTACTTTGAGACGGTCAAAAAGGTGGAATAGAGCCCGAAATGCAGCAATCACAAAGGTCCAGATAAATCCTGAGGTGGATGCTAGCCTAGGAGCCGCCTCAACTATTTGTGTTGCATGGTGGCTCGAAGAGAGAGTCGGATTGAGTAAGAAGTTGATCGATGAAAGGACAACTAGGATTTGCACTAGAATCAGGGGGGCACTAAGCCATCTTAGAACAATACTTCCTAATGGAAGCAACTCTGATGGACCCTCTCTAATGGTTCCGGTTCAACAGGCACAAGTTCCATCTTTGTTGTCAGAACTGCAATCAATTGTGGGAGTTGAGCATATTGCGCCGGAGAACAAAAAAACTGACATTTGAGGGGAATTTATGGTAGATCAAGTTGATATATTTTTCAAGGTGGAAACCCAGTCATTTCGATTTATTGGAAAGTCTCCAATCTCATTGAAGGATTCTGTGAATCTCGGAGGGGGGAGCAGTAACGGTGAGTTTGCAGTCATTAAGCACTCCAAACCCAGGGCAATGGTCGTAATTGAGCCAGCTGGTTCATTGGTCGTCCACGGAATATCAAGCATCGAGGCGGCAAAAGCAATTGCAAAGGAGACCCTACTGAAGAATGGCAAAGAAGATAAGATAATTGGAGTCGAAAAGGGTGAATCTCTCTCCACCTTTTCATTAGGAAGATCCGTTCTCATGGAGTTAGCGGCCTCCCGATTCTCCGACATAGAGATCGATGATAGGTTAAATGCGATCCGGATTGATGCAAAGAGACACAGATGTACAATTATTCTTTTCAAGAACGGTAAAGGGTTAATTCTTGGGCAAATTTCCAGATCGGCTTCTGAAATGGCAGCCCATTACTGGCTTTCCCGACTGGGCGATGAAGGCGCTCTGGCGTGAGAACATGCTACAAAATGGAATTTGGCAAGGTCCAATAATGGATCAACACCTCCATCTTGATAGAACTAACAGTTTTCTTGAAGCGATTTCCGATTTTACTAGAATGGGTGGAACTGGAGTGATGTTAGTTCACAAGCCTCGCTTCTCGGGTTCTTTGCCAGTTGATCTGGATGGGTATAGAGAGGCATATTCCGAAACAATTGACATGGCCACTGAGGTGAGAACCAGATTCAAAATTGATGTTGGAGTAGTACTGGGCCCCCATCCAGTAGTTTGGGAGAAACAGATAGATGGACTCGGGATTGAAGGCTCTACAGAATTGCACATGGATGCAGTCAGTTTGGCCTTGGATTTCATTGAAGCGGGTCAGGCCAATTGTTTGGGAGAGGTCGGAAGACCCCACTATCAAGTCAGTAAAGAGACATGGGACTCAGCAAACGATTTACTAATCGACATCATGTCAATGGCATCTTCGACCGACTCTTCATTGCAATTACATGTGGAGGATAACGGGGCAAAGACTACCGAGGAGCTAAGCTTGCTTTGCGGGAAGTCTAAGTTCCCAATAGGGCGTGCAATTCGGCATTTTGCTCCTGCGAATGTCAGTGCTGAATTCACTTCTGGCTTACCAGCAACAGTGAACGTAGGGACCGATAGTGTAGAAGGGCTGACTTCTAGTGCCAAAGAGGCGAACGCCCCATGGGGGATGGAGACAGACTTTCTTGACGACCCGAAAAGGCCGGGAGCAGTTTTGGGCCCGAAGACAGTCCCAAAAAGAACCCAAGAACTGTGCTCTTCACTGCTCTCCAATGGTTGGGACGAAGGTGAAGTAGAGGATTTAATGTTCCAAATTCATGATGAGTGGCCAAAGAAGCTCTATCTCTTATGAACAGTATTTTGATTAGGAGACATTGCCATAATCGTCCCACTAACAAATAGAAGAATAGACATTCCGAAGAAATACAACTCGCTAATGGGTATTGGATGGCCCGAGACCTCCCAGAGCATCCTCCAAAGGGGGCCATTTATTGGTAGAAACGAAATCATCAGAATTACACCGATCCTCTGCCTCAGTAGCATGATTAGTCCTCATAGGCCATCGGTTGAAATCCTTCTCCAACCGAATCGGTTTAGAGATGGCTTACGTTCGACCAGCCCAAGCGCCTGTAGTGAAGGGGTTATCACCAGAGGTTTCCAACCTCTTGTCCCGGGTTCAAATCCCGGCGGGCGCACCAGATTCTTACCTTTAGCAATTCAAAACAGTCCTGTTGACTGAAGCATTGAAACACCCACTGCCACACGGAAGCTTGTGTCAAACATTGAGTCAGGGAACAGGACTTCGATTAGCAAGGATGCATCCGATCTTCTGGACGAAAAACAAGTGATCGGACGAAAGATTTGGCGGGTTGTCCCATACATCAAGAGATATTGGCGGCGTGCTACAGGGGGAGTTGTTGCAAATGCCATAGCGCGCGCTTTCGATTTGATCCCATTCATTGCGATAGGGATGGCTGCCGACTACTACCGGGACGAAGTCTTCACCAGCGAACTCGTGGAAAGAGTTGTCACCTCTGAGGTACTTCCAGGGTTCGGACCCATAAGTCCAGTAGAACTTGGATTTGGATTGTTGATCCTATCATCTTTCTCCATGCTGGCAATTTTCCAAGGACTGAGTGAATATCTCTGGCAATCGACCGCATACAAAGTTCAACATGACATCAGGATGGAAGCCACCACTTCTCTGATGGCAATGGAGGCATCATATTTCGAGACCCGTCAGACGGGGAATCTGATGTCCGTTCTTTCGGCGGATGTCGCACTAATGGAAGACATAGTTTCCGATGCAAGTACTAGCATCATTCGAATCATAATAACATTCACTACTGCCTTTTCAATTATGTTTTGGATGTCCCCCACTCTCGCATTAATACTATTTATCCCTCTTACGTTGATCATCCCAATGGTCGTTTGGTTTTCGACTAGGGTCCAAAGGAGGTATCGGAAGCAGAGGGAGAGCACGGGGGGTATTGTAGCAATATTGGAAAACGTACTTGCTGGGATAACTGTTGTTCAGGCATACAATGCTACTAGATTTGAGGGCTCAAGAATAGATAGTGAGAGTGAGAATTACAGGGACCAGGCCATCCACGCTGCGAATCTCAGGAACAGATTCATTCCTGGGATTTACGTCGTCGCTGGTGTGTCTTTTGCCCTGTTGGTTTCGGCTGGAGGGTGGCTGATGTCAACTGATGAAATTACAGTTGGACAATTTGTGACATTTTTACTGGTTTCAACAAGAATGACAATGCCCATGTTCATTCTTGGGATGCTCCTCAATCAATTACAACGAGGGGAAGCCGCCTCCAAGAGGGTATTTGCCTTAATCGACCTCGAGCCCTCCATCTTCGATAAGGAAGACTCCATCCAATTGGAAGGGCCCATAACCTCAATTTCTTTTGATAAGGTTTCATTCTCATATCCATCTTCGGAGGTCAACGTCCTGAATGATATCTCTTTCTCAGGATCATCCGGCCATTTCATTGGTGTTATGGGGCATACCGGTGCGGGTAAGAGCACCATCCTCAAGCTGATTGAGAGGTTTTACGAACCCCAAAATGGCCGAGTCCTCGTCAATGGCGAAAACATCAATAAATTCCAAATCGAGTCAATCCGCGACCGCATCGGTTTTGTTTCTCAGGATCCATTCTTGTTCTTTGGTACGGTGCGAGAGAATGTTGCATATGCCCGAAATGCCACAGATTTGGAAATCAGTAACGCCCTCAAGGCAGCAGGTGCTTGGGAGTTCGTATCAGTAATGTCCGACGGCATTGATACAAAGGTCGGCGATAGGGGGGTTATGCTTTCTGGTGGACAACGTGCTAGGATTAGCCTGGCCAGGGCATTACTCAATGATCCAGACCTTTTGATTCTGGATGAGGCCAGTGCAGCCCTCGATGCAGAGACAGAAAAACGCATCCAAGCATCCCTATTTGGTGGCTCAAATGGCGGAAAGAAGCGAATTACCATTGCTGTCGCCCACAGGCTTGCAACTATCAGGAACGCCGATGAGATTATCGCTATGGTTGATGGTGCTATTGTGGAAAGGGGCACCCACAAAGAACTACTTTCGAATGAAAATGTATACGCATCACAGTGGTCAATCCAGACCGGGGAATTGGATTCCACGGAGGAGTGAAGTTGATCCCCAAACCTATACAATGGAGAAATGCCAAATCAGGATCAGTAATATTCGGGTCTGCCAATAGGTCCGTATTGTTTGGAGCAATGGGACCTCGTCACGAAGTGAATATTGGGTACGATTTTCAGATTTCCGAAGCTCCGGTGTCAGTCGAGCAGGTCAGGAATTTACAAGAAAGATTGGGCGCCGAATTAGCATCCGAATCCGAGTGGGAATTGGCATATTCCCAAGGTCTGCTGATTGCCGAGGAAGGAGAGATTGAGGTTTTTCCAGACTCTGCAAATAGTTACTGGGGTAAGAAGTGCGATGGTCGACCATTCCTGAAAGGGAGTAAATTTCCACAAATTTCCAGGGAGTGGAAAGATGGAAAGCCGACCCCTTCTCTTTCAAGGCCTTCATCTGATTCACAGTCCGATTTTCCCGAATTATCCAGTGACTGTAAAGTTAGGCTGGTGGTCCGCAATCAGAAAAAATGGTCTGAGAAATCACCAAAACTTCCGGAATACGCCGATACTTCTCGCATGATTGGGGAAGAGATTCTCATTTCATTGATTGTTGGAATCATCCCATCTTTCGCCTGGGCATATTACAATGCCGCCCCATCATATCTTGCAGAGGGTTGGATAAATCTCACTCTCGGAGGCCTCTTTATCGGCATACTCTCGGGATTATTTTGGCGCCCCCTTCAACCAACTTGGATTGTAATTGAAGGCAAAATGTCCTCCTCCCATAAAGATTAGACTACCTGGACCTATCGTCGATTTGTAAGCCGGGTGATCCCCTCATTATCCTCCATTTTCCTTGCAATATCCCTAATGCATAATTCCAGTGCAATATGTAGGAGACAATGGATGAGAAAAAAACCGTCATCGGGTCCTTACTTGGAGAACTACCTGCAATTGCCCCTCCCCATGCAACGATATTGTAGAGCAATACGAGAGTGGGAAATTGGTGAACTGCCACTCTCTCAGGCCCCATTGGTACTGCCTCGAAAGACAAGTTCCAGAAATCAGGCCAGGACAAACCCCCGTTCATTGCTCCCCAAAGGAAAATTACTACTGACGATAAAACAATTACTGGAAATGTGGAAACGAGCGAATGACTCCATCCCCATAATTCTGGATATTTATTACTAGCTAGGACCCTAACCATCCCATAGTTGCGAATCTGCTTCTTCACTCTAAACAGATCACGTCTTCTATGCCAAATTGTTGCACCTCCGTCGGACCAAAGTCTGTAACCAGCAAGCCTAATTCTATGATCCAACATTACATCCTCCGCACCAATTGCACCCTTGTCGAAACCCCCTACTTCTTCTAGGACAGCTCTTCTATATGCCGAGTTAACACCCGGTAACTGATCAACTTCCTCCAGTTCATCTTTGGCTTCCCTGCCATATTCTGTTCCTACCGTAAAGAAACTATTACAGAATGATACATCGATTGTCCTCTGCCAGATATCAGATTCACCAACGGGGGCAAAGTTTGGCCCCCCAACTCCAGACACTTCTGGTCTTTCAAACCATCTTACAAGCTTGGCAACCCAATCTTTCGGGACAATAACATCATCATCTGTGAAAAGAACTAGATCCGATTCAGTGGAGGAAATGGCCACATTACATGCATCAGCCCTAGTCCTAGAGTTGTTATCATCAATAAATCGAACCCCCATCCCCTCAGCAACTGCCCTTCCACTATCGCCATCGGGGCCAACAACCACAATCTCATAATTCATGAAAGTCTGATTCAGCAAACCATCAAGTACAACTGCAAGCTCCTCGGGATTATTGACAGTCGGCACAATTACGCAAACGCTCGCAGTCATCTCAGAACTCCTAATGGGGATTCATTGAAGAGTTCACGGGTCGTTAACTACCCTGGGGGCAAGGAAGTAGGTCCATCTCGCGCCACCATCATTACTCATCCATGTAAGTTTCAAAGGATACTTTTCTTCAAATTCAATCGAAATCTCACTAGTCAGACCCCCAGCTAGCTTTCTGGTAAGGGGCTCTAAGAATTGTAGCGAGTAAGTCGAGTGTGTCGGCGTATCACAAGATAGTTCGGTCAACTCCCCCGATTCAAATTTCACATTAACACCCTCTCCTGCCTCAACAATCACTGAAACAGTCATTTGATTTTGATCCATACTGAGATCAACTAGCTCCCCAACAAATTTCGCCGCCCTAAGTGCACGGGAAATCTTCTCGGAATTAATTGCAGCCCTCGATTTGAACTCCAGCTTCGGCTGATTGGGATTATCCATTGTGCTAGTATCTATGCCCCTGAGAATCCTGTGCACTTCACCGACCCTAACGTTAATCGCCCCAACCGAATCATCATAATCCAATTCTACAAGATCACTGGGCCCAGCTAGGGAAAGCAGGTCTCTCATTTTTCCTAGTTCGAGACCAATCTCCACGGCCTCCACTTCGTATGTTTCAAAGCACTCATCGGCGACTGTAGCAGATAGAAGTGCAACGTGCGAACCATCAACTACGCTCACAGTAAGCCCCTTTTCCCCCCATACCAGCTTGGCCTCATCAGTTAGAACAGATAGGACATCAACAATCTCTCTCATCAACTGCTGTTTTGCCGTAATTCTCAGCATCTCATCGTCCCCTGCTCATCATCTTTCATCATAGGAGGCTCTTGATGCTTGTTGAAGAGGGGCCTCTACGAATCTACTGGTACTCTCTCCACCTATTGCCGCACGCCTCGCATGCGCAAATCTTGGTTTCTGGCTCATCTGAGGCCCTTGTTTGACGTAGCTCAACAAAGACTCTGTCTGTATCGCATTTAGGGCATAGATAATCCCCAACTCTCAGCGTTCCCCTGGGGCCCTCCTCGGGAACTACCTCATTCAGGTGCTTCAGTGATTTTGAATCTGTTGTAGCCCTCGTGCTTGCAAGATCGATTACCTCTCCTGTCATGGGGTCCGTGAATTGTGAACTAGTACCATCTGTTCCCGATAGAGGACCCTCGTATCCGCATTTATAGTCAGGGCATTTAATCCAATCCTTTGAGTCTGGATATGAAAGGCTTCCACATTCTGGACAGAAAATACTCACACCACCATTGTCGGGTTAACCGAACCGAACCCTCCTGATTCTGGTGCCTATTCAACTATTCGTTCCAGCGAACTTGATTTCCGCACCGTTCAAGCGGAGTGCCTCCTTGGATGTATTGTGAGAATTAGCTTTGACTGGAGACTTGCCCGGATTCTCGACAACGAAGGAAATGTATTGGATGAGCTATATTGGGATGGAAATTCAAAACCATTATCCCTCGCTAAGAGGCTACATAAAATTCAAGAGGGCAGAAATCCCCCTGAGGTCAAGACATTAATGGAAAGATTTCCAGATGCAATCGTCGATCCTCTCGGTTCAATTTCTGACTCCCAATGGCCTCCTTTGAACAAAGAAGAGGAATTGTTGATGCACGAAGCAACGTTGGAATTGGCGAAATTAGGCATTGCTGCCTCGGCCGGTGACAAGGATAGGCGACTTGACATGCTGGTTTCATCGGCCAACGAAGCTCTTTCCAGCTGGAACACATTAGAGTCGAGATGCGTTGAGTGGGCGGGGTTATTTCTCTCAGAGCTTAAACTTGACCTGCATCGAGGGAAAATTCCCCAATTCATCGCGGAGTCAACAAGCATCTCTGAGGTATCGGACAAATTCGAGTTGGCAGAGCCTGCTCATACCCCCTCAGATTCTGAATGGTCGGCCATAAGGTCCCAAGCAATATCTGCGATTCAAGTCTTCCAAACAATCTCTGAACATGAAACTGCAATCAGGGAGCTTGCCAACTCATATTTCCCTTGCCTCAGTGCCTTAATGGGTCCATTATCGGCTTCTAAATTAATCGTTCTAGCGGGGACTAGGGAGCGATTAGCACGCATGCCATCGGGTTCTCTGCAAGTACTTGGAGCAAGTGCGGCAATGGCAGCGCATAGGAGGGGGGCACCTCCCCCAAAACACGGGTCAATTCTATTCTCGATGCCACAGATTAGCAGATCACCCAGGTGGTTGCGTGGGAAAATCTCCAGATTTTTGGCCGGAAAGGCTAGCATAGCAGTTCGCATCGATCACTTCGGCGGCACACCATGGGGGAAGGAAGAAATTGACAGCATCAATGAAGAAATTGAGAAGATCAAATTGAAGTTCCCAAATCCGCCAAAGAGGAGGTGATGACACGGCCCCAAGAATCACTCCCATAGGTTGGGGGACTAGAATGGAGGGTCGATCAATTTGGACAAGAAATGCGGTAAAGGGAACCTCAGTCAGAGGCGAAAGAAGAAAGAAGGATGGAAGGATAGAGTGGAGAAAATGGGATCCATACAGGTCGAAGGTCGCCGCAGCAATCCTTCGAACAACGGCAGATCCTGTAGAATTACTCCCAGAACCGGGTTCCAAGTGCCTTTATCTGGGGGCATCAAGCGGGGGCACAGTCAGCCACATCCACGACATTGTCTGCGGCTCAGGCAACCACCACTCCGGGGAGATTGTTGCTGTTGAAATTTCACCAAGAATGACAAGGGATCTGGTTTCCGTCTCATCCCAAAGAATTGGATTAGTACCAGTCCTTGGTGATGCCAGAAAAACATCGCAGATTTCACCATTTCTATCTGGGAAAGTAGATTGGATTCATCAGGACCTAAGCATCGCAGATCAGGCAAAAACATTCGTCAAGATCGCAGAGACTTTCCTCAAGCCCGGAGGAGTCGGATTACTGAGCCTGAAGGCGGCCAGTGAAAGGGCATCCGAGGGCGACGATAATTCACGATTCGCCAAAGCCCAGAAAATTCTCGGCTCATCAAAACTTGAATTAATTGAAAGAATCAATATCTCAGGATTAGAGGATCAACACGTTGTCTTCTTCTGCCGAATTTGACCGGCCCGGTTATAGAAGGAACGTTGGTATTACCAGACCTCCGAGAAGAAATAGGGCAACTATGAAAACAAATATTAGGATGAACAATACCATTGAAATCCAGGAAATCACTTGTGCTGCCTTAGCGGCACCATGCTCAGGATGATTGGGAAATTGACTTGTAGTCATTAGTGCCCGATTAGCTAGTATCAGCGCTGGTATTGCAGTGCAAATTGAGAACAGCACCAGTCCAGAAATTGAAAGGATTAGAGCAGTTTCTGCATTAGTGCGAGGGACCATTCCTGCCGGCGCAATCAACACCCGGTTGTCTTCATTGACTTTCCCCGAGGGTGACCACTCTGTCCCCCCCCATTTCGTATCTTTCACGTTTATTCCTAAATTTCTGTCATGATAAAACCTATCGCAATTTACCAACAGTAATGGTCTTCGTCACATCTCAGGGTTTGTGCCAGAGTTACCGGAGGTGGAGACTGTTCGTAGGGGGCTGGAGTTACATATGTTAGGTCGAAGAATCAGGGAGGTAGAACTCCGCAGATCAGACTTGCGATTCCCATTCCCAGTCAGTTTTGCAGAAAAATTACAGAATTGTACCATTGAAGGCGTGGATAGGCGGGCGAAATATCTACTGATTAGGTTAGACGAGGGGTCGACATGGCTTTGTCATTTGGGAATGAGTGGGCGATGGACCATTTTGGGGGATGGCATAGACTCCAGCCCGGGCAGATTCGCCAATGGTGCAGTGGTAGGAAATGGTGACGGACCCCATGATTGGGTTATCGTAACATTGGACAATGGTACCAAAGCAGTATATTCAGACCATCGCCGTTTTGGATATATGGACCATTTTCAGACTTCCATGCAGGAAAATCACAGGTTATTGTCTCAAATAGGTCCAGAACCAACCCCTGAACAACTCACGCCTCAGAAGCTTGCTAGCTCCCTCCGATCCCGGAGAACTCCAATCAAGTCGGCATTACTTGATCAGAGGGTTGTAGCCGGACTTGGAAACATATACGTTTGTGAAATATTACACAGATCCGGAATTTCACCCAAGAGGTCGGCATCTAGTGTTGCCGGAAAAAGTGGAATCCCCCTTGCCATAGAAAGAATCACTGGGTCAATCCATGAGGTAATCATTGAAGCAATTGACGCAGGAGGCTCAACTTTACAGGACTTCAGAGGGGTAAATGGGGAGGCCGCGATGGGCTACTTCTCACATAATTTCTTAGTTTACGGGAGAGAAGGGAAGAACTGCCTAAACGGCAATTGCAACGGGCGAGTACGTAGAATAATTCAGTCCAATAGGTCCACATTTTATTGTTCGTCCTGCCAACATTGATGCCGACCCCTAATCATAATGGTTCGAAACCTCAATACCCTTTATCAGAGCCAAAAGCATCTGGTTATTCGGCGTGGGTATTCCAGATTTTTCCCCTCTGGAAACCACGGCACCACACAGGACATCAATCTCAGTTTTCTTTCCAGCCATGATGTCCTGAAGCATCGAAACCCTATTCTCAGACGTATGGGATACTACCTTACGAAGGTACTCCTCACTATCAAAATCCCCTAAATTTATTCCACTTGCCCTAGCCACAAGTTCTGCCTCATTCATGGATTGCATTGCCTGTTCCCAAAGCTCCGGTACTTCAGCCAAAACTCCGTTTCTAACTCCAACAATTGCACAGATTGGATTAATCGCGACGTTAATTAGCAGTTTTCTCCAAAGAACCCCTCGAATGTCGGATGACCATCTTGGATTAAGTCCGGCATCCCCTAGATATTCCATCAAATCCAGAGATTTTCCATTTGCATCGGAATTGTCAAGCCTTCCCAAATCAATAGAACCCCTGCCAGACCAATTGACGATGCCATCTGCCGATCTCCAAGCTGAGTGGGTAGTTGAACCTGCGAGAACCCTCTCAGAACCAATATTCTCCGATAGCAATTCTACGTTGCCCAGACCATTCTGAACACTAACCACAAAACCGTCTCCGACTATCAGCTTCTCAGAAATGGATGCCAGTTTTTGCGTTGAATGCGATTTTCCAGAGATTATTGCTACATCAAATGAGCCCCTTTGTTCGTTTCCTATTTCATCAAGTTCACTATCCATGACCTCATATCGATCTGGGGGAATCGCCTCCATCGCGCCCTCTGGGTTAATTACAACCAAACCATCCCGGAGGTTGGAAGCTGTTTGACCTCTGGAAACACAGAGTATTCTAGCATCAGTGTCCGCAAGGCAGCCAACGAGAACCCCCCCAATCGAGCCAACGCCAACTATTGCTATCCGCATTACCTACACCCCATTGCCGGACACCTTGCAGCGAGATGGATCTCCAACCCATTAGCGCTAGTCGAAATCCATACCGCTCTCACTAATTGATCCTGATCCACCTTTGGAATAGTTCCAATTTCTACAATGACCATTTCCCCCGGGCCAATAATGCTCGGAATTCCATCCAAATCCCAGATTCCTCCCTCCTGGAAGTCACCATACCATTCCACTGAGACAGGCAGGGAGAAGTTCTCTCGGTTGTGAATAGTGAAACTTGTTTCATCAATCCTCTCCCCCAATGCACCCGCATTGGTCAATACGTCAATACCCCCAATTATCGAGTAGAATTCTGCATCTCCATTATCTCTACACACCGATACCCATCCCTCACCACCCAAAATTAGTGATCCATTTCCTTCAAAATTCCCAATTATTCGAATGGCAGAGTGTTCATCCACGAACCTTGTCCAATTAGCACTGGTATTCACCTCAGGAACCAAATCCCCCGATGGGCAATATGGGTTTCCAGTATCGGCGTGATTGATTACGTAGCCCCCACTCCCAGCAAACCAACCAGAAACAAAGAACTCCCCATCAAAGATCTGGAGGCGCGGCAAGCTACCATTTATCGGCAGAACCCATGACTGATTCGTCCCATTGTCCCCCTCTAAAATCAATCGGGGACCCAATTTCCTTTGTTGACCATCGACCCCTCTAAGTGACTGAATTGCCCCCTCATGACCAATCATGCATATTTCCTCTGATTCCATCTCAACACCCGTCTCGTTCTCTATTTCCCAGAAAGGATTGTCCGTGTGCATCACCCCCTCTTCTCGGGGTTGCCCAAATTGGACGCATATTCTGTCCCCCTGTCCGGTTTCATTTAGATCCCAGAAGGGATCAAGTGGACCAAAGAGGGCCCCATTACTCAAGAAAATTGCATGTTCGTCGTGATTGCCCTCAACCTCTACTATTATCCTCAGTAAATGGGGTGCAACTGACTCATTCGGGGATGAAATAGTAACAGTAATTTCCTGCTTCTGGTTCTGAGTAACTCCTGAGAATTTACAATAGTCCTTCTCTCCAAGGCATTCGGAAGTCAACGTCCAATTTTCCGCAACACCCCCTTCTAATCTTAGTTGAATTGACCCTGAAACCGGCATCACGCCCACAGGTTCCAAAGTTAGGACGAGTTCTATATCCTCACCTTTGGGTACTATGATTTCTTCCGGCCAGCTTTCCTTACTAATTCCAGCGTCATAATCATCGAGCTCCTGCGATGGCATCGGCCCGGGGAATCCTAAAATGAGGATAATTGCAATAATAGATATCAAACCGTTTCTATAATTCTCATCCAATCTTGTGTATTCGTCAACCACTAGGGGTTGGGGGACACTATCAGGGTTGAATCTCTGCCATGCCCCCACTGCGGCTAGAAAAATCCAAGGTAGATATTCCGAGACTGCAAAAACAACTACCAGAATTAGCAGCATCACAATGAATATTGACGTTTGATTTCCCCCTTTCCTCATTTCCGAGGGACCAAGAATGGCATGCAGAATTCTATCTCCAGGGAATCCAGGAATTGGTAATAATAATCCCCAACCAACAATAGAGAGTCCAATTCCTGCAATTCCAAGGGGGTGCAGCCATTGGAGTTTAATTTCTAGGTCATCTCCAACTAAAATGTCCGAAGCTAAATGGGAAATGAAGCTTATTTCAAAGATCACAGGATCCTCTGTGAGTCCAGGTGGATCCAATGGGGTGATCACAACTCCAAGAATTGTAAATAAACTACCTATGATGAACAGAGTCAAAGGAGCGACAATCTCAATCCTCCCTAGAGTTTTGCGATTTGAAATGGGCACGAGGTCGACACTCCTTTGACCAAGGGTCCCAATGATTCCGAATGGCCATGCAGGTGTTGGTAGTGGGAAAATTATGGGGACGATATGACCTATTTCCGCCCCAGATCTACTAGCTACCATTTTCCTAAGATGACTTGCAAACAAAATTGATGCCATTATGGGGATTGTAAAGAAAAACAAAGACTGGCCAATTGATCCAAGTGGTATGGAATCATAACCCTCAACATATCGGGTTGACCAACTAGATCCTACGATGGTCATGAACGAGGCCATCACGGACCAAACAAACCAATGTTGCCAGCCCTTCATTATTACTTGGCCCGATGGGTATCTGGAGATCGAAAGTATGGGTGGATTGCTGGCCTCTAATGAGCCTATTAGGCCCAAATCCTCAATGTGGACATTCAACAAATTGAGTTGCTCGCTAACATCCTTCCCACCCAAACCTTCCACTTCCCAAGAAGCTGGAAGAGGCCCATCATTTCCCAACAAGAAGTATCTAGAGGCTATCACCTCGCAGAGTTCCTGAACTCCCCACGTTTCATTATCAATCAGGAGCGGCTCTACCTTCTCCAAGCGCTCACCTGTACTGTCCCGGGAGGATTCATGATTTGACCCCTCGCCTCAAGCGAAGAAAAACTTAGCTTACTTATTCTTGAAACGTTTTAGCCTGAAAGTCTCTTCTCTTTCCATTTCCTCTAGTCGAAGTTGGATGAAAGTTTGAGCCTCCTTCATTTCAGGAATTACCTTGAACTCAAGGGCATTCACTCTTCTTTTCGTAGCCTCAATTTCCTCCAAAAGCCGCTTTAGAGTGGCCTCCATCTCAGCTGCCTTGACCACCTTCTCCACCAAGAGTGAGTACGAGTCGGCAGCCTCGTCAATGTAGGGGGAGCCTCCTACAAGACCCAATCCTCGGTCCTCAGCTGAAATTGTCAGATTCTCACCATCAACCTTCGGGACAACTACCCCCATAATATTGCGCTTAGAGACAGTCACCTCAGGTCTCTTTGTTGCCGCTATTGCAGCACTCTTTACCGAGAGGCCACCTTCTATAGAAGATGCAAGGCTAATTGCCTGCAGGGCCTCTCTGTAGGTGCCAACCAACTCCTCCCTAGCTGCTATCATTTCCGATAGTAGAGTTCTGAACTCGTGAAAAAGGCCATCCCTCTTCATCTTCAATAGATTATATCCACTAGAAGTCTGCTTTATTCGTCTCTTCAGGTTAATCAACTCAGATCTCGTTGGCTTAATGTCAAGAGCCATCCAAATCCCTCAATAATCTCCATTAATCAGTTTTTTCCGTAGGGTGGTACTTATCGATCCATTTCTGATCAAGCCGAACCAGGTATTTTGTGTCAATGTTGGACAGAAGCTTCCAAGCTAAGTCCAGAGTTCCCTCGGAAATCGACCGATCCTCATCCCTGCCTTGTCTAAGGAATTGGTCCTCAAAAATATCAGAGAATTTCAGCAACTGCAAGTCTCTCTCATTCAATGCATCTTCACCCACAATGGCGACAAGACCGCGCAACTCTCGGCCTTGTGCATACGCCGCATATAGTTGGTCAGAAACTGATTTGTGGTCCTCTCTAGTTTTCTCAGGCCCAATTCCAGCATTCATGAGCCTTGATAGGGATGGGAGCACATTGATTGGCGGGTAAATTCCTTTTTGGTGAAGCTCCCTGGAAATTACAATCTGGCCCTCTGTGATGTAGCCGGAAAGATCTGGGATTGGGTGTGTAATGTCGTCCCCTGGCATGGTTAAGATTGGGAATTGGGTGATGGACCCCTTCTTCCCTTTTACGAGCCCTGCTCTTTCGTAAAGCATTGCCAAGTCAGTGTACATGTAACCGGGATACCCCCTCCTACCGGGGACCTCTTCTCGTGCAGCTCCAATTTGCCTTAGCGACTCACAATAATTCGTCATGTCAGTGTAAATTACCAGAACGTGGTAATCATGTTCGAAAGCAAGATATTCCGCCGCAGTGAGGGCAAGTCGGGGGGTAATTAGACGCTCAACAGCCGGGTCATCAGCAAGATTCACGAATAGAGCCGCATTTTCCAGAGCACCGGTTCTCTCGAGGTCGTGGACAAAGAAGTTGTACTCCTCTGCGGTAATTCCCATGGCACAGAAGACAACTACGAAATCATCATCGCTGCCAACCAGTTTTGCCTGCCTAGCAATTTGCAGAGCAATATCATTGTGGGGCAACCCACTCGCACTGAAAATCGGTAGCTTCTGACCACGCACCAGAGAGGTGCATGCATCAATTGCTGAAATGCCAGTCTGAATAAAGGATTTAGGACTCTGTCTTGAGTAGGGATTTATCGCAGCGCCAATAATGTCCGCCATGTCATCTGCTACAATTTCCGGCCCACCGTCTCGTGGTCTCCCAGCCCCATCAAGGATCCTACCTATCAGTCCCTTGCTAACTGGGAGCTTGAAGACGTCACCCATGAATTTCACTCCAGTTTGCCGATCGACAGATGCAGTCCCTTCGAAAACCTGAACGATGACTTGATCATCCGATGTATCTAGAACCTGCCCATTCTTCAATGAACCATCGCTGAGCCTCAATTGCACTATTTCCCCGTAAGAAACAGGCTCGGTTTTGTTAAGGAAAACCAGAGGCCCCTTGACGTCAGTAATTGTTCTATATTCCTTTGCACTACTCATATTATCACCTCAACTTTCCTCCATACTAGCAGAAATCTGCTTACTCATCTCAGCCACTAGCTCCCCAATTTTTTCATCATAGCCCTTCTCAAATCTGCCTCTCATCAAATCGGTCCTTGCGGGTACGTTGACTACGTCCTCGAGTTGAGCTCCTCCTGCGATGGCCTTCTTTGCTTCTTCCTGGAACGTCAGGATCGCCTTAGCCATATTGAACTGGAGCTTCAGGTCACTGTATGTGTCAACATCATGGAAAGCATTCTGCTGTAGGAAAAATTCCCTAATCATTCTAGCTACTTCGAGAGTTAGTTGCTGATCTATGGGGAGTGCATCAGAACCAACTAGTTGCACGATTTCTTGCAGTTCCGCCTCTACCTGGAGTAGGGTACTGATCTCGGTCCTCACCTCGGGGAAATTCTGAGCGATATTATCCCTGTACCATTGATCTAATGCCTGTGGATATAGGCTGTACGAGCTCAACCAGTTGATAGCCGGGAAGTGACGTTGCCTAGCCAGCCCCGCATCAAGGCCCCAGAATACTTTGACTATTCGCAGTGTACCCTGACTTACAGGTTCTGAGATGTCCCCGCCCGGCGGAGAAACCGCCCCAATTACTGACACTGATCCATCTTGCCCTGAGAGAGTCCTAACCCTACCGGCTCTCTCGTAGAATTCAGCAAGTCTGCTAGAAAGATATGCCGGATAACCCTCTTCACCGGGCATTTCCTCTAGTCTTGATGAGATCTCCCTCATCGCTTCCGCCCATCTGCTGGTCGAGTCTGCCATTAGGGCTACATTGTAACCCATGTCTCTGAAGTATTCAGCAATTGTAACTCCAGTGTAAACCGATGCTTCTCGAGCAGCCACAGGCATATTGGAGGTGTTTGCTATCATCACAGTTCTATTCATCAAGGGCTTGTTAGTGTTCGGATCGATTAGGTGGGGGAATTCGTCAAGCACCTCTGTCATCTCGTTACCCCTCTCACCGCATCCAATGTACACCACAATCTGTGCATCTGACCACTTGGCCAACTGCTGTTGGGTAACTGTCTTACCAGACCCAAAGGGGCCCGGAATTCCTGCCGTGCCACCCTTTGCAAGTGGGAAAAGGAAGTCCAGAATTCGCTGACCGGTCATCAATGGGACATCGGGAGCGTATTTCTGCTTAAATGGTCGAGGATGCCGAACTGGCCACTCTTGCATCATGGAGATTTCTGTACCATCTTCGAGGACGCAAACAGTTTGCGTGACATCAAAGCTGCCCGACTCTATACTCTTGACTACACCTCCAGATTTTGGTGGCACCATTACCCTGTGCTCTATCGTTTCTGTTTCTTGAACAATACCTATAACATGACCAGCTGCTATCTCGTCACCGGTCTTCACTGATGGATTGAACTCCCATTTCTTTTCAAGATCCAGTCCATCTGCATCGACACCTCTTGTGATGAACACCCCCATTGTTTCTTCCAGTTTTGGAAGAGGGCGCTGTATCCCGTCATAGATTTGGGTGAGTAGCCCCGGTCCCAGTTGAACCGATAGCGTCTGCCCAGTCCTTACAACTGGTTCCCCGGGCTTAATTCCAGACGTTTCTTCGTATACTTGGATGACCGACTGCTCTCCGTGCAATTCGATAACCTCGCCCATGAGGCCCTCCTCCCCCACTCGAACGACTTCATACATTCGGGGGGAGATTCCTACTGCTGTCACAACTGGTCCGGAAATCCGGTAGATCACTCCATTTTCTTTACTCATTTCATTTCACTTCCTTTTATTATCGAATCTATTTCCAAAGGTCGACCCCCAAGGCCGACTTGATGGACTCTCTGAGGGTATTATCCTCTTCAGTCCCGACACCCAGTACTGTGGGTGTCACACTCTCCGAAAGACGAAAACGCAGTCTTTCCGGGAGTTTCATCAGATCTATGTTGTCAACCACGACAACACCTATTTCTGATTGTTTGAGGAGAGAATTTAGCGTCTCTGCCATCTCTTCCTCGTCTGAGGGATTATACAAGTTCTTGACCCCTGCAAGTTGGAAACCGAGTGTGAATTCCAGAGCGCCAACAACTGCTATTTCCAACTAATCACCTCAGTACTCCATGTGCGCCTCTAATATCTCATTCGTGAGGCCAACCGCCTTTCCGCGCACTAAAAGACGTAGGTTGCGTATCTCTAGCGCTTTGCGCTCGATATAGTAGATTATTGGGAATGGGGAAATAGGGCTTAGGTGTGAGAATCTCTTCAGAATCGCATGCCTCCTGTGAGAAAGAAGCTCAGCATATGGGTCTAGGCTGTTAATTCTAGCTGATTCAGCCATAGCCTCTTCGAATCCAGAAGAATCGAATCCACCACCTCTTGAGAGGGAATCAAACAACTCTTCATCAGTCAAGGATTGTGTTGCTTGCCTCATCGTATGGGGGTCTATTTTCCCCCCTGGAATCACTATGGATGCCCGCTTCCCCTGCGACATCTCCATCCTGATCCCCCTGAGCTGATTAATGACATTCCTGTGGTCGATTTCCATCTTAATGTATCTAAGCAATCTTGGCCCTGCATCTTTTCCTTTTGCAGCTTTCAGTGCGTCGGAGAAGTACTGCATGTCCAGTGCATTTTCCATGTCTTCTAGCGTCGCATCGCTTTCGAGCTTAGCCAGAATTTTCCCCCATCTAGTTCCAGACAGGGCCTCAACAGCTTCCTGCAGTCCTTCTGTGGATCTAACTATGTTAAGCCAAGGTGCGTTTCTGGGATTTTCAGAAGGTAGGATTTGAGACTCAATTATTTCGTCAGAGGCCCCCCCATTCACAGCTCTTAGTACAGTCTTCGCCTTTTCATAGTCAAACCTCTCCACGTATATGGCAACAAGAGATTTCAATTGTCCTTGGCAGAATCTCATGACGCTAGCAAGATCATTGTCCATGTTGTGGAAAAGAGCCGCCTCCACAGCATCAGCTCCCGACATCTTAGACGCATAAAGGTCCATCTCTGATCTGTAGCCAAGTTCTCCAATGCTAACTCCGATTGAGTCAGGGCCTTGTTGAACAAGTTGCCTCATTCTGGTCGAATCAATAAGTGAGGCTTTCCTAGCCTTCGCCCGCGCCGAGGCGTTATACAGATTCGAACGACCACTTGCTAATCGAGCCATGACTATTCCACACCTCATTCTCCAAATAGGATTCTATTCACTTCACCAAGACTCTGCTTCCAAGATTCCTCTAAGCGATAGTCAAACCGGTAGTCAAGAACAGTCGAACCGTCTTTGGATTCCAAAACAAAACCGCCAAGGCCATCTATGTCATCACCCATAGTGAAACCACTCTTTGAGAGTGCTGATCTGTCCGTAGAAACCGGACGAAGAACCATTCCAGTTTTCGATCCGCCAGCTTCTTTCAGAAGCGACGCGAGGATTTCTTTCCTGCCCTTGAGTTTCGGCGAAGAAACCTCATTCTTCACAGATTCCCAAGTTAGGTCTAATTCCTCTCTCATTGCAATGAGGGCCCTTTTTTGATTCGCTTGTCGAGCTGATGCAACTACTTCTACCGAAAGTTGCCCACTATCCCTGGAAGCTTTTTGGTCGGCGTTGGCAGTCGCTTCAGAAGCCTCCTGTCGAGCCTCTTCCTCAATTCTTGAAGCCTCTTCTTCTGCAGTTTCAACAATCACTCTGGCTTCCGCTCTGGCTTGGCTAGCTATTTCTTCCGCTAGGGCTTCTAATGTCACGTCCACACCTCTTTCCTATCCTGATCCCGGTCCCGCAACCTGCTCACAGCAGGAACAACGCTAGGAATCCGAACAGCACGATTGTTTCTGGCAGAGCTGTGAAAATCAACCCAGTTACGAACTTGCTCGAGTCCTCGGCGATCATTCCAACCGCAGCGGCCCCAATCGGTCCCTGACTTAACCCAGTTCCGACCCCGCAAAGCCCCAACGCGATTCCCGCGCCCAGCTTAGCCGCATCGAAATTTGCGCCAGAGGCGTCTTCCGATTGCGTTTCATTCTGTGCCTGTACGCTAGACGCAACTAGTGCGATTGCAAACAGGACCACCATTGTGCTCAGTCCTTGTACTACATTTCTCTTGTTCATCATTCTTTCCTCCTTATTTTTTCTTTTCAAGCCTTTGCTTGGAATCTGATCAATCCGCCTCCACAAATCTGGAACGCAGCCCGAAAGGCTTGAAGGCCTCACCGCTAGAGTCGTAATACTGTCTCATCCACTCAACAAAGTGTAGTCTGGCTGCATGAATATTGGGGCTGAAAACACCTAGACCCCATGCAAATATTTGAACTGCCAGCCATCCAATCACAAGTATTAGTGCCATGATCGGTTCCTCCAAACTAATCTTATCGAAAAGCATTAAATTCCCAGTTTCAGCAATTTTCACTCCAACCACCCCTACAGCAAATAGCCGAACGTAGGAGATCACAGTCGGCATCATGCCGACTGCTTCAATGGGGGCAAGTCCAATATTAATTGGGAATGGCACCCCATGATATCTGTACAAGGTCCACATGAGCATCATCGTGGCCGCGATTGAGATTCCAGCACCAGGTAAAACCCATTCATCCTCCCCGCCAATAAACCCGTAGGCGAATATGAAACCTCCAAACAGGAGGATCATCCAAGTTCCTTTCTCGAAGAATGCACAAACAAAACCGAATCCACCGTGTCCGTTTCCATATAGCAGAATGTCACGGAAACCGATCGCAAGTCCAAGAAAAACATGCATAACTCCCAGATAAATCGTCAGAAGTATTAGGTGTTCCAGATTCCCGCCATCAGCTGTCATCACAACACGGTGGAAGGGAAACGCCAACTCAATTCCGAGAGGTAAATGCGCAGTCCAGATGTGCCCATGATCCATCTCCCATGGATAAAGTAAGGCTAGGGCTTCAGCGGGATTATGTCCATGATGTGGAAAGATCTCCCATCCTGCGAACTCTGCATATAAATATCCGAAAACAACAGTTCCAAGTCCAATATAAATCAAGAATTTTCCACCCATCCTGAGCATGTCATTTGTACTAGATCTACTGAGAAGCAGGGAACCAAGTCCCATGGTTATGAGCCCGTATGCCATATCCCCTAGCATGATCCCAAAGAAAATCGGATAGGTGACGAACATGAAGATGGTCGGATCAACCCTGCCATAGGCGGGCCTGCCAACCGCATCTGTAAGTAGTTCCATGGGCTTGCTAGAATTCCTTTCTTGAAACGCTATTGGAGGCATTTTCTGGTGATGGTGATGATCCGAATGACCATGACCGCCCCCTCCAGCTTCAATCTGGAAAGGTAAGATCTCAACAAAAAGGCAAATTGAACCCAGCTCATTCATAACCTCCTCGGCTCTTTCCATTACAAGCCATCCATCTATCACAAATGCATGCTCCGAGACGGCGATTCTGACAGGTGCAGTCAACACGTCATGATCCCTCTCAAGAATCTCTAACCCGCAAACCAGCATCTCTCCATTTTCATCCTTCCAATTTTCTAGTTCAACTTCCAGTCTATGCTTTTCCGACTCCAAAGTATTGCGCGCCTCTCTCACTTCTTCTAGCCTCTCAGATGCAGAACCATCGCCATCTGGGATCTGTACCGGCTCGAATCCCGCATCTTCCAATGAAGAAGTAACCGCCACAGAGTCCTCTTTTCGAACAAAAATAGCTACTACACGCTTCTTGCCAAGCTTTGCCTGGAAGAACATTCCCGAAGTCGCGGCCGTCTCCGCCGCGCCCAAGTCTTCAACACTACCAACAAAGCAGGATAACGCCTCAAAACCATCCAACAAACCGATATCTATCCCAAGTGGAGCGACATCTGATAGCCTCCCCTCTTCCTCTTCAAGAGATGCAATTTCGTTATCCAGCTCATCGATTCTCGAACTCCTCGACAGGAGCTCATCGATTCTATGAGGCAAATCTGAATCCAACGATTGTCTAATTGGCGAAGGGGGGACTGGTTTGTCAGGTCCCGAAGCAGAAACAATGGATGCGGCAGCTCTAGCCTTGATCAGACCTCTCCCAATATCTTCAGAGTCTGGAGACGGTGACCCCAGTGAGAAACCTTCCTCCGAACCATCATAGTCCACTATGTGGAGGGCTCCCAACTCAGCTAGAACCTCAATCGCCTCAGGCATTCTAGACTTTATTCCAGCAGCAACCATTCTTCCCATTTGCTGGGTATTGACTTGTGACATTGAAAAACCTGGCCAAATTACGATCGGAACGAATCAAGAACGACTGAAACTGCATTCTCTCTACTGCTTTCGCCACCATCATGAATCGATTTGATAGAAGAATCCCCCTCTTCAGAAACCTTGTCGGCCTCTTTCTCAGCTGTGTTTCTGGCTTCGGATATCTTTCCTCGGCTGCTGGCATCTGAATCCGACCTACCGTGCTGAATTATTTCCGTAGCTGAGAGTCTCGCCTTCGCTACAATCTCTGACGCCTCCGCCTTGGCATCCTCAATAGTCACCCTGGCTACATTTTCAGCATCCCTGATAGCCCTCAGAACTTCTTCCCTTCCCACAATGCGCACCTACAGTGCATTTGCGAGAAATGTGTAGTTTATCATGATAACCTAGTGGCCCCCACTCGTCACACCCCCCTGTTCTGACAATATCCGGGAACCATCCAAATACGCCAATCGAGACGAGCGCATTGTGGATGCAGAGCGAATGGGCCAGGATGAATGGCAAGAGCTCCAGCGTAACCTCCTTGCTACCATTCCACAATACGACCGAGTAAATCGTTTCGCGACTTTGGGCCAGGTTTCTAGATGGAGGAAGATAGTTAGAGAGATGTTGCCAGAAGGTAGGGTGTTGGAGATTGGATGTGGCCCGGGCAGCTTTGCTGAGGATTTGATCGGTCGCGACCTTGTCTGCTTGGATCCGATTCCGGAGATGCTTCAGGTCGCAGAGTCAAGAGTTAACTCCGCTAGAATCAGTAGAGGAGACGAATTGGCTGATTTCGTCGTGGGAACCGCTGAGGAGTTACCCTTCGAAGAAAACTCATTTGACTCAGTTTGCACCCTTTTTTCTTTCAGAGATTGGTATGACAAGCGAAAAGGCCTCACAGAGGCACTTCGTGTCCTCCGTCCCGGAGGAAAGATCATTGTTGTTGACCCGGCGAAGATTAATCGACTCCATGGATTTTTGGGTTTGATCTGGATGAAGTTGTGGGTTGGGACATATGCGAGGATTGTTTGCCGTAAATCCGATCACCCATGGAAATGGCTGACTAAGACATACTCGGGTTTTGGCACAACTAAGGATTACGTCAGGATGCTTTCAGATGTGGGCTTCGAAGAAGTCACGGCAAGAACAATTTTCCCAGGCATGGCCACGATTTGGACAGCCACTTCGCCTAAATGATCCAAAACATCCTTCGACAGGTCACTGCCCTCCAGATTATCCCCCTTGTAAACCGGTTGAATGCAATGTTGAGTAACCAATCTGGAAGTCTAAAAATCAGACTTCCTATTTTGAAAGACCTCATTGAGTTCCTCATTACCCTGCCCATTTGCCGTTCCCAGTGAAGTTGGTATTCTTCCAATGGCGAACCCTCTTTCAGATGTCTGACTATGGAAAGTCCAGCAATCCTTCCCCCAATCATTGCAATTGTGATCCCAGCCCCGTTCGACGGAAGCACCATTCCTGCCGCGTCACCAACTAAAACGCAGTTACCCTTTACAAAATTCTCAATGGTGCCGGACATCGGAAGGGATCCAGCGCCTGAGAACAAAATATCCCCCTTGAATCGTGAAAAGAATTCTTCTGAGTACCTGTTCAAGCTCTTCCCAAGTGACATACTTCTCTGTATTCCGACCCCAATGTTCGACCCAGACTCCTTAGGGAAAACCCAGGCGTAACCACCCGGGGCCATGGAGCCAAAGTGCAACTCAACTGCATCAGTATGGTTTCCTGACATTAGGATGAACTTTACGGGTATATTCATTGAATCCTCATTCCAAAACTGTCTACGGATTGGGTCATTGTTACCTCCAGCCCCTACGATTACTCTTCCTTCCAATTTTCTCCCATCTTCCAATAAGACAGAATTTCCCTTCACCCCTTCTACCCGATTCCCAAGTAGGAATTTCGCACCCTTCGATGCAGCTAGCTCGACTAGTGCCTTGTCATGCGCAACCCGATCCAGAACCAAACCTCCGAATTCAAAAATCAGAGGTTTCCCATTGGGGGGGACAATATGCATTCGTTCAGTCTTCCTTGATATCACATTTTCAGGAGTTACAAACAATTCATCTATATCGGGTACATCTGGACACAATTTCTTCATCTCATCATTTGAAGGAACCAACTCTCCACATTGAAGCGGTGAGCCAATTGGGTCCCTGTCATCTACCACTATGACACTGAGGCCACTTTCTGCCACATATCTGGCTGTAGTGCTTCCAGCCGGACCCCCGCCAACAATGACTACGTCCCATTTCCCTGTTGCAGGCAAATCCTAGCCCCCACTAAGACTCTCGGTTTCGTGAGATCTCCACGATCTCGGACAGCATTTCCTTTGCGCTGGAATCTGGAAGTGTCCCTAGGTGTTCAAGGCTCCTATCCAGGTGATTATTAATTAGTTGCCTGGCATATTCCAATGATCCAGCTTTCTCGAGGAGTTCAGTCAGCTCCCCCCATCTAAGATCGCAGAAGTTAATCAGCACGTCCGCCAATTGTTCTCGCTCTGGTCCATGAAGCATAGTGAGTGCATGAATAAGTGGCAATGTCATCTTCCCCTCATGCACGTCAGTTCCTCTAGGTTTGCCCATAGATTCATCACCAGTCAAATCCAGCAAATCATCAACAATTTGGAACGCCCTACCGACTTCCATTCCGAAATCATGCATCCGGGCTATGACCTCCTCCCCTGCTCCGGCAATGATCGCGGAACCGGCACAACCCGCTGAGAATGGCCCCGCAGTCTTGCCATCGATTATGGCATAATAGTCCTCTGGGGTGGTGGCCAAATCTCCTATGTGCCCGAATTGCTTCAACTCTCCAGCTGCAATTCCAGCACAACCATCAGCTACAATCTTGACAATTCTATCTGATTGGTATGAGCCAAGCTCGAAACCAAGAGCAAATAGGTAGTCCCCAGCAATTATGGCGTGCGGAAGCCCATGAGACAAATGAAGGGTGGGCCGACCTCTTCGAGTTTTTGTTTGGTCGTAAATGTCATCGTGTATCAGGGTCGCAGTATGAATCAACTCCGCAGCCATAGCAAGATCCATGACCTCCGAGAAATCCTCCCCTCCGGCGGCTTCATATGCCAACAATCCAAGCACGGGTCTATACCTCTTACCTCCAGCCATCAGGATCTCCATGGCCAATGACATCACCGACTCTTCCCGTGCCATGGAAATTCTTTCCATAACATATTCTTCCAATGCGTCTTCGAACATATTCCTGAAGGACTCTATTGTCTTCATCTCTTGCTGAATAGCGTCCATTATGATCAAAGCACAGGGGTCGTATATATCAACAAGAGTGCACGCCGCTTAGTCGGGCATGTAACGTGCTCCCTCCTAAAGAGGTGGATGCGATGAAAGACCGAGTAGTTGTTGGGACCCTCGACCTTCACGACTGCATTGTCCACTCAAAACTATCGAACAATCTTGATACGTCAGAATTCGAAGACTTAGAGATTTCATTCGAATCCTTAGAAAACTTCCCTTCCGGTCTGGCAGAGTTGTCTGAAGGAAGAATAGACCTCTTCGCCCTTCCTGCAATTCTGGCGTACTCGGCTTCCCAACAGATAGCGGAAGCCGGCTGTGAGGTAATAGGTGCTAGGACTCCGAGGCAGCCAAGTATGGTCCTGGTCTCCCCAAATCGTCTTCCATATCAACCAAAGTCTGCAATCATCGTCACCGATTCTGAGCTTGTCAGGAGACAGTTACTCAGAGCAAGGCCCGACTTGACTATCATGGACCCTGGAGAGATTGAAGGTATCTCTTCAGGTGATCCAAGTGACTTAATCGAGCGATCAAGACTACTCGCCGAGGCGCTAAAAGATGATTTGATCCAAGGCTTCGTAATTTCCAGAGCCGAATACGATAATTCCAGGCAGACCGAGAGAAGACACTCGCTAACTTCTCAGCCCGAGGAAAGAGGCGGATCACACTTCCTTCCGAAGCCTTTCTCAGACCTTATCGCCATCGTAGGAAGGGCGGGTTTTCCGAAATCTATCTCCTCTCGGCTCTCTGAGCCCGAAGGAAACACCGCGTTATGGATCCAAAGCAGGGTGATATCCGACATGAACAAGGAAATAGCAGAACAGGTGGGGGTCCAAGTCAGGCATCGGCACGTAGGGACCCTACTAAGGCAGGCCGAGAGAGACAGAGATTTGGTACTGGGGGACGCATGTGTGGATCCAGACGGGGAAGTCAGAGAAAATGCCGTACGGGTCGAGATAAGGGTTGAAGCATTATCCTCCGACGGTCGAAGGACCATCGGTCTAGACAGGATCACCACCCTCTCGGAATACGAATTCTCCACGATTTCTTTCATCAAGGATTGGTCACAACTCCTCAGAGAAACAACAAGGGACGTTCCAAAGGATCATTCTACTGACCCCGACTCATCAGCATTCATCTACTAGCCCGGAACCGCCCCCAGACTCGAAAATCAACCCCATACTTGCTTCCCATAGGGTAACGGATAACAAAGACCCCTTCCGGCGCTGATGCATAATATGATAGTCGACCCTAAATTGTTAAGCTCAATCTACACTGGGCGACTCCAAAATCTCAGAGAGAGGGCTGAGAATTGTGGAATAACAAAGACCGGATCCGTAGAGGTCCTCCGAGCGAAGCTGATTTGCGAAGAAATACTCCCGGACTTGGACTTAACGTGGGAAGGAATCCAGTCGATGTCCCACAAAGAACTGGGTGGCATTCTCAAGGTATTCGGAATCAAGTCCTCAGGATCCCATAAGGAACGTAGACAGCGATTGTGGCTACATTTAAACTTCGACTCCCGACGATTGACCATTGAGAACCTAGCTGAAATGGGGAGGGATGACCTTCATGAGCTCTGCAAAAAACTTGAGTTGAATCTTACTGGCAACCGAACTATCCTGATGGGGAGGGTGGCCGGTGTCCTCACTAGTCAGCTGAACGGTTGGGGCCGAATAAAGAGAAGCCTCAGGAGGAACGGGTTGCAGAAAATCCCCATGGGACAACCCGAAAAATCGGAAATAGTGGATGTTATCCAAGAAGAACCTCCCGAGAATCTGGATTTCCAGCAACTTCCTGTACCCGCAGTTCTGGAAGATGCAAGTGATGCCCTAGTTAGGGGTTTGGACAAGCAGGATACCGAGATCCAGGGCGATTTGTTGACAATCGGAGCGAGGGTTGAGGATTTGGAAAGGATGGTCGGCACCATACTTAGGAGTCGTGGGGGGTCATGGGCTGACGATGAGAAAGACCTCCTCTTGCGACTGGCATCAAGGAGGGGTTGGCCAATAGAGAACAATTTCGTAAGCCAAAGAGTCTCCTCAGTCGCGACAAACATTGCCGAGTCAAAAGGTGCCATCCTGGGTGAAACCGGTGCACGGAGTAAGGGGGGTGACTCCAAGGAGATAATCAGCAGGGTAAGGAAAAAACTCTCCGAGTTGGGCGATGAGGAAGGGGACTAGTTAGCAATCTGGAAGAAACCGAATCTCGGCTCCATTATCTCTTTGCTTGAACCCATCATATAATCGATGGTCTCCTCAGCTTCTTCCCTCGAGACGCCCGCTGAAGTACACGCTCCCACTATGTCGTCATATTCCACCAATTGTCCGTTTCTTGAGTTTAGCAATCCAATAATCACGTCCCTCGCTTCGGCCTCTCCAATCTGTTCCAGAGTCCCCTTTTCTTCCTTAGATCCATCATTCACAGGGAGCGCCTCTTCAGCAATGTCACCCTCCATCTCTATTGATTCAGAGCGACCACTCGCTAGTGATAATGCTCGTAGTATGCCGACCCTGTAAACTTCAGAATCGAACTCCGAATAATGCCCCCTAGCAAGAGTCATTCCTTCCACCAAATCCTCCGGAACCTCCGAAGAAAAATCTCCCTCCGATGCCAAATCAACCTCTGTAGAGGACGTGTAGGCCTCCAATCTCCTTAGAGTGGCATCCGCTGCCTCAACTAGCCACAATTTGTATCGATCTTGGTCAATTACGGTGAAGTCCTCAGCTCTAATTGAGGTGAAAACACCCCCATCGTCTGATTCGCTCCATCTGGCCCTTCCAATCATTGCCAGTAGGAACCTGTCACCAGACTCGAATCTAGCAAGAAGCTCTTCAGTCTCAGCATGGAGTTCTGGTTGGAAAGATGCGACACTGAAGTAATGCTCACCAGTAGGGTCCCTAATCTGGCCGAAAAATTGCTGACCACTCTCTGACTCCCTTCTTTCCAAACGATCTATCACACCCGCAACAAGACAACGATTCACCTTCGCACCAAGTCTCGTGATTACAAATGATGGATCATACTCTCCGATGCCCTGTTGAACCAATGATGCCCCCTTGTATTCTTGAGCAAAAATTCTGATAGCACTTTGCCGAACTCTACGATTTGTCGTTCGACCTATCACAGAGCAATCCCCCATCTCTCAAGTACCTCGTTGGCCGCTTCAATAGGCCCCTTGCCTTCAATCTCTGCAGAGTCTGCCAGAATCATCGCCCCCTGGTCATCCACAATTGTCCGACCCCGCACTGCGACAGGGAGCAACAGAGTCATCTCCCTTAGTGAAGAAACAAAACCTTCTGCTCCATCCCTCTCAATCTGCCCCCTCACTCCTTCCATATCCTTTTTCAGAAAAGCCTCCGATGGTTCCCTTGCCATCAGAAGGGAAGCGTTGCAAACCCCATTGTCTATTACAAATCTCAAACGCAGATCCTCTTCACCACTTTGTCCTCCGTGTTCTGAGCACGACCCATCCCTGAGCACCCTTCTGCACTCGGGGCACCTTTGGATAATCCCTGAGTCCGGCCTAACTGCCACAATTGATCCGGAAGTCCTTACGCCTCTCCTTGAGCCACCACTTACAAGTTCAGTAAGAGGTACGTCAATCCAGTGGTTTTCGGGATCGATTTTTTGCCATGGTTCGCCTTCCAAGATGGACACTTGATCCACCTCATCAATTACTAGGTCAGGAGAACCCTGCCAAAATTGAACCCTTCCCTTCTCTATTCGAATGTAGTCGCCCGACTTCGGATCGAACTCACACCATGCTGTGAGTCTGCATCTTCCAGTCGGGTCCAATACATCCCCACTACGGACCACCCTTGTAGCGCCATCTTGAGTCTCAAACGTTCTCTGACTCCAGTTTTCGACCTGCAGCGTTATTGATACATCCCTCATGCCATTCCTCAAGTCAGCTATTTTTGATTTAATAGCCTCTGATAATTCTTCAGTGCTCGGAAATGCGGAGTCAATGTAAGGCTCTATTACGGTACCATCGCTGATGTTAATCTCCGGTGTATCCCTGAACTTACGAATTGACGCGCCTACGATTTTTATCAAGGATCCTACTTCATGATCAAACGGAACCCATGATAGGAAGCCAATTGTTCCACTGGAGTCGCCAATTCGCCCTCTAACAACTTCGATTTCGCCGCTACCGTCCCTTCTGACGATCACATCGGGATCCGCAGCAAGTACTCTTCCTACTATGCTGGCATAGCCCTCTGATTCCCAAGCCCGCGAAATGCTCAGTGGCTCATCCCCAATCTTCGGAACTACTGGCCCCCCTTCCCTAAGAACAGTAATCCTTGACGTTCTGTTAATGTTCAATGACTTCTTCTCATTCCATTCGTTGACCGATGCCCCCTCAATTCTCACAATAGAACCTGGAGTCAGTTTTTCCCCCTTCCCCCCCCAGTCTTTGAAGTCCCAACGTTCCCTGAGGTTCCCTGATTCCCATGGGTTATCTTCAATCCATCCGAATGCAATTTGCCTCTCTTCACCACGAACAGTTTGAATCCTAGGGGTATAAGAAACGACTGAAACTTCGATAGTCACATTCCTATCATCAGCCATCAGTTCGGCGAACTTGTCAACCTTTTTATCCGGTCTAGACGAAACATTCGTCTTCTTCTGCATTTCCTTCCCAGTAGCCGTTTGAAATTTCATCAGAACTGATCTCAGAGCGTCCTCGGGGGGTATCAAGAACTCATTTTCGTATCTAGCGAACTCTTTTCCAATCTCAGCTAAATCAGCCTCTGGGCACTCTTCCTTAACTACAGCAATCTGCGCTTCATATGATTTAAAATCCGTCATATCATCACCGTTATCGGTTGGCTCCAGGGTTCATAGATGCCAATAATTAGACAAAAGCCGCTAACGACGAGACGTTTTTTTGGTAAACGATTGTCGGTGCTTGTTGGGGTAGACTTGACACCTCATTACCTCCGGAGAATGACGAATGAATCGACGGTCTTTGAACGTGTTCATCCGGTTAGTCAGATAACCGACGCGGTTTTCTGCTATTGCCTACTCGATGCATCGTGACGTTGGGCGACTCCTGCATAATTGGGGTGCTAACGGTTTCCGATAGGGCTAATTCTGGTGATTACGAGGATCTTAGCGGACCCGCTATAGTCTCATTTCTCGGCGAATCAATAGTATCAGAGTGGGAATCAATTTGCCAAATTGTCCCAGATGAGAGGGAAATAATCGAGGAGGCAATGATAGATTTGTCAGACAGTTTCGGATGTTCAATAATTATTTCCACCGGAGGGACCGGTCCGGCCCAAAGGGACGTTACCCCCGAAGCAACCGCTGCGGTATGTGAAAAAATCTTACCAGGTTTCGGAGAACAAATGCGAACAATTTCTCTTCGCCACGTCCCAACAGCCGTGCTTTCTCGCCAAACCGCTGGGATACGAGGCTCCACGTTAATCCTCAATCTCCCCGGCTCTCCACGTTCCATTACCGAGACTCTAAGCGAGATATTCCCAGCGATCCCCTATTGTGTTGATCTAATCGGGGGCCCCTACATCGAAACGAACTCAACAGTAGTCGATGCTTACCGCCCACCGCATGCCCGACGCGAATGATTCATGCAGGAAACCCAACTCGAGACCACATGGCGAAGCCGAAGAGTGATTTGGGACAGAGAGAGAGGGGATCGATTGAGATTAGAGATGTGGACATCAAACTAGACTTCACCCCCAACGCCCTAGCATCACTACTTTACTCCCAAGGGGACACCCAAATTCTGGCATGTGTGACCAAGGAGAGATCACTCCCTCGATGGTTTCCCCGAGATTCAGATAGGGGTTGGGTTCACGCCGAATATTCATTGCTGCCCGGGTCCACAGACTCCAGATTTCGCAGAGAGAGGAATGGGGCCAAAGGAAGGACACAGGAGATAGAGCGTTTGATCGCCAGGTCACTAAGGGGAGCGATCAACCTCGATCAACTGGGACCAGTCGCTCTAACCGTGGACTGCGACGTACTAAACGCCGATGGTGGAACCAGATGTGCTTCCATTACCGCTGCCAGTATCGCACTCCGACTAGCTATTCGAAGACTAATCTCAGACGGTTCTTGCGTCCCACCAAGTCACCGAAAATCCAGAGACGAAAGGGGCAAGGGTACCAATTATTCGCAATTGACTAAGGCAGAGATGTCTGTTCATGAGAATTCTGTGATGGCACACGATGTAGCCGCAATTAGCATTGGCCTGTTGGACGGGAAAGTTTGGACCGATCTTGACTACGAACTGGATAGCAACGCCGATGTCGATATGAATGTGGTAATGACAAGTGATGGCGGATTCGTTGAGGTTCAGGGAACGGGAGAAGAATCGACATACACGAGGGATCAACTCAGTGAAATGCTAGATGCTGCGTGCAATGCAATTGAAGAGTTGCACAAACTACAGAAAACAGTCCTGTCAGGTGCAAGTTGATGGTGGGACTGGCCGGACTTGAACCAGCGGCCTCCGCATCTTCAGTGCGGCGCTCTCCCAGCTGAGCTACAGTCCCGTAGCATCACTCCCAATGAGGGCGTGATTTCAAGCCTTCCTAGGGCGAACTAGAATATATCGTCCTCATCCTTACTCTCTTCGAAAGCAATCATCTTTCCCTTTTTCTTCGCCGGGGAAGCACTGCTTGCGGGCTTCACTGCATCCTTGGCAATTTTCGCCCCTCCTTCTTGCTGAGCCTTTCTAGCTTCAGCAGCTTCTATCTCCTTCCTTTTCAGCTCTTCAGGGTCCATTCCTTGCTCAGCTGCAAGCTTTTCCCTTCTTTCGTCCCTCGCTCTGATTTCAAGAAGGCGCTGTCTTGCTTTGTCATAGTGCTGTCTCATATACATCGCATCATGCTCAAGTAGGGGCGAGTCCGAGATTATGGTGATGTCCATCCAGTCGCCCTCCTCAGCAAGGAACTCTGCGAATGGCTCAAATTTCAGATCGGATTTCTTGATTTGTGTGTAGTGCATAGTGTTCCCCATTCTATGTTCGACGCCAGAAAAGTGGCAGTAGAATGTCGATCCACCGTATGTTTCTCTAGCTTGGTCGAATAGTTCGGCATAGTCCTCACTGGTTCTTAATCTACCGAATCCTCTGGCGTGTATGTGACCCATGTTGAGGACTGGAACAGTCCCCTCGACATGATTGCAAACCTCTAGGACTTCCTCCACTGTCCCCCATAGTTCCTGCCTACCCGAGGTCTCAATACCTACTAGTGATGGCTTCTCATCGTTCAGCCACGGGAAAGCAGAATAGTCCTCCTCATTCTTACTCTCGCCCCATACTTCCTCGACTCGCTCCACGACTCCAGACATGATGTTGGCCACCTGTTCATTCGCCGCGGAACCGGGTTCGTAATCCCCATAAGGGCCAACATGGAATGTCAGGTGCCTCGCATTAATTATCTTCCCAGCCTGCAGGCTTGTCTCCATCTTCGATAGTGTCCTATTCCGCTCCCTCTTGTTACCTAGCAGCTCAGCATAATACGGCCCATGCATATTCATCTCGAATTCTGATTTCCAAGAAAGAATTCCTGCCTGCCAGTACTGGTCAAAGTGCTGGGGCTGGATCGTTCTGACAGTTTGGACCTCCATTGCATCTAGGCCCAGGACAGTAATGTCATCCATACCTTCTACGATAGTCCTCCCTTTGCAAGACAGAGGCACTCCCGCCGGCCCAAGTTTCAGTGGCATCCCATCGGTCCTCGCGGGTCCGGCCGAAAGGGTGCCCCTTCAAAAGAGGTTTCCGATATCAGCACCCATTTCAGTCACTTTTTCTTCCCAGCGACCGTCGCAGCTTCTTCTATGCCCACGATCCCCGAACCAACTAATGGCAATATGCATAGAAATCCAGCTAACCATTCTAAACAGTCCATCTCCGACTCCGATTCAGCATTTGTCCTCCCCAGCGCGTGCTCAATAATCGCTCTAGAATCCGGGCTGTAAGAGCAAACCAATGGTACTAGGCTCCTAGACCTAATTTCCCCCAACAAATCCTCTTCTGGAGTAGCCTCAATTTCACTGATCGCCTGTAGGGCGTCTGGGTGGATGAATAGTAGGTGAATCTGTCGTATTTTTGTAATTACATGCCCCCAGGACTCCGTGAATCCAAATCCTTCTTTGGGCGGATCAACCACCATCACGACCTTTGTCCCTTCCAGCTCGGCGAAGGTCATGGATGCAGACCAGGCACCCCTCGCCCCTTCGCTCTGAAGGGGAGTTGAGGAACAGTTTATCAGCCAGTGAGCTGAACCAAGACTTCTACCCCATTCGATGCCACCCTGGTCAATTTCTTCCATCCCCCCAACACCTTCATCGAAAATGTGCCTGGAAACAGCTCCAAATTCTGAAGCCTTTAGGCATGTAATGGATGCACTATCACTCCTGTCAGGCCTCCCCAAGCACACTAGTCTAACAGGCTCCATGTTGTCCTTGGATATCCCCATGCCATCACTCTTTCTCATTGGACCTTCCATCTGAGGAGGGCAATTGCGCCCCCCAGCCCAAGGAGCTGCTGACCGGCGTCGTGATCAATTGAGGCTTGAACCACCTCTCCACCGGACCCCATCACTTCATTGGCTATGCTATCCCATTTGGCAGAATCGCATCCAATTGACCTCAGTTTCGATGCGTCGATTATCAATGTCTCAATTGCACCCTGTCCGGATGCCTCAGTTATAGCCGACAATCCATAGGCCACCGCGCCTTCGGTAGCGACCCTCTTCAGGCCCTCTTCAATTCCTCTAACTTGCTTTATGAGGGCAATGCTCCCCAGTATATCGTCAGCAAGACCATCAGTCAGAACCTCGTTAGCCGCCGATCTACCCCCGATTGAAGTTGCAACATTCAGAATCTTGCCTTCGTATCCGGATTCAAGAAGATCCCTCTCGAATCTCTCTCTGGCCAATCCCGGACCACAAATTATCAGTGGGACGCTGCCATCAAATACCAGCCTTGTTTCTCTGGCTACCTTCTCAAAGAAATCCCTTCTTACAGCCGTTGAGTCATTGGCCTTCTTTCCACCACCACGCATATTGAATTGCGAGACATCACGAATTCCATGTCTAGACACCTCGAAAATCATCACTTCGTCAGACTCGACCACAGTCAGGCCGCAATTTGCCCGTACTCCGGCAGCGAATGCCTCATCTAGCAATGCTTTGTCGGTCCTAGAAAGGCCGCCGTCCCTTGTGACCTCCACCTCGTCTCCCGGCCCAATAATGTGAGTATGATGACTACCAATGTCTATCCTAGCCTCATTGATGACACCGTGAACTCTCAGGTTGTCAGTGAAAGTCTGGAATGAAGCCTCTTGCACATCCAACAATATCCACATTGGTTTGCGCTCAGCACTCTTTGCCCTACCCTCTGGTTGGGTTCCAGTAGTCGAGTCCCTCCTGTGGGAGAGCATGCCAACCCTACTCCCTTGGCCGCAAATCTGTGCGAGAGTCCACAGATCGTCCTCATCTTCGACCCTTAGTCTGACACCCTCGTCTAGGCGTTTCATCCTTCTCAATAAACCACAACCTAACTGAAGACCCCTGTGAGCCTCCCCTCTTCATCCATGTCCATGTCTGAGGCAGCCGGTCTTGCGGGTAGTCCGGGCATTGTCATCATGGAACCACAGACCGCGACTACGAATCCAGCACCGGCGTTAAGTCTAACCTCCCTAATTGGAAGGGTGAATCCAGACGGGGATCCGAGAGCCCTAGGATCATGACTGAACGAATACTGGGTCTTCGCCATACAAACAGGAAGCCTCCCAAATCCCCACGATTCCAGAGTATCCAAAGACTCTCGTGCCTCTTCACTCAGCTCAATGCCGTCTGCCCCATATATGTCAATGGCGATACTGGAAATGGTCTCCTCTACCGTCAATCCGGGATCTACCATAGGGGTGTACGGCCTTCCGGAATTGATGTGCCCCTCACATGCGCAAGTGACAGACTCAGCTAAATCAAGGGCCCCTGATCCTCCCTTTGTAAACGCCTCATTGACGACCACATCCATAGCACCTGATTGGATTGCTTCCTCGGTAATTGCAAGAATCTCCTCATCCGTGTCATCCTCAAATCTGTTTATAGATACCACAATCGGAATTTGTGTTCTCTTCAGATTTGTTAGGTGCCTGTTGAGGTTCGTGGATGAACCTAACCTGACTGCCTCTACATTTTCTATCGCCGATTCTTCAGAATTGGGCCTACCGCCTCTCCACTCTGAAAAGCCACCCCCATGCATCTTCATCGATCTAACAGTAGCATTCAGTACTATGCAGTCAGGTACCCTTCCAGAAGCCACTGCCTTGATTTGCAATGCCTTTTCAGCACCCATCTCAGCACCGAAACCAGCCTCGGTAATCACATAGTCAGAACCCGATAGGGCAATCTCATCAGCTATAATGGAAGAATTCCCATGGGCTATGTTCGCAAACGGACCACAGTGAATGAAGGCAGGGTTTCCCTCTAGTGTCTGAACTAGATTGGGCATCAACGCATCTCGAAGTAGTAGCGTCATCGCACCCGCTGCTCCAAGATCCTCGGTGGTAACCGGGTTCCCGCTTTTCGATTCGCCAACAACAACTCTCCCCACCCTTTCTCTTAATTCAGCATAGTCTTTCGATAAAGCCAGGATGGCCATGAGCTCACTTGCAGCCGTGATGTCGAAGCGCTCCCGACGAACGACCCCATTGGCATCCCCGCCCCTTCCAATCTCCACATTCCTCAGACTTCTATCATTCATGTCGATGGTCCTCGGCCAGAAAATCCGGTCCATCCTTAGATCAAGCTCATTCCCCCTGTGGAGGTGATTGTCTATAATGGCAGAACACAGGTTGTGCGATGATGTGACAGCATGCAAATCACCTGTGAAGTGTAGGTTAATTTGCTCCATTGGCAGAACTTGGGAGTGACCTCCTCCAGCCGCCCCTCCTTTGATTCCGAATACTGGTCCCATCGAAGGCTCCCTGATCACACAACAGGTGTTTCGACCAATGGCATTCATTCCTTGGGCCAATCCGATCGTAGTCAGGGTCTTACCCTCGCCGAACGCAGTAGGACTGACGCTAGTCACGAGCACCAGGGAACTCCCTTCCGAACCCGTCTTAGATTTCACAGAATTCCAGTTCACCTTGGCGATGTGGGGCCCATACATCAATAGGTCAGACTCAGAGAGCCCAAGTTGACTACCAATCTCCCCAATAGGGCGCACCGCCGCCCTTCTCGCGATTTCAAGGTCACTTTCCATCACCCGGTCCGAGGAACCCCCTCTCTTGAAACCTTCATTTCATAGTTACCCAAGCGGCCCATGGGTTTAGCATGCCGAACTACTGGGGAATTGCCGGTTTTCCAATATCTCATTCCATCACACCAAGGTTGTTCTCCCTTGTTGGAGATTTCCTCGGAATGGCCCAAGCAGAGCAGATTTCCATAGAGGCGAACAGCTTGGATGAACTGCTTGCATCATCTTCCGTCCTTAGAGGTGAGATTTGGCTGTCATGCACGTCCCCCCTGAAGCATCAACTCCCCCAGTTAACAGGAAATGGCCACCAGGAGGGAGTCGGTGCAATTAATCAGATTCGGAGAGTGGATGGTGAGTGGTCGGGTGTCAACACTGATGGCTTAGGATTCATCAATGCGTGCAAGCACTTTGGTATTGATCCCAAGGATAAGATATTGAAGATTCGAGGTGGCGGCTCCGCTGCTAGGGCCATCGCATCATCCTGGGCCAGAAGTGAGGGGTTGCTCATCCCATTGAGGGGTCGCAGAGTGTTGCCACCAGGGCCATGGGATGGGGCTGTGGTTGACTCCGGTAACGCAGATCTAGCTGTTGACATGGAAGTCCCAGCAGCCGGCGAACCCTCTCAAGAGATCGCAGCCAACAGGCAAGTCACCGTTTCATACAACGAGGGCACCGACCCATCCGAGTTCTCTATCGCAATGCTAGCAGCCCAGCATCTCGAGTCATGGAAGTCATTTTTCTCCCCAGAGAACTCCGACAGACTTCCGGAATTAACAGAAATCATAGCCGCTCTGTAATTAGAGGGGTATGTTGCCATGTTTCTTCTGGGGCCCCCAGATCCTCTTCGACATTAATGGCCTGAGGGCCTTCACAAGTTCTCTTCGCGTGTCCTCCGGCTCGATCACGTCATCAATCCAACCATGTCTTGCCGCGACGTACGGGTCCCCGAATTTCTCCTTGTATTCCTCTACTAGTTCTGCGTGCCTACTCTCGCTGCCTTCCGTACCCTCCAGTTCTGCGCGATGGATAATGCTCACTGCCCCCTCAGCACCCATCACGGCCAGCTCCCCTGTCGGCCATGAGGCATTGTAATCAGAGCCTAGGTGCTTGCAGCTCATTGCGAGATAGGCACCCCCGTAAGCCTTCCTGATAACCACAGTTAGTTTCGGAACGGTCGCCTCAGCGTAAGCATAGAGCAGCTTCGCCCCATGCCTGATGATGCCACCCCACTCCTGGACCGTCCCAGGGAGAAAGCCCGGGACATCGACGAATGTGACCACCGGTATGTTGTAGCAGTCACAAGTACGGATGAACCTAGCCGCCTTCACGGATGCATCGATGTCCAGACAACCAGCTAGGACCGATGGTTGACTGGCCACAATCCCGATGCTATTGCCATCCAGTCTAGCGAAACCAGTGATGATGTTCTCTGCATATCCGGGAAATATCTCCAGGATTCTTTTGCTGTCAACAACTTTCCTTAGGACCTCTCTCATGTCATAGGGCTTATCGGCGTTCTCTGGAACGAGCTTCCCCATTCCCTTGCACTTGCGAGACCACTTGTCCCCCGTTCGCAAGACCTCCGGCTCGGCCAGAGTATGGTCTGGGAGGAATGAAAGCAATTCCGCAACTAAGTCGAAAGCCCCTTCCTCGTCTTCCGAGACCAGACAAGCAATCCCGCTCCGGCTTGAGTGATGGCCAGCCCCCCCTAACTCCTCTTCACTGACATCTCCTTCTGCGATCTCGGGAATCATGTAGGGGCTTCTCATGAACATCCTGCCCCTATCGGCACCGAGTATGACGAAGTCCGAGAGTCCGACAGCTAGGGCACTGGTGCCAGAGACCGTTCCTAGGACCACTGAGATTATCGGGACCCTCCCAGAACATGATGCCAGCTTGTCCAGAAGGGACCCGGTCGCGCCCAGTGAAGTTACGCCCTCGTGAGCCCTCTGCCCATCACCGTCCCAGATCCCAATAATGGGCAACTGGGACTTGTCCGCAAACTCAATCATCTGGGAGATTTTTCCAGCGTGCATCTCTCCCATCGTACCAGATAGGACGGAATAGTCCTGCGAGAAACAAACTACACTCCGTCCATCTATCTTGCCGTGCCCGGAGACCACCCCGTCCCCCATCGGCGTATGAAGATGCATGAGATGATCCCCAGAGCGATGCTTGACGAAAGCCCCAGTCTCTACGAAGCTACCTTCATCCAGCAACTCCAGAACCCTCTGCCTGGCACTCCTGGCACCGGTTTCCCTGAGATCCTTAGTGACTCCGAGTTCACCCTGGGAATCTGCCTCCGCCCTCAAAGCGTCCAGTTCGTCCTCGCCACTCGAGCCCGCCACTAGTCAGCCAGGCGTAAGCCGGTTCATCAGCAAAGCGGATGCTCATGACATGGAGAAAGGCGGATTTTCCCCAACTAGATCGGCCAACCAACCTTCTGCGACACCCTCGCAATCACAACCAGATGAGAGTAGGTGGTGGAGCTTAACCAGAGCAGAGCCGGGCGGGCACATCGAGCCATGCCCGATGATCCCCATCTCTCGCTGCTCACGGCCCTTTGAGTAAACGTCCATATTTATCGGTCCGTGAACGGTCTGTGCTACAACTACGACCACCCCCCCCTCTGCTATGTGGTCCTCCAGCATGACCTTGAGGCGAGTGTTCTCCAAACTATCATTCTCAGGGTCAGAAATTGGCAGATGCCCTAGCCCGGTTCCGTGGAATAGCAATGCTTCGAATCCAGAGTCTATGGCTGCCTGTACCATGTCTGGCTGGAGATGGGCATCGGAGATGAATTGGGCAATACGCATCGACTCGTCGAACAACATGGGCGCCATTGACTCAACCCTGGCATCACTCGCCTCTGGATCAATTTCTATCGTCGTACCCTCTCTGCCGATGTCGATGAAGGCTATCGGGCCTTGGTTTATCGATTTGAATGCGTCCCTCCTAGACGAGTGGTACTTTCTACACGCGCACCCGGGAAGGACTGCGCACCTTCCATCAGAGGGCCCGGCATGCAGAATAACGACCGAGGAATCTCTGTATCCGGTTGGCTCGGGCCCGTTTGCAGCCCAGTGAACCGCTGCAATCAGATTCTCAGCAGCGTCGGATGAACCCCTGTCGGGGGACCTTTGCGAGCCAGTTAGGGCAATCCTCCCAGGCGGCCTGCCACCCTGCCCAGACCAACCATAAGCCATCGCTGCAGCGGAGAGATGAATTGTGTCCGTACCATGTGTAATCACACAGCCCACTGCACCCTCGGCGAAGGCCTCCTCAGTGGCCCTGAGCATCCTGTTCCAGTGCCGCGGTCGAATGTCATCCGACCACATGTTGCCTAGCTTCACGGCCCTAATCCTGGCTATCCCCCTTAGCTCTGGGACCGCGTTCAACAGCTCATGGGGGTCAAAGCGGGCGCTCACCGCCCCTGTCGAGTAGTCAACCTTGCTAGCAATGGTACCCCCTGTGTGAATAAGGTGTACGAGGGGCAGGGATTCGTCCTGCTCAACAACCTCAACAACCTCGCCCTCTTCAATTCCGGGCAAGGCATCGAGAATCTCGAAGCTGCCGACATAAGACTCGGGGAAAGACACGTTGTACCCGTTCTGCAGCTTCATCGTGACCAGTTTCGGCCCCGAGGGGGGCAGTGAGACTCCGATGTGCTCGACCTTCCCCGACCAAGTTTTCACAATCAGCTTGATCGGCGTCCCCGACTTCGGCCACCCATCCATCGACCTCGGGTGGGACAACTACCCAATGAATGAAGCGGAAAAGGAAACTCGGATAATGGTGAGTTTTCCACACCAGTAGCCTTCAAAAGCAGAACGTCCATCTGACGCCTATGAGCGGTGAGCACGTACTCAAGCGAACAACAATAGCGACCATGATTGCGGTAATAATGGCGGCTTCTTCATTAGCACCACTGATGGCCCTGTCTAGTCAAGAAAACACGCCATTGGACGATAATCCACACTCGATGCGGTCACACGACAATAACTCCATATCAGTCTCATCCAGTGATGCCAACGTAACCAACGACTCCATCTCACTCCCCGCCTCTTCAACTAACAGAACCGTCTCAATTCACACTAGTGGCTACTCGACAGGTAGCGCATACTCCCTAGAATGGTCCGCCATGACCGAAAACTCTTCTTCGAATGAATGGGTCCCTGAAAACCGATCTGTTTCCTGGGAATCCCCCACATCAATCCACACAACAGACAACGTCGGGGAGCACACATCCATAGCAGTCGGTGATGACGGTTCCATCCACATCTCCTATGTGGACAAGTCCAACCAAGACCTGATGTACGCCAAGTTTGAAGCCGGCACATGGTCCTATCAAACCGTTTACTCCTCCGGCAATACGGGCAGATACACTTCGATAGCACTGGACGATAACGGAAACGCCTACGTTTCGTTTTACCACCTTTCAACCAAGGACCTCATGTTCGCCTCGATTTCTGAAACCGGAGCCCATACCATCGAAACAATTGACAGCGCCGGCGACGTAGGAATGTACACATCCCTGGCCATCGATGGAAATGACAATCGGCACATCTCCTACTACGACGAGACCAATGGCGAGTTGAAGCTCGCAAACAGGCTCGATGGGTCCTGGGCAACGAGCACCATAGACAGCTCATCCGACGATCTCGGGTTACTGACCTCGATCGCAGTCGAGTCCAACGGAGTTGCCCACATCTCATACTGCGACTCTTCGAGCATGCGCCTGAAGTACGCAACCAACTCATCCGGATCATGGGTCACTACCAGCGACTTCAACGGCTCATACCTGGAGATGTCATGCCTTGAGAATTCCAAGACATCAATCGCACTGGACTCGGGCAACGACGCCCACATAGCGCACTTCAATGAGGGGGACCTGAAACTAGCAAGCCAGTGGAACTCCATCTGGCAGCCCACCGTCTGGGTGGACACTGCCGGTAACGTCGGCCAGTACCCCTCGCTAGAAGTGGGTCAAAACGACTCACTCCACATAGCATATCAGAAGGGCGAGACAACGGAGCTGAAGTACGCAACCAATGCCAGTGGAACATGGGAGGACTGGACATTGGATGGCGCCTCCGACGCCGTAGGAAAATGGATTTCACTGGCTTTGGACTCGGCCGGTCTTCCGCACATCTCATATCATGACAACACAAACAAGGACCTCAAGTACATCCGGATTCTCTCAATAAACGAGGACAATCACACCAGTGACCACTCGTGGGGGAGGTCGACTTGGGCCGCCCAATCAGGTGCAGACCAGACCCACTACGCCGATCTGGGGTCATTGCAACAGGGCTGCTACGACTTCAAAGTCGAGCTATTCGAAAACGGCAACCTATCGGAGAGCGGCTTCTGGCATCTTGCTATCAACCAGGACGACCCTGGTGCATGCCATCAGACCTGGCCCTCCGGCACCACCCGGTTCGTTTACATCAAGACAGAGAACTCGACATCCGATCAGCACACTCCGTTCACGCTTCACTTCTCTGCCCCACCGATGTCGGACAACTCCCCTTACTCAATGACTCAATTCTGCCACACAGAATCCGGTGACGCCGTGGACGCATGGGAGTCATTCGTGCCTACGAACTTCAACTCAATCACTAGCTGGAGTGTCGAGAATTCGTACGGCATCCAACGTGGCCAGTTCGTTTCTTACGACCTCCTCAATGCCTCCTCCCTATCCTTCCCGATGACGGTCTTCGAGCAGAACACATCCCAAAGCGGGCACACCCCGTCAACCCTGATCGACTCCGAATTCTTCCCGTGTCACACCGGTGACTACACCAGCACAAGCGGCTCGAACGGCTCGAACGGCACAGATCAGGTGAAAATCGGGCTATTGGCCGACCAGAGCGGCCCCATATCATCCCACTACCCGGGCTTCCAAGCAGCAGCAGAGATCGCCATCGCAGACCTCAACTCGATGGGCAGCGCCTACAACTTCACCCTGGAGGAGGAGGACTCTGGCTGCGACGGTACAACCTCAGCAGCCTCGGCCCAGGAGCTGGTCGACGACTCGGTAATCGCAGTCGCCGGCGCCGCTTGCTCAGCCGCGTCGATGAGCGCCAACGCAGTGCTCTCGGCAGCGGGCATCCCGATGGTGTCATTCGCGTCCTCGACCAGGTCCCTTTCGAATGACTCCGAATACCCGTTGTTCTTCCGTGTAGTCCCGTTCGACGGCCTCGAGGGCGAGGCACTATACGACATAGTGAACGATGCCGGGCACAGCTCCCCGGCAATAGTCGCAGTCGACACCAACTATGGCAACGGAATCTCCGATGTTTTCGAGGAGGAGTGGGGAGTGACCTGCTCGGATTCGTCATTCTATGAGTCCGATTCCGACTTCAGCAGCATAGCCAACGCCATCAATGCCGCCGGCTGCGACAGCATCGTCCTTGTTACCCCGTTCCCGTCGTCGGCAGCAGACTTCCTCGATGACCTGTACGCATCATACGACAATGCAGCCAACTCCTGGATCATCCCCCCAGTATACGCCACTCCGAACATCTATGTCGCTGAGTCCAACAACCCCTGCACGTACCTCTCCACAGCCCCCTGCACGATAATGGCGAACGTCACCTTCCTGCAACATGACGACTACGAATCCAACATGTCCACCGAGTTCTGGCACGACTGCAACAACGACTCCGACTGCGCCAGCGCGATTTACCAGGCGGAGACCTATGACGCGGTCAGGCTCATCGGGGAGTCGTACATCGCAATGCACGATGACGGCCATGCCGACATGGAGGATGCCATATTCGCAACAGGCGATGACTGGCACGGCGCCAGCAGCATGATCGATTTCGATGCAAGCGGCGACGTAGACGGCGGAGGGTACGAGATCTGCACGCAGTCGGCCTACGGGAACTACTCACTCGACTGCCATGACGACTGGTCATGGGAAGGGGACGGGTCGCCGCCCGATGTCAATATCGGGCTATTGGCAGGCGGGGGCGGACCAATATCATCCTACTACCCGGGCTTCCAAGCAGCAGCCGAGCTCGCCATCGCCGACCTCAACTCGATGACCAGCGCCTACAACTTCGCCCTGAAGGAGGAGGACACTGGC